>ERZ791825.9-NODE-9-length-351673-cov-34.635078_pt1 | contig 351673 bp, 256 predicted proteins | sample MGYA00510298_ERZ791825 | MGnify/ENA primary metagenome ERZ791825 (study PRJEB30046, sample SAMN00792010) | human gut metagenome | study: EMG produced TPA metagenomics assembly of the A metagenome-wide association study of gut microbiota in type 2... | reverse complement strand
TGATACCCGTAAGTATCATTCCAACAATTATCTATGCGACTTCATGTCGCACCCACGGCGTATCGAGATGATGGATAGCCACACACCGTTTCTGGGCGTTCACACCCGTTCCGAGCATAGAGGTAGAGCCGAACAGCACACGCACCGTCCCGGCGTTCATGGCGTCTATCACCGCCTTCCGCGCCTTGTCGGTCTTGCACTCCTGAATGAAGCGCACCTCGCTTGGCGGTATACCGTAGTCCTCCGTCAGTTTGCGCTTGATTTCCGAATAGACGTTCCACCCGTCGCCCGGCTGGTATGTCCCCAAATCAGAGAAAACGAACTGCGTGCCTTTCTGGGCGTCGTATTTTTGATAATACTCCGCGATCATCTTGGCACAGTGACTCGCTTTGTTGTCGGGATGATCTTCGTAATTCGGGTCTATCATGCGCATGTCGAGTGCCATTTTCCGGGCATAGTCCGTGGCGATGAGCATCTTCGCCTTTTCTTCCGTTTCCGAAAGCGGCAGCCTGCCCAACAAGGTGGCATCGCCCGTCTTGGCGAACTGCATCAGTTTCTGTATGAAGTCCTCCTGTTCCGGCGTGGGCGGTATATGGTGCAGTATCTCGTTCTTGGCAGGACGGTCAACGCCCACATCCTCCGCCGTGCGGTAGTCCGTGATTTCATTATAGAAGGCGGCAAGCTCCGGCACTTTGATGAAGTAGCGGAAACGCTCCTTCTGGACCACATTGTTCGTCACGTTAAATTCAAAATCCGTCGTCTTCTTGGCAAATATCGCCGCCCAAGCGTCGAAACACCTTATGTCCTGCCGTTCCAGCTCCTTCGGGCGCAGGTACTTGAACAGCAGGTACAATTCAGTCAGTGAGTTGCTGATAGTCGTGCCGGAGAGGAAGGTCGCACCCAAGTCTTTTCCTGTGCGCTCCTGTATGGTGCGTATGGCAAAGAGCATGTTAAGTGCCTTCTGGCTTCCCTCGCTGTTTCCCAATCCCGCCACACGGTCGTGGCGCGTGTTGAAAGTCAGATTCTTGAACTGGTGGCTCTCATCTATGAAGATGTGGTCGATGCCCATCTGCTTGAAATCCACCACGTCGTCCGTGCGTGACTTTATGGCGTGTTCCACCTTCTCCAGCTTCGCTTCAAGGTTGTGCTTGCGCTTCTCCAATCCTTTCAGCATCGCCCGCGACACGTTCTTTCCCTGCTGCCGTAGCACTTCGAGGTTTTCCTCCACCGTGTCAAGCTCTGCTTGCAGGATGCGCTGCTGCAATTCCGGCGACTGCGGTATCTTGCCGAACTGGTCGTGCGACATGATGACGCAATCGTAGTCGTTGTTCTTGATGTTGTTGAAAAAACGCACGCGGTTGGCAGTCGAGAAATCCTTTTCCGAAGCGTAGAGAATCCTCGCATTAGGATATGCCGCCTGATAAGTGGCTACTATCTCCGCCACGTTCGCCTTCAAGCCGATAATCATCGGCTTGTGCGCCAAGTTCAGACGCTTCATTTCATGCGCTGCAATACACATTATCAGTGTTTTACCTGTTCCAACTTCGTGGTCACAGATCCCGCCTCCGTTCTGTTTTATCATCCAGACGCAATCCTTCTGCGACGGATAAACGCTTTGAATACCCCGGCTTGCCAATCCTTTCAGATTGAGGTCGGGAAACGTCTGGTGCGAACCGTCATACTTCGGTCGCACGAAACAGTTGAACTTGCGGTTGTACATTGTCGTCAGCCGTTCCTTGAACTGCGGCGACTGCTCTTCCAGCCATTCCGAGAACCCGTTACGGATTTCGTCAATCTTGGCGTTGGCGAGCTGTATGCCCTCGCTGTCGCGCACCTTGATGTCATTGCCATGCTCATCCTTGCCGATGGACTTCATCATGTCGGGGCAGGTGTTGTGCAGGGCGTGTTTCAACAGGTGCATACCGTCATAGTTCCGGTAATAGCCCTTCACTAAAAACTCGTCCGTGATTTTCATGGTGCGGTAGCCGCACGCCACCGAATACTCGTCCATGCTTGCGGAGTAGGCGATTTTCACGTCCGTGTCGAAAAGATGGCTCATGTAGGCGGCGTACACGCCCGTCGGAATCCAGCGTTCCCCGAAATTGAAGTCGAGGTCCTCGAAGGCGATGCGCGGCGGCTCGGCTTCTTTCAGAGCCAACAACGCCTGCTTCACTTCCGGCATACGCCCGTTTTCTGGGTTGTCACCCATCCATGCCTTGATGCGCTCCGCCTTCTCTATCACGTTCCCGGCGATGAACCTGTCCTTTATCTCGTAACCGGTTACGAGCGGGTTGTAGAAGATGCGTCCTTTGAGGGCGTCAAGCAATCCCTCTTCCGTGCTGTCGGTTATCTCCCGCATATAGTCGAGATTGACCGTGCCGAACTTGTTGAGCGATGCGGAGAGTGCCTCTTCGGGAGAGCTTACGTTGGCATGGCTCTCCACCGAGAAGGAAACGGGACGCTCGAAGATGTCCGCCTTGACGAACCTGCCGTCTTCCGCACGTTCCAACGAAAGGATGTCGCGCCCGGCGGCATCCATCATCAACAGTTTCACGTTCTGCTTGGCATTGAGGTTGCCGTAGCGCATGACAAACTCATCGTAGCAGGTGTTCAACGCTATGCGTTGTGCAGACCCTTCATCGTGATACTCCGCCTCGTAGCGGTAAAGCCGCTCGTATGAATCACGGAGTGACACATACAACATCGCTTTCTCCTTCTGGTAGCCAGTCAGGTCAAGCGGTTGGAATGTCGCGCCGTAAGGCGTGAGGTCTTTCAAATAACCGAGATTGCGTGAAGCATCCAGTACCATAGAGCCGTCACGATAGTGCGGCTCCAGCATGCCGTTGAACGGACGGGGAGAAAGGTCGAGAGGTTCCTCCTCCGGTTTTTCCGCTTCCATTTCGGGGAAAAGGGAGGTTGCAGCCGTTTCCGTTGCGTGAGCGGCAGGAGTGGCGGCAACTTCCGGCTGCGTTTCGGGTTGCCGTGTTTCCTGCTCCGGTGCGGCTTTCACGTCCGGGACATGCTGCCGTTTCTCCTGATGCTGTGCCGCCAGCCTGCGAAGCTCCTTGCGTCGCTCCGGCGTGAGGTCCATCATCATTTCATAGAAGCCGTTGATGGGCGGGTTGGTATCCCAATCCAAAGTGGCGTAAATATCATCCGGATCGGCTTTGGCTGCGACACTCACCGGCTTTGTTTCTTGGCTGTCCCTGTTCTCCGTCGGTGGTGCGGCAGACGGCTGTGGCGGTGCGGTCGTAACCTTCGGCGTAACCTGCGCCTGCGGTTTGGGAGGCATACGTCTTGCCGGGCTTTCCTTTTTCGCCGTCTTTTTCTTCTTGGAGGGTGCTTCCTGCTTGCGTACCTCCTCGGTCATGCCCCAGAGGTCGAGCAGGGAGAGCTGCACGCCCTCCGAATAATCGGGACGGTGCGGCTCTATCTCCGGCTTTTCTTCCTCCGGCTGCGGTGTTACCGCTTCGGGCTTGGCTGCCATTTCATTACGTGGCTGTATCTCAGGAGTGACAACTGGTATGGAAATGGTTTCCGTAACCGTGCTTTTCCCCTGTGCCGGATGCAGGCTGTACATTTCATACAGTTCTTTGTCAAACTGATGCAACTCGATTTTCAGATGTTCCCGCAAGTCCTCCGCCATTTGCCCGATGCCGCCCCGGTGCAGGAGTTGATAGGCAGGTTTCCCGTAAGGGTCTGTGCCTCTGATTAAATCCGTATTGGAAAGAGAGCTGATGCTCCATACATACCCGTTCACCGAAGTGCCGATGGGCGTCTGTTCGGTCTGCATGAAAAGTTTCTCGTTGTAGTACAGTTCCCCGTTCTTTCCGCTGTTCTTTTGCAGGATAATCAGGTCGCTGCCCACCTCCGTACCCGCGTTGTCCGTGAAGAGATTGTTCGGCAGGCGTGCGACACCCACCAGATTGGCATTACGCATCATATACTCGCGTATGGGTGCGTTGGACGGTGCGTCCAGCACCCCCTGCGAGGTGATGAACGCCACGATGCCGCCCTCACGCACAGCGTCAAGGCTTTTCAGGAAGAAGTAGTTGTGTATTGCCTTCGGTGCGGAACGCCTTGCCGGGTCTTGGCTTCCTGTAAACTCCGGGTCGAACACAGCCACGTCGCCGAACGGGATGTTCGAGATGGCAAGGTCGAAATAATCCGTGAAGGGCTTCTCTATCTTCTCGAATCCCTGCACCCTTACCTTTTGGTCGGGATGCAGGTGTCCCAATATCTTGCCCGTCATCAGGTCTTTCTCGAAAGCCATGATGTCCGCGTCCGGCTTGTTTTCCAGCACGGCATCCACGAATGCGCCCACGCCCGCCGACGGCTCCAACACACGGTCGGGACGTATGCCGTGTTCATGCAGAGCCTCCGCAATCGTGCCGGTTATCTCCGGCGGTGTGTAGAATGCGGTCAGCACGGACTGCTTCATGGCATCCGCGTACCGCTTGTACTCCGTATCGTCCTTGCTGTTTTCACGCACCAGCCTGTGCAGTTCCACCGTAGGGGCAAACAGTTCGAGGTCCGATTTCGCCCAATGCACGGCATCCGTCAGTTCCTTTGCCGGGTTCAGTATGCACTTCAACCCGCCGAAACCGCAATACTTCCGAAGTATGGCTTGTTCCTCGGCGGTTGCCGTCCTCCGTTCCCTGTCAAGGATGAATGCCGTCCGTATCGCCTCGATGTTGTCCCGCAGCCGTTGTTTGCGGTTAAACGCCATATTCCCCGATATAAAGGACGACGGCTCCCGTCAGCTCCGTGTAGAGCAGGTCGTATTCGGGCGACAGGGCGAAGTTGTCGTCCGAAAGATCATAGGCGGAGAATACGTTGCCGACAGGCGGCAGCAGCTTTCGGATGAAGGCTTCGCGTTTCTTTTCCGGCACTTCGTCGGCAAACTCGTTTTCCACGACTTCGCGGAGGATGGCGTACTTGGAATAGCGAAGACCACGCAGGAGCGTGTCCATCGCCAACTCCTGCGCCCCCTCGGACGGATAGCCTTCGAGCCGCGCACGCTCATACGTTTCGGCGGCACGGTCGGCACGTTCCCGGATGAAGGCATCGTCGGAAGCCTGTTCAAACCTGTTCGTGCGGAGATAGTCCAGCAGGTACAGACCGTAATAGGAAAAGTCGGTCTGACCCTCGTTTCTTTTCTTGTTGTTCATTACTTTGGATTTTAGTGGATTGATAAATACCGGGATAATTGAATGGAAAAAGGAAGAAAAAGGCACTCGGTATCCCTCCGAGTGCCACCACTAAATCCAAAGTATGAGTGTAATCCGGTATCGAAGAACAATTCATTACTCTGAACAAGTGGCAAAGTTAATACTATTTCTTCCGTCCTGAAAATTTCTTGCCCTTTTTAGCCTCCGGGAACACGAAAGTCGTGTTATATTCTCCGTCAAAGGCGACAACGGCATCGAAACTCTTGCCCTGTTTGCTCTTGAAGCCTTTGAGCAGTTTGGTATGCCCGTCGGTGAGCAGGTCCTTGATTTCGTCGTCGGACAGGGTGCGTCCCGCTTTCAGCCGGAACACGGGCAGTCCGCACTCCGTGTTGTCGCAGCGTACCACCTTGCCGTAGAAACGCATCCTGCCCGTGCCGCACTTGGGACACGCGCAGCCGGAGTCACGGCTGCCGAAGAGTTTGTCGCACGAGAGCAGTTCGGAGGTGATTTCCCGTGTGTACGCCTCTATCTCCTTGCGGAAGGTGTCGGCGGACAGTTCCCCGCGCTCGATGCGTGCCAGTTCCTTCTCCCATTCGCCCGTCATGGCTACATCGGCGATGCGCATCGTCTTGACGACGGAGTTGAGGGCAAGCCCCTTTTCGGTAGGCACGAGCGACTTCTTGCAGCGTTCCATGTAACCGCGCTTGAAGAGTGTTTCGATGATGGAGGCGCGTGTGGCGGGAGTGCCGATGCCGCAGTCCTTCATCGCCTGCCGCAGTGCGTCGTCCTCGATTTCCTTGCCAGCCGTTTCCATCGCCGACAACAGGGTGGCTTCGGTATGCAGCGGCTTGGGTTTGGTTTTTCCCTCAGTGATGGACGAGCCTTTCAGTGTCAGCGTGTCGCCTTCCTGCCAGCCGGGGATGGTGGTTTCATCCTTGTTTTCCTCGCCATAGACGGCACGCCATCCGGCTTGCCTGATGACACTGCCTTTCACGGCGAACTCCACTCCGGCACATTCCGCCGTGACGTTGGTCACGTCCTTGACGCATTTTCCGGAGAATGCCTCAACCATGCGTCCGGCAACCATGTGATAGATGATACCGTCTTCTTTGGAGAGGAAGAGCGGTTTCTCTCCCGTGACGAGCAGGGCATGATGATCCGTCACCTTGCCACCGTCCACGCTGCGGCGTGTCGGCACGGCTTTCGCCTTTACCTTGCCTTCCCATTCGGGCAGTGTGCCGATGAAGGCGAGCAGCTTGGGGATTTCGGCGAACACGTCTTCGGGGATGTAGCGGCTTCCCGTTCTCGGATAGGTTATCAGCTTCTTCTCGTAGAGCTTCTGCGCGATTTCAAGCGTCTGTTCCGCCGTGAAGCCGTGCTTGGAGTTGGCTTCCTTCTGGAGCGTGGTCAGGTCGTACAGGAGCGGTGTTTCCTCCGTCTTCTCCTTGCGTTCGGCTTTCGTGACGGTGGCGAAGCCTGCCGCCTTTACCTTATTGTACAGTTCCATCGCCGGCTCTTTCTCCTTCCATTTCTCGGAGGATGAGAATTTCACGACCTCGCCGTCGCAACCGTCCGTTGCGATATGGAGCTGCCAGAAGGCTTCGGGCGTGAAGCGGCGGTTCTCCCAGTAGCGTGCGCACACCATCGCCAATGTAGGTGTCTGCACCCGCCCGACGGAGTAAGTGCCGTGTCCGGCGGCGATGGAGAGTGCCTGCGTGCCGTTGATGCCCACGAGCCAGTCCGATTCGCTCCGCGCTTTGGCGGCAAGATAGAGGTCGTCGTATTTGCCGCCCGCTTCAAGGTTGCGCAGTCCCTCGCGGATAGCCTTGTCGGTAAGCGAGCTTATCCAGAGGCGGACGAACGGGGTGGCGCATCCGGTGTAATGGTAGAGGTAGCGGAAAATAAGCTCACCCTCGCGTCCGGCATCGGTCGCCACGATGATCTGTTCACTTTCCTTGAATAGCCGGGTGACGGTCTTGATCTGCGTCACCACGCCGCTGTCGGGCTTGTAGCCCTTCTCCGTCTTTACCTGACGGGGGACGAGCGTGAAGGTGTCGGGGATGACGGGCAGGTTGTCACGGACGAAGCCGCGTATGCCGTAGCCGTCGGGCATGGCAAGCTGTACGAGATGTCCGAACGCCCAAGTCACGGCGTAGCCGCCTCCCTCGAAATATCCTTCCTCTCTCTTTGTCGCGCCCACGATACGGGCGATCTCACGTGCCACAGACGGCTTTTCTGCAATGATTGTCTTCATATTCTTCTGTCGTTTTGAATTTTACAAATGTTACTTCGGATTTAGTGGCGGACACCGGATTACATCTTCATGCCCTTATTGTTTCTTTTTTGCGGCTTCTCCTGCTGCTGTTGCTGCGCGGTGTCCTTCGGGGCGGTCTGTCCCTTCCGCAACGGCTCCTTCAGGTTCTTGGTAGCCTCGTTGGTCTTGCCCTCGCTGTTCACCGCCACCTGCGTGCGGCTCTCGTTGGAAGGCGCGACCTTCTGCGCGTTGTCGGGGTTGGTGTCGTAGCGGTACGGGCGTCCCTTCTCCGGGTTGAACTTGATGTACATCGTGGCGTGGAAGCCCTGCTTGTCGGTCACGTTCTCCAGTTTCACGGCTTTGCCCGCCACGTAGTCGGCTTTCTGCTGCTCGGTGAAGTCCACGCCGCTCCATTTGCTGATGGGGCGGATGCTGCCGTCGGCGTTCGTCCACGTGTTGCGGCGTTGCTCCTTGTTCGTGTTGGCTGTGTTTTCCGTACCTTGCGCCTGTTTCTCCTTATTTTCCTGTGTCTGGACGGCACGGGGCGACCTGCCGGTTCCCGGCACGAACTCCACGCCGCGCTGCTCCACGTTCACTTGCAGGGTGGTGACGAACTTCCTGCCGTCCTTGCGTTCGATGAGTTTGTCACGCACGGGCAGACCGGCACGCAGCATGTCCTGCTCCTGCTTGGTGATTTCCGTCTTGCCGATGCGTTCCGGTATGCGCACCTTGCTGGCCGAGACATCCGTGATTTCGTTCGTCTTGCGGTCGATGCTGACGAACGAGGGGATGATCTCGCCCGTTTCCCTGTCCACGAGGTCCACGACCCTGCCGAGGTTGCCCGTTTCGCGCAGGTTCTTCCGGTCATCGTCGGAGAACTTGTGTTCCTTGTAGTCGTCGAGCTTCTGCTCCTTGCGGATGAAGTGCGGCACAAGGCTGACGTTGCCCTCGCCGTCCTTCTTGAAGGAGAGGCGGGCGTCCAGTTCGAAAGCCTCTCCGCCGAAATTGGGCGACACCCTCACCAAGTCGGACTTGCCGTAGTTGAGCATCCTGTTAAGGTCGCCCGACTTTTCAAGGTCGTCGCGCTTCACGCCCCATTTCTCCTCCAACTTCTGCCAGTTGATCTTGCTCTCGTCGATGGGCTGGTAGCCCCGGTTGCCCTGCGTCTGCTGAGGACTTTCCTGATTCTGTTCGTTTTTCTGTTCCATTTCTTCCTGTTTTTTAGGTTCGTCATCTTGTTTCTGTTCCGGTTGTTCCTGTTTTTCGGCGGACTGCTCCTCCTGTACTTTCTTTTCGTAGCCGGAGGTGTCCACCTTGTGGGGCGCAAGCATCTCCTTGTTGCCGTCGGGATCTTTCAGCAAGTCCTTGATAACCTCCAGCAGTTTGTCGGCTTGGTCCGCCGCGACACGGTAGAAACCGAAGCGGCTGGGTTCCCTGCACTGCCGGAAGAAGTTCCTGAAGAAGTTGTCCAGCACGTCGCCGTGCCGGTCGAATTGCAGGAAACTCTGCGCGTTCTCCGCTTTCGCGGGGATACGCTTGGGGGAGCCGTCGGCGTTCAGCCCGGCTACCACGCTGATTTCGCCCGTCTTCTCGTCACGGACAACCAGCACGTCCTTTTCGTCTTTTTTCTTTGCCATCTGAAAAAGTTTTTAATTTGTTATTTATGAAAGAAATTATGGATACGAGCCTTGTAGAAGGCTATATCTTCATTTTTGAACTCCTTGACATGGTTGGAAAGGAAGGTCAGCACGTCTTCCTCGCTGTAATAGGTCTTCTTCCCAAGTGTCTTGTAGGGCAATGCGCCGATGCTGCGGTAGCGTTGAAGCGTGCGCTTGCTTATCTGGAGCAGCATACACAAGTCCTGATTGTCGAAAAGGCGGACGCTTTCCGAGAGTGTGGGCTGTTGCCCCTCCGCTTTCATGGACAGCAGCAGTTCGTCCTGACGGTCGAGCCGTTCCATCAGCTTCTGCATCCATCCCTCAAAGTTGTTTCGTGTGAGCAGTTCCATGACCTATGTCCTCCTTCCTTTTGGTTTGCCGCCCGTGCGCAGCCTATGGTTGTGGAAAAGGGTGTCTATTGTCCCTTCCTCGTTCCTTACGGTGTTGTCCTCCAGCAGCCGCAGTATCTCGGAAAGACGGTATCGGCAGCTTCCGCGTACCACCACATACTCGATGCGGTGGTCGGTGCGCATACGCTGCATGGTGCGCTTGCTCACGTTTAGCATCTTCGCCGCCTGCACCGTGTCAAGCAGCTTGTCTTCGGTTTCCCGCTTCCGTTTCTTCTCGTCCCTTGCCTCGCGGATGTACCCTGCGATGTCCGCAATCTGCGCCATCATCTCCTTGTAGGCGGAGCTTTCCATTGTTATCACTTTCATGTTCAGTCCTTTCTTTTTGTTTCTGCGACAAAATTCGGCAATAAACAAAAGGGGCTTTAACAACTCACTACGTGACTCACGTAAGATTTTTGCGGAAGATGGCTCCGTAACCCGGTCAAACGGCGCAACAGGCAGCCTTTCAGCGGAAAACGATACGTCTTGTATGCCGTTTCGTTACCTTTGCGGCAAACTCTAAATGACATGAATATGGAAATAGTATCTATCGAGAAAAAGACTTTCGAGATGATGGTGGCGGCATTCGGCGCACTCTCGGAGAAGGTCGCCGCCCTGAGGCGCAAAAGCGACACGGGGCGCATGGAAAGATGGCTCACGGGCGAGGAGGTCTGCGGGCAGTTGAGAATAAGCCCGCGCACGTTGCAGACGCTGCGTGACAGGCGGCTTATCGGCTACTCGCAGATAAACCGCAGGTTCTATTACAAGCCGGAGGAGGTCAAAAGGCTCATTCCGCTTGTCGGCACGCTCTATCCCGGCGGAAAATGATTTGATTTTTATTATTCACAACCCACTGAATCCGAAGTTATGATGAACGAGAACAATGAAGTGTTTACGATGGAGGACGAGCCGCTTGCCACCGTCGTGCAGAACATGCGCAAAGGCTCGAAATGGCTCTCCGCCTTTCTGGAAAGTTACCGCCCGCCGTTGGACGGGGAGCGTTACCTGACGGACAGGGAGGTGGCGGAACTGCTCCGTGTCAGCCGCCGCACCTTGCAGGAGTACCGCAACAACAGGGTGCTGCCCTTTATACTTTTGGGAGGGAAGGTGCTTTACCCCGAATCGGGGTTGCGTGAACTATTGGAGGCGAACTACCGCAAGCCGATGGAATAAGGCGGCTGCATGAAAAAAGGAAACGGGCAACTCCATACGGGCTGTCCGTTTCCTTTTTCTTTTTTCTTTTTATGCGTGTTTAGCAATACCCGGCTTTTCCGTTCTGTATGAACATCACGTATGCCTGCCGCTTTTCCTTCGAGAGTGCCTTGCCCACCAGCCACGTGCGGAACACGTGTGCATGGTAGGTGTTCAGCCGGAAGGCGATGGGGATGATGATTTCCAGCGAATACACGTCGGCTGAAAGCCCGTTTTCAAGCCGCATGTAGCGACACACCTCGTAGTCGTTCAGCACGTCCGGCTTGCGGACGGCTCTGATGGCGGCGTTCACTGCCGGGACGCCCGTGTGGAACAGTCCGGCGATTTCTGTGGAGGTCATCCATATCTCGTTACCGGTTACGCTGACCGCCTTGTCCTCTATGATGATTATGTCACGTTTCATGGCTTTTCTTTTTAGATGGTGCAACCTGCAAATTCCTCGACACTGTTCAACCTTGCGGCAAGGTTCTCCATGTCCTGATTGAGCTTCTCTTTGGTGATCTTCGCGTAAATTTGCGTCGTCTTTATGCTCTTGTGTCCGAGCATGGAACTGACGGTTTCAATGGGTACGCCGTTGGAGAGGAATACCGTCGTGGCTGCCGTATGACGGCTTTGGTGCCAAGTGATATGCTTGGTTATGCCACATCTTTTAGCCACGGCACGGATACCGCCAAGGCATGTGTTATAATGCGGTACGGGGAATATCCTGCCGTCTTCACACAGCCCGCGATACTTGTCGATGATTCGCTTGGCGATGTCAAGCAGGCGGATGTTTGACACCACGCCCGTTTTCTGGCGGTTGATGTTTATCCACTCGTGTTCGTCGAAGTAGGTGCGGATATTCTCTTCCGTGAGGTTGCGCATATCCGCGAATGACAAGCCTGTGAACGCACAGAACAGGTAGAGGTCACGATACAGTTCCTGTTTGGCGTTTTTCAGTTTTCCGTCCATCAGCAGGCGGATTTCCTCTTTGGTTAGGAAACTGCGTACCGCTTCCTCCTTCTTGATTTCGTACTCGCGGAACGGGTCGCGTGTCAGCCACTCATTGTTGATGGCGATAAATACCATTGTCCGAAGCGGACAGATATACAGCCAGACAGTGTTGGTGCAGCAGTGCTTGTCCGTGCGCAGGAACATCTCGAAGTCGGAGATGAAGGCGGGCGTAAGCTCTTTCAGCGCGATGTCCTTCACGCGGTAGCGGATGGTGAGGAACTCTTGCAGGTGCTTGTAAACGGTCCTGTACTTCAGGAGCGTGCCTTTGGCTTTCATGCCAGCATCCACCTGTTTCTCGTAGTCTTCGTTGTGCTGCCGGAACACCTGCATCAGCGTGTGATAGCGATGTTCCAGTCCGAGAAAGGCGTTCTTGACCTTCTCCGCCGTGACGAAGTTGTCACGCTCCATGATTTCCTGATAGTGTTTGTTGATGCGCACACGCATCTTGTCGAGCATGCGGTTCGTTTCGAGTGCCGCCGAGCTTCTGCCCGTGACACGTCCCCCTTTGGTGTCCCACAGCTTGGGATCGACGGTCAGTTTGCAGCTGAACTGCGTTTGGCTGCCGTCCACCGTAATGCGTCCCATGACGGGTACTGTCCCGTCCTTTTTCACTACCTGACGTTTGAGGTAGTAGATTACTGAAAATGTACTCTTCATCGTCCTTATTTTTTTAGGTTCAAAATTAGTTGGTGAAGAGTCCGTCGCCGGTACGCAAAACGGGGAGGAACGGCGCAATCTTTTTCCGTAACCGGATTTGTTGCGTGAGTTGTCAGTAACTCACTAATCCTTAACGCCTTGTTTCGTTATCCGTGTCCGTTTGTCGCCATTCCGTGCATGGTTACGGACAAGTAACGTAGCGGCGTCCTGATTTGGCTTCAGCGGTGATTGCGATGGCTTCACGAATAATCGGAAGCACGACTGAAACCCTTGTAACTCAATTCTATCACTATATCTTTCCGCATTTCTCTTTTTTGTAGTAACTTTGTCAACACAAACAATATACCATGATGAAGCAAAAAACAGTAATCTGTCTTTTATATCTATTCTTATCCGTTTTATGCTACGGGCAAACAGGTAAACTTTTTACTGTGGACAATGAGTTGTCAAGCAGCATGATTAACAGTATCTATCAGGACAAAGAAGACATTATATGGATAGCGACTGAAGACGGACTGAACCGATACGACGGTGCCAAATTCAGTGTATACAAACATGACTTCTACGATGAACATTCTCTGCAAAACAATTATGTCCGCGTCCTTTTTGAAGACAAGAAAGGGACTTTCTTTGTAGGCACATTAAATGGTCTGCAAACATACGACCGTGCAACAGGTATTTTCTCCCATATTCCCATGACCTTCAAAGAAGGAGGTAAGCTGGAAGTAAATGTATCCACCATTATCGAGCGCGCCAACGGAGAAATACTAATAGGAACATCCGGACATGGAATATTCTTACTGAATGTCACAGAAGGACACATAAAAGCCAAACAACTGCCCGGGTTTGTTCCAAGTTATCTCATCAACCAGATCTACGAAGACCGGAACGGGACATTGTGGGTAATCACCAATGACAAAGGAATATACAGCATAGATACAAACCAAAGGATGACGCACTATCCGAATGGGAGAGAAATAGTGTGGCCTTCTTCCATCTGCGAAGACAAAACAGGAAACATCTATGTGGGATGCCTGAAAAACGGACTGTTCAAATACAATCCTCAAACAAACGGCTTCACCCACATTAAATGTTCTTCGCATCCGGAGCTACCTATCAAGACCCTATATAACATAAACCAAGATGAAATCTATATCGGAACCGATGGGAACGGAATGAAAGTGTATAACATTCAGAAAGGACAGATAATGGAAAGTCCTGTCAATATTACCAGTTTCAACTTTGATAAGTCCAAAGTACATTCTATTCTCAAAGACAATCAAGGGAATATATGGCTGGGATTCTTCCAAAAAGGAGTTATGATAGTACCGCCCGTTAGTAACAACTTCAAGTATATGGGATATAAATCGTCTACCCACAACACAATCGGTTCCTGTTGCATCATGTCCGTATGTAAAGACCATACCGGTTCCTATTGGATAGGCACAGATAATGATGGCATCTACCGTATAGATCCAGATGGAAAGCAACAAGCGCATTTTGAGCAACGTCCGGGCATCAGCCACTCGGTATCCTCCACCATTATGAGCATTTGTGAGGACTCGGACCGAAACTTATGGATAGGTTCATACCGTGACGGACTTGCCAAGTTGAATCCTCAGACCGGACACTGTGAATACATCTATCTGCCGGACAAAGACCACAAACCGGCACAAAGCATATACAGTATCATTGAAGACAAACATAGACAGCTTTGGGTAGGTGCTATGGGAGCTGGACTTTACCGTATCAATCTGGAAACTAAAGAAATATACCATTGTCCCAGCACTGCAAACGGTTTTGAATACCGTCCGCTAAGCAATATACTGCACAATTCATGGATTAACTGCCTGCTGTATAGTACAAACGACAAACTTTACATTGGAACCTATGACGGTTTAGGCTGCCTCGACATCCCAACAATGGATTTTGTTTCCACTTACAAGACAAACAGACTGCTACAAGGTGATGTGATTTATGCACTTTATGAGGATTTGCATCATAATATCTGGGTGGGAACTTCACAAGGGCTGAAGCAATTAAATCCCCAAACACAAAAAGTCAGGAAATACACCATATCCGACGGCCTTCCCAGCAATTCCATTTCGGCCATTGAGGGAGACGCTAACGGTAACCTATGGATAAGTACAAACTTCGGCATATCCCGCTTCAATCCCAGTACACAAACATTCGTCAACTTCTATGCAAGTGACGGTCTGCAAGGAAATGAATTCAGCAAAGGAGTATCATTTGCCAGCACCAAAGGAGAAATTATCTTTGGAAGCACCAGCGGTATTACTTACTTTAACCCCGGAGAAATAACAAGTCCCAACAAAAAACCGGAAATACGCATTACAGACTTTTACGTGCACGATAAAGCGGTAAGATTGGGCATGAAATCCGGACGCTACGATATTGTCACAACCTCTGTAACGAATTCCGACAAATTTCATCTGTCGCACAAGGACAACTCATTCAGCATCGAGCTCTCTGCCATGGAGTTCTACAGTCCTGAACGCATAAGCTATTCCTATACATTCAACAGCAATACATGGGTGAATTTACAGTCCGGTGTCAACAGGATATCATTCAGCGAACTGACACCGGGTATCTATCACTTCCAGGTAAAGGCAAGGGACTATAATTCCTATTCCGAAATAAAAAAACTGACCATTATCATTTCTCCACCCTGGTATGTCTCATGGTGGGCAAAAACCATATATTGTCTGACAGCAGTCATCATCACTATTTTCATCATAGTGCAAATACGCCAACGGTATCGTGCACGTCAGGAAATGTTGGAACATATACATGCCGAACAGCTGAATGAAGCCAAGTTACAGTTCTTCATCAACATTTCTCACGAGATACGCACCCCGATGTCTCTCATAATAAGCCCATTGCAAAAGCTAATGGCTACGGACTACGATACAGAGCGCCAGCAGAGTTACAATATCATCTACCGTAACGCCGAACGTCTTCTGCGCCTTGTCAACCAACTTATGGATATCCGGAAAATAGATAAAGGGCAAATGCAACTCAAATTCCAGGAAACGGATATCGTGAGTTTCATACAGGATTTGCACTATACATTTGCCTACCAAGCCAATACCAAACATATCAAGCTGGACTTTCATTCCGAAGTGAAAGAACTGAAAGCATGGATAGACCCAAAGAACTTTGATAAGGTTATCTTGAATATACTCTCCAACGCATTCAAATTCACACCGGAAAATGGTAACATACAAATCCGCTTATGCACCGGCAATGATCCAAATGCCGCTGAGAAAGCGTTAAGCCGTTATTTCGAAATCAGTATAGAAGATGACGGGATCGGCATCAATGAAACCGAATTAGAACGTATCTTCGACCGCTTTTATCAGATACGCAACAGTCAAAACAACTCAAACATAGGTACAGGTATCGGATTGCATCTCACCCGTTCACTGGTAGAGCTGCATCATGGCAGCATCACCGTTGAAAACAACCAAGGAACTCCCGGATGCCGTTTCATCGTCCGCCTTCCCTTAGGAAAGGAACACCTCAAACCAGAAGAAATAGACAACTCAGCAGTTAAGCAGGATTCAGTACACATAACTACGGCGCTACCCACAACACCGCTGATAGAAACACCCCCGAAAACACACTCAAAATCCAAGTATCGTGTACTAATCGTAGAAGATGATGATGAAATCCGCCGTTACATCTGCCAAGAATTGGGGCGTGATTTTCACATGCAAGAGTGCCGTAACGGCAAAGAAGCATTTACATATATTCTCAAAAAAACTCCCGATTTAATTATCAGTGACATTATGATGCCTGAAATGGACGGCATGACTCTCTGTTCAAAAGTGAAACAGAACATCAATACCAACCACATTCCAGTTATCCTGCTTACAGCCAAAAGCCGTGAAGAAGATAATCTGGAAGGACTCAGTATAGGGGCTGATGCCTACATAACAAAACCTTTCAGCATTGAAATACTTCGGCAAAGCACTTTTAACCTGATCAAGAGCCGAGAAAGATTGAGAAACAATTTCCAGGGCAGCCAGACACAAAAAGAACGGATGCAGGAATTAGAGATAGAATCACCGGATGAACGCCTATTAGACCGCATTATGAAAGTTATCAATGACAATATAGCTAACCCGGAACTGAATGTCGAAATGGTAGCCGAAACCGTAGGCATCAGTCGTGTTCATCTGCACCGTAAACTGAAAGAATTAACCAACCAGTCCACTCGCGACTTGATACGCAATCTCCGGCTAAAACAAGCAGCAACCCTGTTAGCTAAGAAACGGCAAAGTATCAATGAAGTTGCAGCCTTGACAGGTTTCACCAACGTTGCCTATTTCTCAACTGCTTTCAAAGAGTTATACGGAATGACACCTACTGCCTACATGGAGCAAAATGCGGCATCGGCATCTTCCGACACTGAGTGATACAAATAAAAGATGAATATGCCAAAACTCCATTTTGAGGAAATAAACTTTTAACTTGAAATTAGAATATCCTAAAAGACTAAAAAAAGGGTCGTATCATTGCTCTCAAAACGGAGTTTGATACGGCCCTTTTAGAGGTTATAGTTACAATCTGTAACTTTTCAGAGTACTCATTTTAGCTTTGACAAAAGCTCTTCATCTGTCTAAAGGTTTCGTTTAAAAGTATCTTCATTTATCTCTTTGACAAGGAGACTCATTCATAAATAAAAAAGTTTTCCGGTATCCGCCAAAATCCACCACAATCTTTTCAAATACAATTCCCGGATCCAAAGGCTTCAAGGTTAAGGTCTGCAACCCATCCTGCGATATCGGTAATTCCAGTTTCACCTGACTTTCAACCACTCTTCGGGCAACTGTGGGATATAAAGTTGTGTACACATTCTCCGGTTCTTCATTCAAATTGGCATTAAAATTAATTGTTTCTACATTACCTCCGTTAAAGCCTACTTCATATTTATGCCCTTTTATATCGTGAAATGCCAGTGTTGATTTCACCACAATATGGACAGTCACTTCGGTAACACCTTTGGGAATTTCCATTTTATAAGAAAGGGAAGCACCGGCAACATCTTTCGTATAAGGCATCAACGCCATACCGCTCAATGTACGTCCCATATAAGGAATAACCGTCCATTGTGCCCCGACAACGTCCTTCTTCTCAAAATAGTGTTCGGCTTCCATTGCCACCACACCGTCCCTGGATTTGAAAACATATCCTCCCATAGCTTTTTCCGGCTCCTCGATGCGATATACTTCCGGCTGCTTATCTGCCGGAAAATTATCATTCCACGAAGTATAACCGATATGCTTCTGTATCATCATGTTCTTCCATTTACCTCCCGACATCACATTGTTATAGTCATCGCACAAGTCCTTGTCACGCTTAAAAGACTGTTCAACCTTGTCGGCCCAATAATTTGCCTGCGGATTATTCTCCTTGTAAAGCTTATGGTTCATAGCTTGCGCATAGTACATTTCATACAAATTGGCCATTGCCTGCACAGGGAAAAGAATCAGTTGCTTATACGCATCCTTATATTCCTGTTGGAGTGTCATATATTGGCGCAATGCTTCCGCTTCGAGCTTAATAAACTCATCAGAAACCTGCTTCCACTCTCCAGTCTCCAGATTATAAGTCTTGCGGTCAAGCATTTCAGCAGTAACCCTACCGGCATATTTGCTATATAAGTTCAAAATGCGCATAGCTTCGTCCGCTTGCTCTTCACCAAATTGCTGGGCGCAGAATTGATGTGGATGATCCAACAAGTTATCAACCGCATAGCGTTTAGGATTCCAAGCCATGTCGAGGAATAAAGTGATAGGATATTCCATCGGTTTCAAATCGCCGACATTAAGTACCCATAACTTGTCAACTCCATAATCGTAAGTCAACTGCAATTGTTCCCACATATTCTGGATTGGAGTCACATTAAGCCATTTTGTGTTTCGGGGAGCTCCCACATAGTCCACATGATAATAGATTCCCCAGCCTCCGGGATGTTTTCTTTCTTCCGCATTTGGCAAACGACGTACATTTCCCCAATTGTCATCACTCAACAGCATAATCACATCGTCGGGTACTCTGAGCCCCATATCATAAAAACGTTGCACTTCCTTATATAGAGCCCATACCTGCGGACGTTTTTCCGGAGCTTTTCCCGTCACTTCCTTAATGATGCGCCGTTGGTTCTTAAAAATCTTTTCCATTAAACGCATATTCTCTTTATCACGTGATACATATTTATCATCCTCTCCTTCTTTTCCACCCATAGGTGTATCGCCATCCCCCCGCATACCGATAGTTATCAAATCCTCCGTATCAACGGCACGTTCAATACCTTCACGAAAAAAGCGGTCAATTACTTTTTGGTTGGAAGCATAATCCCACGCACCATACTCTTTACGTTTTCTCGCCCACTCCTGATGATTACGCGCCATAGGTTCATGATGGGATGTACCCATAATAACTCCCATGTCATTGGCAGTCTTGCTGTTTTCCGGATCATCCGCATAGAAACTCCATCCCCACATCGCAGGCCACATAAAATTACCACGCAGACGCAAAATAAGTTCAAACACACGTGCATAGAAGCGATGGTCACCATAGTTCGTGCCATAAGTATGTTTCACCCAGCCTGTCAAACAAGGAGCCTCATCATTCAAGAAAATACCACGATACTTCACTGCCGGTTCGCCTGCCGTATAGCTTCCACGAACGATAGACAAATTCTGTTGAGGAACTACCGGTACATCAGCCCAGTCATACCAAGGAGAGACACCGATCTGTTCTGAAAGCTCATATATTCCATAAATTGTTCCACGCTTGTCACTTCCTGCAATGACCAATGCTTCTTCCACCCCCTTTAAAGGAGCCGGCACTACCGTCATCAGATATTTTTCATTCTTACCATTCAGCAATGAAGCATCTATCTTCTTTGCTTTCACCAGTTCTTTTATATAACGACTTTTAAGAGTTCCCACTATAACCACACGCTTTACACCAGGTTCAAACAGCAAATCAGCAGCTTTGCCGGTTACCCGTTCAAAATCGTTCTGAAGATTCTTTGCTGCTATCATTACACCAGTATCTTCCTGCTCATCTATCAATATGGCATTGGGCGTCCCGTTTTCCACAAGCGTAAAGCGGTCGGAAGCCAACTGGCTAAAGGTTATCCCCCTATTATCTATGGCCTCTGCATCCAAACATAAAGCGAAGAGTAGTAATGTCCCTAAACTTTTTTTTATTTTCATAATGTGATTTTTTTATTTATCGTATTTAAAATAATCTATATCTATATAACCTCCCAAAGACTTCGTCGCATAATTGAATATGGCGAACTTACTCCCCATAAAGAACCGGGTATAATCAAAAACCATCTTACAAGGTTCCCCTATCTGCTTCCACTCTTCATTATCATAGCTATAATAGAAAGTAGCCTCATCTTTTTTGTTTGCAAAGTCACCGTCAATGCGAAGATAAACAAAATCTTTCTTACAAGTTATACGTTCTTTCTCTTCTATCTTCACATCGGTAACTTTTTTTTCCTTATCCGACAGACTGACAGACTGGACAGACATCACAAGATGTTTCTTTCCGTTCTCCTTTACTACGGCAAGCACTCCGGACAAACCGTTAAAAGCCGTAAATCCTGCCACATCACCATCCTTCATTTTTGACACATCCATTGCCACCGTTCCGCTACATTTTGGAGCACTCATACGTTGGGTCAAAGTATTAGGAGCCAAAAACAGATTGTCCACCACCCGCCCTGTCTTCAGACGCAAGAAACCGGAACGTTCGGTCAGCGACCAGCAATCATCCAGCGGGTTATGGTTCCACTGCCAGTTAAGGCTCAACCTGGTATTACTAAAGTCATCACTCCCCATAATGCTGCCTTTACATTCATCCGGGAAAGTTTTCATAACCATAGAATCGGGTACACGTCCCTCGGCATCACCTAACACAGGCCAACCATCTACCCAGTGACAAGGCATCAAAGTCGGCACACGTCCTATACCTCCCCGGTCCTGAAAAATAAACCCGTACCAGTTTCCATCCGGTGAATCCACGATACAACCTTGTCCCACGCCACCATATCCTTGAAACTCCGTTTCAAGAATAACCTTTTTCTCATATGGACCGGTAATTTTGTCAGCCCGATAACATACCTCACGACGTAATCTTCCGGGAATGCTCCAATCCATAGAAATCATCAGCAAATAATACTTGCCATTATGTTTGAATGCCTGGCTACCTTCCAACAAACCTTGCTCATCGGCATCCCGTTCAAATATTTTCATGTCTATCCCTCCAGATTCCACATCGCTAAGATCGCTCTTAAGCTGACGCAATTGCCCAGTGCCATAAAACAGATAGACTTTACCGTCATCGTCAAACAGCAAAGAAGCATCATGATGATGAGGCGGACGAGAAACCAAAGTCCACTCACCTGCCGGATCTTCAGCCGTATAAATGTAACCGCGATAAGGCTCATCATTAGGTGAGAACCACACATAAAACCGCCCGTCATGATAACGGATGCTTGATGCCCACTGTCCACGACCGTATACAGTCCCCTCTTTCAAATCATAACGGGGCAAATCGGTTAATTTTTGGAATACATAACTAATAGTCTCCCAATGCACCAGATCTCTTGAACGCATTACGGGACACCCCGGCATCAGGTGCATAGTAGTGCTCACTAAATAGTAGTAATCTCCGACCCTTATCATTGAAGGATCAGGTACATCCGCATTAATCACCGGATTGTTAAAAGTTTCCTGCTGCTGTGCACTTACTCCCAATGAAAGGATTAGCAAAACTAAAGGAACAGTTATTTTCTTTAAATTCATAAGTAATTATTTATGCTTATAGTACTTTATCAATTCAGTGTAGTCCTTTCAAACATGTACTCCTTACCAGGCTCTGTCATTATATCATATTCATAAACTTTATAAAGTACAGGCAATTGAAGTGCATTCAGTTTCTCCGATTTCAAAGGTGCTGCAATCTCAGCCGGCGCATATAGCATATTCGGACAATCACTCTCTGCCGGTTTCAAGCCATCACCCTTCAAAGGAACATAACTGCGAATACGTAACACACCACCAATACGTGAATGTACCTTAGCCTTAAGCAGTTGCGCTCCTTTCCATTGCATGTCAACAACAAAACCGCCACGAGCTACCAAACCACTGATACTTCCTTCATTCCACTCCTCCGGCAAAGCAGGAAGCAATTGTACTGCCCCATCATGGCTTTGCAGCAACATTTCAGCCACACCTGCCGTATAGCCGAAATTACCGTCTATCTGGAAAGGAGGGTGTGCATCAAACAAATTGGGATAGGTACGGCCTTCAGGAAATTCCCGCATTTTGTCGTCGCCCGGAAGAATACGAAGCATGTTCTTTATAATTTTATAAGCATGATTACCATCGAGCATACGTGCCCAGAAATTTATTTTCCAACCGATACTCCAACCTGTCGCTGCGTCACCCCGCTGCAAAAGTGTGTTTTTAGCAGCTTGGAAAAGCTCGGGATGAAGCCGCGGTGATATCTGATTGCTTGGATACAAACCATAGAGGTGTGAAATATGCCGATGATCATCACGAGGATTATCTGCATCTATCAGCCATTCCTGAATCTGATTATGACGTCCTATCTGCATAGGCGGCAACTGCTTAAAAGCAACGGCCAAGGAATCTTGATATGCTTGGGATTCACCCAATATACGAGCTGCGAGCATTGTATTATAAAGCGCATCAAAAGCTATCTGATTGTCCATAGTACATCCTGCAGTAATGGAAGAACCGGCATATCCATGTTCAGGCGATACGGAAGGAGCCGTTACTAACCAACCGTTCTGAGGATGTTTCACCAAATGGCTTAAATAGAAATCTGCCGCACCTTTCATTACAGGATAATAGCGACGTAAAAACTCTTTGTCACCAGTGAAAAGATAATGTTGCCATAAGTGTTGTGTCAGCCAAGCTCCTCCATTTGGCCACATTCCGAAATAGGCAGCATCTATCGGACCACAAGCACGCCACAAATCCGTATTGTGATGAGCCACCCAGCCACGTGCTCCGTAAACAGTTTCAGCAGTTTTCTTGCCATTTACACTCAAATCGCTCACCATATCAAAAAGCGGTTGGTGGTTTTCCGACAAGTTTGTTACTTCGGCAGGCCAGTAATTCATTTCCGTATTAATATTAATCGTATATTTACTATCCCAAGGAGCATATACGCTATTGCACCACAAGCCTTGCAGATTGGCGGGCTGTCCACCGGGTTGCGAAGAAGAAATAAGCAAATAACGACCATACTGAAACATCAGTGCTATAAGGTTCAGGTCTTTTCCTTCACCAAAAGCTACAACCCGTTTATCAGTCTCCAACGTAGATGTTTCGGTAGAAGGTATGGAAAACGTCACACGATCGAACTGCTCCTTATAGGCAGCTATATGATTGGCAAGAGCTTGCTCATACGGAACTTTTACTGCACGTTTCAGAATGGAAGAAGCAAGTTTCGAAGCATTACCGCCCACATCATGATAGTTTACGAAGTTTGTCGCAGCAGATATGTAAAGAGTAGCCACGGTAGCTTGGTCTACAACCACAGACTTATTCGACTTTCCAGACTTTCCATTATGTCTCACCAATACCCTGCATTCAGCATTTAATGCTGCAGGAATTCCTTCCTGCTCCATACCTTCACATTTCACTACCAGCTCATTCCCTTTAGCCATTACCACATGTTTCAAAGGCGAGTTATAACTCAAATCGAAGTTCAACGCCTTCGGCTTATCAGCCTCCATGCGTACAACAATTACATTATCGGCGAACGATGAAAAGACTGTACGTGTATATGTCACCCCATCTACCATATATCGAGTAACAGCTACGGCATTTTCTATATCCAGTTCACGATAGTAGTTTTCAACATTCTTATGTTCCGGTTGGTTAATTAACAAACTGCCCATAGTGAGAAAACGCATACCATGCTGTCCTGTGAAAAAATTCTCATCTATCAACTTTTGCGCTTCCGACAGACGGTTAGCGAACACAAGCTCACGTGTTTTAGCCAAAACCTCTTTTCCTTTCGGATTGTCATTGCGATAAGGACCGCCTGCCCAAAAAGTTTCTTCATTAAGCTGAATTTCTTCCTTATCTGTACCACCGTAAACCATAGCGCCCAAACGAGAGTTCCCCACCGGTAACGCTTCTACCCAGCGACGTGCCGGTGCCGAGTACCATAATTTCATTCGGGTTGCTTCCTGCTTGTTTATCATTGCCTTATATCCCAACAACTGCAACATTGTTTCAGCATAACGTGCACCCAACATACGATATCCGCGAGCGGTGAAATGCAGATTGTCCCCTGCTGCCGGACAACCGGCAGATGAAATAACATGCGCCGTTGAGATTACTTGTGGCAGTGTGTCTATAATGTCATTCATACTTGCACAGATACCCTTTTGGTCGGCATGTACCACTTCTCCGGCCAAAAGAGGCACTTCCTCCGCTTTCAGATTTAAATCTGACAATAAGTTCTCATAAACGCCTTTTAGTTTTTCCGGCCATTCTTTGTCACCTGTATTTGATTCACCCTGATGCACCAGAATACCTTTAATCACCCCGTCCTTCTGTGCCTTCTTTGCCAAATCTACGAGCCAAGCATACGGATTATTATCATAAGACTTCACGATATTTTTCAGCCAATCCGGTTGAGTAGCAATGTGCTCTGCACAGCTCTCTTTATCGAACAACTCAATACGACATCCCCCGATAGCCACATTGATAACACCCACTTTGACATTCGAAGGCAAATTATCAACCATAGTACGTCCAAAATAATCACATGGGGTCAATCCCGTATGGCAACGAGACAACGGCGGAAGAGCCTTATACCACTCTCCTTTTACCCTTCCGCGCTCAGGACAATCAACAGCAGACATCATCAAAAAACGTTCACTTATACCTATACTATCCTGCGGTTCCACACGTGCATTGCCTTCCATATTAGACTGCCCGAAAGCCAAATAAATATGAAAATCCTTATCTTGCGCATGCATAGTTAAGCAGCTCCCTAAAAAAAGGTATACCAGTAATAAATCAATCACTCTATTTTTCATTTCTATTTTTCAATTTTACAGTAATTAATGTCCTTGAGGAAATATAATCCGATAGTTCCCGCTCAAATGCATAAAAGCAAACAAACGAAGTAATCCGTCATAATAAGCATCAAAATATCCATCATCGTAAGGCACGTGTTTGGCATCCCATAAACGATCGACAAATTCCCGGCTCTTATCATGTGTGCAAACCAATGAAACCGCAGCCGTAGTAGCAACCAACCCCAAAGAATGTCTCAGTTTCTTATACCCTCCGGCACCCAGCAGTTCTGTCACCGTTGTACCATCTACATTGTATTGATCTACAAAGCTATCTATACCTTGGGAATAAAAAAAGTTCTGTATCTTATTTCCATATTCTTGCTGCCATTTTCTGTCCGCACATGCCCATGAATAATCCAATGCTATATTCATAGGTACACGCCATGAATCAAAACGAAAAGCATCTCCTATAACCCGTTTACTGCCAAGCAATGTGCCATCATAGTTATTATAATCAGGATTAAGCCCTGTTACAGGGTGAATACTTTTATGCAAATATTCACGACTTTTCCGGGCACATACCCGCCAAAATTCACTTCTACCATCTTCTGCCCACCTGGCCCATACCTCATAAAATGCTGGAATATGATAGGAAGGATCCGTAAATCTTCCTCCAAAAGGATCCGGCGTAAATATTATCAACTGATGTTCCAAATTAATCAAAGGGGCAACACGCTCCATACCAATTTTCTGCATCGAGCAATTCAATATATTTTGAGCCTCGGCAAGATAATTAATCCCTGTTGAATTCCCCCAACGATTAGAAGCAAAAATAAGTGATGTTACATAATAAAGTTCTCCATCAGACGCCGGTCCCTGAGCATTACGCGTGCCGTCCGTCTGACAACTCCATGCAAAATAGCCTTTTAGCAGTCCCTCCTGATGCTGCATATATTTCTTGCTCCACCTCCATAAACGATCGAAAATATCTTTCCTATCGAACTGAACGGCAATCATTAATCCATAAGACATTCCCTCTGTACGTACATCATGATTTTTTATGTCACTGATATAAGCCATCGAGTCCCCCACTTCAAAATAGACCTTATCCGGTCCATAAAAAACACTTTCAAATACCGATTTCAACTTCTTATCAATGTCCTTTTGCTTATAGCCCAATTCCGCAAAGAGATTACGATAGCGTCTCGTTGCAAAAGCACCTTTGGTATAAGGCAACCTCTCTTCGCTTAAACGTTCTATCTCATTTGCCCAAGGCATCCATTTCAAATAGTCCACATCCTCAAACATATCCGCTTTCGTAACAAATGTATCTACATCTGTTTTACCCAACAGAAATTTATCAATAAAAGCTTCCACTTCCGGATACTGACTCTTCGGCAACATACAATGCATATGACCTCCCTGAATAGAAAAGCCCATACGATCTTCTATGCCAAAAGCCTTCCATACCATTCGTGCAGCCTGGCAAGATACGTAGTTCGACTCTTCTGCCAACCATTCATAATCTGTATTTCCAAGTACCAGCAAAGCACGAGGAGCAATCAATGCTGCCAGTTCATGGTGATCAATCGGCAAGCGGTTTACATTCTTACCTGCAAATTGGCGCATACTTTCCAGAAACCATGCATAGTTGGTACGCCCCAAAGTTTCCACATTCTCTAAAGTTTCCGAAACACGCCAGGCATTAACCCCTCCGCCACCGGGCTCTTGGGCAATAGTCAACGCAATACGCTCATCAAAAGCCCCTGCAAACAATGCCATTTTACCGGCAAATGAACAACCGGATATAGCCAAATGCGAAAGATCAATACGCGATTTTTTTCCAACCTTTTCCAATCCATCAATCAATCGGCTAATTCCCCATGACCATGCACAATAAGATCCCATCTCCGTTTGCTCCGGATATAAACGATTTATCGACTCATTACCACGCTTTTGTGTATGAGACATGACTTGTGTAAAATCAAATGTGATCTGCGCTATTTTTCTTTTATCAAACAACTGCTCCGGAAGAGCCCCTGTAGGTCTGCCGATCCCAATAACAGCAGGAAAAGAGCCATTGCCCTCAGGATACTTAATAGGAGCTGTCAATAGCAGTACCTCACCATTTTCATGCACTATAACCCGCAATGTATCGTTATTTAGAGTAGCCTCTATACTATCTCTTGGAGTAACAGGCTTCATTCCCAATTCATAATGTTGCAATTGGTGGGCTATCTCAAAACGATGCCTCTTCCAATCCTTGAAATCTGTTGAACGCCCGCTTCCATCAGCCCATGCAAAAGGATCAGGAAGAGTGGCTATCTCCGGCAATTTATCTATTGGGAGTATCCCAGGAAGCTGAAAGTTATCATTTGTATACTCTTTGTCATAGACCAAAGGTATTGCTGTCTGTCCGAAAACCATCATCTGAGATAATAACAAAATAGCTAGAGCCATTTTTATTTTTTGTGTGTTTCCCATATAAATTTAAGTTACATATAGATTTACTTTTTAAATAAATGAGGAACAAATTCACGCAAGCAACGTCGCCATGTAAGCCATTCGTGCCCCGTGCCTTGTGACTCATAATATTCTGCATTAATCCCGAGTTCATGCAAAGAATCTACAAGTTGTTTCGTTCCAAACTGTTCTTCCGTCCCACATCCCAAAAATAAATAGTGCACTTTTTTATTGAACTTGCCAGCATCAGCAAATACACCATTATAACAAGTTTTCACGTCAAGTCCAAAGATTGCTCCGCTAAACGCACCAATATAAGAAAATTTATCCAAATTAGGCAAAGCTGTACTGAAAGTCTGATGGCCTCCCCATGACAATCCTGCCATGGCACGATGCTCACGTTCCGTATACGTTCGGAATGTTCTATCAATCATAGGAATTAAATCTTCCAGCATCACTCCATAAAAAGATGCACCGTACAAAGCTCTTTCCTCATTCATATCCTTGCCTTCCCGAGGAGAAAAAGGAGCCTCTACATCACCGCTATCCATAACAACAAGCATCGGTACACATTGCCCGGAAGCTATCAGGTTATCCATTATATGTTGCATATATCCCTGTGTAGACCAGCCCGTTTCATCCTCTCCCATACCATGCTGCAAGTAAAGCACAGGATAACGTTTTTTTACATTAGTTTCATATTCTGCCGGTGTATATACCATACAACGACGGAACTCTTTCTTCGTTTCCGAATAGTAAGTACAAGAACGGACCTGCCCATGGGGCACTCCTTGTTGAGGGCGATAATAATCACCTTCTTTTCCTTCGGGAACTTCTATACCGCTTGCCATACGACAACATCCGAAGAATGTATAGCTAGACGGATCGGCAACAGACACACCGTCCACTATTAAAAAATAATAATGGAATCCCACAACAAGCGGATCCGTTTTCACTGTCCAAAAGCCGTCTGTATCTTTCTGCATATCATACTTCTTTCCACAACAATCCACCTGAATCTTACTTGCCTGCGGAGCATAAAAACGGAAATAGGCACAATGTTCGGCATCCAAACGAGGATATTCACACCCAGAGATATTGGTTGGAGCTACTTGTGTAACATTTCTCACATCTTGTACCATCATATCTTCCCTGTAAAATTTCCACCAATCAAAATTAAACAGTTTACATCCTTTTCTTCCCTTAAATACGAAATAAACATCATGTATACCTTTCACCGGAGTTTTCACAGTAGTCTTCATATCCTTCCAACATTCCCAACCACCGGTATGGGGGACCGCTATTTCCGCCATCAAAGTTCCACCGATACTATCAGCTCTAACTTCTATCCGTCCGCCACGAAGAGCACTGGCAACTGACACTACGAAACTCTTTGGTAATTGATCTCCAAAATCCACCTCACGCACTTTTATATAATCACCATTATGTATATCTGATATGTATATGCCAGTTTTTGCATTAGGTTCCGATTTCACTCCTTCTGAGAAAGCAATGGTTTCCGCTTCTACCCTTTCATAAGGATTAAGTGTTCCGACCGGTTTTACCCCTTCACGCGTTGCATTAATTATAGGAAACGTACCGTCCTCATTATACTTAAACTGCTCCACAGCCACACTACGCCCAAAACCTCCTCCTCCGGGTAATTTTCCGGTATGGTAAAAGAAATAAGAATTTCCTTTATAATCCGTCACTCCACAATGGTTCGTAAATGAACCCGTATCCTGCAACGGCATAATTTCTCCCATATATTTCCAAGGTCCCCAAGGAGTGCTACCCATTGAATATGCAATATGCTCGGGTATTCCCCCAGCTGCATAAAGCAAATAATACTTTCCATTACGTTTATGAAGCCAAGGTCCCTCTGTATAAATATCCTTGTACTTTTTACCTTTTATACGTTTATCCGGATTAGGGGCTCCAAAGCTTTCAATAGTTTGCTCCATTTTCCTCACTTCACCCTTCAGAGAAATCATATCATCATTCAACTTCACGTAATAAATATTCGGATTTCCCCAATACAGATAGGCTTGCCCGTCATCATCAACAAAAACAGTAGGATCAATAAAATCCCAACTGCCATCATAAAGCGGCTTACCGATAGCATCTTTAAAAGGACCAAGTGGAGAATCACCTACTGCTACACCAATAGCCATGGTATTGGTTAACTTGGAACGCAGACAAACATACCAGTAGAATTTCCCATTATGTTCAATACATTGGGCTGCCCAGGCACGGTCATCCGCCCAATCAAATGATTCAATAGCAAGTGGAGAGCCATGATCGGTCCAATTCACCATATCTTTCGTAGAATAGACCCTCCATTCCTGCATCCAGAAAAAATCTGCCTTATCTTCATCATGTCCCGTATAGACGTACAACGTACCATCATGAACCATAGGTGCCGGATCAGTAGTATAGCAAGTCTGTACTATCGGATTCTGCCCATGCACAACTCCTGCAAACAACAAGGATATCCCACCCATTATATATTCTCTGATACTTAATAAATTCAATATAGACTTCATATTATTTTTTATATATAGACTAATATACTTATACTATCGGCTAACTATCACCATCCCCCCATTACAAGGAATAGTAATTTGTACTTCTTGCTTTCTGTTCAACCTTACAGTCTGCAAATTCCCCTCCAAATCTTTACTATCACTATAAAGTTTCACCTCTTTTCCCACTTCAATCATAGGAAGTTTTACTTTTAACTTCAATGGCTCTTTCTGTGCGTTCACTCCGGCAATGTACCAGCTATCCGCATGGCGACGGGCAAGCAATATGTATTTTCCAGGATAACCATCAATAAACTTCACCTCATCCCAAATTGAAGGAATGGTCTTCATAAAATCCATAGCCCAAACAGGAGCATCAGTTAAATTATTAGGAGCTAAAGCGAAGTGCTGTACAGGACTTTGAAATAGGACAGCCGTAGCCAACGCAAACACATCGGAAGTTACACGACGACTGCCACCCGGTTTGTTCGCCGCATTATAATATTTATTCAAAGCGCTGCCACCGAAATCCATACTTCCCACCGTATTTCGTATAAACGGATGTAAACAAGCATTAAATGATTCGGCATCACAACTGCCCTGAGAGAAATGCAGATTTTCACTGGCAAGTACAGCTTCGCAAGCTACAAAATTAGGATACATCCGTTCCCAACCGCGGGGTAATGTACAACCATGAAAAATAACCATCAGTCCATAATCATTGGCATCTGCAAGAATATCTTCATAAAGTTGCATGGTTACCTGCTTGTCGCTGCCGAAAAAATCAACTTTTATTCCTCGTATACCTATACTTTGCATCCATTTCATCTCTTTCCGACGCATAATTATATTATTCATAATACTTCTCGGAGATTGAGGTGCATCATTCCAATACCCGTTGGAGTTATACCAAAGATAAAGTGCCACCCCTTTAGATGCAGCATAATCAGCCAATTCAGCAATCTTGTCCCGTCCTACCTGGGTATCCCATAGCGCATCGACCAATACGGAGCTATACCCCATATCCGCACTAAAATCAATATAGCGTTTCTGTTCATCATAGTTCATGCTATTATCACCACCAATAATCCAACTCCATGTACCACATCCATACTGAAAATCCTGCGAAGCTTCATATAATGGTTTTACCACATCAAACATAACAGTAGTTTCCACTATTGGTGCCAATGTTCTACCAACAGTGATGGTACGCCAAGGAGTTTCACCCGGCAAAGCCATACCTGGTGATATTGTTCCATTTCCATTATATTCCCCTTCTTGTGGAAAACCGATTGTGTACAATCCATTTTCTTTCCCCAACAAGCGGCTTCCGCAATAAGCACTACTCACTCCGGTTTCTGAAATCAAGATCCAACCTTTATCTTCATTCTTGAACAAGCAAGGAAAAGTATAACCATTTCCCCAACCGTTTTTCCCTGTCACATCGTCTACTGTATAACTTGTTTCATAACTAGGAGATGTCCTTGCAAATCCCCCCATCGGAGCTGCCTGCGGACAAAGAAAAGTCGTACTACCTTCAGGAAGCATAAATCCGGTAGCTTCTTTCTTTACAATACAACACAATATATTATCTTGTGAATAAACCCGATATTTAAATGCTATGTCATGATTACTAACTTGGAAAACGATATCATATATCTTTCTTCCTCCTTTGGAAAATGTGTAAGTCTGCACATTTGCCTGATACCGCGGATTACTATTCTTAATCGTAGGAAGCTGATATTCTTCATTGACAGACGACAGCTGACCGACATGAGTTAATACCATCTGCTGAGTAAAGTCCCCAAGATTTGTTTCTATTCCTAATGGAGATTTTTGAAGGAAAGTGACACCTTCATATAGTACACTGTAAGAAGGCATTCCCCCTTCATCCGACACAATTACACACAATTTTCCATCCGGACCATACAACTTATTTTCTTCGCCAAATGCAAACACACAGGTCCAAACAAACACACAAAAAAACAAGATATGTTTTACCATTTTCTTTTAGATTAATTTTTTAGTTAACTATATATTTGCAAAGGAAAGCATCCTTTATCAAATTACATTCCGATTATGTTGCAGAAACTTTCGCCTATGTTACAAATTGGCTTTTTTACATATATATTTCTTTTAAAAACATTAAAATCCATCATAAAACCATATTTCGTCAAAAAACCTACAGAAATTATCAGGCATAACGAAAGTTTCCATAAATTTGCCTTTAATAGAGAACACATCCTATGAAACACATAATCACTATATTTTTTATACTTCTTTCATTACCTGCCATCGCAGAGAAATACTGTGTTTTTACCCCAATCAAAGGGACAGAAGGTTTAGGGGGAAACAGGGTACGCAACATTACCCAATTGCCGGACGGTCGCATGATGATAATCACTGAAGGCTTATTAAACTTATACGACGGAACTGATTTCAATTATTTACACTATAATCAAAAACATTTTTGCCCACTGTCTGCATATTCAGGTTTCCATCACGAATACATAGATTCCCATGGGTATATGTGGATCAAGAATCAATATCAACTAATGGCTGTGGACATAAAACATGAATGTCTTGTGGAGCAACCGGACAGTCTACTCGCCACATGGGGTATCAGTTCTCCTATAAAAGATTTCTTCATGGATAAGGCTAAAAATATATGGATTATAAATGATAAAGACGAACTAATCCTTGTAGGCAAAAATAATATGAAGGCAAAAACATTTTTGCCTTATGCATCTTCAACAGGTAACACTACTGATCAACTCTATGATCTTGGTGTACTGGAAGACCAATTATACCTTTTTTACCGTTCCGGTTTATTGATTTGCTATAATCTTAAATCACATCAAGAAATATACAGGCAAAAGCTACCGGATGAACTTCCTAAAGGGAAATACGAAAATACTTCCTATGTAGTACCCGGTAACAATACTTTTTATCAATTGCGTAACGGAAACCAAGGAGGAGTAATGCTGAATTACGATATAACAAGAAAAAAATGGAATATTGTATTTCAGACAGACTATCGGCTAAACAGTCTGTCCATCGATAAAGATAGTAGCATATGGGTCAGCTGCTATATGGGATTATGGAACATTGATGCCGGACTGATAAATAAACAATATATACCTAACCTCAAATTAGTAGATGGACGCACTATAAATACAGAGGTGAGCACACTCTATAATGACAATCAAGGAGGTATGTGGTTAGGCACTTTGGACCGGGGAATACTCTATTATCATCCTAATCGTTTCCGTTTTCAAAACATAGGTAAAAGTTTATTTCCAACCGCCAAAGATGTAAACATATCCGTAACGTGTTTTACAACAGATAAAAAAAACATATTAGTAGGTACAAAGAAAGGTTTATTTTATTATACTCTTGCCGACGGCAATTTAATCTCATACTCACAGGAATTATCCACTGTTCATTGTAATGTTTTACTAAAAGATAGCCAGCAACGCATCTGGCTGGGAACTTCCGGACAAGGGTTAGTTTGTATAATGCCAAACGGTATAATCAAACAGAATATATTACCCGGACACACTATCCGTTCCGCCATAGAACTGTCAGACGGAACACTATATTTATGTATCGATAATCAAGGGTTCGGTAGATTTATCCCTACTACTGAACAATTTGAAAAAGTTACAGAAGTGCCTGAAATAAGTAGTTTTGCAGTTTACCAACTGATTCCCTATGAAAAAGACTGCTTAGCAGGTATCGGGCAAAAAGGCTGGTTCATCTATAATTATAAAAAGAAAAAATACCGTTTTTTCCCTACTTCCCATACATGTAATTCTATTCTAACAGATAATCAAAAACAAATATGGATTGGTCTGGAAGACGGATTATTGCTATGGAACCCGAATACCGAACAACAAAAAACATTTTATACAACTGACGGATTAGTCAATAATTCCATACGGTCCATTATTCAGAGCGAAGATAATATAATTTGGATATCCACTTCCAATGGGATAACGCGTATTACAGCAAATAATCTTCAAGAACCATTATCATATTCATTTGCCAATTTCAATCAATATGACGGTGTAATAACGGATGAGTTCTGCGAACGCTCTGTTTTTATAGCAACCGACGGTACAATTTATTGGGGTGGTATCAATGGTTTTAACAAATTCACAATATCTCCGACTGTAACAGACAAACCATATTCAAGCCCTTTATTTACAGGATTCAAATTATTAGGAGAACAAATAGAGAAAGGCAAAAATTACAATGGTAATCCAATATTGTCTCACCCTATAGCTCAAACTAAGGAAATCACATTAAAACATAACCAGAATTTCTTTTCTTTAGAATTTTCCGCTTTAAACTATATCAATCCCACGCAAACGTACTATCGTTACCAGCTAACAGGTATTGATCATTCTGAAAGAGAAATCCGTTCTTCTGCCGGTAAAGGACATGCTACCTATACCAACATTCCACCCGGAACCTATACTTTTCGGGTACAAGCAGCCGATAATAATGAAATATGGTCAAATAAATATGCAGAAATGAAGATTACAGTAAAAGCTCCATTCTGGAAAACGACATATGCTTACATATTTTACATTCTGCTCATCTCAGGAAGTATCTTACTCTTCATCCTTATATATATACAACGCAAGCGCCGGAAGCTGTTGCGTGACCAAAAAGAAAAATTGGATGAGATGAAAACTACTTTCTTACAGAATGTCAATGAAGAATTGAAAGAGCCTGTCAACCGAATAATATCCCCTTTAGACAGTATGCTGAAATATATGAATGAAGGGAAAGACAAACTGCAACTCGAGGAAGTCCGAAACCATGCCACGGAACTGAAAAAATTAATCAACCAGCTTTCAGAAGGTATACTCTCCCCTTTATCATCGGATGAGAATGAATGGACACAGGAAGAATTATTGGTTAATATGCGTCAATTACTGGAACAACAAGAGAAGCGGAAAGAACAGCTCAAAACAGCCCGAAAGCCAACCTCCGACAATTCTTTATTGTCGGTTGCCGATGAAACCTTTCTTCGCAAAGTACTGCAATATATAGAACAAAATCTTGACAATCCCGAATATTCAGTGGAAGTATTGAGTCGTGATATGGGAATGGACCGTACCGGGTTATATAGAAGGCTTATTTCAGTGGTAGGAAAAACACCTACTAATTTCATCCGATCCATCCGCCTAAAACGTGCAGCCCAACTCCTGAAAGAAGGCTACACTGTTGCCGAAGTTGCCGACCTTGTTGGATTCAACACTTCCAGTTATCTAAGTAAATGTTTTCAGGAAGAATTTGGCATGCGACCTTCCCAATACATAAATCAGTGGAAAAACCGATAAACCACCCTGTTTTTCAACGAGAGTGTTGCTTTCCGCAACATTTGTAATCATCTTCCAAATAGTTTCAGCCTACTTTTGCAGTATTATTCAAACATAAAAACAAAGTATCATGAAAAATGCAAAAGTAGGAATTACCGGAATATTGTTTCTAATATCCGACCAGGTAACCATACCTCAAAAAAGGTATAACACACAATAAGAACTATCCCAACCCAATCTGTACAAGTTTAAATAATATAAACATATAACATATTATCAATATGAGAAGAAGCATTATCATTATGGCTTTATGCCTGCTCACGTCATGGACATGGGCACAAGAATTCCAGAAAACCTCATCGGGTATTAAAACTGCCATTTCCGGAAAACAAACCGATATAGAAATTCAATGGTTCGGTCCCAATACCCTTCGTGTTTTAAAAACACCCCAAGGCAAAAGCGTTAAAAAAGAAAGTCTTTCCGTTATTGCCCACCCTCAAAACTCCGGTATTAAAATTACTACTCCCGGAAATGGCTGTATTGTCATGACAAGCCAAACACTGACAGTGACTCTTAATCCCCAAACAGGTATTATTACTTATGCAAAACCTAACGGTGACACATTACTCATTGAACAAGAGAATGTCAAGGCTTTTACTCCTATTAACGATGCTGGACGCTCCACCTATAGCGTTTATCAAGGCTTCACAACAAGCGAAGAAGAAGGTCTTTACGGACTCGGACAATTGCAAAATGGGCAGATGATGCAACGTGACATAACCAAACATCTGGTTCAGGGCAATGTGGAAGACGTTTCTCCTTTCTTCCAGTCCACCAAAGGCTACGGAGTGTTTTGGGACAACTACTCAGGTACTACATATACCGACAACGAACAGGAAACCTCCTTCCGTTCCGAAGTCGGCGATTGCATAGACTATTACTTTATGTATGGTGGTTCTGCTGATGGAGTTATAGCCGAAGTACGTGCACTGACCGGTGATGTACCAATGATGCCTTTGTGGAGTTATGGCTTCATGCAGAGTAAAGAACGATATAAAAGTCAGGAAGAAACAGTAGGAGTAGTGAAAAAGTATCGCGAGTTGGGGATTCCTTTGGATTGTATCATTCAAGACTGGCAATACTGGGGACATAACTACCTCTGGAATGCCATGGATTTCCAGAACCCTACTTTCAGCCGTCCCAAAGATATGATTGACGAAGTACATGCTCTGAATGCCCGCATGATGATTTCCATATGGTCCTCATTCGGTCCTGCTACCAAACCTTACAGAGCTTTGGATAAAGAGGGATTGCTCTTCGACATCGAAACCTGGCCGCAATCCGGTGTTGACGGTTGGCCGCCTAATATGGAATATCCCTCCGGAGTACGTGTATATGATGCTTACAGCCCCAAAGCCCGTGATATTTATTGGGAACATCTCAATAAAGGAATATTCCAGCTCGGCATGGATGGTTGGTGGATGGACTCGACAGAGCCAGATCATTTTAACCACAAGGAAAGCGATTTTGACCGCCAAACCAGTCTTGGCTCTTATCGCAGTGTACGCAATGCCTATCCACTCGTCAGCGTAGGTGGTGTATACGATCATCAACGTGCTCTAACACAAGATAAACGTGTCATCATCCTGACCCGCTCCGGTTTCTTAGGGCAGCAACGTTACGGTTCCAATGTTTGGTCTGGTGATGTCCAATCCTCTTGGGATATGTTCCGCAAGCAAATAACAGCAGGATTAAACTTCTCACTGACCGGCATGCCGCACTGGAACTCAGACCTTGGTGGCTTCTTTGCCGGTTCATACAATACCAGTTGGGGAGACAATAGCGCTACACGTAATCCAATGTATCAGGAACTTTATGTCCGCTGGTTACAATTTGGTGTTTTCTGTCCAATGATGCGCAGTCATGGCGCTGATGTACCTCGCGAATTTTATTGGTATGGTAAAAAAGGTGAACCTGTTTATGACGCCTTGGTTGATGCTGTCAAACTACGATACACTCTGCTGCCTTACATCTATTCCACTTCCTGGGATGTAACGCACAACCGCTCCACTTTCATGCGTGCACTCTTCATGGACTTTCTTGGCGACAAACAGACATGGAATATAAACAATGCATATATGTTCGGCAAAGCATTCCTGGTAGCACCAGTGCTTCACGCACAGTACACTCCGGAAGTACACAAAAAAAAATTAAAGGAAAATGAAGGCTGGGACCGTAATAACAAAGAAACAGCAAAAGCACCGGTACTTACCGACTTCACTCAAACTAAAAGTATGGAAGTCTATCTACCAGCTGATACCCGATGGTATAACTATTGGACCAATGAAGCCATAGAAGGCGGACAGAAACTTACTGTTTCCACGACACTCAATCGCATCCCCCTCTTTGTACGTGCCGGCAGTATCGTTCCATATGGACCGGAAGTACAATACACAAGTGAAAAAAAATGGGACAATCTAACCTTATGCATATACCCTGGCAATAACGGTAGTTTCACCCTTTATGAAGACGAAGGAGATAATTATAATTACGAAAATGGAGCCTATACCGAAATCCCAATGAATTGGGATAATGCCAGTAGAATTCTTACAATCGGTGCACGAAAAGGAGAATACAACGGCATGCTGCAAAAACGTCAATTCATAGTGAAAACCATAGACGGTAACAGTAAAACTGTAACTTATACAGGCAAAAGAATAAAGGTTAAGTTGTAATTATCTCTTGCACCGATAAATATGCTGCCGCATGACAGCTAAATACCAACTATCATGCGGCAGTCATTTAATGTCATCACATTTTATCGGCCTTATCCAGTTTAAAATTCTCTACATTCCGGCCTCTTTCGCAAAGAAGTCTGTCATTTTCTTGAAAGTATTTTCATTGAAAGTGACAGGACCATGTTGTCCGCCAGGAACCGAAACAAATTCTTCCAAACGTCCCTGTGCCTTCAGAGCCTCAGAGAAAAAGATACTTTGACAATTGGGAACTACAGTGTCCGCTTCACCATGAATAACAATAAATTTAGGATCGTTTTTATCTATATAAGTAATGGGATTTAGAAGAGCCAACATATCCAAATTATCAGCGGGTATCCCACCTATCAAAGCTGCCTCAGGAGAATTAGCCCCTTTAGTGGTATTACAGTTCTCCATCCGTGTCATATCTATCGGTCCGAACCAATCAACGACCGCATCCACCCGGCTGCTAAAAGAAAAATACTCCCCTACATTACCTTCCAAATCCACCGTTTTATCCCCTATAGTATAAGATTTCACACCATTGGTTGTCCCCGCCAAAGACGCTAAATGTCCCCCCGATGAAAAGCCGGTAATTCCAATAAAGGATGTATCCAACTTATACTTGGCAGCATTAGCACGAATGAAACGAATAGCAGCCTTCACATCATTAATCTGTGCAGGGAACTTAGCATCCCTGCTTGAACGGTGATTAATGGAAACCACTGCAAAACCTTTATCAAGCAACGACCTACCAAAAACCTGAAAGGCATTCTGTTTCATATTATTAGCAAACCAAGCACTGCCATAAATAAGTACCACCACCTTATGAGATGACTTACCCGTATCAGGCAAGTAAATATCCAACTTGTGACCTTCCAGTTCGTCATCCGCATAACAGACATCTGCCCAACGACAATCGGAAATCTTATCTTCTATCTTAAAATAATCAAAATCAACGTATCCTTCCGTCTCCTTGGTAGCGTAATTGAACAAAGCAAACCGATAGCCCATGAAGTGCGGCATGGTATATTGCATCTTCAAGACGTTGCCGATAGCCTTCCAACAAATACCATCCAAACTGTAATAGAAATAGCCTTTATCAGCTCTGTTCCTGAAGTCGCATTCTGCCTTAAAGTAAATCACCGACTGCTCCAATGGCACTTTTTCTATCTCCATAGGTTTCTCATTCTCACCATTCACCATTACAATATATTTCTTTCCATCAATAACCTTAACACCCACCTGACCATATTTACGCTGGAAAAGAGACAGTCCCGCAAAGTCTCCCTCTTTCATCCCTGAAACATCCATACTGACTGAACCTGTACAAACAGGACCAATAGTACGTTGTGTCAGCATATTCTTAGCTTGTGTAAAAGATGTTTCCACCCGCCCTGTTGTCAACCGCAAATACCCTTTGCGGGCAGAAAGCGACCAAAGAGAATTGTCCGGATTGTGATTCCATTGCCATACCAACGGCAAGGTACGTTCTCCTTTCTTCCGATTGAAGTCATCAGAAGCAACAATACCCGGAATGAGTCCGCGGCTATCGGGCAGTTCCAACTTAGCAGGAGCACGTCCATCCACACCCAAAACAGGCCATCCATCTTTCCACTCAACCGGAACAAGATAAGGAATACGACCTACCGCACCGCAATCCTCAAACAGATAAGCAAACCAACGTCCATCCGGTGTATCCACCAGTCCACCTTGTGCAATTCCACGATCCTGAAAAACAACACGTCCTTCATAAGGTCCAGTTATCTTATCAGCACGATGCACAATCACAGTACGCACTCCGCCACGTGGCCAAGTGATATTAAAAAGATAATACTTCCCGTTTACCTTGAAAAGTTGTGAACCTTCAGCACCCAGCATGATATTATCTCCGGCCGGCGCACTGGCATTCTCTATCAGCACCCTCTCCGTACCCGGCTTTACACCTGAAAGATCCGGTTTCAGCTCCGCCAAAAAGAGTTTCCCATTACCATATATCATGTAGATATGCCCGTCCTCATCAAAGAAAAAAGAATGATCATGATAAGCGGGAGAGAATTCCGTGCACTTCCAGGGACCTTTTTCAAGATTTTTAGTGGTATAAAAATATGTCTTGCCCGTAGTCTGAGCGAAAGTGGAGAGATAGTACACTCCCTCGTGATAGCGAAGACAACTCGCCCACGACCCACGCCCATAAGTATTTTTCCCCTCATCCAAGTTCATGGTAGGTATATTGGCAAGCGTATCGTAAGCATAATTCACCAATTTCCAATTCACCAAGTCATTTGATTTCATAATAGGAACTCCCGGAGACATATGCATCGTAGTGCTGCTCATGTAATAAGTATCCCCCACACGCAGCATTGACATATCTGGTGCGTCAGCATAAATCACAGGATTAGTTGCAGACTTTTGCGCCGCCAACGGTAATAGTATGCAACAAAACAAGTTCCATAAAAGTAAAAGAGTTTTTTGTTTTCTCATATTTGTATTAAACTACATGTAATTATCGTCTTTATATAAATTCTTATTGAAATAGCAATTGTGCGTACTGATGTAACGCCCTGCGCCAAGTCAGCCACTCATGTGCAGTTTCAGGAGATTCATAATAGGTATATTTAATCCCCTGTTTATCCAACATTTGCCTGAAAGCTTTTACAACACCGGGAAAAGGAGTCGGCTCGGAAGTCCCCAAACCCAGAAAGAAAGACTTGAATTGCCTGTTTACCGCTTTCCCATCTTTAAATTTTCCACCTAAAAAAGTATCAGCATCCAAGGGTTCCGTACTCGGATAGTTGGATGTACCGCTAAAACCACCATAATAGGCAAAAGCTTCCGGATGATTCATGGCAATGCGCATCGTCTGATTTGCCCCCATTGATAAACCGGCAATAGCCCGGCTCTCACGATTAGGTAATGTACGGAACTTCTCATCAATCATTGGTATGACCTCTTGCATCAGCACTTCCTCAAATACCGTTGTCTGGAAAGGAGTTTGTTCGCTCGGCCTGGTTGCATAACCATTATCCATGACAATCAGCATCGAGACTGCTTTCTTCGCAGCAATCAGATTATCCAATATCAAATTCGCTTTACCCTGACTGCCCCAACCCGTTTCATCCTCAAAACTGCCATGCTGAAGATAAAGCACCGGATAACGCCTCTCCGTATTGACTTCATATCCAGCTGGTGTATACACGAAACAACGTCTCCACGACTGTGTAATTTTAGAATAGTAGTTCAATTCGCTCACCAAACCATGAGGTACATCTTTCAAAGCATAAAAATCCTCATCATGTGCCGGAATTTCAATTCCACTCCCCCAACGTCCCGCACCATAAAAGTATTTCGTACCCGGATCTGGAACAGATGCCCCATCCACATTCAACTGATAATAATGGAAACCCTCTTGCTGACGTTCTGATTCTCCCGTCCAAAATCCTTGCTCATTTTTTATCATGTCATATTTTACACCACCAATATCAAGCTGTACTTTTTTGGCTTCCGGTGCATAAAGTTGGGCACGTACCCTCCCTTCGGAATTGACCTGAGGGTACGCTTTCCCTAATTGGTTTACACTTGAAGGTTTGAAATCTTCAAGAGCTTGTGCATAAGAGAACGAATTAAGATTCGTTAGTAATGCAAAAGCGCCAAATAATGTGATAATCCTTTTCATTGCTATATTGCGAAGCTGGTTTAACAATATTACAAAGGAAAACATCTTTCGCTAATTTCTTTTCCAAAATTTGTTGCAGATTCTTTTGCTTATGTTACATATTTCAGAAAAGTATACAGTTCTTATGCAATTTCTATAAATTTATATTCTACTGTCTAAAAGTTTAGTTTATCCCATAAGGTTCTTCATTACTTTAGGGGGGCAATCTTACGTTTTGAGTGTTATCAGCTTTGTATTACGGACTCCTTTGTGTTACATTTACATTAATCATCTCTCTAAACTCTCCATCGAAGCCTCCCCCCATTAAGAATACAATGAAACAACGCCCCAGCCACGTATTATATATTGTATCTGAGGATTCTACACCAAATATTCTTCCAGTTCAGTACCTTCCCGCGAAAGAACGACTTTAACAGACCAATGGATCAGCTGGTCTACGAGTACACTTCATTAATATGATCTTTCATCCGTTGTTTCAAAATTTCGGATGAAACATTCTTACCATCCTTGTCTACGCAGAACCACTGTGCAAGTTGTGAATGCCCAATAAGGCAGTGTCCGGTAATATACATTCCATTTTATCTTCACCGAATTTCACAAATTCATCTGCCTGGCCAAAATCATAACGGTCTTCTTCAGGATGAATAATTGCGTGCTTCATGCAGTTTTCTGCAACAACAGCATTAAAGTGCTGCTTCACTATTTTTACAGAAGCTGTATCTACACCTGACGATTGCCTTGTGTTCAGCGCAACTCCGATTAGAAATTTATCACCCAGTACATCTTTCAGGGAAGTATCTTTTTTGTAGTTGTTTGAGTACCACAAGCAGCCAAAATCAGTGCAGTTAGACATACAAGCAGTATATTTTTGTTTTTCATGTCAATTTTTGTTTATTAATTATTAAAAAATAGATGTTTCAGTCATTGCAACTGGACATCATTCCAAATTTATCCGATTTATAATAATCGGCTTATTGCCAGTAGACCAAAACCCGACAATGTATAAATGAGAAGGATCAATCCTTGTTCCGTTCTTGTCTTTCATGTTTTGCAGGTCTACTATAACTTTACGTGATGAACCGAAATCATAGGCTGCGGGTTCCGTCCAATAATTATTTTTGTCAAAAATACGAAAAGAGACACTGCTCGTATTATCATTGCCCAATTCCACAGTAATCGTGCGATAAGCAGAAAGATTCAGTCCGGAAGAGAATTGCCAGCCACCAAAACCATATCGTCCGGTTATCAACGTACGGGTGTTTTCATCAAAACTGCCCTTTTCCCAGATAGAAGGATTAAAAGCTTCTTTCGTCAATGAAAAAGGATGGAGAACCGTAACTACAAGTGCCAGTGTACTGGAAACTCTCGTCACAGGATGCTGATAGTTTATTGTCACAGTTGCATTTCCCGGAGTAACTCCTACCAGTTTACCCGCCCGTTCCACAGCCAGCACTGAAGGGTTAGAACTGCTGATTTCAGCGTCTGCTGTAACCATTCGTGTAGAGCCGTCGGAATAAACAGCACGTACTTTAAGATAATTTACCCCACCCATCGGCAAGTTCAAAGTATCCTCTTGCCCCATAAGTTCCAATCTTACAGGTGCACCATTCACCACCACACCATCGGCATACTCTTTAAACCAATGGTACATAGCCCACGGACAAGCCTCGGGATCATTGAGAAACGTATAATTGCCGGAAGTGCCCGGTATATCTTTAAAAGCTGCCAATTCATGTGACCTCGTGGTAAAAAAAAGCCAGGATACATTACCTGAATTATCGGCAATATATTTGAAGTTGGCCCCAAAGCCCTCTCCTCCTGCCACTCCCGTTATGCTCTTTCCCCAAGTAGCATTGTACTTTTTGGGCGCCCAGTCTATTTCGGTCACCATGATGGGAGCAAAAGCGGCCACCGGTCCTACTTGAGCATCCCAACCGCGTTGGAAGCTTTCATAACCTCCACCAGTAGAAGAACCTATGCCTTCGCTACTATCTTCCTCGGCATCACTGCCATACCAACCGGGATAACAATGTACGGCAAAACCAATATTCTCACCTTGAATACGATGCTTAGCATAACCGGCATAAGACGACTGATAGGACAATCCCGGTACCCAGATAATATTACGACAATTAGCACGTATCTTATCTACTATAGCTTGGAAATAGAGTTGAAGATTCTGAAAATGCCCATCGTCCGTACTGCCATAAGTACCGTCCGTGCCTTTTATCTTAACAGGTTCATTGGCAAGTTCGAACATTACACCAGTATTGTTTTTCAATTTAGGATGTTGCGAAACAATATCCCATACTTTGAGCAAGAACTGCTGATAGGAGTCTCCCAACTCGATACCCTGATAGGGTGCTTCGTTGGGACATACACCCGGCGGACGCATCACTACGTACATGCCCTTGGACATAAAATATTCCGCCATTGGTACAAACAATTCATCAAGATACTTCCGGAAACGAGTTTCGGAGAAGCGCTCGTGTCCCTCATACCGTACAGACTGCATAGCAGGATCATCGCTCCAATAAGGATCAAGATGCATTCGAACAAAATTAAACTTCCATCCAGCAGCCAAAATTCCGTCCACCATACTCTTATTATAATTGAGACAGCCCTGCACATCATAATCATTCCAAGCATTATTATTAAAGAAAGGACTGTAAGTCTGCGTGAAACCATGCAGATTAATGATTTCTCCCTTTTCATTTTTCAGGTAACGACCTACCACATTCAAAATGGGTAACACACTGTTCTGATTATCTCCACTATTTTCCGAATCATCATCGGGTTTCGGTTCTTCCACATCCGATTTCGGTGGTTCCGGTTTCAACTCCTCTAGTATCGAATCATCGGAACAAGCCGAGAGAAATACGAACAAAAATAAAAGCAGATTTACTATATTTTTCATGGTTGTCAATTATCTTACTGAATTAACTAACCTAATTTCCAATAACGGACAAAAGGCTATAAAGGCGACGATTTCGCTCTGCGAATTCCGTCGCCTATTTCTATAAGATGCTATTATTTACCAGCTAAGCCATCGGCAAAACCAGCATAGGTATGTTTACGATTATAGTTCAAATCCCAAAGACCGATAGGTTGTCCCTTTCTCCAACCTGAATCTGCAGGACTGTCCGTAGCAGCCCATTGTGTAATTCCATACTGCTGCGCTACCGGAATGATTTCAAAATACTTCTGAATAATGAATTTGTAAAAATCAGACATTTTCTGATATTGTTCAAAAGTAACCAATTCAGTTTTGATACCTTCTCCAAATGCTTTTTCCACAATACCCATATCTAATTCTGTAATCTTAATCAACTTACCACTTGCAGCCAATAACTCAAACATATTGACAATAGATTCTTCCTGTTTCTTCTGATCAGCCTCATTCAAAATATAACTAACATGCATCTGTGTACCGATACCGTCAATCTTTGTTTCACCATCAGATTCCCAACGTTTAATCCAATTAATCAAACTTTTTACTTTTTTATTGTTATCCCACCAAGATTCCAAATTATAGTCATTGATGAAGAGTTTCAAATCTCCAGAATTACCACCATTTTCTGCAAAATATTTGCGGGCAAACTTAATTGGAATACGAACATAATCATCGCCCAAAAAGTCTTGCCAGTAGAAGTTCTGTCCCCCTACTCCATTATCATCCGGATTGGTAGCTGATTGAAGAGCATAATTACCATTACCATCATCACCACCTCCTGAAATAGGTTCATTCACAACATCCCATGCAGTTACAGAGCCTCCGCAAGCTTCCATCATGCCTTTTATCCAACGCTCAAGCTCGTTGGTGAGTACTTCTTTCTTTTCTTCAGGAGTCAAAGGAATACCCTCAGCTTTCTTTTGAATACCAAATTCAATATCATCAAAATAGTAAGTATTAGCCTCTTTAAACTTGGCTAAATTCCATGCTATTGTTTGGAAAGGCTGAACACCTTCATTAGTTACCATTTGTTCTGTAACCGTAAATTCCTTTTCAAATTTTTGCCATTGAGTAGTAAAATTAACCGAAACTCCTGCATCATAGAATATATACTCTCCCGGTTTCTTGTGTGTCTGAGAATCTGAACCGGCTGCTTTATCAGCCTTATACTTAAATGAAAGTTTACAAATATCACCTTCTTTTAAAACAGTATTTGCTTTAACAAAGAACTGAGTGCTATGATCTTCAGCTGGATTATCAGCAGACTTTACAATAAAAGCACGTCCTACGCCATCAGCACCTGTACCAGTTTCTCCTATCGGAGCAGCATATGGTCCACCTTTTCCATCTTCTGTTGCATAGAAACAAGAAACATCTTCACCTTCAGCATCACCATTAGTAATTATACTTTCAAACCAGACAGTAGAACCAGACTCTCCTAATTCTTCAACACCATAAGATAAGCCCATCCAACTTACTGTTGTCCAATGAGAAATATCATCTTCATCAAAAGAAGAATTTACCAAAAGATTAGCTTCAGAGCCATCAGCTTTTAGCACTACGTCATCAAAATACAAATCCCCTCCTAACTTACCGAAACAAAATCTTAATCGGTCTATAGAGCTTGTCGGTGTAAAAACAATCGTATTATCAATCCAGCCCTCACCAGAAGTACATTCAGGAAAACCATAATGGGTATTGGAACCATCTTTCATCCCCGGCCAAAAAGAAAATGCACCAGGATTAGATCCCTTTATCCGTAAAGTAAGAGTATATTGTTTACCTATTTCCAATACGTTATCTAAGTCATAATAGATCTCCCAGTCCCACACATTGTCTTTGGGCTCACCAGCTACAATATGCAACACCCGATTTACAGAAGAAGGATCAACAGGCTTAGGCTTATTAGCAATCAAACTATTCAGCCACTTATTATTCTGCTGTGAATGCCAGCAAAGTGTATGCCCATAAACTGTCAATCCAGAAGTTTTTGCCGCCTCTACAAACTTCGTTACTGTACCGAAATCCATACTTCCATCATCTGCCACAATGGATGCATACTTCATAGCATTACCTGCTACTACTTCATCAAAATTAGCAACAGCTACGCTACGAACCATTTCTCCTTTCAGAAAATCATTAGCTGCGACCCCTACTCCCAACTTAAAGTTAGGATGAGTACTACGGTCTATATATGTTTTCAATGCGTCATACGCATTAAGATACTCATATTGGGCTATGCTCTCTGGTTTCTCCGTCTTAAAATCGACGAATTTATCGTCGGCACAGGAGGCTGAAATAAACAACAAAGCCAAACCGAAATATTTATTTATGCTATTTTTCATAATCATATCTCCAAAATTTAATTAGCTTTATACTTGGGAGCAAATACCTCCAACTTATTAGTTCCGCGTGTTTGCAACACCAACGTATCTTTTGTAGCAATTTGTTTAAATCCGAAATCCACATCGTATTCGAGATAGATAGCATCCCGGTCCTTATTTCCCCAAGAATTTTTCTCTCCATCTTCTACAAACTTTCCAGAGCCTGTTGCCGAAACTCCTGTAGTTCCCGAAGTTATGGTACATTCGTTATCATCATTGAAAGTCAATAGCAAATCACAGTTCACTGTTGTACCATTAGTAGAAGTCGTACTAATAGGAAAAACAGCTGTGTTTAACGAACGGGTAGTAATACCACAAACTTCATCCTTTTCCACAGACTGAGCATGACGTTCAGAGGTTGTAACCGTTCCATTTTCTGTAATTTTGTCTATTCCACGACGCAAATAAGAAGCATGCCATGGGTTCATATATTTTACACAATAGAGAATATAATCCTTTGGCAACACACTCCAATAATCAGAATTAGTACGCACCGGTTTATCGCCTTCAATCAGAGGAGTGCCTGTTAAAATTCGGTCGGCACCAGTCTGTCCTTTCATCACCACAGGAATAACATAATTACATCCTAATGCTTTTTCATCAGCAAAAAATGCATCAGTGAGTTGTACCTCTACATTTCCCCAATGTTCACCATTGTAAGAAATTTTATCTCCAGCTAGTGTGTAATAGGTGGAAGGCATAGGCAATACCGGTGTCCCATCTTCAAAAAAGAGATTGTCGCAAAGTGTATTGTCCACAGCAATATCTATAGTAATATCTCTACCTCCGTATGCACCTCCCATCGTGGCATAAATGGCACACTTATGCTGACGGTCAAGAGAATTGTCTACTATTTCATCATTACCGAGCACTATTGTACGTATCGGATACTGATAGGCAAAATACACAGAGGTCCCCCCCTCATAATCGGGAAAAGATTTATCTGCATTCTCACATGAAGCAAAAGCAAATGTCAAGCCTCCTAAGGCCATTGTAGATAACAATTTATATAATTTCATTTCCATATTCTTTTTTGCATTTTATAATTATGAGATTACCATCCCTTATTTTGTTGCAGATTACTCCATTTCAACATCTCACTATAAGGAATAGGGCCGTAGTACATATAATCTTTATAGTTTCTGTTTTCTACTTCAATCACCTTATAATTCAGACTCTCACCTGCTTTTTCTATCTGCATACCTTTAGCTTTCTCGTCCAAAGGCATTTTCCAACGGCGAATGTCCCAGAAACGTTTATTTTCAAAACAAAGTTCTATACGACGTTCGTTACGAATGAGCTGGGCCATTTTGTCTTTGTCCCCTTTGACACTTTCCAAATAAGCATCTCCATTATCAGTTCCCACTCCACCGCGGGCACGAATTGCTTTTATCACATCATAGGCACTATAGGCATTACCGCCCTTGCCTGTCGGTCCCCAAGCATCATTAGCAGCCTCGGCATAAGCAAGAAATATCTCCGTATAACGAATACGAACCGGAATATGATACTTAGCATTCAGCGAATTCGGGTTAGCGTTACAATCCTCACGTAACAACTTACGCATATAATAACCCGTACGTGTGGAGGTATTCAATTGATTCAAACCATTATCTTGTTTATTATCCTCATCAGGATAAAGACCTGTAATAATAGTCTTATCCTTAAATTCAGCACCATTAAACAAAATATATTTCTCCAAACGAGGGTCACGACCTGTGTAAGGAGCGTTTTCCGAATAACCGCTATTAGCCTTATCAGCGATAGGATAACCATTGGCCATAGGGAAAGCATCTACTAAGTTTTGGGTAGGATTGATACGTCCGCTACCATAAAATGTAGGTGGGAAATTATCTTTTTCCTGCTTTATTCCCATATCCCAATCTTCCGTTCCAATGCTTTTATTCCCTCTCCAAAGAATTTCAGCAGAAACTTCACCCGAACCTAAATTGTCAAGTTCTTCTGTATTCATATACCAAGTATGACCTTTAGGATCAAGCCCTGTTACACCGCCAATACGGTTCAACACTGCCGCTGCATAATTTGCCGCCGTTTCTGAAGTAACTTCTGAACCTTCTCTGTACGCAGGACTAGCAGCAAGTAACGCTACTTGCGCCTTAATAGCTTCAACAATTCTCATTGTAAGGCGACCGCGTTGATAAGTACCAAAAACAAGATTATAGTTTCCCAACTGAGCACCTATCTCTTTGTATTTAGCAGGCACTTCAGCATCACTATCAATATTCTCATAATCTAGCGGTAATAATTCGGATGCCAATTCCAAATCTTCAAAAATCTGCTGTACACACTCACTGAAAGGAGCACGTGCTTGATTGAAATCAGAAGTAGTACTTTCCGGTTCAAGAAGCATTGGTACACCTAATAACTTACCATCTTCTGTCCAGCCACCATGAGCCATTAGCAAATAGTAATAATTAAGTGCACGAAGTCCATAAGCTTCTCCACTGAGTTTATCAATAAACATTTTATTGGTCACCTCATTTTTTGCCCAACTCACCTGATCAACAATGCTCAAAAATGTATTCAGATATTGTATGGCGGCTTTACGAGCTTGCCACTGTTCCATAGGATTGTTGTTTGATGCCCATGAGCCAAGAGCCATTTTGGAATAATTACTTTCCTTATCATTGGTTACTGCATCATCTGTAGCAACATCACTTACACTAGTATTCTCGTATGGCAACATAGCATAACCATATCCCAATAGACCTACTGCATAATTGGGATCTGTAAGCATTTCCTCAACACCACGATTGTTCTCCTTAGCAGGTTCAAAAAGATCCTCACAAGCGGAAAATGTAGCTAGTAGAACTGTAGATAATATGATATTTCTTAGTTTCATTTGTTCTATTTTTTAATTAAAATACTGCTTTTACACCAATATTATAGAATCTGGTTTGCGGTGCACTCCCCACGTTCATCTCCATATGTTTGCGCTCTTTTGAGATTGTAAGCAGATTTGCTCCACTTACATAAGCAGAAAATTCACGAAGGAAAGTATTGCGCAATACCCGTTTAGGTAAATCATAGGTAATCTGTACTTTTGCCAAATCAAAACGATTGGTTTTATACAACCAATAGTCTGAAGAACGGAAGTTATTACTTGAACTTTTAGCTGATAAGCGTGGATAAGTTGCAGTAGCTGCTGTCTCTTCAGTCCAGCGATTACGAACGATAGCAGAATATTTATCATCTCCATCTACCCAATAGTAAGAATTATTTTTCATGCCATAAGCACCGAATCCTCCTGTACCCAATGCAAAAAACGTAAAGTTTTTCCACTTAGCCGTAAAGTTAATGCCGAGCGTGAAAGGCGATCCATACCATCCTCCTTTACCTAAATAAATTTCATCTTTCTCGTCAATTACATCATCTCCGTTCTGGTCTACATATTTTATATCACCAGGTCGAACTGTGCTACCCAGCTTTTGTTCCGGACTATTTTTTATCTCTTCCTCACTTTGAAATAATCCTGCACTTTGAAGTCCCCAAACGCCATCAACTGGTTTACCCTTACGATATCGATAAGCATCATCATAAATTTCATCACGTTTAGTTATTTTGGTATCATAATATGTTCCTGACACACCAAGTGACAAATCAAATTCCCCAAAATTCTTGTTAGCATTCACGCTAAAATCAAAACCCATACGGCGATTATTATTATAATTCATAACTGCCATGAACGATGCAGCCGGATAACCTGTATTAAGATGCGATGGGAAGAAAGTGGGCTGATTAATCAAATATCCTTCAGTAGAGTTAATGAAAAATGAAGCATCTGCTGTTATTAATCTATTCCACAGTGACGTCTTAAGGTTCGCTGAAAACTCTTTACGTTTTATGAATGAAAGGTCATTATTCTGCCCTCTAGTAGAAATAGTATACTTACCAGCCGGACCATCATACCATGAGTAGCCATCATTCTGCGTCCATACTGATTCATAAAGGTAAAATTCCTTATCTCCCATTACCAAATCAATATCCTGATTAAGAATGCTACCAGACACACTGAATAGCAAATCATCAACAACAGGAGAATCTTTCAAGAAGTTTTCCCCACTTAAACGCCAGCCCAATGTTAACGAAGGAGAAAGAGCCTGACGATGCCCTTTAGCTAGTTTAGCTGAATGAATCAACGCGGCACCAAAATCAGCATAATAACGCTGCTGATAGTTATAACCTAACTGCAATGCCAAATTAGCATTACTGATACGATGATATTGAGCAGAGATTGTTTGCTGATAGCCGTTAGCAATAAGCATAGCCGATACATTATGACACTTTTTAAATGTATTCTGATAATTGAATTGTCCGGAAAATGCAATCGTTTGCTCATCAGAACTTCCACCAACATTTTGGGTACCCGGTTTTTCATCATTTCCTTCTTTAGTCAGCGCTACAATAACATCTTTTCCACCGTAGTTAGCCCAAGTAGGGATGAACACTGCATAGTTATTATCAAAAGAGGTTGAATAAGAAGTTGCATAATCTACTGCAAACATTGCATTAAAAGAAAGACCTTTCAGCACTTTGTCCAAATTAATATTTACCCCTGTATCAAATTGAAATTGACGACTTGTCCATTTACTACTTCCTGCTGCATAACTATCAGCAAATGCATTTGTAGAATTTGCTTGACTACCGGATAAGAAATACTTACCATCAATAATATTGGAAGTAGTACTTAACAGTTCCCATACAGCTGAAGCATTAGGATCAATCATGTCTAAAGGAATAAGTGGAGCTGCATTTTGCGGGAAGTTAGGACGTACTGTTGCTGCAGCATTCCAATAGTCCCCCTTCGCACTTTTCGAATTATAAAATGTAGCATTCGCATTAATATAAGCACTTATAAAACTATTGATATCCACATCCACATTACCACGTACGTTGAAACGGTCCGTCATATTATTCTTAGCTTCACCAAAATCAAGAAAATCGCCATTACGATAATAGCTCACATTGCTGTAGAAACGCGCGCGTTTTCCACCACCAGTAATTTCAGCCGTTACTTCCGAACGATTATACGCCTTCTTTACATAATCCGAAGAATAATAATTGATATTAGGATAACGATAAGGATTCAATCCAGAACCATGATTATAGATTTGCTCTGCTGTATAAAGAGGCTTTGCAGTAGGATCATCATTCAAAAGAGCTTCATTATAAAGGGTCATATATTCGGCAGAACCCAAATATTCAGGATATGCCTTAGCCACATGAAATCCTGTATTAGCTCTAACACTAACATTTAACCCCTCTACATTACCACGTTTAGTAGTAATCACAATCGCACCTTTAGCAGCTTTACTACCGTAGAGAACCACAGCTTGTGCACCTTTCAGAAAGGAAATCTGGGCTATCTCAGAAGGCATTACATTATCTGCGTCACGAGGCACACCATCAACTAAAACTAAGTAACCAGCATTATCGCCATCCATTCCCCACAGCGAATTACCATTCCAACCACCGACATAGCCTTGCATATTATCTAAACTATAGGTGTTATAATTCTTTTTCGTAAGTTCCTCTACATTAACAACAGAGACACCACCCAAAAGGTCTTTTTGGGATACCTTACGAAAAGCTACCTGTACCATTTGGTCTTTTTTGTTTGCCAATGAATCGGTTTCATTCCAATCTGCAACCTGAGCACTGGCAAGCACCGAAGAAGTGGCCAGCATAGCACAGAGAATGAATCTTGCTTGTATATATTTCATTGTTTATTCATTTATTGTTAAACATACTTTGTAGCTTTCCACGATTACCAACCGGGATTCTGTCCGAATTCAGGATAAAGATACACATCGTCATCGGGCAAGGGGAACCAATAATGCTTCGTACCAAACACACGCTTTACAATCAATTCATGGCGATAGTTTGCAACTTCCGCATTCGCAGGATCGTTTGTCTTATAAAATTCAGGGCTTTCTACGCGATCGAATTCTACAGAATATTTCTCTGTATAAGGAGCTTCTGTAAGTAACAACCAACGCTGAAGATCATTGAAACGAAAACCTTCCATAGATAGTTCCACAGCACGTTCACGACGTATTTCATCCATAAACTTCTTATTATCTGCTATATAAGAAGTATGAACGCCTTTTGCACCACAGCGAGTGCGAATCTTATTAATTGCATCAAGAGCGGTTAGTGAACAGTTCTCTGATTTGAAAGATGCACCACCGACAGCAGCACAACTTTCAGCGTACATTAAATAAATATCCGCCAAACGCATATACGGTAAATAAGTATGTAAGTTACTACCCCAATCATATTCCTTATCACCCTCATTACAAGTATGAGGAACAAGTTTCTGGAAGAAATAACCTGTACGACTACCGAGATCTGCAGAACGCATATCTGCACCAGTAGAAAGATCACAATAAGCATAAGGTTTTTGCACATCAGATAATTTATCCTCAGCCAAAACAAAGTGGAAGCCATCAAATACAATATCATGATAAAAACGCGGATCTCTATCCTTAAACGGGTATCTCTCATCAAATCCAGAGTTCGGGTCATCAATAGGAAGCCCATTTGCCATACCATACATTTCAACAAGATTAGCAGTAGGCAAATGAATAATCTTATCATGAGAAACAAGCCCTGCGACCTTCGGTCCCCATATTTTCGTCATATTCCAATTACTGTTATTAGCATTACCATCACTACCAGAAGGACCACGGAATATAGCCTCAACTGAACCGGGCATCAACCAGCCTTGGCGACGGGTATAAAAAATATCGGAATAGCAAGTCTTAGCGTCACTTGCCTTCTCATGGTTATAAACATTCTTATACTTAAACTCAGCAAGCGCATATTGAGTCTGTCCTCCCTCTACCAAAGTAAGTAACTCACCGAATGCTTGTGCTGCTTTTTTACAATATTCTTCATCATAATTGTAAGCATTAGCGCCTCCAAGTTGTGCACCATTCTTCATTAAAGGGCTTCCTGCCCACAAATAGTTTTTACCAAGATATCCTAATGCCATGATTTTATTAACACGCAACTGATTCTTGCCTTCCGTAGCTTTACCGATAGACGTCTTGTCCCAATCAATAGGAAGCAAATCAGCAGCACGACGAAAATCAGCAGCAGCTTTATCAGCACATTCCTGATAACTCAGGCGAGGTAAATTCAGTTCTTGTGTAGCATCAAGAACCTGATCAACATAAGGCAGACCACCCCAATAAGTCATCAATTCGAAATGCCACCATGCACGGAAAAAATAAAGTTGACCGGCAATCATGTCTTTTTCCTCTTGCGTACCTACCATTTTATCCAAATTAGCAAGACCTACATTAGCTTTACGAATGCAATACCAAGAGTGTGGCCACAAAGAATGGTCAAACGCATTGGTAGAAGCAGGATTACTAGAATCTCTGTATAACCAACACTGACCATTGCTTTGCCAAGCCCGGAAATTACCTAAATCGGCTTGATGCGTCATATGTCCATCCCCCATAGAATTGAAAAGTTCATCATCACCCCAATTCCAGGATGTACAATAATTACACTTTTCTTTATCAGGTATGCAATTGTATATTTCTTCTATGAACCCTTGAAAATTACGAAAGTTCTTGAACGCATCTTCTTCAGATACCGTCGATTCTGGACTCTTGTCCAAATAATCTTCGCAAGATGTCATGCAGAATCCTACTGAAAAAGACAAAAGACCTGCATAAAACAGAGTTTTATATGTATTATATTTCATCTTGTACACTATTATAATGTGAATTTAATACCAAAGTTATAACGTTTCACCGTAGGATAAGCACCTAAATAACCAGCTCCTGAAAGATTTGCTTCACGGTCGTCGGGCATACGTGTCCATAACCAAAGATTATTACCATTGACATAAATCTTTAAACTGCCTAATCCAAGTTTTTTGATCCATCCTTTATTCCAAGTATAAGCTAATTCAACATTTTTTAGACGAATATAGGAGCCGTCATATAAGAATTGAGTTCCATCATTGTAACTTGGTGTAGAATTCCAACGAGGTACAACTACATCTGCATTGGGAGTAGCTTTTGACCACCATGTACCATTATCAAATACAGTATTTAATTTACTGCCAAAACTATTAAGGGCAACATCACGAGTTACATTAGTTACACCGTAGAATTGTGCAAATGCACTGAATCCTTTCCACTCAAATCCCACTGTTGCATTAAACGTATTCTCTGGCGAATTTGTATAACCATAAGGTGCTTGGTCTTTGTTATCTACAATACCATCACCATTGAAATCGACAATGTAATAATCTCCTACTAATTTTTGAGAATCATTGGCATCATGAGCTGGAGCGCCAAACAATTGGTCATAACTCTGAATAAAACCTGCATCAATATAAGAGGTATATTGATTTACAGCATGTCCAGCAGCTTTCTGATATCCGGGACGTAAAGCCTGGTCATCTTTCACAAGGACCTTATTTCTTGCATGAGTCATACTGAAGTTACCCCAAACACGCAAATCATTAGCAAACGTCTTATTGATACGTAACTCCAATTCATATCCGCTTGTACGAATTTTACCTTTATTAACAGATGGAGGTGTTCCACCAAAATAAGAAGGAATAGAACGATCACCACCATAAACAAAAATATTAGAACGTACATCTCGGAAAAATTCCACACTACCAGCAAACAAGCCTTCAAGAAATGAATAGTCTATACCTACATTCAACTTTTTCACAACTTCCCATTGAATATCTTTATTTCCAATAGCAGACTCGCGATACCATGTATAAATACTTTGCGTCTGATTAAGGTCCATCGTAGTATGTCCGCCATAAGCCCACTGATTCATATAGAGCCAGCGACGACTAGAATCAAAAGGATCGGGTCCCAATTGGTCAGAACCAATTTCACCATAAGAAGCACGTACTTTCAACATATCTACAATTTTCTTTTCCCGGAAGAATTTCATGAAAGGTTCTTCACTGATCATCCAACCAATAGCTCCGGAATTGAAAAAAGCGAAACGATTTTCCGGACTGAATTTCTCAGAACCGTTATATGCACCGTTATACTCAATAAAATAACGATCAGCGTAATTATAAGTAGTACGGAATGCCCAATCTTCACGATAGGTAGGCATCACGCTTCCCCTTGCATTTTCCTGACGGCTGAACAACCCCATGGCTGTCACATTATGTTTCCCAAAACTACGTACCCAATTCAATTGTGCTTGATAATAAAGGTTACGAACTGTCTGGCTGTTATCTACAGCACCAGGAGAAGTACTCCAATTTACTCCTTGAGTCCAATCGAAACCATTATTGGTATCATAGGATTGTTCATACCGTTCCTGACCTGTATCTGGATCTATCCACTTATGTTGTGCACTATTATACAAATCATTGATACCACGATTGTTTTCAACAAAAACATTATCCCAAGAAACAGTAGCCCGAGCTGAAAGTCCTTTGGTTATAAACTTTAAATCTTGTTCCAATGTAAAATCTGTATTAATACGAGTTGTTGTTACCTGCATCGTACCCCCTAAAGAAATATTTTCCGCTGAGTTAGTTGTATTGGACACAAGTGGATACATACCCCAACTACCATCAGAATATTGCGGTAGAAACACATCTGGAGCAATATTGTATGCACCTGACCATTGCTGACCAATTTGCCATTCAGAATTTCCTGTATTGCTCCATGGAGCCTTACGAATGGCATTAGAGCCTGCCAAATTCACTTTTAATACAGTAGTTTTTGTAATATTAAAATCTAAATTACTGCGCACATTGATACGGTCATATCCATAACCAGAGTTATAACCACGCCCGTTATCATAAGTTCTAAAAAGGTCTCCTTCATGCACATAATCGGCAGAAGCAAAATATTTTACAAATTTCGTACCACCACTAATATTTATATTAGCATTATAAGACATTGTATTATCTTTAAACAAAGCTTTTTGCCAATCAACGTTAGGATAACGTTCTCTCTGTTCAATAGTAGTCTGATTACGATAGTTTTCAATAAAAGATTGAGGACGAATATATTCCCATGAATCAGGTCGCAAAGCCAACTCATGTTCAATAGCCGTATTACGGAACATCAATGCATCATAGGAGTCATACTTATTAGGCAATTTTGAAGGAGATTTCAAAGTAGCATTAAAACCTACATCTATTTTCGCACTACCCTCCGTACCACGTTTCGTTGTTACAAGAATTACACCATTAGCACCTTTTACACCATAGACTGCAGTCGCTGAAGCATCTTTCAATACAGAAATAGATTGTACAGAACTAATATCTACAGAACTCATAGGACGCTCAATACCATCCACTAATACCAATGGATCTTCATTGTTATTCCATGAGCTTGCACCACGAATAGTTATCTTCGGTTCTTCTTCGCCAGGCATACCCGTACCTTGAGTAGTAACAACACCAGGCAAGTTACCTGTCAAAGCAGCACCTATATCTGAAACACCAGCTGCCCGTTCCAAAACTTTACCTGTCGTTTGGGTTATAGCACCAACTACCGATGCTTTCTTTTGCTGACCATACCCGACTACCACCACCTCTTCTAACTGTTGAGAATCATCTTCCAAAGTTATTTTGATCAAACCTTTTGAAGTCGCTTTTACTTCTTTGGTCTTCATTCCCACAAATGAAACAATAAGAGTAGGGTTTTCATTGGGCACAGTCAACATAAAATTACCATCTATATCTGAAATCGTACCTATTGAATTATTACCTTTTAATACCACTGAGGCACCAATGACCGTCTCACCATTATTGTCAAAAACAGTTCCCCTTACCGTTATCCCACTTTGTGCCGATGCCATCAGGCAACAGAACAGCATGAGTAAAAAGAGGTAAGGAATCTTTTGATTTTTTTTTACTACATTTTTCATTACCATTAGTTTAAGATGTTAATTAACTACATTGTTCTCTAATCATCAGTCATTCTTTAATAGCCTTAACTATCATCATACATACATTTCATTTTTATTAGTATAAGATTAATAAACGCTAACAGTTAACATGATTGATTTCACCGCGCAAATATATTTTAAATATATAAAAAAATAATTGTGAAAGTGTTCCACATATCCATACAAACGTTACATAGGATTTGTTGCATGTAACAGAAATTATTCTTCATGTTACATGCAACAATAAATATCACTTACAAACAGCATACAGCCCTATCACACTACCCGTAAATCCACCAGCTGTAGCTGTGGAAAGATAGCTTGCATCGACATCTTTACAGAGCAAAGTCCAATCTTTCTCTCCTTTTAAAGAATAATAAAAATCATAATGAGTACCTTGAGATATTACTTTCAAATAAATTTCTTTTGTTTTTTCAGATATTGTATCAGAAGCCAAGACTTGTTCAGACTCACCTATTCGTTTTAGAAAAACAGATTTATTTTCTCCTTGCTTATTTACAGCAAGTAAATATTGATGCTTTTCATCTTTAAACAATAACATACCAGCCTCTTCCTTTTCATTGGAAGGATTAAACAACATACGGGTAGTAGATTCGAATTTATGATGCTGCATACGACGGCAAACAAAAGCAGGAGTGTCCTTTTCAGTAGCACTGACAGCGGCACACTTCAAAGTCAAAAAGCCCGGAGCATCAGATAAAGAATACAATTCAGTAGCAGGAGCACGCAATGTCATCCACTGCATTCCCAAAGAAGTGTTATCAAAATCTTCAAATTCTTCGAAGTTACCAAATGTCACACTAGCATCACGCTTTACGCCTGTTCGTTTTAGAATCAGAGGAACTATTTCATTTTCTTGCGTCATATAAGGAAAACCATCTTCGCTCCACCTTACTGGCATTAAAAATGTTTCACGCCCTAAATTTTCAAACTTATTATTTATAGGACGGCATGCCAAAAACACAGCCCACCAATCGCCTTCTTTGGTTTGTATCAAATCAGCATGACCGGCACAAGTAATCGGATTAGGACGTTCAGCACTAAGATGGCGTTGTGTTAATATTGGATTTTTCGTCCAAGGCGTAAAAGTTCCCATCGGAGAATCACTGCGGAAAATAACTTCAGAATGCCAGGTACTCGTACCACCTTCCGCATCCATGAGGAAATATTTCCCATTAATCTTATACATATGGGGACCTTCTATCCAGATAGGTTTTTCTTCCGGATGCACACCTTTGTTTACCAGAATTTTGCGAGGTCCAATCGTTTTATCTGACTTTACATCAAACTCTTGTATGCGAATTGTACGATGCCCGCTATACTCTGGTTTATAATCCGGAGCATCATCATTATTTACAATATAAGCTTTTCCGTCTTCGTCAAAGAAGAAAGACGGATCTATACCGCCCACTTCAGGCAACATAATAGGATCAGACCATTCTCCAAAAGGATCCTGAGTTTTCACAAAGAAATTACCCGCTCCCACATTAGTGGTTACCATATAATAAGTCTTATTGTGAGGATTATATGAAATAGCCGGTGCAAAAATTCCCCCACTCACATGCTGTCCTTTCATATTAACCAATTGGGAAGGACGGCTAAGAACATGTCCTACCTGTTTCCAATTTACTAAATCCCTACTATGAAAGATAGGTACACCTGGAAAATAAGTAAAAGTAGAAGTCACTAAGAAATAGTCTCCTTCTCCATTTGTACATATACTAGGATCTGAATACCAACCAGGCAAAATAGGATTATAAAACGACTCATCATCAGGCAGTGGATTTTCCTTGTAAAAATCATCATCACCTTTATAAGTAAAATAATCAAAAAGGGCTGTAGAATCCTTTACAGCAGGTAAATTTCCATTTGCTTTGGACAAATTGCAAGAAGAAAAGCTTCCCAATATACCGGCAGAGACTAATAAGGCCGATAAAATTGCAAAAAAAGATCTTTTATTCATCAATACTCGATTTTATAGTTATTAATATTTTTAAGGCACACGAAAGATAAAGAGTTCTTCATATTTGCATATTTAATATGAGTAGTTTTATATTTCCGGCTTTTCCGCAACAAATGTACAAAAGACACACATGTGATTCTGAAAATCGTATAACATGTTTTTTTGATGACATTACATATTTTTTTTATATGTTACATTCTTTATCATACATGTAACATACACTCAATTAATCTTCTATATATCAATATATTAAAGAATAAAGATAGATTTTATATTACCGTAATAGTCCTATAAAAATATGCAGCAAGAAAAGGAAAGTATAGAGCAAAAAAAAGGAGTACCGCTGTACTCCAACCTTTGTTAACCTTAAATCTAATACTATGAAAAACACATTGCAAAGATACGGACATTTGCTAAATCTGCAAATTATCCAAAGGAAAAGATATGTTTTATAACACCTTTTAAGAAGAAGGACGTTTTTTTTACTTCCTTTTTCAGATATACGATTTAAATGTAAAGAGAAATTATATCCTCACAGAATAAAATGAACCGGTTCTTTTTATCTACCCGCAAATTGCATTATCTTTGTAAACGAATTACAAATACTTAGTATATGCCTGACTATGATTTAATCGCCATATTAGGCCCTACAGCATCCGGCAAAACTCCATTTGCCGCCGCGTTGGCAGCAGAACTCAATACGGAAATCATCAGTGCCGACTCCCGGCAAATATACCGGAGCATGGATCTCGGTACAGGAAAAGACCTGGCCGACTACATTGTAAACGGAAGACAAGTACCTTACCACCTTATTGATATAGCCGACCCGGGATATAAATACAATGTATTTGAATACCAACGCGATTTCCTAACCGCCTATGAAAGCATTAAACAAAAAGGCTGCCGGCCCATTGTATGCGGCGGAACGGGAATGTATTTGGAATCCGTACTCAAGGGATACAAACTACTGCCTGTACCCGAGAATCCGGAATTGCGCAACCGCCTGGCCAATAAATCACTGGAAGAGCTGACCGAAATATTGCAAACCTATAAGAGCCTGCACAATACAACGGATGTAGATACGGTGAAACGAGCCATCCGAGCCATTGAAATCGAAGAATATTATGCTCATACTCCGATAGACGCACGCTCATTTCCACAACTGAACAGTCTCATCATCGGCGTAGACATAGACCGAGAACTTCGGCGTGAGAAAATTACCCGTCGCCTGCGCCAACGACTGGACGAAGGAATGGTAAATGAAGTACGCCGGCTGATAGATTCAGGCATTTGTCCCGACGACCTCATTTACTACGGACTGGAATACAAGTATCTGACACTTTACGTCATTGGCAAGCTGACCTATGATGAAATGTTCAGCCAACTGGAAATAGCCATCCACCAATTTGCCAAACGCCAGATGACTTGGTTCCGGGGGATGGAAAGACGAGGCTTTACTATCCATTGGATGGACGCCCGGTGGCCCATGGAAGAAAAGATAGCTTTTGTAAAGTCAAAACTCAAAGAGATTTAGTATCTTTGACGGCAACACCGCTTAAGCGGCAGATTTATGAAAATGTTGGACCGATTGAAAGAAACGGATATATGAGTGTAGAACCCGATAAATGGGGCGTAATCTATAACCCCAAAGCCGGAACGCGCAAAGTGCAGAAACGGTGGAAAGAGATTAAAGCATATATGGACAGCAAAGGCGTGTCTTACGACTATGTGCAGTCCGAAGGGTTCGGCTCCGTAGAACGTCTGGCAGGCATACTTGCCAACAACGGTTACCGCACCATTGTCGTTGTAGGAGGTGACGGTGCACTGAACGATGCAATCAACGGCATAATGCTTTCCAACGCGGAAGATAAAGAGAACATCGCTATCGGCATTATCCCCAATGGCATCGGCAATGACTTTGCCAAATATTGGGAAATGAGTTCGGAATACAAGGAAGCCGTAGATTGTATCATAAATAACCGTCGCCGTAAAATAGATGTCGGCACATGTTATTACTATGACGGCCAAAAACACATGACCCGCTATTTCCTGAATGCCATCAATATCGGTCTTGGAGCCCGCATTGTAAAAATCACCGACCAATGCAAGCGCTTCTGGGGGGTAAAGTTCCTTTCTTATTTTATGGCATTCATCTCCTTGATTTTTGAGCGGAAATTATATCGTATGCACCTTAAAATAAACGGCGAACATATACGCGGGCGCATTATGACGGTGTGCATAGGCAGTGCATGGGGATACGGACAGGCACCCAGTGCAGTACCTTACAATGGCTGGCTGGATGTATCGGTTATCTACCGCCCCGAACTGTTGCAACTCTTTTCGGGAATATGGATGTTGATGGAAGGACGGATTCTAAACCATAAAGTGGTAAAACCCTACCGTACCCAAAAGATAAAGGTATTACGTGCACAAAATGCTTCCGTCGATTTGGACGGACGTATCCTCGACCGGCATTTTCCATTGGACATCGGTGTGCTGCACGAAGCGATAACATTGATTATACCCAACTGAGATATGAACTTTTCATAGCTCGTAATCCATAACTCATAATTCAAAAAAACGTATGATTGAACTGAAAAATAATCCTGCCGGAAACTTCTTTCTGTTGGCAGGTCCTTGTGTTATTGAAGGAGAAGATATGGCAATGCGCATTGCCGAACGCGTAGTAGCTATTACCGACAAACTGCAGATTCCTTACGTATTCAAAGGCTCGTACCGTAAAGCCAACCGCTCGCGTCTGGACTCTTTCATGGGTATAGGTGATGAAAAAGCCCTGAAAATCCTAAAAAAAGTGCACGACACATTCGGAGTACCCACCGTAACAGACATCCATGCCGCCGAAGAAGCTGCCATGGCAGCCGAATATGTAGATATTCTGCAAATCCCTGCTTTCCTTTGCAGACAAACCGACCTGCTGGTAGCCGCAGCCAAGACCGGCAAGACCGTCAATATAAAGAAAGGACAGTTCCTCTCTCCGCTTGCCATGCAATTCGCAGCAGACAAGGTGGTGGAAGCCGGCAATAAGAACGTGATGATTACCGAACGCGGGACAACCTTCGGCTATCAAGACCTCGTAGTAGACTATCGCGGAATACCGGAAATGCAAACCTTTGGCTTCCCCGTCATACTGGACGTCACCCACTCCCTGCAACAACCCAACCAAACCAGCGGCGTTACAGGCGGCATGCCGCAACTGATTGAAACCATAGCAAAGGCAGGCATCGCAGTAGGCGCAGACGGTTTGTTCATCGAAACACACGAAAATCCCGCCGTAGCCAAAAGTGACGGTGCCAATATGCTGAAACTGGATTTACTGGAAGGACTTTTAACCAGATTAGTACGCATCCGGGAAGCAATCAAATAAAAAAACAAGACTCTTTTGTGATTTATTATTTATCACTTCGACAGATAAGGCAAAAACATTTTAAAATCAAATAATGATGAAACATTTATTACGTAACTTATGGATTGCCGCATTAATCGTATGCTGCAACTTCCAACAGGTATCTGCGCAACAACTGCCGCCTATTCCTATCGATCAGGATGTACGTATCGGTAAGCTGGACAACGGGTTGACCTATTACATCCGTAAAAACAGTCTTCCGGCTAACCGCGCCGACTTCTACATTGCCCAAAAAGTAGGCTCCATACAAGAAGAGGACAACCAGCGCGGTCTTGCCCACTTCCTGGAACACATGTGTTTCAACGGAACGACTCACTTCCCCGGAAAGTCCCTGATACAATACCTGGAACGCATCGGCGTGAAGTTCGGTGAAAACCTGAATGCCTACACGTCCATAGACGAAACGGTTTATAACATTTCCAATGTACCGGTCAATACTCCGGGTGCTATCGACTCTTGTCTGCTGATTCTTCACGACTGGAGCAACGACCTTACTCTGGATCCCAAAGAAATAGACAAGGAACGCGGCGTTATCAATGAAGAATGGCGTACCCGCATGAGTGCCATGCAACGTTTTCAGGAGAAAATGCTTCCCGCCATGTTTGCCGGAACAAAATACGCCAACTGCTTCCCTATCGGAACTATGGACGTTGTAATGAACTTCAAGCCCCAGACTTTACGAGACTACTATGAAAAATGGTACCGTCCCGACTTACAAGGTATCATGGTGGTAGGTGACGTTGACGTAGATGCCACTGAAGCCCTGATTAAGAAGATGTTTGCAGATATTCCCGCCCAGCCCAATGGTGCCAAACGCGAATACTACCCGGTAAACGATAATAAAGAACCTATCATATTGGTTGCACGTGACAAGGAACAGCCTTATGTGCAAACCTTTATCTTCAATAAGCACGAAACAACTCCCAGAGAGGAGAAAAGCAATGTGGGTTATCTGATGCAAGACTATGCAGCAACACTGATTACCAACATGTTGAATGCACGTCTGAACGAATTGCTCCAGGCAGCTAACCCGCCTTATATTTATGCCGCAACCTATGACGATGACTTCTTCGTAGCCAAGACCAAGGATGCTTTTACCGGAATTGTAGTCTGCAAGGAAGATGCCATTGAAAACGGTATCTCAACCGTTCTCCGCGAAATCGAGCGTGCACGCCAATTCGGCTTTACCGAAACCGAGTACAGCCGTGCCCGTGCAGAATATCTGCGCCATCTGGAATCGGCTTTCCAGGAACGCGACAAGCGTAAGAATGAAAGCTATGTAAAGGAATATGTCCGTCACTTCCTCGACAACGAACCTATCCCGGGCATTGCCAACGAATATACCATCATCAACCAGATAGCACCGGCCATTCCCGTAACCGCCCTGAATCAGATGATGCAGCAAATGGTGACAGACAGCAACCAGGTGGTAGCCCTGTTCGGTCCTGAGAAAGAAGGCTTAAAGCTCCCCACAGAGGACGCTATCAAGAACCTTCTGAAAGCGGTAAAATCAGAGAAACTTACTCCGTATGTAGATAAAGTTTCCAACGAGCCCTTGATGAAAGAAGCCCCGAAAGGCGGTAAAATCGTATCTGAAAAGAAAGACGATATTTTCGGAACTACTATGCTGACACTGTCCAACGGAGTTAAGGTTATCATCAAAAAGACAGATTTCAAAGCCGATGAAATTCGCATGAAAGGTGTAAGTATGGGTGGTAGCTCACTCTTCCCCGACTCGGAAATCATCAATATCAACGGATTGGATGCAGTAGCATTAGGCGGTCTTGGCAATTTCAGCGCTATTGAACTGGAAAAAGTGCTGGCCGGTAAAAAAGCTTCCGTAAACTACGGAATCGGCGATAAGACAGAAGCCGTAACGGGCAGTTGCTCACCCAAAGACTTTGAGACAATGATGCAGCTCACCTATCTGACTTTCACAGCTCCAAGACGTGACGACAATGCTTTTGCATCTTATAAAAACCGCAGCAAGGCCGAATTGCAGAACATGGACCTGAACCCGAATTCTTCGTTCAGCGACTCCATCACGTCCACTCTTTACATGAAGCACCCCAGAACTCTGAGAATGAAAGCCGACATGGTAGACAAGATGGATTATGACAAGATTCTTTCCATGTATCAGGACCGTTTCAAGGACGCCAGCGACTTTACCTTTATTTTAGTAGGAAACGTCGATGTGGAAGCCGTGAAACCTCTGATTGAATCTTATCTGGGTGCATTACCCTCTATCAATCGCAAAGAAACATTCAAGGACAACCACATCGAAATGCGCAAAGGAATCTACAAAAACGAGTTTATCCGTCAGCAAGAGACTCCGAAGGTTAATAACTTCATCTCTTACAGCGGTACTTGCGCATACACGCTCCGCAACGATATTCTCATGAGTATGACCGACCAGCTCCTGAACTTAATCTATACGGAGAAAGTACGTGAAGATGAAGGTGGTACTTATGGTGTATATCCTATGGGACAGCTTGTTAAATATCCTACGGAAAGAGCCGTTCTGCAAATCTTCTTCAATACAGCTCCCGACAAGCAGGAGAAACTGATGAAGATTATCTATGCCGAAGCGGAAGCTTTCGCCAAAAACGGTCCCGATGAAGCCAGTCTGAACAAAGTGAAAGAGTACATGCTGAAGAAGCATAACGAAAATCTGAAAGAAAACGGTTACTGGCTGAACAGCATAGACGAATATCTCTATACCGGTATCAATCCGATAAAGGATTACGAGCAGATTGTCAATGGAATCACAGCAAAAGATATCCAGAAATTTGCCAACGAACTCCTGAAGCAGAAGAACCAAATCACTGTTTCAATGATCAGCCCCGAAAAGAAATAGGGGGTCTGCATCAGGAGTCGTAAAGTAGACCTTTAGCGTTGCAGAGTTGACCTTTAGAGGCGTAAAGTAGCTCTTTACAAACCGTACTATCAGCAGTCTGATTTTTCAACTCACAACCAAAGTCACAGTTTTCAAAAGGCTGCGTTGTTCGTGAAGCAGCGCAGCCTTTTTCATATACATTAACCATCTATCCATTATGAACCTCTTTATAGAATTACGCAAGCACGGAAAGTTGGCAGCCAAGCGAAACCCGATGTACGAGAAGAATAAATTCGGAAAATTCTGGATGTACTTCATGGCTGTATTCTGGGCCGGTTATCTGGTATTCTTCGGAACGAGTTTCGCCTTTGCTTTCAACGACGGGGCAACCGAAGCATATCATGTCCTGAACAGCGGGCTCATATTTATCCTCTGCCTGGATTTCCTGATGCGTTTTCCATTTCAGAAAACGCCTGCCCAAGAGGTAAAGCCCTATCTGCTGTTACCGGTAAAACGCAACCGTCTTATCGACTCCCTGCTGATACGTTCCGGATTGAACGGCTTCAACCTGATATGGCTGTTCTTCTTCGTTCCGTTCGCCATCATCAGCATCACCAGATTTTACGGCATAACGGGTGTACTGACCTATAGTATCGGAATATGGTTATTGATGGTGCTCAACAATTACTGGTTCCTGCTATGCCGGACATTGATGAACGAACGCGTCTGGTGGATAATCCTGCCTATACTGGCATACGGGAGTATCGCTGCCGGAATGTTAGTACCGGACAACAGTCCGCTATTCGACTGGTCCGTCGACTTAGGAGAAGGCTTTATCCTCGGACATCTTCTCACCTTCACCGGAGTATTTGCAGCTATCGTAGTGCTGTGGTTCATCAATCGCAGAGTGATGATAAAATTGATTTATAACGAAATCAATAAAGTAGAAGACACCAAGGTAAAGCATGTATCCGAATACAAATTCCTGGACCGCTACGGAGAGATTGGCGAATACATGCGGCTGGAACTGAAAATGTTATTGCGCAATAAAGTCTGCAAGACAGCCCTGCGCACTGTATTCCTGGTAGTGATTTCATTTACCTGCATTCTGAGCTTCACCGAGGCATACGACGGGCAAGGTATGAAAAGCTTTATCCTGGTTTACAACTTTGTGATTTTCGGCATTCTGTTTTTATCAAGCCTGATGAGTTACGAAGGCAACTACATCGACGGGCTGATGAGCCGCAAGGAGTCCATCTACACACTGCTGCGTGCCAAATATATTCTGTACAGCATCGCCATACTCATCCCCCTGTTCCTGATGATACCGGCTATGGCAACCGGCAAACTGGCTGTACTGAGCTGCATCGGTTGGGCTGTATTTGTTGCAGGCTGTGTATATTTCTGCCTGTTCCAATTGGCCGTATACAATAACAGGACAGTGGATTTGAACGCCAAAATGACCAACCGCCAGAACATGGGAACCGGATTGCAGAATCTGATTTCCGGAGCGGCATTCGGCGTACCTCTGCTTATGAATTTTATGCTGACAACCTTTTTCGGCCCCACAGTTACAGCCTGGATATTGATTGCCATCGGTGCGGGTTTTATATTGACGTCCCGCTTCTGGCTGAAGAATGTATACCACCGCTTTATGAAGCGGCGCTATAAGAACATGGAAGGATTTAGAGACAGCAGACAGTAAGATTTACAATTTAAGATTTATGGCTATGATTCAGATAAGTAATTTGCAAAAGAAGTTCGGCGAAAAGACCGCCGTAAATATTGACAACTACCTCATCAATCAAGGTGATATGCTGGGCTTGGTAGGAAACAACGGAGCCGGAAAGACCACCCTTTTCCGGCTGATATTGGATTTGCTGCAAGCCGACCGCGGAAAGGTCACCATCAATGATATAGACGTATGCAAAAGCGAAGACTGGAAAAACTTTACCGGCGCTTTCATAGACGACGGTTTCCTGATAGACTACCTCACGCCGGAAGAATACTTCTACTTCATCGGCAAGATGTACGGACTTAAAAAAGAAGAAGTAGACGGACGCATCGCTCCTTTCGAGCGTTTCATGAACGGTGAAGTCATGGGACAAAAGAAATTCATACGCAACTTCTCCGCCGGAAACAAGCAAAAGATAGGCATCATCTCCGCCATGCTGCATCATCCGCAACTACTGATACTTGACGAACCTTTCAACTTCCTCGACCCCAGTTCGCAGTCCATCATTAAACAACTGCTGAAAAAATATAACGAGGAACACAAAGCAACCGTCATCATTTCCAGCCACAACCTCAATCATACGGTAGATGTATGTCCGCGCATCGCCCTGTTGGAACACGGAGTCATTATCCGTGATATACAGAACGAAAACAATTCGGCCGAAAAGGAATTGGAAGCTTATTTCAATGTCAGTGTCGAAGAAAACATCGAAACTGAAACTAATACTGAAGAAGAAACACTTACAGAGGAATAAATATGAAACACTCCTTTTCCTGTATAATTGCCTTGACCGGGTTAATATTCTGTTTAAGTTCCTGCCATACCGCCGCTCCCCGTCTCGACTATAAAGCATTGGCACAAGCCTCTGTACGCCTGGGTATGGATATCGGACTGACAGACAACCACAAGCTGTACGTCAATGCCGCCGAGTGGATAGGTACTCCCTACCGTGCCGGCGGCGACAGTAAACATGGAACGGACTGTTCCGGCCTGGTATCCCAACTTTATAAGAAAACCTACCGCATACGCCTGTCGCGCAGCACGGACGGCCAGTTGAAAGAAAGCAACAGGATAGCCCGCCGCAACCTGCGCGAAGGCGACTTGGTATTCTTTACCAGCCGGGCGTCACGCAAGAAAGTGGCACATGTAGGCATCTACCTGAAAGACGGCAAGTTCGTTCATGCCAGTACCGGACAAGGAGTCATCGTGAGCAGCCTCAAGGAAGATTACTATACAAAGCACTGGCTCTGCGGCGGAAGAGTGAAATAAGACTCCATCCAACATTAAAAAAAGGGTATGCCTAAAGGAAAGTTCACTTATTATTTGTGTCCTTTAGGCACGGATTTCACAGAAGAAGAATAAAGTAAATCTGTGAAATCCGGTTACGTATCATCCGATTCGTCAACGTAACACAAACCGTAACTTTCCACCCTCTACCAGCTCCTGGTTGCTGATTCGGAAACGTGACAGTCTTTTTCCTCCTAACTCCATTTCACGGATATAAAGCGAATCGTCCGAAGGACGCTCCGTCTCTATCACCAACTGCCCACGTCCCCACACTTCGGCATCAAGACGGATGGTCACTTTGTCGAACACCGGTGTGGAAAGCGTGTAAGACGGTTCGCCCGGACAATCCGGATAGAAGCCCATCATATTGAAGATGGCCCATGCAGACATCGTTCCGGTATCATCATTGCCGGGAATGCCATCGGGGGCATTCTTGAAATACTTCTGCAAAAGACGGTGTAACTCTTTCTGGGTACGCCACTCCTCTCCCTTGAAATAAGAGAACAGATGCGCATAAGCGATGTCCGGCTCATTGGCAGGGTCGTAAAGCCCCTCATCGAAAACACGTTGCAACTTGTCTACGAAAGCCTTCTTCCCACCCATAAGTTGCGCCAGCCCCTTTACATCGTGGGGAACATAGAAAGTATAGTTCCATGCACACCCCTCATGAAAGCCCGGATTAGGTTCAAAGTTTTCGCCCTGCCTCGGGTCAAACGGAGCATAAAACTCACCGTTCGGCAAGATAGGACGGAATGTGCCGTACTCCTTGCTGTAATAATGCTTATACCCCAAAGAACGGTTATAGAAAAGACGGGCATCCTCCTTGTAGCGGCGTGCTTTTTCCTTCTGTCCTTTCACCTCGGCATCCTTGGCAAGCGCCTCTGCCATGCGCGAAAGGGCGTTATCGGCTATGTAGTACTCCAAAGCATGCGATACGGAGTTGTCGTACTGCTCGCGCAAAGGTACATACCCCAATGAAAGATAATCGTCATTATCCGGCCGCAGGAGATTTTCCGCTCCCGGCAATACAGCCCCTTTACGCATCGCCTCATAAGCCAGCTCCACATCGAAGCCGCGCAAACCTTTCAGCCAGGTATCCACAATGACCGGTATAGAAGGGTCGCCCTCCATCGTCAATGTCTCGCGTCCATAGAGTTCCCACTTGGGCAACCAGCCATGCTCACGGTACATGTCGAGCATGGAACGCACCATTTGCAGTTGCCGTTCGGGATACACCAGCGTAAGAAGCTGATGCACATTACGGTAAGTATCCCAAAGGGAGAATACGGTATACCGGTCGCCCTTTGCCGTAAGAATCCGGTTGCTTTCCATTGCCGGATATTGCCCGTTGACGTCCTGCAAAAGGTTGGGATGTATCAGCGCATGATAAAGCGCCGTATAGAAAACAATCTTCTGCTCGTCCGTCCCGCCTTCCACAATGATACGCGACAAATCGTCGTGCCAGCGTTTACGGCTTTCCGCCAATACCTTGTCGAAGTCCTTGCCGGACTGCTCTTTGTCCAGATTGAGACGGGCATTCTCGATACTGACGAAAGAAACACCCATCTGCACTTCTATCTGCTCGCTCTCCCCGGTATCGAATGTCAGAAAAGCGCCGATATCATCGCCCGCCAGTTCCTTGCGATAACCGGTATACAATTTATACTTACCGTTGTCCGGATCCCATTCGGCCTCCACGCCTGTCATGGGGCGCTGTTTTTTCCAATAACCGGTTTTGAGGGGAGTTTTGTTAACACGCATCACGAAGTAAATAGGAAATACCGCCTGCGGATTGTAGCAGAAAGTACCGAGCAACTTCATCCCCTCAAATTCACACTCGCCGGTTTGCCGCAGGAAAGCTCCGGTTTCATTGGTCAGTCCCTCTCCCAAGTTCAGCAAAATATGACTCCGGCCTTTTGGAAAAGTGAAGCGCGCCACACCGGTGCGCGGCGTGGCAGTCACTTCGGTCTTTACATTATAACGGGTAAGGAAATTAGTGTAATACCCCGGAGAGGCCTGTTCGTCTTCATAACGGCTGCCATACTCCTTGTAGTCTACGGAAAGCTCGCCCGTAGTGGGCATCAGCAGCAACGAACCAAGTTCGGGACATCCCACACCACTGAGATTGACATGCGAATACCCGGTAAAGAAGCAGTTGTGATACTCATAGGGAGTGGACCACCAACGGGCATCCTTATCGTATTTGTTGTCCGCCGACCCCATCACGTTGAAAGGAACAACAGACATCATCCCGTTGGGGCAGACAGCTCCCGGATTGGTTGTACCGAAGTTAGTCGTACCGATAAAGGGATTCACATAGTCTACAGGAGAAAAACTTTTCTCCGCAGCCGGAGACACAGCCAGCAGAACAAAGGCAAATACGCCGGAAAGGAATGCTCGTTTCATGGTTCTCAAAAGTTTATATACATCAGATGATGCTTGTACGTTTGGTAAATTCTATAATTTCGGGAATATAGCCGAATGCCAGTCCGGTTACGGTATCGGCACAGCCATAGTATATGGCAATCCTGCCCGTTTCATTGTCGTGCAAAGCGGCGCACGGGAAACATACATTAGGAACATCGCCCATACATTCGTACGGTTCGCGCGGGGCAAGCAGATAAGGCCCTGAGCGGAACTTTACCTTCCACGGTTCGTCCAAATCGAGCAGAGCAGAACCGAAACTGTAAACATAACCGTTGCAGGAATGCAGCACGCCGTGATAAATCAGCAGCCAGCCCTCGGGAGTCTCGACAGGGATAGGACCTGCACCGATTTTGGTGCATTGCCATGCACTTACCTCAAAAGCGGCAGGTGACATCACGTGGCGGTGGCGTCCCCAAAACTCCATATCGGGCGACTCACTGTAGAAAATATCTCCAAAGGGAGTATGCCCATTGTCGCTCGGACGGCTCAACATGGCAAAACGACCGTTTATCTTGCGCGGGAAAAGTACTCCGTTACGGTTGAAAGGAATAAAAGCGTTTTCCAACTGGTGGAACGTCTCGAAATCGAACGTATAGGCCACACCGATAGTAGGACCGTGATAGCCGTTGCACCAGGTAACATAATAGCGGTCTTCGATAAAGCACACGCGCGGGTCATAGCCATACACCCATGTACCGATTTCCTCATCATCGCATTGGAACTTCAACGGCTCTTCCTTGATGTTCCAGTTTATGGCATCTTTACTGAACCCTACGTGCAGCCGCATGCGACGGTTAGTATCGTCGCAACGGAATACTCCTGCAAACCCGTCGCCGAAAGGTACTACCGCACTGTTGAAAATACTGTTGGAAGTGGGAAGCAAATCACGCGGAATAATGGGGTTTGCCACACTGCGCCATAATACGTCCTTGCATCCTGCCGGACGTTCTTCCCAAGGAATAATAACTTTGCTACTCATACTCATTTCATTTTCTATGTAATAACACGAAATTAAATCTATCTATAATTACTTATATAATCTGTCACAGGAACCGGGAATGTACGGGAAGCCGGCATCAATCGAAACCACTATCCGGAACATGTCCCGCCAATGTTTTTCCACCGACTATGCGGCCGCTCCGCCTTTTACCTCATCGGCATACGTAAACGGTACGAACCAGGTAATGAGGAATGCCGGAATAGTGGCAAACAGGGTGAAGATGAAGAAATTCTCATACCCCAGAAAATCGCTCACGTATCCGCTGATTGTTCCCGGAAGCATCACACCCAGATTCATGATACCAGAAGCGAAGGCATAGTGCGCCATCTGGTGCTTGCCCGGAGCTACCTGTTGCATCATAAACAGCGAAAGCCCCACAAAGCCGAAGCCGTAACCGAAATACTCCAGCACGATGGCACTGCCAATCAGCATGCCGCTCTCCGGCTGATATATCGCTAACAGGGTATATGCCACAAAAGGCAGGTTAAAGATGCAGCACAGGGAGAACAGCGTTTTCCGCAGTCCGCGGTGCGATATGTAATAACCGGCCAGCAAAGAGCCCAGCACAAAGGCGGCAGCTCCGTAAGTGCCGTAATACAACCCTATCTCCTGCTCATTCAGTCCCAAGCCGCCTGCCGAACGTTCCGCCTTCAAGAAAAGGGGAACAATCTTCATGACGAAACCCTCGGCAAGGCGATAGAGAATGATAAAGGCAATATAATACCCTATATGACGTTTCTGAAAGAAATCCCTGATTACGCTCCGCAACTTCTCCAGCGTTTCGCCCGCCGACTTGGTTTCGGCAGCCGCAGCACCGCCCGAAGGCAGCATACGCCAATGGTATATTGCCAGCAATATCATCACGGCAGCCATTACCAGCATTACACACATCCAAGCCTGGACAGTTGCCTCATGACGCACTGCATCCGTGACACCGGGCACTCCGCCGAAGTATTTCAGCAGCCACCCAGCCAGCCATACCAAACCGCCGGACGCCACAATCTTGGCGATGTTATAGAAAGCTCCCTGCCAGCCGATGTACTTTGCCTGTTCCTGCTTATTCAGCTCGGACATGTACACGCCGTCCGTAGCCACATCGTGCGTAGCGCCGCTGAAAGCGATAACCGCCAGCAAAAAAATGGAAAGAGCAAAAAAGAACGGAAGATTCAGTGCAAAGGCGACCAGTGCGAACCCCGCTCCCGTAACCAACTGCGTCAGTACCACGAAGAATTTCTTCGTCTTGAACATCTCGAGGAAAGGACTCCAAAGAAACTTCAACGTCCAGGGAAGCATTATCAGTGAAGTCCACAAAGCTATTTGGGCATCACCCACTCCCAGCCCCTTGAACATAAGTACGGAAACCATGTTCAGCACCACAAAGGGAAGCCCCATGGCGAAATAAACGGTTGGAATCCAAGATATCGGATTATGATAATTCCGGCTCATATATGTTTCGTTGCTATCGGTACTTTCTATTTCCGTAACTCATTATCCGGCATCAGCGGTTCTGCTCCCATAGTCAGCTCCAGCGTACCGCCGTTTACGATGTCTTGATGGTTGAAGAAAGGAGCGGCAAGTTCTTCCCCGTTCAGGATAATTTTCCGGACATACTTATTATCACGACTGTTATTATGGGCTATAATGGTAAAGGTGTTGCCATTCTGCAAACGGATGGCGGCCTCATCAAACAGCGGACGCCCGATGGAATACACCGGTTTTCCGGGGCAAACCTGGTAGAATCCCATAGCATTAAGCACGTACCATGCCGACATCTGTCCGCAGTCTTCATTGCCGGAAAGGCCATTGGGCTCGTTGAAGTAAAGCGTATGCAGCACACTGTCCACCAACGCCTGTGTCTTGTACGGCTGTCCCACATAGTTATAAAGGTGAGCAATATGGTGGCTCGGCTCGTTACCGTGTGCATACTGTCCTATCAGTCCGGAAATATCTACCGATACCGACTCGCCCTCTAAGGAAGAATCTGCCACGAACAGAGAATCAAGCTTACCGATGAATGCGTCACGGCCACCCATGAGTTCCACCAGACCATCTACATCGTGCGGCACGAACCAAGTCCATTGCCAGGCAGTGCCTTCACAATAATCATCGTTGCGGTGAGTGGAAGCACGAGGATTGAAAGGCGTACGCCAATTGCCCTCGCTGTCGAGCCCGCGCATGAAACGGGTAGACGGATCGAAATATACCTTATAGCCCTCTGCAAAAGCTGCGTACTTAGTCCGGTTCGGTTCATCGCCCATTGCTTCAGCCAACTGTGAGATGCACCAGTCGTCATAAGCATATTCCAACGCCTTGGCTACCGATTCATTGTCTTTGTCACAGGGAACATAGCCTATTTTATTCTTCCAGTATTTGGCTTGCGGCATCAAATGCGGCAATACACGGGGGTGAGTAATAATGCCCGTCGTATCGTATTCCGCCGTACGGAGACAGGCACGGTAGGCTTCCTTCACATCAAAATTACGATATCCTTTGGCGTAAGAGTCGGCAATCAGAGAAGCTGCATGGTAGCCAATCATCGTTCCCGTATAGTTGCCGGCAAGCTCCCACATCGGGAATACACCGCCTTCTTTCTCTTTCTGGATCAAAGAGCGGATAAAGGCTTCATTCAGTTCAGGATCTATAATTGTCATCAAAGGATGATAAGCACGGAAAGTATCCCACAAGGAGAATATCGTGTACACAGGTTCGTCCACACTGCCCTGATGCGGCTTCAAATCCATACCGAAATAACGTCCGTCGGCATCCGTAAAGAGATTGGGCTGCAAACCGGTGTGATAAAGGGCTGTATAAAACATCGTGCGCTGGTCGGCATTCTGCGTACGGATATCTATTTTGGACAGATAGTCATTCCATGCCTGACGTGCTGCACTCCGCACTCCGTCAAAATCCCATCCGGGTATTTCGGCCTCCACATTCTTACGCGCTCCGTCCATATCGACAGCCGAAACACCCACTTTCACCAATACCTCTTCATTCTGTGCCGTAGGGAACTGCAACAGAACTTTAGCGGTGGGCAAAAGCGGACCGCCTTCTTCCAATGCCACAGAATCCGTCACCAATGTATAGGTAAACGGCTTGGAAAACTTGGCATAGAAGTTGATATACTGGTCGAATGCCCAATATACCGTTTTTTTATGTCCGCGGATTTCGGTATCACTGATTACTTCTATTTTCATTTCCTCATTTGTCTGACGCTCGATACTGTAATCAAAGTCCAGAATGAAACCGGCATCTTCAGCTTCCGGAAAGGTATAACGGTGAATGGCAGCACGCTTTGTCGCAGTGAGTTCCGCCTTTACGTTATAGCGTTCCAGCAAGACGGAATAATATCCGGGTTGCGCCACTTCATTATCATGCGAGAAAGCCGAACAGTACGCCATTTGCTGACTCTTCGCCCCCATCGGATGATACTCCTGTTTCCCTACAGTAGGCATCAGCAGTACATCACCGTAGTCCGCACATCCTGTTCCGCTGACATGGGTATGCGAGAAACCGTTGATGGTAGTATCCTCGTAATAGTATCCGGAACAAGCGTCCCATTCGTAGATGCGTGTATCGGGACTGGGTTGAATCATCCCGTTCGGAACAACCGCACCCGGATATGTATGTCCATGTCCGCCTGTCCCGATAAAGGGATTTACATAAGAGGCATAGTCCTGCTCTGCCTGCGTACAGCTAAAGACAGTACCCAGCAACAGGAGTCCGCCCAGCAATATGGAATTAGATTTCAAGTTTGTTTTCATATTCTTTGGTATTACATTAGGATTATCAAATCGGCATAAAGCTGACAGCCTGTCCCCCACCTTTTGCCATGACAATGGTCAGGGTATCATCGGACGTCACCTGTTTCTCTATGATTTCGTAAGATTCCGGATTGGTCTCCCAATCGGCATCTTTTCCGTCGGCATAGATAACGGCGGCATAAGTTTTTCCTTTTTCCAGAAAATCCAGTTTCACATCTATGCTGCGCGCCTCTTCATCGGTTGCCGCCCCCAGAAAATATTTATCTTTTGCCTTACGTACTATTGCCACGTACTCACCCGGTTCGCCGGCAAGCGCCTCCGACCAGTCACAGTCTGCATCAAAATCACGGAAGAAACGGAAAGCGGGATGGCCTTCATAGTTTTCAATCATGTCGGCAGCCATCTGCAAAGGAGAGTAAAGTATCACCCAATTGGCTATCTGCTTGGCAAGCGTGGTATTGATACGGCAGTCCTTACTGTCTTTCATATTCCACTTTTTCCGGTCGGGATTGTTTTTGGCACGCTTGTACAGCACATCAAAGATACCCGGCGTATAGTCCATCGGACCACCCAGCAAACGGGTAAACGGCAACATCACATGATGTTCCGGCGGATTACCTTCGCTCCAGGCATTCCACTCCATGCCGCGGGCGCCTTCGCGGGTCATCATGTTGGGATAGGTACGACGTATACCGGTATCCTTTATCGGCTCATGCACATCGAGGGTAGTACGATACTTGGCAGCCGTTTTCACGACATTACGGTAATGCCGCACATTGAACTGTCCGTGGTGGTTGTGACCGTTGGGAAGACCACCGGCATACCCGGTCTTTACGCTATGGATACCCAAATCGGCATACCATTCATAAGCCTTATCCAACTGATTTTCGTAATTACAGATATTTCCTCCCGTTTCATGATGACCGATAATCTCAACACCCTTCTTCCGGGCATAGGCTGCTATTTCCTTTATATCGAAATCGGCATACGGTTTAGTATAATCGAAGTTCTGCGTTCCGCCCCAGTTCTCCCAACCTTCATTCCAGCCTTCGAACATAACGGCTTCGATGTTGTTGGCTGCGGCAAAATCAATATAACGTTTTGCATTTTCGGTAGTGGCGCCGTGGCGGTCGTTTATCACCCAGCTCTCCACACCCAGATGCATGCCCCACCATATACCTACATACTTCATCGGGCGAATCCAGTCGGTAGACTCCAAAACGCAGGGTTCGTTCAAGTTCAGGATAAGTGCGGAGTTTATCAGTCCCACAGCTTTCGAAGCTATCTGTACAGTACGCCAGGGCGTATTGAAACTGCCGCCTTCTATCTTAGCCTTAATGCCGTCGGGCCATGGAGCCAACTCGGATTTGAATCCGCAGCCGCCGGTATTTTGCAAAGTCATTTCAGGAAAGTCCGTCAATGCGGCTTCGTGAATACTGGCGTAAGTCTTACCTACCTTAAAGGTCATCGGAGTGTTTGCGTTATCAGTCTTGCTGAGCGGCTGTGTACGATATAACAGCTCATATGTTTCGTAGTTGGCAGGAATAGACCAGGAAATTCCATCCTGCGCCATATTGAAAGAGGTAAGTTCGTCCGTAACAAAGATGCTGTCTACTCCGGCAACTTCATACTCGTACCGGAAACCGACTCCGTCGTCAAATACCCGAAAACGAAGGGTCAGTTTCGTATCCACCTCATCAGACAGACAAACCGCCATTTCATTATAATGGTTACGGATACTCTTATTCTCGCCCCAAGGTTGTGTCCATGTCTCGTCCGCAGCGGAAAACTCCGTACCGACAACTTTCATACCTTCCGAAAGATTCACACCCTTTCCGGCAAGGAATCCCAAAGCAGAAGGGGTTACAAAAGCCGTATCATCCACATCTATCCGATAGGTCATGCGGTTGTGGTCATCCAATGCAAACTGAAGGCGGATATGACCATCAGGCGAAACGACTTCTGTCGGTTTGGGAGTACATCCGCATATTACAAGCAGCAGACTGACAGTCCATAATATTGTTTTCATGTTTTTCCGGTAATCTTTTATTGTGTAATGGTACAAAAAACATGCAGCTACCTACGCTTTTCCTTAGAAAACGAATACGGATAATCTTCCGCACGGACACCTCGCTGCAGGTTGGGCTTATCGCCCATTTCGAATTTCAGCGTACCGCCTTTCAGCAAGTCTCCGTGGCGCAGATAGTTTTTGGTATATTCATTTCCGTCGACCTGAAGAGACTGTATATAGACATTCTGCGCACTGTTGTTTCCGGCATCGATCGTCAGCGAGTTTCCGTTTTCAAAATGCAGAACGGCTTTCTTGAACAAGGGAGCCCCCAATACATATTCGTCCGTACCCGGACAAACCGGATAGAAACCCAATGCGGAGAATACATACCATGCCGAAGTCTGCCCATTGTCTTCATCCCCGCAATAACCGTCCGGACCGGGTGTGTACATGCGGTTCATCACCTGACGCAGCCAATATTGCGCTTTCCAGGGTTGTCCGATGTAGTTATAGAGATAAATCATGTGCTGTATAGGCTGGTTGCCATGTGCGTAATTGCCCATATTCATTACAGTCATTTCGCGTATTTCATGGATGACTTGTCCGTAGTAGCTATCATCGAATACAGGCGGAACAATGAATACGGAATCGAGCATATTGGCAAATACCTTTTCGCCCCCCATCAAATCGACCAATCCTTGCGGGTCGTGGAATACCGACCAGGAGTAGTGCCAACTGTTTCCTTCGGTAAAGGCATCCCCCCACTTCAACGGTGAGAACGGTGTCTGGAACTTACCGTCTTTATTACGCCCGCGCATCAACAGACTTTCCTTATCGAAAATATTACGGTAGTTCATGGCACGCTTTGCAAACAACTCCTGCTCCTTTTTCGGACGGTTCAAAGCCTTGGCAAGCTTATAGATGCACCAGTCGTCATAAGCATATTCCAGCGTACGGGCGGCATTCTCGTTAATCTTCACATCATAAGGAACATATCCCAACTTGTTGTAATATTCATAGCCCAAACGTCCGGTAGATGATATTTCCGGATGTACATGCTCCGTTCCGTAAAGCAGCCCTTCATACATAGTCTTTACATCTTCTACCTTAACACCCTTCAAATAGGCATCGACCAAAACGGAAGCCGAATTATTGCCGATCATGCAGCCACGGTGTCCCGGACTCGCCCATTCGGGAAAGAAACCACTTTCCTTGTAAGTATTGACCAGTCCTTCCTGAATTTCCCTGTTTACCGACGGATACATCAGATTAAGGAAAGGAAACAGACAACGGAATGTATCCCAGAAACCCGTATCGGTGTACATATAGCCGGGAAGCACTTCCCCATTATAGGGGCTGTAGTGAATGGGAGCACCCTGCTTGTCCAACTCGTAAAAAGCACGGGGGAAAAGCAGCGAGCGGTACAGGCAGGAATAGAAAGTGCGGTATTGGTCGAGGTTTCCGCCCTCCACTTCAATCTTGCCCAACACATTGTTCCAAGCATCACGTCCTTTCTGCACCAGCGTGTCAAAACTGTCCGCACCCAATTCGAGCAAGTTCCGCTCGGCCTGTTCGTAGCTGACAAAAGAAGAAGCAACACGTGCATGCACAATCTCGCCTTTCTTCGTCTTAAATCCGATAATCGCACCTGCATGGGCAGCTTGCTGCTCTTTCTGCGATTCCTGAATTACACTGTCTTTAACAGAAGCGGTATATGTAAAAGGTTTGTCGAACTCTACAATAAAGTAGTTTCTGAAATTCTGCGGTACACCGCCGCTGTTACGGGTGGAGTATCCGATGATCCGGTTCTTTTCCGGTACAATCCTGATATAGGAACCGCGGTCGAAAGCATCTACCACGACATAGGAATGTTCATTTTCCGGAAATGTGAAACGGAACAGCACAGCACGTTCGGTAGGAGTAAACTCCGTCACCACATCGTGCTCCGCCAGATATACCTTATAATAATGCGGCAACGCAACCTCACCTTTATGCGAGAACCAGCTTGCACGTTTGTCCTCATCGAAAACAGGTTGCCCGGTAACAGGCATAATGGAGAATTGCCCGTAATCGTTTATCCATGGACTGGGCTGGTGCGTCTGCTTGAAGCCTCGGATTTTATTGGCCGTATAGACATATTGCCAGCCATCCCCCATTTTTCCGGTTTGCGGTGTCCAAAAATTCATTCCCCACGGACGCGCAATGGCGGGATAGGTGTTTCCGGTAGAAAGCTCGAATGTGGACTGAGTGCCCACCAAAGGATTTACATACTGTACCCAATCCTTAGCCTTTATGCTCGTAAAACAGCATAAAAAGGCAAATGCCAATAAAAGTTTTTTCATAATATTTGAATTTCAGATTATCAATAAACAAAACAAGCCTGTTCTATTTGGCTTTGGAAGAAGATATAAAAACGTTTTCGCCTATTACCTTGTATTTGATACCGATGGAATTCTTTATCAAATCCAATGTGGCAGCTACGTTTTCTTTCTTCTTCAACGGTCCGGAATATGTTCTTTCAATGTCCACATCCGGTGCTATAATGATTTTCACGTTATAGGCTCTCTCCAAAATCTTGCAAAGCGTACGTATGTCCGTCTGATTTAAATCGAATGCCGTATCATGCCAGCCCTCTATACCCGGTTCTGCTGGTTTCACTGTCAGTCGTCGGGTCATTCCGTCCAATTCGGCCTGTTGCCCCGGCGAAAGCACTATCATGCCTTCACCATGATTGCCCTTTACTTCTACCTCACCTTTCAATAAGGTGGCTACCGCCCTTTGTCCGTTTTCCCCGGACTTCAAATTAAAGGTTGTTCCCAATACCCTCACTTGCATGGCATGGCTTTGTACGATAAAAGGCTTGGCTGTATTTCTCTTCACATCAAAGAAACCTTCTCCGTTCAGATACACATGTCTCTTGCCACCTTCAAAATTACGGGGATATTGCAAAATCGTGTTTTTATTCAACCATACTTTGGTTCCATCCGGAAGCATCAGCTCCTTTATGGTTTCATTGGCCGTAACAGTGACCAAAGATTCGGAACTACGGCTACCCGCCTGATAGAACCAGTAGCCCATACCTCCTATAAAAAAAGCACCGACTGCGATAGCTGCATATTGCATCCACCGGTGAAACAGTGTACGCTTCAACTTACGCTCCCGCTCCTCTCCGAGCCTTTGCGACAATTGTTTTTCAGCCTTCGCAAGGAGTGCTTCCTCAGAAGCCGCATCGGATTTTCCCAAATGGTACAGTTCCTCTAATGTAAATAATTCATGAGCATTCTCTTCCGACTCCTCCAACCAGACATTCAACGAGCGAAGTTCCTCTTCCGAACATTCACCCGCTAAAAACTTTACTATTATTTTTTCATCCAATTTGCCCATTTTCCTGTTCATGTTACAATATTAGAACAACCTTATCTCCAAAAACACTTACTAATCCAACCGATAATTAAAGAAAAAATGTCTATTTGTACATCGGAGTGGCAACCTTTCGGTTACCATCCGGTACGTTCATACTGCTTTCCGCTCCACCTTTCATACACCAAATCGGCATAACGCTGCGGGGTACATTCCTCAATGCTTGGAGCCACAGCATCCGAAGGGATATAAGGCTCCACAGCCTGGTCGGTAGCATAGGTAGAATACTCATCATCAAAGTCTATGCCGTCAAATCCATAAATATCGATATACGCTTTCAAATCCTTTGCAAAGGCGCGGGCGGCATCTTTCGAAAGACTACGCATACCGGCAGCAGTGTGGTCTCCCAAGATAGAGAGATGAACTCTTATGCCTTTTGCCTGTAACGGGCGTACAGTCTGCTCGATATTATCAAGTACAAATCTGGTTTGCTCGTTACACGAAACATAAGGAACATCATCCGCGCTCAAACGGATATTGGCTGCAAATACACTGGCTATGTCAAAGAAAGGAGACTTATCGCTCTTCATCGTGTACTCACCCGCATTCAACATACTTTCACGATTGACTTCCACATAACATAAATTCTTTACCTTGCGTCCCGCATTGACTTCCGGCATGGCTGCAAGCGGTTTTACCAAATAAATAAAGTCCTTGTTGTCCGTATGTTTTTCCGTTCCCGCAGTAGCTACTGCCGATACAGCCACAGCATAGGTAGCCCCTTCCATTCCACCCGGCAGTATATCCAGTGCAAGTGTGGCAGACTTACTTTTACCGGCTTCAACAACCACGTTGCCATTGTTTTCCAGCAACAGTTTGTCTGCCGGATACATCGTATACCCCGTACCATTCAACTGGTTATAAGCATCCAATATCCTGGAATCCAGTTTGAAAGTAACGGCAACCTCCTGTTCTGCCGGTTCACTCAATTCAAAAAACAAATGTCCCGTAGCTTTTTATCTCCTCTGAGCGCAATGGGAGTCAACATTTTTGCACCGGCGGCAGACTTCACTTCCCCGAAAATCGCTCCGGGATTTTCCGTAGTCTGTTTTCTGCCATTACCCGCTTCGGAACAACCGGAATTCAATATCATTGAGACAGCATTAAAACACCTGCCGATATAAGCGTTTCTATTTTCATATATCTCATATACTATCATTCATTTAGATTAAAAACAAAAACTAACCTAAGAGAGATATCCGCAATCATACTTAGGTTAGTTTTCCATATAGGAAAACGGCAATGCACCGTTTTCTTAAATAGAACAACCACACCTATGGAAAACACTTACGCGAGCAAACACTTTTTTTCAACAAAAAAATATTTATCTTACAATCAAAACCTTACAGCTATTTGTTCCGGATATAACCTTCCAGCCGGCTACGCAAAAATTTCAATGCCTTATACATATGAGCCTCTACCGTACGGAGCGATACATCCATGGCTTCGGCAATATCCTTATTCTTCATATTGTGCAAGTAGCTGAGCTTAAATACCAGCTTGCATTTTTCCGGCAATTCGTCGATGGCGCTGATGATATGCTTCCTCAATTCCCGGTCTTCTATCCGTTTCAGCACATCGTTATCATCCGGCTGGTAAAACAGGGCGCGTTTATTGTACACTTCCTGCATGGCTGCTTCATAGCTGTTCTTGATGTCGCGATGTTTCAACACATTCAGTGCACGGGTATAAACCGCCCGGTACAGAAAAGCTTGTATCTGCTCGCCCACTGTCACACTGTCTTTTCTGTGCCAGAGCTCCACAAACACTTCCTGCACCACATCCTCGGCATCTTCCTCCCCTACCATGCGCGTTGCATAAAACAGCAGATTCGCATAGTATTTCCGGAAAAGTTGCCTGTACACTATGTCAAACTCATCTTCCATATATTATTTCAAGGTAAGCTCAATACCATGCTTTTCCGGGTTCACTTCCCATTTCGAACTCCAGAATACTTCCGTTCATTATCTGCTCATGCGTAATATAACTTTTGTCATAAGGCTTTCCGTCGAGCTTCACCGACCGGATATACCTATTCTTCCCGCTCACCCCATGAGCAAGAACCATAAAGGTTTTGCCATTGGACAACCGCATCCTTACCTCCGGATACAGCGGCGTACCTATTTCATACTCACCGCCAACCGGATTTACAGGATAGAATCCCATGGCGCTGAATACATACCAGGCAGACATCTGCCCGCAATCCTCATTACCGCACAAGCCGGCGGGCGTATTCTTATACAGCTCACGCATCACCTCCGACGCATACTTCTGGGTTTTCCAGGGTTGCCCCACTTTGTTGAACAGATAAATAACATGATGGCTCGGTTCATTGCCATGCGCATACTGCCCTATCATACCGGTACTGAAAATAGGAAGCTCCTCATCATCGGCAGGGCGGTACGTGAACATACTGTCAAGCTTCTGCGCAAAGCGCTCCTTCCCGCCGGTCAGGGCTATCAGTCCGTCAATATCCTGCTGCACCGACCAGAAATACTGCCAACCGTTGCTTTCGCAAATATGCGGCGTATAATCATCCGGCGAGAAACCGTCTATAAAAGCTCCCCTGTCATCACGCGGCTGCATGAAAGATGTCTGCGGATTATATACATTCTTATAATTCTGCGAACGTTTGTAGAATTCATCCGCTACCTGCCGCTCACCCAGCTTCTCGGCCAAGCGGGCTATACAGTAATCATCGTAAGCATACTCCAGGGTTTTGGAGAGCGACCAGTTCTCTGCATTATAGCTATCCGTCACGTTGTAAGGCACATATCCATGCTTCTTATAAAGGCCGATGCCCCGATAATCATCCATATTGGCTGTGGCCACGCAAGCCTCCAAAGCCTTCTTAGCATCAAAATCCCCTATACCTTTCAGACAGGCATCCACAATGACCGGTACGGAGTGATAGCCTATCATCATATCCGTTTCGCTGCCATAAAAATTCCATACCGGCAGGCGACCGTTCTGCTCATAAAAGGCAAGGAAGGATTTCACCATGTCGTTCACACGCGCCGGCTCTATATAAGTATAAAGCGGATGAGAGGCACGGTACGTATCCCATAAGGAGAAAGTGCTGTAATTCGTCCATCCGTCGGCTTTATGTACCTGCCTGTCGGGCCCGTAATAAGAACCGTCCACATCGGCATAGATGGTAGGAGCCAGCATCGAGTGGTAAAGGGCCGTGTAAAACTTCACCTTTTCATCACGATTGCCGCACTCGATTTCTATCCGTGACAAATGCCCGTTCCAGTTTTTGCGTGCGGCAGCAAGGTATTTATCGAAATCATCATCAGGCACTTCCGCCGCCAGATTACGTGCTGCCCCTTCCATGCTTACCCCCGAAATGGCCGTGCTCACAAGGAGCTGTTCTCCCTTTGTTGTCTTAAAGTCAAAACGTGCCATGACCGAAGTCCCGATTCTTTTTCCATCTTTCAGGACTGCTGCCGAATCCAGCCGCATCGTCTCAAAGGGGCGGGAAAAGCGTGTACGGAAAAAGATGCGCTGACCGCGCGCCCATCCGTCAGAAAAACGATAGCCCTGAATAGTAACGGAATCCACTTTCTCTACATAGGAATCTTCCGTAAAGTCCCAGTTCATGGCTTTCCTCAAATTCAGGATAACGGCTGCATCAGCCTGGGGAAAGGTATAGCGCTGAATGCCGCAACGCTCGGTTGCGGTAAGCTCTACGTTGATATCGTAATCTTTCAGGAGCACGCGATAGTAACCTGCGCTTGCGGCCTCATCGGCATGCGAGAACCGGGAATGAATGCCCAGCGGTTCTTCAGCCTCCTTATAAGGAAGAGTTACCGGCATGAAGGAAATGTCATACAAATCGCCCGCCCCTGTACCCGAAAGATGGGTGTGACTGAAACCGGCAATCGTACTGTCGGGATAAAAATATCCCGAAATGCGGTCCCAACCGGGAAGCCCGTTGTCGGGACTGAGTTGCACCATGCCGAAAGGAACCTGTGCACCGGGATATGTATTCCCGGTAAAATCTGTACCGATAAACGGATTTACGTAGTCTGCATAACATTCGTCTGCGACTTTCAAAGCGTCCCGCTGCATACAAGAGGATAGCAACAGGACAGGCAAGACTGTACAAATGGATCTCAATATTTTCATAAATATGATACGGTTAACATATTCAAACTGCCTATTAAAACAACTCAACATGAAATAACACTTATTTCCATAAGTATGTCCGAATACAAATATAAGAAAAAACATGTATGTTTTCACACTTTTTGCATATTTTTTCGTCCGTACCCCAAAAACGGATAAAGAAAGTTTTCTACAAGATAAAGCATTCGGAACTCATGTTTTTTATTTATGTTTGCGTAAAAAAACAAATGAACTATACAACTTACCTCTTTGACTTCGATTACACGCTTGCCGATTCTTCACGCGGCATCGTCACCTGTTTCCGCAACGTGCTGAACCGCCACGGCTATACCCGTCCGACCGACAACGACATCAAACGCACCATCGGCAAAACGCTGGAAGAATCTTTTTCCATTCTTTCCGGCGTAACCGATACCCGCCAGTTGGCTGAGTTCAAAAAAGAATATATAAAAGAGGCAGATACGCACATGACCGTCAATACCGTGCTTTTCCTTGAAACCAAGTCGGTACTGGCAGCCTTGAAAGATTCAGGCGCCCGCATCGGAATTATATCCACCAAATTCCGTTACCGCATCAAGGAGCTGCTGGACCAGCATTTTCCCGAAGACTTTCTTGACATCATCGTCGGCGGAGAAGATGTGCAAACTCCCAAACCGTCGCCGGAAGGTCTGTTGCTTGCCATCAGGCAACTCCATGCCACCAAGGCCGAAACACTATACATCGGCGACAGTACGGTAGATGCAGAAACCGCACAAAAGGCCGGAGTGGATTTTGCAGGTATCACGCACGGCATGACCACCGCCGAAGAACTGAAGAAATACCCGCACAAGAAAATAATGAGCAGCCTGGAAGAATTGTTAGAACGGGAACCATTGCCCGCCGCTGCATCCCCAAAGAACATCAGTGTACGTCGCATTGCGCTTCTGCTGCTCCTCTTTGCTGCATTCGCCGCTCTCTTTTGCTTTCTCATCCTTATATAATGCTTAAGGAAATACCTTGCCACAATTAAATCGTTCCGCTATGGGGAAAGTTTTGTTCCGCCATGGTGGAACAAAATTTCCTCCACGGTGGAACAGAATGTTCTCCACGATGGAACGAATAAGCCTTCGCATCTCCACCGCTTAACGTCACTCCCGGAGCATCCCGGCTTATGGAGAAACATTTGTTTAAGCACGAAATATTAATTGTCTAAAAAAAGAGAAAGAAAGATTTGTCCGTTCCAAATAAAAGAGGTAATTTTGTGCCCGATTATTCCGCACCGGGTTTAATTAAGTGTATTCTAAGTGATTAGAGACCACCCGACGGAGCTAACTTATACATTATATATAAGAAATGTACGCAATTGTAGAAATCAACGGCCAGCAATTCAAAGCAGAAGCTGGCAAGAAACTGTTTGTACACCACATGCAAAACGCTGAAGCCGGTGCAACAGTAGAATTCGAGAAAGTTCTTTTGGTAGACAAAGACGGCAACATCACTGTAGGTGCTCCTACTGTAGAAGGCGCAAAGGTAGTTTGCGAAGTTGTTTCCGGTTTGGTAAAAGGCGACAAAGTTCTTGTTTTCCACAAGAAAAGAAGAAAAGGCTATCGCAAACTGAACGGTCACCGTCAGCAATTCACAGAGTTAACAATTAAGGAAGTAGTAGCTTAATCAAATTAAAACAGTAAGAAGAAATGGCACATAAAAAAGGTGTCGGTAGTTCTAAGAACGGCCGCGAATCACAGAGCAAGAGATTAGGCGTTAAGATATTTGGTGGCGAAGCTTGCAAGGCAGGTAACATCATCGTTCGTCAAAGAGGTACTGAATTCCATCCGGGTAACAACATCGGTATGGGTAAAGACCACACTCTTTTCGCCTTGGTAGACGGAACTGTACAATTCAAAGTAGGTAGAGAAGACAGAAGATTCGTTTCTGTTATTCCTGCCGAAAATGCAGAAGCATAAGTTTCCGGACAAAAAATAAAGCGAAGGGATGCAATCAGACAGATTGCATCCCTTTCTTTTTAAGCGCAAAAATAAGCAAGTTTCTTTTTTGTAATACTTTTGATTTGCACTATCTTTGCCCTCACAAATCCGGAATATCATAAAAACAAGTATAAGATATGCTTACCATTAAACAAATTACAGACAATACCGACGCGGTAATCCGCGGACTGGAGAAAAAGCACTTCAAAAACGCCAAAGAAACCATTGAGCAAGTGCTGGAAACCAACAACAAACGACGCAATACCCAAACAATCTTAGATAAGAACCTGTCGGAAGTCAATTCCCTGTCCAAATCTATCGGAATGCTGATGAAAGAGGGCAAGAAAGACGAGGCAGAGACTGCCAAAAACCGTGTAGCCGAATTGAAAGAAGCCAACAAGGCATTGCAGGAAGAAATGGACCAAGCTGCAACCGACCTGCAGAACCTGCTCTATACAATTCCCAATGTTCCTTACGACAGCGTACCCGAAGGTGTAGGCGCCGACGACAATGTGGTTGAAAAAATGGGTGGTATGGAAACCGAACTTCCCAAAGATGCGCTTCCACACTGGGAACTGGCCAAGAAATACGATCTGATAGACTTTGACCTGGGTGTTAAAATCACGGGTGCGGGCTTTCCTGTATATAAAGGAAAAGGCGCACAGCTCCAACGTGCGCTTATCAACTTCTTCCTGGACGAGGCACGCAAATCGGGCTATACGGAAATAATGCCGCCGACAGTGGTCAATGCGGCTTCCGGTTACGGTACCGGCCAGTTGCCCGACAAAGAGGGTCAGATGTACCATTGCGAAGTGGACGATTTGTATCTGATTCCGACTGCCGAAGTTCCCGTAACGAATATCTATCGCGATGTAATCCTTGACGAGAAGCAGCTTCCTATCAAAAACTGCGCTTATACACAATGTTTCCGTCGCGAAGCAGGCTCATACGGTAAAGACGTGCGCGGCTTGAACCGTCTGCACGAATTCTCCAAAGTAGAATTGGTGCGCATCGACAAGCCGGAACATTCCAAAGAGTCTCACCAAGAGATGTTGGACCATGTGGAAGGATTGCTCCAGAAACTGGAACTGCCTTATCGCATCCTGCGTCTGTGTGGTGGCGACATGAGTTTTACAGCTGCACTTTGCTTCGACTTCGAGGTGTACTCCGAAGCACAGAAACGCTGGCTGGAAGTAAGTTCGGTATCCAACTTCGACACTTACCAGGCCAACCGCCTGAAATGCCGCTACCGTACAGCGGAAAAGAAAACAGAGCTTTGCCATACACTGAACGGTTCTGCGCTGGCATTGCCGCGTATCGTAGCAGCGCTATTGGAAAACAACCAGACACCGGAAGGTATCCGCATTCCGAAAGCACTGATTCCGTATACAGGATTTGAGATGATTGACTAAGGAAACATCATTTCCTCATTCAAAATAATAAAAGGTGCGTCAGAATATAAAATTCCTGTTATTCTGACGCACCTTTCATACAGAGCAGAAAGCTGAAAGCCTTATATCTTACAGGAATGTGTGTGTCAAAACTAAAATCCCCATAATTGCCCCTCACTCCTCAAGTCCCTCTTCCTTTAAAAGGTCATTCTTTATCCTCAAAACCCTTTCATCCCCTCCCTCTGCCTCTTTTTTTTCCCCTGCACATTCTTTGTTATTAACAAATAACCCGTATCTTTGCATAATCTATCATTCTGAAAGAAATCGCGTAATTACACCAACAAAATTATAAGATAATGAATAAAATCATTAGCAAAGAACATTTCTCTGAAAAGGTCTTCAAATTAGTAATTGAAGCACCGTTAATTGCTAAATCGCGCAAGGCAGGACACTTTGTAATAGTACGTGTAGGCGAAAAAGGCGAGCGCATGCCGCTGACCATTGCCGCTGCCGACCCTGTAAAGGGAACTATCACTTTGGTTGTACAGGAAGTAGGCCTCTCATCTACCCGCTTGTGTGAGCTGAATGAAGGTGATTATATAACCGATGTTGTCGGTCCGCTGGGACAAGCCACCCATATCGAGAACTTCGGAACTGTTGTTTGCGCCGGTGGCGGTGTGGGTGTAGCCCCGATGCTTCCCATCGTGCAGGCATTGAAAGCTGCCGGTAACCGTGTGATTACAGTGCTGGCAGGACGCACCAAAGAGCTGATTATCCTTGAAAAAGAGATGCGGGAAAGTTCCGACGAGGTCATTATCATGACGGACGACGGTTCATACGGCCGTAAAGGTTTGGTTACGGAAGGTGTGGAAGATGTTATCAAACGCGAGAAAGTAGACAAATGCTTCTGTATCGGCCCGGCCATTATGATGAAATTCGTTTGTTTGCTGACGAAGAAATACGAAATACCCACCGATGTATCCTTGAATACCATCATGGTAGACGGAACCGGAATGTGCGGCGCCTGCCGCATCACCATCGGCGGTAAAACCAAATTTGTATGCGTAGACGGCCCGGAATTCGACGGTCATCAAGTAGATTTCGACGAAATGCTGAAACGCATGGGTGCATTCAAAAATATCGAACGCGAAGAAATGCATAAACTGGAAGAACCGCAAACTTGTCAGGCAACCGGCGAAAATACTCAGGCAGAAGATGAAAAAAGCCGCAATGCCGCTTGGCGCCAAGAGTTGCGCAAATCCATGAAAGCCAAAGAGCGTACTGCCATTCCCCGCGTGGAGATGAACGAGTTGGATGCGGAATACCGTTCACACAGCCGCAAGGAAGAAGTGAACCGGGGATTGACCGAGGAACAGGCTTTGACAGAGGCCAAACGTTGTTTGGACTGCGCCAATCCGGGGTGCATGGAGGGTTGCCCCGTAGGTATAGACATACCCCGTTTCATCAAGAATATAGAACGCGGCGAGTTTCTGGAAGCAGCCAAAACATTGAAAGAAACCAGCGCGTTGCCCGCTGTTTGCGGTCGTGTGTGTCCGCAGGAAAAACAGTGCGAATCCAAGTGTATCCATTTGAAGATGAACGAAAAGCCGGTTGCCATCGGTTATCTGGAACGCTTCGCCGCAGATTACGAGCGGGAAAGCGGACAAATCTCCGTGCCGGAAATCAAAGAAAAGAACGGCATTAAGATTGCTGTAATCGGTTCGGGACCCGCCGGTCTGTCTTTCGCCGGAGATATGGCGAAATATGGTTACGATGTTACCGTATTCGAGGCACTGCACGAAATCGGCGGCGTATTGAAATACGGTATTCCCGAGTTCCGTCTGCCCAACAAGATTGTGGATGTAGAAATCGAGAACCTTGCCCAAATGGGTGTGAAGTTTATCAAGGACTGCATCATTGGCAAGACATTAAGCGTAGAACAACTGGAAGAAGAAGGGTTCAAAGGCATATTCGTCGCTTCCGGTGCCGGACTGCCGAACTTCATGAACATCCCCGGCGAAAACTCCATCAATATCCTATCGTCCAACGAATACCTGACGCGCGTCAACCTGATGGACGCCGCCAGCGAGGACTCCGATACGCCTGTGCCTTTCGGTAAATGCGTAGCCGTTATCGGTGGCGGTAACACGGCTATGGACTCCGTCCGCACAGCCCGCCGCCTGGGCGCCGAACGCGCTATGATTATCTACCGCCGTTCGGAAGAAGAAATGCCCGCACGTATCGAGGAAGTGAAACATGCCAAGGAAGAAGGTGTGGAATTCCTGACACTCCACAACCCGATAGAATACATTGCCGACGAACAAGGAAAAGTAAAACAAGTGGTTCTTCAAAAAATGGAACTGGGCGAACCCGATGCATCCGGACGCCGCAGTCCTGTCCCCATTCCGGGAGCTACTGAAACGATTGACATAGACCTTGCTATTGTCAGCGTGGGTGTATCGCCTAATCCGATTGTTCCGAGTTCTATCAAAGGACTTGAATTGGGGCGCAAAGGTACGATTACCGTAAACGACAACATGCAGTCGTCCATACCGACCATTTATGCCGGTGGCGACATTGTCCGCGGCGGTGCTACCGTAATCCTCGCTATGGGCGACGGGCGGAAAGCGGCCGCAGCGATGAATGAACAACTGAAGAACTAAAGAAACTTCACCATAAAAAGAAAGAAAGCGTATCGCAATGAACGATACGCTTTCTTTTTCTTTCTATCTGATACAGAACTTATTTCACCACCTTGTTTGTCACCGGATCGGGAAAAATCACCGTCGGCTTAAACGTCTTGGCCTCTTCAAAGTCCATCAATGCATACGACATGATAATAACAATGTCATCCGGTTGAACCCTACGGGCTGCCGCGCCGTTCAAACAGATTTTGCCCGAACCGCGCTCGCCTTTAATGATATAAGTTTCAAAACGTTCACCGTTATTATTGTCGGCAATATAAACCTTCTCGCCGGCAATCATGTTAGCGGCATCCATCAAATCCTCGTCAATCGTGATGCTCCCCATATAATTGAGGTTGGCTTCCGTAACACGGGCGCAATGGATTTTAGACTTCAACACTTCAATCATCATAAGATTGGCTTTTTTATATTTATTATTCCTTATACTTGATATTGTCAATCAGGCGGACTTCTCCGCAGAACACCGTAATGCAACCCACGGCATACGAGGTATCTTCCCAATCGGCAATCTTCTGCAACGTGTTGCCGTCCACCAGTTCAAAGTATTCCAGACGCAAGCCGGGAGCGGCTGCAATGGCATCTTCCACAAACTTCTGTGTCTCAGCAACCGTATGCGAAGCCGCAAAGGTACGACTTTCAAATAAAGTCTGCGAAATTTTCAAGGCATTTTTGCGTTCCTCGTCAGACAGACGGGCATTGCGGCTACTCAGCGCCAAGCCGTCTTCCTCACGTACGATGGGACAACCTACAATCTCCAACGGATACTTCATCTGACGCACCATTTCACGGATAATGGCCAATTGCTGAAAGTCCTTTTCTCCGAAATAGGCGCGATCCGGCTGCACCGCATCAAACAACTTGCTCACAATCTGGCACACACCGTTAAAGTGTCCCGGACGAAAGGCTCCTTCCATTACCGTATCCAAAGGTGCGTAGCTGAATTGGCGCGTATCCGGTTCCGGATACATCTCCTCCACTGCCGGAGCAAAAACAAACGCAGCCCCACATTCTTCCAGCAAACGACAATCAGCTTCCGGTGTACGGGGATATTTGATTAAATCATTTTGGTCATTAAACTGAGTAGGATTTACAAAAACACTTACTACAGCGGCATCATTCTCCGCCACACAACGTTTTACCAATGAAGCATGACCGGCATGCAAGGCCCCCATCGTAGGTACCAGACCGACCTTCTTACCCTGGGCTCTCATAGCCGAAAGTCCGGCCTGCAAGTCCTTGATAGTATGTACTATTTCCATTTTTATTGGTTATATAATAATAGTTGTTCGCAAAACGATGCAAAATAAGCTATTATTTACCACATAAAGAAGAAATATCATAAATTAATGCAAAAGTCATTCCATACCCAAAGCTGTATCCAACCCTTTTTATCACTGATACACAAACAGTTAACAATTCATAAGGAATTATAGATGAGCTCGTCTTGCTTTATTGCCCGATTTTTTTTATATCTTTGCAGAATAATTGAGAACATCGTTATTATGACAAAAGCGAACAAGGTTTTATTTATAACACAAGAAATTACCCCTTACGTTTCAGAATCCGAAATGTCCCTTGTTGGCAGAAACCTGCCGCAAGCAATCCAAGAAAAAGGCAGAGAAATCAGAACGTTTATGCCCAAATGGGGAAACATCAACGAGCGCAGAAACCAATTGCACGAAGTGATACGTCTCTCCGGCATGAACCTTATCATTGACGATACCGACCATCCGCTTATCATTAAAGTAGCTTCCATACAGTCTGCCCGCATGCAAGTTTACTTTATCGACAACGACGATTACTTTCAGAACCGCCTGCAAGTGGTTGATGAGAACGGCGTTGAATATGAAGACAACGATGCACGCGCTATTTTCTATGCACGCGGTGTATTGGAAACAGTCAAGAAACTGCGTTGGTGTCCGGACGTTATCCACTGCCACGGCTGGATGACTGCATTAGCACCGCTGTATATCAAGAAAGCGTATAAAGACGAACCGTCATTCAGAGATGCAAAAGTTGTCTTTTCACTTTATGACAATGACTTCAAGGAACCGTTCCATCCTGATTTTGCCAGCAAGCTTCTTCTGAAGGGTATCAGTAAGAAAGACGTTGCCGATTTGAAAGAGCCGGTGGACTATACAGCTCTCTGCAAACTGGCGGTGGACTATTCCGACGGTGTCATCCAGCAAAGCGAACACGTGAATGAGGAAGTGATAGCATATGCCCGCCAAATCGGCAAGCCTGTCTTAGGCTATCAATCTCCCGAAATCTTTGCAGATGCCTGCAACGACTTCTACGACCAGGTTTGGGGAGCAGAATAAAAATAAAGTATCAATACGAAGAATTATGAAAGTAAAATATTTAGGGATATTGCTTTTTGCAATTCTGGCTTTCTACGGATGCGATGACAATACCGGCACATTGGGCATGAGCATGTTACCTGATTCTGACGGTATTTCAGCCACAACTACGACTTTTGATGTCACCACCAAATCTCTCCTTGCAGAAAAAGTTTATGCCAAGACAAGTACGGGATATGTAGGTAAATTCACAGATCCTGCTCCCGAAGGTTTTGGAAGCTACGAAGCCAGCTTCCTGACTGAGCTGAACTGTACGGATGACTTCAAATTCCCCGCAGTATACGACCCGGAAAAGCATGTGGGAACAATGGCGGGTGATACCGTCGTTTCAGCACAGTTGACAATATACTACTCTTCATGGTTCGGAGATTCCTTAAATCCATGCAGAATGTCGGTATATGAGCTGGACAAAAGATTAGAAAACAAGCACTATACCGATATTAATCCGAAAGAATATTACGGAAACGAAACTGACAAGCCGCATTTTGAAGAAACCGGTTATTTTGAGTTGCACAAAGCATATACTGCTTATGACACCTCTGTTCCCGACTCTGTAAGAAATGCTACCGACTCTAATGGAAACAGTCTTTTTTATCCCAATGTAACTCTGCCTCTAAGCAAGCAGTTTGGAAATGAACTCCTGCAGTTGAACAGAGCCTACCAAAGAGGAGAAAACGATTTCTTCAAAAACTCGGAGAAGTTTATTGACAATGTATTGAAAGGAGTCTATATTAAGACGGATTACGGAGACGGAACAATTCTATACGTTGACCGTGTGGACCTGCAAATGCAATTCCGTTTTCATTACGTAGACAGTTTAGGAGTGAAGCTCACCAAAAAAGACGGTAAAGACTCTTTATATTATAGTACGGCAACAGTGTTTGCCTCCACCAAAGAAGTTATTCAAGCCAATAAGTTTGAAAGCTCCGAGGAATTAATCAAGAAAGCGAATGAAACCGGTTGGAGTTATCTCAAATCGCCTGCAGGTATCTTTACAGAGGCAACCTTGCCCTATGATAAAATACATGAAGAGTTGTCAAACGACACACTGAATGCCGTCAAGCTGACTTTCACAAACTATAATCAGGAAAGTAACAAGTATAAATTCAGCATGAGTGCACCGGAAACCGTACTGTTGCTGCGTAAAAAAGACATGGATTCTTTCTTTGTCAACAATGAGCTTGCAAACAATGTAACCTCTTTTGTCGCAACTCACAACAGTATCGAAACCAACCAATACACCTTTATGAATATAGCCCGTCTGGTTTCTGCTTGCATCAATGAAAAAAAGGCCGCCAAACAGAAAGCCAAAGAAGCGGCAGGTACATCGTGGAATGAAACTGCATGGGAAACAGAATGGAGCGAAGGCGAAGGAAAGGATTGGGATAAAGTAGTAATAATCCCCGTAGTTGTGACCTACGATACAAACAGCACTACTCCTTCCATAATTGGTATTCAGCATGACTTGAAGCCTACGTATGCCAAGCTGAAAGGCGGAGACCCGGAACAGGGTGGAACCAAATTGCAAATAGAGGTTACATATACTTCTTTCAATAAGTAAAAAAAGCAGGAACTTAGATTCTATATCTTTATACACCAAAATCTTCATTTATAAAAACCGAAGTTTAGTTTTTATAAATGAAGATTTTGGTGTATAGTTTACTTTAAAGAAAGAGAAGGTTCTGACATAAGCAGAATAGAATTAATCCAAGCTACAAAAAAAGTCCTCCATACTCTCAAATAAAGCATGGAGGACTAACATTATCTAAAGTCGGATAGTGCTATTTGGCAGACTTGGCAGCAGGCTTCTTTGCCGTAACTTTCTTTGCAGTAGACTTTGTAGCAGGCTTAGAAGTATCTTTCGGTTCTTTTTTCTTCTCAGCGGCTTTTTCCTTTTCCAACTTTTTCTGCGCTTTTTCCAACTCTTTATGAAGTTCTTCTATTTCATCCCCCTGATTCTTGATTGTAGTAAGCAAAGCATTCAGCTCCTCGTTATCAATATCCACCGGATAAAGAGAATCAACACGCTTGATAAAGTCTCCCAAAATATTCATATAGTTAGTAAAAGCATCATACGGTGATTCATAGATACCGCGGTTCAACCCTACTCCACTGTTCTTGGTCGTCATAAAGCGGAAGTTGTTGCTGGCCTGCAAATAATCCCAATCCTGCTTGATGCGGCGGTCATCGCAGATATGTACACGCTCGGCCACACTATACAGTTTATTGAAAGCCTCACGCTGCATTACATTACCCAACCAGCAACTTGTATCTCTTTCTTCATCCACCCACGACATAGGATAAGGTACATCCAATTGTGAAACGGATTTCAACTTGGTAACAATTTCGGTAGGAGTTGAGAAAGTAATGCCTTTTTCCTTAGCACATGCAGGCAATGCCTTCAGGAATTCCAGAATATTGGAGGATAAAGGCTGTGACATCCCTAATGAACAAAGCTCCATAAATATGTTGATAACCTGCTCCTCTTGCGGGAATGCATCGATCCAACTGATATACTTATCGGCAAACAACGGATATTCGTTCCACTCGGAATTCGAGAAACGCAAACTAATATCATCCGACAGTTTAAAATCGCGCAACAGTAACTTTAAGTTCGGATTCATATTACAATGGTACACATAGTGCGGACTCTTCCAGCCAAGCACATGTTTTGCCCCTTCAGTCAGCATTCCCTTAAAACCCATACTTGCTACCATGGCACCAATTTCGTCATTGTAAATCAGACTGGAGTTACGGAACACCTTGGGTGCTTTGCCAAACATTTGTTTCATTTTAGCACTCTGACGCATCACCTCTTCCTTGAAGCAATCTTCATTAGCTAAAGAAGAAAGTCCATGAGAGTACGGTTCAGCCAAGAATTCACAGCATCCCGTATCATTGAGCTGGTGCAACAGGTCGATTACAGCAGGTGCATGGATTTCCAGTTGCTCCAATGCCACACCTGAGATGGATAAAGCCACTTTAAACGCACCACCCGAATCCTTCACCATTCCAATAAGCGTATTCAGTGCAGGAATATACGAACGTTCGGCAACTTCATTAATACTTGTTTCATTGGCATAATCATCATAGTAGTAATGGTTTGTACCAATATCAAAGAAACGATAACGTTTCAGATGTATAATTTGATGTATCTCAAAATAAAGACAGATAGTTCTCATTAGTATTTGTTGTTTTATTATTTACCATAGTTTCTTAACACATCCTCGTAAAGAGCACGGATTCTCAAGCCCACCTTTTCCCAGGTAATTCCGTCCACTTCTTTCTTTCCTTCTTCCTGAAGATAATGGAATAAAGACGGATTCATACAGATGGAATAAATGGCATCCGCCATAGCATGAATATCCCAATAATCGGTCTTAATTACCTTATCGAGGATTTCACCACATCCGGACTGCTTGGAAATGATAGAGGGAGTTCCACACTGCATGGCTTCCAACGGGGCGATACCGAAAGGCTCGGAAACGGAAGGCATAACGAATACATCACTATTCTTATAAACTTCGTACACTTGCTTACCTTTCATAAAGCCGGGAAAATGGAAACGGTCTGCAATGCCACGTTCGGCAGCCATATTAATCATGGCATTCAGCATATCACCCGAACCGGCCATCACAAAGCGGATGTTGCGGGTACGTTGCAACACCAGTGCAGCAGCTTCCACAAAATATTCCGGACCTTTCTGCATAGTGATACGTCCGAGGAAAGTCACGACCTTCTCTTTCGAATGTTCAGGACGCGGAATATCCTGGTATTCTTGCGAAAGCGGGTACACCGCATTATGCATGGCAAATACCTTTCTCGGATCTTGATGATACTCGTTGATAACAGTACGACGGGTAAGTTCCGACACACACATAATGCAGTCGGCATAATCCATTCCGTTTTTTTCCATGGAATAGACCGTGGGGTTAACTTTACCCCGCGAACGGTCAAAATCTGTTGCATGCACATGGATACAGAGCGGTTTGCCACTCACCATCTTCGCATGTACACCAGCCGGATATGTCAGCCAATCGTGCGCATGAATAATGTCGAATTCCTGTTGACGTGCCACAACTCCGGCTATAATCGAGAAGTTATTGATTTCTTCGTGCAAATTTCCGGGATAACCGCCGGCAAAGTCCATACAGCCAAGATCATTGACGTGCATATAGGAGAAATCCGAGTAAATATGGTCGCGCAAAGCATAATATTGCTCCGGACTCATTGTCGACAAACGAGACTTCAAATAATCGTAATCAACATCACGCCACACGATAGGCACCTGGTTCATACCGATTATATTCAAGAATTTCTCTTCTTCACCTGTAGGCTTAGGCATACAGAAAGTAGTCTCCACATCTCCCTGCTGACTCAAACCCTTCGTGATTCCGTATGATGCAACTGCAAGGCCACCATATATTTTGGGAGGAAATTCCCAACCAAACATTAAAACTTTCATCTTCGTTCCTCCTCCTATAAATTATACTTAGACAACAATTTCAAGATACGCAGAATCTCCGCCACATTCATGGCGAACGATACCGCGCCTCTTCCTTTAAACGGCGGGTTTCCATCGAATAACTCGGGCAGAGAACCTATGCAATGGCTCGTCATCTCATCTTCAAAACCGATCAGATACCGCTCTACAAACGAAATACCACTCATCTTATATATACGCAGGTATGCTTCCATATAAAAGCCCATAAGCCACGGCCAGGCTGTGCCTTGGTGGTATGCGTAATCTCTCTGAATCTGAGGACCGACATAATTGGGATTATATCCCCCACTCTTAGGACTCAATGTACGCAGACCTTTCGGAGTCAGCAATTCTTTTGTCACAATATCAAGTACCTGCTTCTTCTGTGCCCTATCCAATGGAGAATAGTCAAAAGCAACAGCAAATATCATATTGGGACGAACGCTCCAATCCATCATATAACCGTCTACATAATCAAACAGATAACCGTATTCATTACGAAAAACTTCCACAAACGATTTTCCTGTTATTTCTGCCTGAGCATCCAATTTGTCTGCAAGAATGTCATTTCCACCCTCACGCACAATGTCTGAAACAAAACGCAAAGCATTATACCACAGCGAATTCACCTCAACAATATACCCGGTGCGAGGGATTACAGGATGCCCGTTAACCGTAGAGTTCATCCAGGTAACTGCCTTTTCCTTGCCATTTGCGTAAAGCAAACCGTTTTCATGCAAGAAAAGATTATCATGCTTACGAGCGCAGATATAATTCATAATATCCTCCAATAACCTGCCGTATTTCAAACGGCATTGTTCGCGCGATGTATCCTTGGCATACTGCTGTAAAGCCCATACTGCCCATAAAAGCACGTCAGGATGTTCCATCTCATATATTTTATAACCAACCGGTTTATCCTCAATGAAAGCATAGATAGCCTTTTCCGCCGTTCTCATAACATCCTCGAATTCATCTTGTTCGTCCACGGCCAAAGTTAAGCCCGGTAAAGAGATAAACAAGTCGCGCGCACGGCATTTAAACCAGGGATAGCCTGCAAGTACATAATGTTCTTCTCCTTGTTTATTGTGGAACTGGTGAGCCGAATTTTTCAAACAGTGATAAAAGCTGTCACGCGGAGTACGGTCTTCTGCCTCAGCCTCAAAAGTCTGCTTTAGCTTACGCGGTGAAATTTCGGAGATACCTGCAGAGAAAACGATACTTTCACCCTTCTTTATATCTACTTCAAAATAACCGGGTACATACAGGTCTTCATTAAAATCGTAACCGCGTTCCTGTTCTTTCGGGTATTCAATGCCACGATACCAATCCGGCTGATAATGAAATTCGTTCTTTTTGTTCAACTGCATATAAAGTTCCGGATAACCGGGATACATACAGGTTTTAATACCGTTTTCCACCGGTTGGTAATCACGGCTTGCCTGTGCATTTTCGTGCGTGTATTCGCGTACGCTGCGGAATGCCAAAAAGGGACGGAACCGAAGTGTTGTTGCCGAATGGGCATCGACCAAGGTGTAACGAATCAGTATCCGGTTCTCATGATGTACAAAAATTTTCTCTTTGCGGAGAATAACGCCCCCCACACGGTAAGTAGTTGCCGGGATATGCTCGCAATCAAACTCACGGATATACTTATGTCCGTTCGGACTAAAATTATTTCCCTGATACTTGTGCAATCCCAAGTTAAACTCTGCACCGTGCTGAATCACTGTTTCATCCAAAGAAGACAGCAGCACATGGTTTTCATCATCCAGGTTGGGAACGGGAATTACCAACAAGCCGTGATATTTGCGTGTGTTACAATCTACAATCGTTGTACAATGATAGGCTCCTGATTTGTTAGTCCGAAGTATCTCCCTTGGCAAAGATTCTTGCAGATTAACCATCAAGGTCTTGTCAAATCGTAAATAACTCATAGTTGTGCATTATTTAAAGGTTAATTATTTCAGGTATATGCGCTACAAAGCTTGTAGCAATGCCCAAAAATACGAATTAAAGCCTACACGCAAAATAAAAAGTCTTTTTTTTTTCGCTTTTCAAGCAAATAATCCAAAGCATTGTACGAAAATGATAAATCCCTGTACAATATAGGAAGCATGACGGGCTACAAATAGTTCTGGCGATGGTATACCACTATTTTTATTTATTCGCTTCATCCACGCTTGGATTCTTAGAAGCAGGGATAGACCGGGAATTTCAACACACGGCAAGTTGCCCTATGATGCCTTTCAATATCTTTCTTTATGGAAAGCTGTTACAATTCCTTCTACACAGAAAAAAGAAAAGAAGAACTAATGACGAAAGCTGTCCAACAGCAATGAAATATTTGCCATAAACAAACGCACTGAAATTGCTAACAGGATAATGCCAAAAAATTTACGGATAATATAAATGCCGCCTTTACCCAAAAAACGTTCTACCCTCCCGGTCATGCTGACAACAAAATATACCCATATCATATTCAAGACTAATGCAATGATAATATTGATACTGGCATATTCTGCACGCAAAGAGAGTAAAGTTGTAAAGGCTCCCGCTCCTGCCAATAGCGGAAAGACCAGCGGAACCAGCGTTGCTTCTTTAATCGGCCCCTGGTTTTTAAAGATTTCAATATCAAGAATCATTTCCAGCGACATCAGAAAAATAACAAACGCACCGGCCACCGCAAATGACTCAATGTCCACATGAAACAATTTCAGCATCATATCACCCGCATAAAAGAAACCTATCAGCAAGGCAAACGATATTAATGTAGCTTTCAGCGCATTTACATCTTTCCCCTTTTCTTTCAAATTGATAATAATAGGAATAGAGCCTATAATATCTATCACGGCAAACAGCACGATAAAAGCACTGGTCATCTGCTGCCAATTAAATGCTGAAAACATATGTCCCTCCTTTTTTCTACAAAAATAATCTATTTTTATGTATTTCGCAAAATTTCTTAAAAGTGAATGAGTAGCACGTTTAAGAAATAATAAAAAAAACAAAAAGAAAGGGCAAGTGTTTACGGCAGAGTTCGATTATATCTACTTTTGTTCTTAAACCAGAAGATGAGAATGATATGGAAACAATGTTTGATACGTTATTACAATTACCCCTGTTTCAGGGACTTGCCCAAGAAGACTTCACCCGTATTTTGGAAAAGGTCAAATTGCACTTCACAAAATATAAGCCAGGTGAGCTTCTTTTAAAAGAGGGGAGCGCCTGTCATGAACTGGTCTTCGTCTTAAAAGGAGAAATTGCATCTTCCACATCATCCGCCGATTCTTCTTACTGCTTCACCGAATATTTTCCAGCCCCTTTCCTGATTGAGGCTCACTCCATATTCGGCATGAAAACGCATTATGCTTCTACATATCGGGCAAGAACCGAAGTGCATACGGTCAGCATCAGCAAAGCATTTGTAGTGAAAGAGCTTTTCAACTACGAAATATTCCGCTTGAATTACATGAATATCATCAGTAACCGCACTCAAATGCTGCACAACCGCTTATGGGCTGTATTCGGCAATAGTCTCGAAAGCCGCATTATCCATTTCATCCTCAGTCATACAGAACGGCTGTCGGGCGAAAAAATATTGAAAATAAAAATGGAGGATTTGGCTCAAATCATCAACGAAACCCGAACAGGAGTGTCAAAAGCCCTCAATACTATGCAAACAAAAGGATTGGTTGAATTACACCGCGGGGAAATCATACTGCCTAATGTTGAAAATTTGATAAACTGACCAAGTACATAAAATGCAAATATCTTCAAGAAGATTATTAAAATGAAATGAACCCCGAAAATTAAATAACTTTCGGGGTTCACTTCATAATCTTTGCTTTAATATATCTTCAGCAACCGTTTTTACTCCCATTCAATTGTGGAAGGCGGTTTTGACGATATATCATAGGTTACACGGTTTACACCTTTCACCTTATTAATAATGTCATTGGAAACCTTGCCCAAAAATTCGTAAGGCAAATGCGCCCAGTCTGCAGTCATTGCGTCTGTGGAAGTAACAGCACGTAAAGCGACCGCACGTTCATATGTACGTTCATCACCCATTACGCCTACAGACTGCACAGGAAGTAAAATAACCCCTGCCTGCCATACCTGATGATAAAGAGTTGTCTCATTTCCTCCGGCATCTTTCACTTTCCAATTGCGCAATCCCTGAATAAAAATATCATCCGCATCTTGCAGGATACTCACCTTTTCCGGAGTTATATCACCCAAAATACGAACAGCCAATCCCGGACCGGGGAAAGGATGACGGGTAATCAAATGCTCCGGCATGCCCAACTCACGTCCTACACGGCGAACCTCATCTTTAAACAACAGTCGCAAGGGTTCGCACAATTTCAGATTCATTTTTTCAGGAAGTCCACCTACATTATGATGACTCTTGATTACAGTTCCGGTAATAGAAAGCGACTCGATGCAGTCCGGATAGATCGTTCCTTGAGCCAGCCATTTCACATCTTTAATCTTATGAGCCTCTTCATCGAATACATCAATGAAACCCTTACCTATAATCTTACGCTTCTTTTCAGGTTCGGTCACTCCTGCCAATTCCGCAAAGAATTTAGCGCTTGCATCCACTCCGATAACATTCAGACCAAGACATTCATAATCGTGCAATACATTTTTAAATTCATCTTTGCGCAGCATGCCATGATCCACAAAAATACAAGTTAAATTCTTTCCGATAGCACGATTCAGCAATACAGCAGCAACAGAAGAGTCAACGCCACCGCTCAAACCGAGCACGACTTTATCATCCCCCAATTGTTCCTTCAACTGGGCAACCGTAGTTTCGATAAACGAAGCTGCGCTCCAGTCCTGCCTGCAACCGCAGACTTCCACTACAAAGTTTTTCAGCATCTGTGTACCGTCCTCGCTATGGAATACTTCCGGATGGAATTGTACACCCCACATTTTCTCTCCTTCCACCTGATAAGCGGCAATCTTCACTTTATCCGTAGAAGCTATAGTCTTGAAGCTTTCAGGAATGGCAGTAATAGTATCGCCATGACTCATCCACACTTGAGTATTTTCCTTTACTCCCTTAAAAAGCACATTGTTTTTATCAAAAGAAGCTAAATGCGCCCGTCCATATTCACGGCTACCCGCAGGTTCAACCTTACCGCCGTTGGTATAGGCTATAAACTGTGCACCGTAGCAGATTCCCAATATAGGATATTTACCACGGATTTCGTTTAAATCTATCTTAAACGCACTTTCGTCATATACGGAAAATGGACTACCTGAAAGAATAACTCCTTTTACACTCGCATCTCCCTGAGGAAATTTGTTGTAAGGCACAATTTCACAATATACATTCAACTCGCGAACACGGCGACCGATAAGCTGCGTGGTCTGTGAGCCGAAATCAAGAATAATAATCTTTTCTTGCATAGAAACAGAGGTGTTAGTAATTTGGAGCACAAAGATACGAATTTGTTTAGAGCAGAAAGCAAAATATGGCAAAATTTGTTCAGAGCAAAAAACAAAATACGGCAATATACAGAGAACGGAAAACACCTGCACCGCTTATCTTTCAAGAAACTAAAGGATTTGTTGGATTTATAAAATAAAGAATTTATATTTGTCTCTGTTACTAAACCAAATATCTAAGTATCATGAAAAGAAACATCCTATCAGCGGTCCTTACACTTTACTGCCTATTGCCGATAGCAGCACAGCCCCTTTCCAAAGCAGATTCGCTACAAATTGAAATTGCTCAATTAGAAAATGCACTGACAAGCATACAGACTGATTTGCAAGAAAAAACTTTGCAGTACAATTGGGAAATAACAGAAAAATACATTGAATATTGCAAGAAACTCTACAAAATCACCAACTTCAACCGAGAACCCCGGTTGATACAACTTGCCACTACCATAAAACCGGAAGAACTGGAACCTCAGAGATTAGCCTATGAAAAGGCTAAAAAAGAACTTGAAGCACTATTGATATCCTACCCGGAGTATATCACCCTCGATTCTTTATACAAAAGAGCCATCAATACGGAACAGAAAAAAGACCGCAAAGTTGCCTTGGACGATTTCTATCAACGCATATACAATGAAGATAAGGCTTACCGTCCGTTGCTCGAAAAAAAGCGCAAAGCCTTCAAAGAGCATTATATAGCCTGTGCTTCCTATCTACTGGACGAATGTAAAAGAAACCGGGAAGTTGTACCGGAAATCTATGATTATAAAACAGCACGAATTCTCAAAGAGACCGATCCCAAGCTCCACCAACTATCCATAGAGATCAGTACACTTGAAAGCCTTCAACGGGAGACAATCCGTAAATATCAGAGATTGAAGTACAACCTGAAAGAAGACTAGGCAATAATCCTTTTTTAATCCTATAAAATCAAATATCCTCGAAAGAAGCATTACCATCTTCCGAGGATATTTATATATGAATTTCTTTATTATTTAAATAAAAAAACGTGATTATTTTTCTTTCAATATATCACGAATTTCCGTCAACAGCACTTCTTCCTTACTCGGTGCGGGCGGTGCAGGAGGAGCAGCAGGCGTTTCCGCTTTTTTCTTTTCCGTCAGCTTGGTTATCAACTTAATAAACATAAAGATAGAAAAAGCAATAATGAGAAAGTCGAAAGTGGCTTGCAGGAAATTTCCGTAATTCAGTGTTACAGCGGCTATATCCTTGCCATCCACTACTTCGGCAGGCTTCATCACCCATTTTAAATCGGTAAAGTTTACACCGCCTATCAGCAAGCCCAAAGGAGGCATTATCACATCAGCCACAACTGAAGATACAATCTTTCCAAACGCACCTCCAATGATAACACCGACAGCCATATCGACCACATTGCCTTTCATGGCAAAAGCCTTAAATTCCTGTAAAAATGAACTTTTTCCCATCTTTTCAATTATTTAATTATGATTTTGGTTACGAATATAAAAACATTTTCTTACTTTTGCACCGCAAATCAGAAAGAAATGCAATTAGTAAGCGAAAGTTTATTTTTAAACATTATAAAACCCTTAAAAGTTTAAACAAAATGATTAAAGTAGGTATTAATGGATTCGGACGTATCGGACGTTTCGTATTCCGCGCTGCTCAGAAAAGAAACGATATTCAAATCGTTGGTATTAACGACCTTTGCCCGGTAGATTACTTGGCTTACATGCTGAAGTATGATACTATGCACGGTCAATTCGACGGTACTATCGAAGCTGATGTTGAAAACAGCAAACTGATCGTTAACGGTCAATCTATCCGTATCACTGCTGAAAAGAACCCGGCTGACCTGAAATGGAATGAAGTAGGTGCTGAATACGTAGTTGAATCTACCGGTTTGTTCCTGACTAAGGAAAAAGCTCAGGCTCACATCGAAGCTGGTGCAAAATACGTTGTAATGTCTGCTCCTTCTAAGGATGACACTCCGATGTTCGTTTGCGGTGTTAACGAAAAGACTTATGTTAAGGGTACTCAATTCGTATCTAACGCTTCTTGTACTACTAACTGCTTGGCTCCTATCGCTAAAGTATTGAACGATAAATGGGGTATCACTGACGGTTTGATGACTACAGTTCACTCTACAACTGCTACTCAGAAAACAGTTGACGGTCCTTCTATGAAAGACTGGAGAGGTGGTCGTGCTGCTGCAGGCAACATCATTCCTTCTTCTACTGGTGCTGCTAAGGCTGTAGGTAAAGTTATTCCGGCTTTGAACGGTAAACTGACTGGTATGTCTATGCGTGTTCCGACTTTGGACGTTTCTGTAGTTGACTTGACTGTTAACTTGGCTAAACCGGCTACTTACGCTGAAATCTGCGCTGCCATGAAAGAAGCTTCTGAAGGCGAACTGAAAGGTGTTCTGGGTTACACTGAAGATGCAGTTGTTTCTTCTGATTTCTTGGGTGACACTCGCACTTCTATCTTCGATGCTAAGGCAGGTATCGCTTTGACTGATACTTTCGTTAAAGTTGTATCTTGGTACGACAACGAAATCGGTTATTCTAACAAGGTTCTTGACCTGATTGCTCACATGGCATCTGTTAACTGCTAATATACAGTTAGAAAATAATAAAAAATAGGCGGCTTCTTTTATGAAGTCGCCTATTTTTTTTGCACATTTGCAATTAATTTATTTTCTTCAAGAGATAGGTATATGACAAGACTTAAACTTACACTAATATTACTTTGTTTTATGACTATGATACAAGCCTCAAATCCTTTCTTTGAAAAGTATTCAACTCCACATGGAACTGTTCCTTTCAATCTGATAAAGACTGAACATTACGCACCTGCCATACATGAAGGCATCCGCCGGCAAAATGCAGAAATAGATGCGATCATCAATAACCCTGCTGCTCCGACTTTTGAAAACACGATAGTGCCCTACGAGAAGTCCGGAGAACTGTTGCATCGTGTCACTACCGTATTCGGCAATCTGCTCAGCGCCGAAACTAGCGATGAATTGCAGGAACTTGCCCGGGAAATCATGCCACTGATGAGCGAACATGAGAACAACATCAGCCTCAACGAAAAGCTATTTGCCCGCATCAAAGCCGCATATGAGCTGACAGACAAGAATAAACTTACTCCGGAACAGCCCAAGCTACTGGAAGACATCTACACCGGCTTTGTCCGCAACGGAGCAAACCTGCAAGGAGATGCCAAGGAAAAGTACCGTAAATTGTGCAAAGAATTAAGCTTGTTGACACTGCAGTTCAGTGAAAATGCCCTGAAAGAGACAAACGACTATCAATTGGTGCTGACCAATAAGTCACAGTTGTCCGGTCTGCCTGAAAGCGCCGTTGATGCCGCCGCAGAGACAGCGCAGGAAAAAGGTGTGAAAGGTTGGGTATTCACCCTGCATGCCCCAAGTTACAGCCCTTTCATGACGTACGCCGACAACCGCGACCTGCGCCAAGAACTTTACATGGCATATAATACCAAATGCACGCATGACAATGCCTGCAACAATCTGGAAATCGTAAAGAAAATTGCCAACGTCCGCATGGAAATCGCCCAACTGCTGGGCTACGACAACTTTGCCGAATACAACCTGAAAGAACGAATGGCACAAAACAGCGACGCTGTATACAAACTGCTGAACCAACTGTTAGAAGCATATACACCCACCGCACAAAAAGAATATGCTGAAGTGCAGGCACTGGCACGCAACGAAGAAGGAGAAAGCTTCAATCTCATGCCATGGGACTGGAGTTACTATTCCCAAAAGCTGAAAGACCGGAAGTTCAGTGTTAATGATGAAATGCTTCGTCCCTACTTTGAGCTAAGCAAAGTTAAAGAAGGAGTATTCGGACTGGCAAGCAGACTGTACGGCATCACATTCAAGAAGAATCCCGGCATTCCTGTTTATCACAAGGATGTGGAAGCCTACGAAGTATTTGATAAAGACGGCACATATCTTGCTGTACTCTATACAGACTTTCATCCCAGAGCCGGAAAACGCTCCGGTGCATGGATGACGAGCTACAAAGGGCAGTGGACAGATGAGAAAAGCGGCGAAAACAGCCGTCCGCACGTATCTATCGTGATGAATTTTACCAAACCCACACAAAACAAGCCCGCCCTACTGACTTTCGATGAAGTGGAAACTTTCCTGCACGAGTTCGGGCACAGCTTGCACGAGATATTTGCCAACTCCACTTACGAAAGTTTAAGCGGCACAAATGTTTATTGGGACTTTGTAGAACTGCCTTCTCAGTTCATGGAAAACTTTGCCATTGAAAAAGAGTTCCTGCACACCTTTGCCCGCCACTACCAAACCGGCGAACTCATCCCCGACGAACTGGTGCAGCGCATTGTAGACTCATCGAATTTCAACGTGGCCTATGCCTGCCTGCGCCAAGTAAGTTTCGGATTGCTGGATATGGCATGGTATACACGCAATACCCCTTTCGAAGGGGATGTTAAAGCTTATGAGAAGAAGGCTTGGGATAAAGCACAAATACTCCCTGTTGTAGAGGAAACCTGTATGAGCACCCAGTTCTCACACATTTTTGCGGGCGGATATTCTGCCGGGTATTACAGCTATAAATGGGCGGAAGTGCTGGATGCGGATGCTTTCTCGCTGTTCAAGCAATGCGGCATTTTCAATCCGGAAATAGCCGACTCTTTCCGCCGGAATATCCTGTCGAAAGGAGGTACGGAACATCCCATGACACTCTACAAGCGTTTCCGCGGACAAGAACCTACCATAGATGCGCTATTAATCAGAAACGGAATAAAAAGATGAAAGAAAAAATCAAAATAAAGACAATAGTCTGTTGCCTGATGATGACATCCATGCTTCTCGGCTTGGGCGCTTGCAACAATGAGGATGATGTAATGGAAATCTTCAACAACAAAACCTGGAAATTGGTTCGTATCGCCACCGAAAAAGGAAAAGAACAATTCTATCAAGGCTTGTGGAGCAACGAAAGTAAAGAAGAAATCGACCGTGAACTCAATACTTTCAGGGCAGAAGGAAACTACACTCTAAACTTTAACTGTGCCGAAGTGAACGGAGAAGTTACCGGTACGGTCAATGTCCATGCCGTCAACTCGAGCATCAATGATGCAGTTCTGAAAATAGACGGAAAGGAACATACCATAAGCATCAAAGGAAAAGTTATCGGTACAGAAAGCGATAAGTTGGCTAAAGTATTCATCAACGGTATACAGAATGTGTTCAAATACGAAGGGGATATACATAATATTACTCTTTACTTCAAAGACGGAAATACAACAAAAGTCATGGGATTTACAGCCCGCTAAATACAACTGAAATATGGACGAAACCAAGAGAAGTAAACAAGAAGCCTTAGACAAACGTTATATACGCATGGCAAGCATATGGGCGGAAAACTCATACTGTCAACGTCGTCAGGTGGGTGCACTCATCGTAAAGGATAAAATGATTATCTCGGACGGATATAACGGCACGCCATCCGGTTTTGAGAATGTATGTGAAGATGAAAACAATCTCACCAAACCCTATGTGCTCCATGCCGAAGCCAATGCCATTACCAAGATAGCACGCTCCAACAACAGCAGCAACGGTGCCACAATGTACGTCACGGCCTCTCCCTGTATAGAATGTGCCAAACTTATCATCCAGGCAGGAATCAAGCGTGTCGTATACTCCGAAAAATATCGTTTGGAAGACGGCATCGAACTGTTGAAACGTGCAGGTATCGAAGTAATATATATGTCAATTGAGAGTTGATAACTTCGTGCACAGCCAAATAGTAAATCGTAAAATATAGTACAGATCATTATGGGTACAAAAAACTCTTCCCGTTTCACACCTCTCATTATTGCAATCAGTGTAGTAGCGGGCATACTTATCGGAACTTTTTATGCCAAACATTTCGCAGGAAACCGTTTGGGGATTATCAACGGCTCGTCCAACAAGCTGAATGCGTTACTGCGGGTGGTAGACGACCAGTATGTGGACAGCGTCAACATGACCGATCTGGTAGAAAAAGCAATGCCGCAGATATTGGCAGAACTTGACCCACACTCCACTTATATTCCCGCACAGAAATTGGAAGCAGTCAATTCTGAACTGGAAGGCAGCTTCAGCGGTATCGGTATCCAGTTTACCATACAAGAAGATACCATACACGTGAACAGCGTAATACAAGGCGGTCCGTCCGAAAAAGTAGGACTCATGGCAGGTGACCGCATTGTCATGGTTAACGACAGTTTGTTCGTTGGTAAAGGGCTGACTAATGAAAAAGCCATGCGCAATCTGAAAGGACCTAAAGGCACACAAGTGAAGTTAGGAGTGAAGCGCGCCACCGAAAAAGAGCTGTTGGATTTCACCATTACACGCGGCGACATTCCCCAGAACACGATTGATGCCGCTTATATGCTCAACGATGATTTCGGCTACATACAAGTCAGCAAGTTCGGACGTACCTCACACGTAGAACTGCTGAATGCCATTGCCCAGCTAAGCCATCAAAAATGTAAAGGTTTCATCATCGACCTGCGTGGTAATACCGGCGGTTACATGGAAGCCGCCACCCGTATGGTAAACGAGTTCCTTCCGGAAGGGAAACTCATTGTATATACACAAGGACGTAAATATCCGCGCATGGAAGAGTATGCCAACGGTACGGGTAGCTGCCAAAAGACACCGCTCGTTGTATTGGTAGATGAAGGTTCGGCTTCTGCCAGTGAGATCTTTGCAGGTGCTATTCAGGACAACGACCGGGGAACTATCGTTGGACGCCGTTCTTTTGGCAAAGGCTTGGTACAACAACCTATTGATTTCAGTGACGGTTCCGCCATTCGCCTGACTATTGCCCGCTACTATACTCCATCCGGACGTTGCATCCAGCGTCCCTACGAAAGCGGGAAAGACTCTAAATACGAAATGGATTGGCTGACCCGCTATGAACATGGAGAGTTCTTCTCTAAAGACAGCATCAAACTCGACGAAAGCCTGCGCTACTCCACCGGACTGGGACGTCCCGTTTACGGCGGTGGCGGCATTATGCCCGATGTATTCGTACCCCAAGACACAACCGGAGTATCTTCTTATCTGATAGAGGTCAGCAACAGGGGGTTGATTATACAGTTCAGCTTCCAATACACCGACCGCAACCGTGCCAAGTTGAGTGCGTTCGAAAATGAACAGGATTTACTGAAATACCTGCGCCGCCAAGGTATTGTAGAGCAATTCATACGTTTTGCCGATTCCAAAGGAGTGAAAAGACGCAATCTGCTGATACACCGTTCCTATAAATTACTGGAACGGAACCTCTACGGCAATATCATCTACAATACGTTGGGTAAAGGAGCCTATATCCGATATATCAACGAGAGTGACGCTACTGTAAAAAAAGCGTTGGAAATCCTGGAACGTGGCGAAGCTTTCCCGAAAGCTCCGCTACAAGCCGGTCAAGAAGAGGAGAATACCAATGGAAAAGAAAAAAGAACTGCGCAAGCGTATAGCTTTACTGAAGACCCTTCACAAATCTACCGCTACGCATCAATCTGCTGAGATACTTGCCGCTCTCGAAGCACATCCGGTCTTTAGAGCGGCAAGCATTATATTATTATATCACTCATTGCCGGACGAAGTACACACACATGACTTCATCAGAAAATGGAGTACAAAGAAAAAAATACTCCTGCCTGTTGTCATAGGTAACGATTTGGAACTTCGCGTATATACAAGTCCTGCCGACCTTGCTATCGGAGCGTATGGCATCGAGGAGCCTACGGGAGCATTGTTCACCGACTATGCCACAATAGACCTTGTCATTGTTCCGGGGGTAGCATTCGACCGTGACGGAAACCGGCTGGGAAGAGGAAAGGGGTACTACGACCGGCTGCTTCCCCGCATACCTTCCGCATACAAAGTCGGCATTTGCTTTCCGTTTCAAATAGTAGAAGAAGTTCCGGCAGAACCATTCGACATCCGTATGGACGAAATCATAACACAACAATGAAAACAAACTATCACACTCATACCACACGTTGCATGCATGCCGTCGGAAGCGATGAAGAATATGTTCTCAGCGCTATCAAAGGCGGTTTCCAGATACTTGGTTTCTCCGACCATACCCCTTGGAAGTACCGTACCAGCTACGTAGCCGATATGCGCATGCTTCCCGAGGAATTGCCGGAGTATATAGAAAGCCTGCAATATTTACGAGAAAAATACCGGGAGCAAATCGACATAAAAATAGGCTTGGAATGCGAATACTTTCCCGAATATATCCCTTGGCTGAAAGAACAGATTAAAAAGTACCAGTTGAACTACATCCTTTTCGGCAACCACCATTTCCACACGGATGAAAAATTCCCTTATTTCGGACATCACACAGACAATCGGGATATGCTCGACTTATACGAAGAGAGCGCTATCGAAGGGATGGAGAGCGGTCTGTATAATTGTCTTGCCCACCCTGACTTATTCATGCGCTCTTATCCCAAATTCGATCATCACTGTGCCACAATCAGCCGACATATCTGTCGGACCGCAGCCCGGCTTAACATTCCGCTGGAATATAACATCGGATATGTGGCATACAATGAGGAACACGGGTTAAACACCTATCCCTGCCCGAATTTCTGGCACATTGCTGCCAATGAAGGGTGCACAGCCATTATCGGTATGGACGCGCACAATAATAACGATTTAGAAGTTCCTATCTATTATGAACGTGCCTTACAAGAACTAAAGGAATTGAAGATTAAAACCACAGATACATTGAAGATGATGTATTAAAATGCCAACAGCAAGTACGCATATCACCGGAATATAATGTTAGTAATCACCTGCGCCCCCACATGCCGGTTCAGATTACGTACCAACAAATCTCTTCCCATCATCAGTTCCTGACGAAGGGCAGCAGAAGTAAGATGCACGTACAGCACCTGATTCTTTATATAAAGTTCACGTGTATAAGAAGCAATGACCGGTCCCAAAACTTCTGCCCACGAGTTGATGAGCCGCCGTTCATTCAGCGGAGACTCCAAACTCTCCTGCCTCAGAAAGCTTCGTATCAGTTTTCCTATCTGTTCTGCATCATTCCGTTTCATGCTTCATTTTCCTCACCAACCGCTACCTGGGTCTCTACCATTTCCGAAATGTTACCTTTCTCTACACGGAACATTTTATAATCACTGCCCACCTTATGCAGAATACGATCCAAATGTTCACGATTGGTATCTGTTATAAAGATCTGTCCAAAGTTATCACCTGCCACCAGTTTAATTATCTGCTCTACACGCGACGCATCCAATTTATCGAAAATGTCATCCAGCAGCAGTAACGGAACTGTGGTACCCGTCCGTTTCAGAAAGTCAAACTGTGCCAGCTTTAGAGCTACCAGATACGTTTTATTCTGTCCTTGCGAGCCTTCCCGTTTAATAGGGAAATCACCCAACAACATATTCAGTTCATCTTTATGTATCCCACGCAGAGAAAATCCCATTATCTGATCCCGCATACGATTCTCCTTTAATACAGCCAACAAAGAAGCGTCACGAGCATGCGAATCATAAGTTAACCCGACCTTCTCCTTATCCTGTGAAATAAACGAATAAAAAGACTGGAAAATAGGAATAAATTCCCTGATAAACTCTTCCCGCTTATGGAATACCACTTCACCTGCCTGAGCCATCATCTCCTCCCATACCAGAAAAAGCTCTTCCTCCACCGGCATCTCACTCTTAAGCAATGTATTCCGTTGTGCCAATGCTTTATTATAACGAATCAATGCATCCAAATATTCTTTGTCATACTGTGAAATCACTACATCCATAAAGCGGCGACGCTCATCACTGCCTCCACTTATCAAGACCGAATCGGCAGGAGATACCATCACTAACGGCAAGAAACCAATATGATCGGACAAACGTGTATACTCCTTTTTATTCCGCTTGAATTGCTTCTTCTGACGACGCTTCATGCCGCAATAAATTTCTTCCGGCGTACCATCCGCAGCTTCGTAAAATCCTTGTATAACGAAAAAATCCGAATCATGCCTTATATTCTGCGAATCAATAGGATTCCCCGCACTTTTGCAGAAAGAGAGAAAATAAACAGCATCCAGCAAGTTTGTCTTTCCCATTCCGTTCTGTCCGAAGAAAGTATTTAGTTTCGGAGAAAAAGCAAGTTCTACCTGCTCCAGATTTTTATAATTAAGTATGGATATGCGTTTCAGTATCATATGACAGTTTATCGTTACTTTTCCCAGCAAAGATAATACAAACTGGGAGCAGAATAAAACGAATGCATTCATTTTATTCTGCCAAAGTACAACTTATCTTCATTGTATCCTGAAAGACAACGCAAAACAAAATAAATCTATGGTTTTGGAATACAAAATAAAAAAAGATGCCGCTAAATTTCGTTGATAGCTATAAAAAACTTACTTTTGCGGGTCGAATTAGCTATTAATGAATAATAACAAAAAGAATATATAAGAAATGGCAGAACAAAAAAAGACGAACGAAGCCTTAAACGTGGAAGAGGCACTTACACAATCAGAGGCATTTCTCATCAAAAACAAAAAGACAATTATCGGTGCTATTTTAGCTATAATCATCATTATAGCAGGTATAGTAATGTACAAGAACCTCTATGCAGCACCTCGTGAGGAAAAAGCACAGGCAGCCCTTTTTAAAGGACAAGAATATTTTGAAGCTGATGCTTTTGCAGAAGCCCTGAACGGCGATAGCATCGGTTACGTAGGTTTCATCAAGATAGCCGACCAATACAGCGGTACAGATGCAGCCAATCTTGCCAAGGCATATGCTGGTCTTTGCTATGCACATCTTGGCAAATTCGATGAAGCCGTAAAAGCATTGGAGAACTTTGACGGAGATGACCAAATGGTAGCTCCTGCAATGAAAGGCGCTATGGGTAATTGCTACGCTCAACTCGGTCAACTCGATAAGGCATCTTCCATGTTGCTGAAAGCAGCTGATGAAGCAGATAATAATACACTTAGTCCTATCTATCTGAAGCAAGCCGGAGAAATTCTGGTTAAGCAGGGTAAGTATGATGATGCCATCAAAGCATATACTTCTATTAAGGATAAATACTTCCGTTCATATCAAGCTATGGACATTGATAAATACATCGAACAAGCTAAGCTCTTAAAGAAGTAATTCATACCCTATTTATAAGATATTTCGAGCACGGATTACACGGATATACACGGAAGTCAAAACCGTGAGTGCCGTGTAATCCGTGCTCTTCATTTATACTTTCCAATTTATTTAATTTTTAATCTTTAATTTATTATGGCTACAGCTTATCACAACCTTTCGGATTATGATTTCAACTCAGTGCCTAGTGCAGAGAATATGAAATTCGGTATTGTAGTATCCGAATGGAATTACAATATCACCGGCGCTCTTTTAAAAGGAGCAGTTGACACCTTAAAAAAACACGGAGCTAAAGACGAAAATATCATGGTAAAAACCGTTCCCGGAAGTTTTGAACTAACTTTCGGTGCCAATCAACTTATAGAATACAGCGAAGTTGATGCTGTAATTGCAATTGGTTGCGTAGTTCGTGGAGAAACACCGCATTTTGATTACGTTTGCATGGGTGCAACTCAAGGCATCACTCAATTAAATGCAAGTGGCGATGTTCCAGTAATTTACGGATTAATTACCACCAATACAATGGAGCAAGCGGAGGATCGCGCAGGCGGCAAGCTGGGTAATAAAGGTGATGAATGTGCAATTACTGCAATAAAAATGATAGATTTTGCTTGGAGTTTACAAAAATAGTCGTATCTTTGCACCGCAATTGAGAAACAAACCTACTCAATGAGAGAATTGAGATAGAATCTTAAGTGCAAAAGGGGCAAATACCAGAGTGGCCAAATGGGGCAGACTGTAAATCTGCTGGCTTACGCCTTCGGTGGTTCGAATCCATCTTTGCCCACAAAAAATTGCGGAAGTAGCTCAGTTGATAGAGCATTAGCCTTCCAAGCTGAGGGTCGCGGGTTTGAGCCCCGTCTTCCGCTCTTCTGAAAATCAGATAGTTATCGAAAGATTTCTATCTGATTTTTGTTTTTAGACAATGGCGGTTTGGCTATGGTTTAACCGAGTGAGTTCAACCAAGAGTTCAACCAAAATCTTATGAACGCAACGATTAATGTAGTATGCTATAAGTGGAAAACCTTAGCAAATGGTGAATACCCATTAATGCTCCGCATCTGTAAAGACGGAAAGAAGAAATACCAAAGTTTAGGCATATCTGTCCTACCCCGTTATTGGGACTTCACACGAAATAAGCCGAAACCGAACTGTCCCAATAAAGAGTATATTCAGAAAATCATTCTTGATAAACAAACAGAGTTACAACAACGAATGTTAGAGTTCAACTCTGAACAGAAAGAATATACTACCACTACTCTACTCAACGACGAAAACAAAAGATTTGAACTGAAAACAGTCTGTCAATTCTATCAAGAATTAATCGAACAATGCAAGAGCAATGATAAATGCGGCAACAGACTTATCTATAAAGGTTCTTACAACTCTTTGAAAGTATTCACAAAAAATCAATTGGATATACCGTTCAGCGCAATAGATGTATCGTGGCTTAACAAATATGAGAAATGGTTGCGTTCCAAAGGCAATAAAGAAACAACCATGAGCCTAATGTTCCGTACCCTCCGTAGTGCATACAATAAAGCTATAAAAGCTAAATGCGCCCGTAAATCTGATTATCCCTTTGACGAATATAAAATCAACAAGTTCGATACGAAAACACAGAAACGGGCAATAGCCAAGACAGAAGTATTGAAATTCACTAAAGAAGTTGATAACATTGGTAAACGGCAATATGTCCAGCTTAGTAAAGACATATTTATTTTCAGTTATCTGTGTGGCGGCATTAATTTTACAGACATCGCAAATCTGACAAAAGCCAATATCACAAATGGCAGGATACACTATATACGTCAGAAAACAGGCAAACTGATAAAATTAGGCATATCAGAGGAAGCTATACAAATCATAAAAAAATATGAGAGCGAAAGTAAAGGCTATCTGTTCCCCATTTTAAATGCTAATATCCACAAAACGCCACTTCAAAAGCAAAACAGAATACATAAAATGTTAGGCAAAATCAACAAGAACCTAAAACTAATTGCAGCACAATTAAACGTTGATGCCAACATGACAACCTATGTTGCACGCCATTCATTCGCCAGTGTTCTGAAAAAATCAGGTGTAAGTATAGCATTGATAAGTGAAGCATTGGGACATTCAGACTTATCTACAACGCAGGTCTATCTTGACAGCTTCGATAACGAACAGATAGATGCCGCCATGCAAAACCTGCTGTAAAAGTAAAATGCCGCTTTGTCTCTTTATGATAAGGTGGCATTTTCCTATCTTTACAGGCAAAATCAACGACATGGAATATCAGATAATACCTATCGAAAGCATAAAGCGCATTGAGACATGGCTAAAGGATGAAACAGGTTTCAGCCGTTCAATGCTGCATAACGAACTGGATTACATTTCAGATGTGTATCTCCTGCCAAAGCAATTCGCAGAGGTGCAGGACTTGTATCTGTCAATAAGGAAAGAGGAACAGAATATACCGTATCCCAACAGGGGAACAGACGAAGAAAGATACGAATTCAGCATGACCGTTGGAAAGAACCTCATACTTGAAAGCGGCAGCTATCAGACTGAATACATTGAGACGCTGTGGAATACCTACAATACAAATGAGGATGAAACCTGCATACAGCAAGACCAGGACATATTCTACGGCATTCTCCTTATTGTCTGCATTTACCATAAATACAAACAGACATGCGGTTATTTCGATTTCGGGGATTACATTGCAGACCCTGTGCAGGTGCAGTACACCTATTCCGTCCGTCCCGATATGCTGCGTCTTTACAGGATGTTCCACGAAAAGAAGAAGACGAAACACGATACCGTTACAATCGAATACAACAAACAGAAGATAGAACTTGCCAATGACGACAACTGGTTTCTTCAAATGATAACTCCCTATCTTGAGAAGTATTTGGGAGTTGCCTCTTTGGAAGAAGCGGAGACAGAACTTGAAAAGGATTATCCCAGCATCGGCAAGAGAGGCAGAAAACGGGAGAATGCGATACTTGACACAGTAACTTTAAGTGTCTATAACCTGTTACGCCATTCCTCTTTTGCCATTAAAGGCAAGGGGCTGACAGACAATGAGGGCAATTTCATCCTTGAACTGCTGAAATATCTTGAAATACTGGACGAGGACAGTCCCAAGAATGATATACTGAACCTGCGAGCCACTATCAGAAACCTGCAAAAATACGGAGTCCGTCCCAACTGGTGGAACATACCGATATGCAAGACCTCCCCCAACAATCCCGTTGAACATCTGAAATCCTATTGGTAAAACACATAAAATAAAAAAGAAATAGCTGTGTATTCAATTACATGGCTATTTTTATATACATATCTTATTAAAGATAAGAGAGTTACATACTACGCTTCCACATAAAAAATAAAACATAAAAAAAGGGATTTCTTTATGTTTTTTTCTTCATTTCATACGCCAGTCCTACCATATACCTTTGCACTGTAATCAAAACAGATAAGGCGCCAAGTTGATGATTACACAAACAATTTGTAAAACTTTAAAATTTAGAATTATGAACTCTATCAACAATGCAACAATGACAGTAAACAATCAAGAAACAGTAATCAACAGTTCAACTGTAATCAACATGGAAGAAGTGACTAAAAAACTCCAAAAGGAAGAAAAGGTATTGCAGCGCCTTACAAAGAGCAAGGCTGACGCATCGGTTATCACAATACAGGAACAAATTGTCAGCCGGTTACAAACGCAGCACGAAGAAGCCGTTGCAAAAGAGGAACTGATTAAAAAACATATCGGTGACAGCCTTGTGACATTCTCCGTTGTGGATGATGAGACGGGAGCACGCAGCGAAATACGGAAAAAGATTGCTTTCGTAAGGCACAACCGTCCTGTAGACAACAAGAAAGTGGACGGCTTCATATCAATCATCGCCAGTGGCAAATATGAGAAAGCCTATCCCATCATCGTTATCGAAGCTGAAAAGGCTTTTGCAAAAGGCTATGAGGTGCAAAACCTTAAAGGCGAGAAGCTGATACAGGAAGAAGCAAAAGAGTATTTCTGTATCCTGGACGGACAGCACAGAAGCAAGGCTTTCGCCAAACTCAATATCACAAGCGGAAACACTTATACAATACCTAATGTACATGTAAAGGAAGTGGAGAATATCGGTGAGTATTTGGTGGATATAAACGGGGTCGGTACAAGCTGGAGCCAAAAGGACAGGGTTACGGTAGCCGCACTGACAACCGATGATGAACTGTTTACAAACGTGGTAGAATTACTGGACGAGGGTTTCAACCAGTCAACCGCAATGCTGATATTCACAGGCAAGAAATTATCAAACGGTCAGATAAACCATGCCTTGAAAGGCGAAAAAGTCACGCTTCCCAAAGATGCCAAAAAAAACATCGAGAGAGGACACAGGTTTGTCACCCTTTGTAAAGCCGCCAGTATCAAAGTACAGTTTATCACTAAAAGATATTTCATAGACGGTTTCAATTCCTATGCGGCTGCAACAAATGAAGAGACCGCATTTAAAGCGTTGGCTAAATTGAAAGACTTGAAACTGACGGAAGAAAGACTGAAAAAGATTAAAGGCAATAACGACTTTATCTGTCTGCTGAAAGAAGCATTGCAAGCGGCATGATTTCAGACAGAGCCTGTGTGACAGGCAGGCTCTATCTATTCTTCTTTATCCAATAAATTATCAAAACAATTGTTTTTTATGAAGATAATACCACCGATAAATTGCCAGCAATCAGCAACCGTCAACTACTCCATACTTACCCTGTTCAAACCTGCCAATATTTACAGGTTTTTCTGCCTGTCGCTTTGTAGGGATGAATGGTATAATGTCAGAATTACATTGGATGATTTAAAGGGAATGACAGGAGAAAGAAGCCTTAGCAACTTCAACAATGATTTCAGAGAATATCTGGAGATAAAACCTTATTTTATCAACAATGGTTTCAGATATGCGACAAGACGAAACATCTATCATATCCCCGTAATGGAAAAGGAGTGCATCACAATATCCCAAAAATTTCTCATGTATGAACTGAATACGGCAGTCAAAGGATTTTTCATCCAGCTAATGCTATTGTCCCAATTCAGCGGAATGGCTTTAAACAGACAGAATATCGTTCCAGCTTTGAATATGGACAGAAAGACCTATGACAAATACCTGAATGCCTTACAGATTGCAGAATTGGTTACCAATGGCAGAGTATTGACATTACATACTGACGGTATCCTGTTGGAGAATGATTTCAGCATGCAGAAAAAGCAGTCAATATACAGGTCACTAAGAGATGAACAACTTACAATAGATATGAAGTCCATAAAACCATAGTAACGGGTAAAACATCCTCTTTATCATATATATAATAAAGCACGCATTTTACCCTTTACCAGCCTGTTGCCTACTAAAGAATGGAATATCTTCTGATTTTCCCTGTAAGGCATGGGGCATATCCTGTTTTTTAACGGAATGTGTATCTTAGCTTTATAAAGATAAGGAAGAGGGGAAAATGCGCAGGTTATTATTATATATAATATCATACACATTTTACCCTCTGCCTGCCTGTTCCTTAATAAAGGTTGCAACCTGCCTTGATTTTCCCATGTACGGTACAGGAGAGATGCCGTTTTGATACGGAATAAGCATCTTAACTTTATAAAGACAGGAGAATGGGGAAAAGATGCTGTTTATTATTATATATAATATTATACTCTTTTTCCCTGTCACCATTGATTTATCAATAAAGATGCGCCATAAATCTGTTTTTTACTTGTAAAAGTACAAGAAACAGCCTTTTAAGACAAAGAACTGCTATTTATATATTACAGGCTATATTCCGTATTGCAATTCAATTTTAATGATTACTTTTGTATAAGGTAAAAATAGAAATGGAAAAGGTCAGTAAAGAACAATACGAATTTGCATTGATACGAATTGAAGAACTTCTTCCATTGGTCAATGACAATACACCTGCAAACGACAAGAATGCAGTAGAACTCTCTGTAATATCCGATATAGTGATTGCATACGAAAGGGAACATTATCCCATAGAACAGCATCTATGATAATAATTATCTGCTGCTTCGTTTCGGCTTTAACTTAGGATATTTGCAGTAATATGGCAACTGTAATTTTGCCATTTTCTCATATAATTTCATGAGTTTACTCCTATCTATCTTTATAGTACGGGTATTGCAGATGATATGCTCCACCGTATTGTCCGTAATGGTTATATTGGCATCGGGTGTGGAAATGTTTGTTTCGTCCATAGTTGGTTATGATTTAGTGATTAAAAGATAAGATTATCTGATTTTTATTTGGATACAGGTTTTGGAGAGATAATAAAAAGCCGCACGGGAGTAGACGCCTAATCATACTCAAATGCGGCTTTCTTCGTGTAAAGTCCATAATGCCTATCAATACATTGCATATAGCACCATTGATTTTTACACTGTTGGCAGATTTTTTATCAGCAGTGAAACGGACAGGTCAAACTACAAATAAAACTATCAATAATAAATAGGAAGATTATACCATGAATAGAAAAATATCGTCCGTTTCATGGGGATACACAAAGGTACACATCTTTAACAAGGTAAAAAAACAAACGTCGGTTATCCTTTGAAATCCGCATATACACAAAAACGGGATTTACACAATATATCCGTTTCTTCCACAGTCTTGAAAATACAGGGAAATACGTATACTAAAGTACAGGTACTTATATAAATCACCCCCCGCCCTCTTTTCTTGAAGCTGGAATATATATCAGACTGACTATCCACAGGTTTACAGATTGGTAACTACGAATGCGAAAGTAGAGTACATCTCTAACGCCCCCCGAGAGTATTTGAAGATAAACGAAATGTTTACCACTTCATTCTATCAATTTATAAACCATTTAAAAGTAATTCATTATGAACAATTTAGTAATTGGCAGTCTGCCACAGGAAAGAAGAACGTTAAATTTGGGTGAATATGCGGAAGAAGCCGTTTTAATAACGGAAGAACAACCAGCAAAACAGAAAAGACCGTTATTCATTGAAGCCAATACGGTTGACGTTACCATGGAGCATTTAAAGAATGACTGTATCATTCCCGTATTTGCAAAGGACAATGAAGCCACCTTGTCACACCCTGCATTTATAGAGACGGTACAGGATGCCGCAAGCACATTCTTTCAAGGTGAAAGGATTGAGATACCCGATATAAGGGTGTCCCATGTTATCAAAGGGCGTATTCCCGAAGCAATACACAAGCCCGCTAATCAGTTATTAGAAACAGACAAGACCATTTATTACGAAAGATGCGCCTTTGTGATAGAGATACCAACCGTTTATGAGACAGTAAACGGTAACAAACTTACTTTGACTGTTGGCGGTGTCCGTGCCTACAATCACACCAACCTGTACAGCAAAAAAGGTATGGAACGGTTTAAGGTGTTTGTAGGCTTTACCTGTAAGGTCTGCACTAACCTGTGTGTTTCCACTGATGGCTATTTAAGCAATTTGGAAGTAACCAATACCAAAGACCTGTATAGGGGTGTATTGGAAATGCTTCATGGCTACAATCCCGCAAAGCACATACATCTGATGCAGGGTTTGGGCGATACCTTTATGAATGAACACCAGTTCGCCACATTATTGGGTAAGATGCGTTTGTACCAGTGCCTGCCGCAAGGCTATCAAAAGCGGTTGCCACGTATGCTACTTACGGATACGCAGATTAATGCAGTGGCTAAGGCATATATCAGCGATAATGATTTTGGCGGTTTTGGCGGTGAACTCTCCATGTGGAAATTCTATAATCTGTTGACGGGAAGTAACAAAAGCAGTTATATAGACAGCTTTTTGGATAGGGCTTATAACGCTACGGAACTTGCAACGGGAATAAATGCCGCCTTGCATGGTGACGAACGTTACAGGTGGTTTATTGATTGAGTGAACGGGAGAATATTCTTTAAAGGGTATTCTCCTTTTTGTATGACTGTTTAATATTGAAAATTATGTCTTATAAACAATTATTCGTATGGCTGTTCTGTTTGATTGCTTCGATTTTTACGGGCTGTGTACCCCTTATTCTTTTTATAGCTTCTATTCCAAAAATGATATTGACGGAAAGAGAGCCAAAGGTAAAAATGAAAGATTACAGCAAACCTGTAAAGGGGAGACACCCTGATGCCCTTGAAAAGAGCCACCGCAGGGAATGGATAGACAGTAAGTATTCCAAAATGTAATCAAAGGGGGGTTGTGTTCAAATAAATCTGAAAAGGTGGTTTGAACACGACCCTTTCCGTTATCAATTAATTCAAAGAATAATATGAAGACAAAAGCAGTAATTTATGCACGTGTTTCGTCTGTGAATGACAGGCAGGACACTACAAGGCAGATAGAGGATTTAAAAAGGTATGCCCTTTTGCAGGATATAGAGATAGTACGGATATTTCAAGAACACATAAGCGGAGCAAAGAAGATTGAGGAAAGGCAGGTTCTTGCAGAATGTTTGGAATACTGTACGGAAAAGGGTGTTGACTATCTGTTATTATCAGAACTTTCAAGATTGGGAAGAAGTACGTTACAGGTGCTTCGCTCTTTGGAGATACTGCATGAAGCAAAGGTATCCGTTTATATACAGAATTTAGGGTTATATACATTGCAGCCAAACGGAAAGGTAAATCCGATTGCTTCGATTATGGTTACTGTACTTGCTGAAATGGCTAACATAGAACGGGCAAACATACAATACCGTTTGAACAGTGGCAGGGCAAACTACATTGCCAAAGGTGGGAAATTAGGTCGCAAGGCTGGAAGTATCAAGACAGAAGAAAGGAAAAGGGAAGAATACAGGGAAACGATAGCTTTACTAAAGAAAGGCTATTCAGTGAGGAACATCGCCAAATTACAGGGTATAGGTGTTTCAACGGTTCAAAGGGTTAAAAATCAATTTATAAGAATGTAAATATCAATAGTAATCCGCTTTTAATAAACAATAGTTCTTGTTAATCAAACGTAAAATAGTAACTTTGCAGCAATTTCAGATACTTAATGAGTTAAGGCTGAAAGGACATAGTTAACAAAGAGCGTTTGACATATTATCCTACTGTGAAATCTCGACAACTTCACTTAGTACAAGGATAATAAGCAAGGACGCTCACGTCAATGTTATATACCTATCCCACAAGGATAGTCTATATATCGTTTGGCGTGGGCTATTGTTTATTACTTGTACAAGGCAGTCGAGAGCCTCACAGTGGTAATACTCAATAGTTCCCACGCTTCTTTTTTGTATAACAGTCAGTAGGGAACACTGACTACAATACATATCGCCAAGAAACAGACAGTACTATCCTCTAATGTAGCCATTTATTAAAACGGTGTGCAGCTATTGCTGTGTTCCTCGCACTGTATAGCTATTTACTAACTGCTTTCTATAGGAACGTGAAAGAAAAAGTTACCGAATACAAAAAGGCATAACATTATGACCTTGAATGAATTTAAACTAACCATTGCTGAATTAAAGCATGAGTGGAATAATGAAGCACACTCATATATAGATGAGAACTATTTCATTTATATCAAAGGGAATTTGAGGAGTTCCTATGTAGAAAGGACTTTAGGTACAAAGCCATTGATAGGTATACGATATATTATTCCCGTAGGGGCATATCGTTATATGTTCAAGGCAAGTGAAAACACCTCTCTTAATACTATTGGCTTCTTCAACAATGAGTATGAACCTTGTGAAATCATATTCGGTGGCTGGGAACTTTACAAACTAACGTTCTCGCATCGCTACTATGATGGAACAAACCACTACTTTCCCGAACTACATATTAGGGAAATTGGGAAACCTACAAATAAGCAAGTATTTAGTACAGGGCACTCGATTGAAGAGTTTGACGAAATACTTGCCGAAGTTTGGAATTTTATAGAATAAAAAATGAATTAACTACTTAAAAGAAAGACAATGAAAACTTTAAGATTAATCGGAATGGCAATAATTGCCGTAATTATGAGTGTTAACTTTGTAGCTTGTGATGATGATGATGAAGATAGCAATACAATAGATACAAGTTCTTTAGAGGGAACTTGGGGACTTGTACGTAGTGCAGGTTGGGAATTTTCTACAAGTAATATTGCTGGAGAAAAAGATACTTGGGACAAAACTTACGACCCATATAATCCTAATACTTATAGAGAAAAACTTGTTATAAAAAAACTTACAGATAATACTTATTCAATAGTTTATTATGAATGCGAACATAATTCAAATTGGCAGGAATATCGTGGTCAAACTGGTACTTTAAATAAAAATACTATCGTATATAAAGAACAAGACGGTCAATATGATTATGCTATAATAGAAACTTTGACCGCTGACAAATTGGTACTTCATAATAAATACCATATATTGGTTAATCCCGATTTACCAACTAATGCTCAACATTACACGAGTGGAGATTATACAGAGACATATACGAGAATGAAAGAATAATAGTATCTACACAAATAAGACAGCATTTGAAGCAATTCATTTGCTGTTTTTTATAATGGAAATACAGAAAAAGATTAAATCATTATCTTTGCATTACAGTATTATACTGTAAAAGAGATTATTAATATAATATTAACTGTTCTTGGTATCAAATTCAAAGTTCAACCAAGAGTTCAACCGTAAAAGAACTAAAGATAATCAGCAAGCAAGATAACTATTGTAAAAGGAAGTAGCTCAGTTGGTTGCTGACGAAAGCGCAGCTTTTGGCAGCCGCAGAAGAGCATTAGCCTTCCAAGCTGAGGGTCGCGGGTTTGAGCCCCGTCTTCCGCTCTTAATGAGAACCTTGATAGTTAAGCAATTAACTGTCGAGGTTTTCTGCTTTTAAGAGGTTACTACAAGCATAGATTTAGGCGGTTTCAGGGGGTGCATGTAAACCAAGATGCAAACCGAAAAAACATCATGAATACTTGTATTTCAGTAGTTTGCTACAAATCAAAGACATTATCCAATGGTGAAAACCCATTAATGCTCCAAATCTCTAAAGGTGAAAAGCGAAAATATCAAAGTTTAGGCATATCTGTCCTACCCCGTTATTGGGGCTTTACACGAAATAAGCCGAAACCAAACTGTCCCAATAAAGAGTATATTCAGAAAATCATTCTTGATAAACAAACAGAGTTACAACAACGAATGTTAGAGTTCAACTCTGAACAGAAAGAATATACTACCACTACTCTGCTCAATGACGAAAACAAAAGATTTGAACTGAAAACAGTCTGTCAATTCTATCAAGAACAAATCGAACAATGCAAAGTTTTGTGTAAATAAAAAATACGGAACTCATTTTTGAATCCCGTATTTTCCATTTATACAAAATATTTTATAGTTCCATATTTTTTATAATAGCTAATCCTTCCTATCTTATCTGTTCAAATGAAATACTTTCATTCTTATTAGAGCTATCTCACATTAGCGTAGAGAATGAAAGTTTTATTTCTATTTCTGTATCTTGACGCAACGTATCAAACTGGAATTAGCACGACTATTATTCGAATTCAGTTTGACATCATCTTTACCAAGAGTTAGATGTACAGAATTCGCGGCCTTCTCTCTATCAGTAGAACTACACCAATAATAACCATTAGTATCTGCTGCAGTTAATTTTCCATTCTTGCGACTACGCCATCCTCCTATCGGATACCACCAGTTTTGTCCGCTATCATCCACCATAACATATCCCTTACTCCATTCTGCTGCAGCAAAAATACTTGAAGTTTTATCGTAACCATCGCTGGCTCCCATCCATGTATCATTAGGAGCTACCATATAACCTTCTGGACTCGGGTCATATATAGATTTTGTAAGATTGGATGCTTTCGGATAAGTATATCCCTCTGGATTCCCCCATAATGCCCAATCAGCATAGTATAGCCAATCGTAAGCACAATAATAAGGTGGATTAGCTGTATTGCTTTTACTCCGAGAATACATAATGAACTTTGTTGGATTTTGTATGGCATATTTCACATTGCCTGTACTTTCTCCACCTTTAACTGTAGCAAAAGCAACTTCTCCTACTTCATTGTACATTTTGGCATTACTATTTTTTCCATACTCCCCTGTACCTACAAACGGATCTTTCCGCCCCCATTGATAAAGTAATCCTATAGAGGAACGTTCTCCAGGAATAACGGAAGTCGCTCCTAAATTTCTGTCAAGTACAGTATAGCTATTTCCCTTTACGTTCATACCCAAATGCTGTTCCTTGACCTCTGTCACCCAAATATGAAATGACCACAAAATCTTAGCATCTTCCGTTTTAGGATCATCCTTGTCATAAATAGCTATCACTGCATTCCCTGGTCGTCCGTCAAGATTTACAGTAAATGATTTACGATCTGAAGAGAGTGTTACTCCCTTTACAAAATCAGAAGAAACATCATTCCACAATTGTGCAGCAGACAACGGTAAATAATTATCTTCTGCAGAGATATTCTCATATGCATAAACAGGACTAGTAGTATAATAGGCAGCACAATTCACTGTAACAGAAAGCTGTCCCGGTGGTACTATCACACAATTAGAAGTACCATAATAATAAGTCCACATTTCCCAATCTATATTATCAAGCGTTGCAGTAAGTACTTTACCTGCTTCTATAGATTTTCCTGTTAAATCAAGGCTATACGTTCCTCCTCCTTTCGGAGCCACAAGCATCACATCCAATTTCCCAGTAAATGTTTGCGGAGGTAGAACAATAATAGCTTCATTATTCTCAGTTATATCAATATTTCCTTTTAAAACGACTTCACGAGACATATTTTCCTTAGTGATAATATTACCACTTTCCAAATCCAATTCTATACATCCAGCCATTATATCATCCGATTCTGATTTCAAAACGACAGATGATATAGAAGCAAATTCCTGATTGGCAGGTATTATCAATTTTAACGCACCCAATGCCGGTTTCAATTTCAAATCCGCCAATCCTTCATTATCAGCAACGGCATAATACGGACACGCTGCTACATCAACTCCACCAGTACGGTAAATCTGGTCCTTGGGCATGTTAAACTTCATTCGCTCCTCTTGCAGCTGTACGCTTAAAGGATAATATACCGTATATTTTTCCTCGGCAGGCACTTCATATAAACTAACCAACCCTTTTGACAAGACTTGTACCTCTTTACCATTAATACCGATTTTTCCACCGGAAGGAATATTCAAAGCAAAAGCTTCATCACCTTCTACTTTTATATGAAAAGAATTAGGTTGTTCTATAAAGACTTCCTCCATTTTTTCTTCGGTACAGCCAACTACTACTGCCATTACTCCGGCAAATAGCAGGTATTTCATCAATAATTTTATCATAAAAAAAAAATTATTTATCCAATCTTTCATCAAGCGTAAATATATAATTCTCAATATTGGTATATCCGTTTTCTGCCATTTGTGAAGCATCGTCCGGATTATTCTTATCCAAACCATATCCGTCTTCAAACTCATCAGGCATACCGTCACCATCAGTATCTAAGAGGCTCACTCCAGATTCTATTTCACCTACACCACCTAAAGGAAACTGTTGTGTATCTTGTTCATTTTGGATTATAGTCCCTTTTTCTCCCAATGAAGTCAGTTCGCTGATAAGATAAGCATCCACCTGATCGCGCACAGGCAGACTTGCACCAACATATTTCACAATCCATTCATACGCTTTTTCGGCATCCGATTGCTGAGAAATAGTAGGAAATATTTCCGGACACGTAGCAAGAAAAGTCGGATTACCAGAACAAAGTTCTTCCCAATTGATTGCAGGAAGTATTTCTACCCCATTCAAAACACCATTCTTATCTTCATCATAAAAGTTTCCAACGCAATAAGTATTAAAACGTTCATTTCCACCGATAAACGGCTTAGTTGGTGACATATCAACCAATTCCACCTTTATGCTGCCATCTTCCTGACGTACATTCTGCCAGTTAACCACAGGACCTTTAATAAAATAGTTATTTTCAATTGAAGTCAACGAACTACCTTCAGAATCACCACTCATGTTATACGCAGCGCCACTTCCCCAATTATATACAACATTATTCACGAATTGGTTCAGCCCCTTAACTTTCGGATTACGAGTCTTGTTATCAATATAAAGGTTACGAAACAATGTGATTCCATTTTCAAGATCGGTTTGCATCAATCCACCACAAGAATGATTCTGTAATCCCTGTCCAATAATAGAATTCTGTATAGTTATGTTACGTGCCGTAGTACTGTTTATAGAAAAATTCTCATCACGTCCCCACGTTACAGACAAGTGATCAAATATCATATTTTCTCCATCAGCCACTCCCGCGGCATCCTTGCCATCAGAACCTTTAATTCCCATACGAATACGCAAATGACGACATATTAAATTATCTGCATCCGTAAACGATACACGATTACCATACAAGACAATACCATCACCGGGAGCCGTCTGTCCGGCTATCGTCAGATTTTTTGAGAAAATCAATGTAGACTTTAGGTTTATGATACCAGCCACATCAAATACAATAATACGGTCAGACTTACTCACCGCATCTCGAAAAGAACCTTCACCATCATCATTAAGATTAGTAACGTGATATATTTCTCCACCACGTCCACCTGTAGCATATCGCCCAAAACCTTCTGCACCAGGAAAGGCAAGCACCTCACCATAATCGGGAAACTTTCCGGAATCTCCTTTGACATATACTTCTTTTGTGTTTATTTCTTCAGTGCATCCAGTACAAGCCAACAACATACTTAAAAGAAAAGTCTTCGTCATTTTCATACTTTCAATAATATTAGAGGTTAATAAAAAGCGTGGTCTCAAACTGCGTTATAAATGCCACAGTCACAAAACCACGCTCCAGTCTATGAGAAGTTTGCTATCAATAGCCAGGCAATTGAGTCAGATTTGGATTATCTATCAAAGGATGTCCACTAGATTTTGCAGCAAACGGACATAATTCAGAAAAGTTCTCCTTAAAACCATAAAATAATCCATCAGAACCATCCCCTTTATCAATCCAAGCAGGATAAGAACCTCCATTTTCCTCCGAACCGGTAGGCTGTTGATAAATAATCTTGCCTACTTGTATCTTACCTCTAGCAGATTTGGCAAATCCGACAACAGCTTGTCCTTTCATATTGAATTCACTGCTGAAAGCTTCAAACATTGCCCTAGGATACCATTTATCCTGCGAAGTTACATTAGAACGATGATTCTTCACAATTTCAATCAGTTCTGTTTCATAATCACTATACTGCTTTTCGTCTTCTGGAATATTTTTTACTGTAGCTATCTCCGTAGGATCTGTCAGTTCAATATAATCTATGGCAAGGAACTTATCACCGTACTTTTGACCGTCTTCCTGATATTTATACAATCTATATTTCGGCACATTGGCATATGCACCCTTACGATCGGACAAGTCTTTCATATCCTGCTTGGCCTGTCTCAACTCCTTAGCCAAACGTCCCATACGAATTAAATCGCTACGAAGAGTAAATTCTCCGGCAAACTCCCATTTACGTTCCTGCACAAGCGCATCCTCAAAACCTTGCTGATCGGTTGGAATAGGCAGTTCACCCACTCCGGCACGGGTACGTACTTCCTTCAAGGCAGCTTCAGCCTCGGGAGTAGGACCGTTATTCAAGTAATTCTCCGTTTCAGCATACATCAGAAGTACATCTGAATAACGTATAAGCGGAATATTGATATTTCTTTGGCTTGCAGCTTGCGGTTCCACACACCATTGGATACGACACTTACCCAATAGTATAGAAGAATAAGTAGTACCGGTATCAATCCATGGTCCTTTTTTACCGCCATCTTTGGGGTAGATACTATATGAAGTACATGTTACATCCCGACGAGTATCCTTTTTATCAAATGAAAGATAATAAGTTGGCAGAACAAACTGTAATGTCTTGCGTGAACCATATGTTCCATTATAAGAACCTGGCTGCAGATAAAGTCCGAATTCCGAGTTGGTCTTGTCACCATATTCTGCCAATTGCCAAATCATTTCAGATTCTGTCTCCGTAAGTTTACGCTGGCAATGATTATACCACAGATATTGGAAACCACTCATTCCGTCTTTTCCCTGTACCAATGAGTTCTTTCCATGTTCTTTGATTTGAAAGCATGCATCATTCGCTATTTCATATAATTCCTTAACACGTGTAGCATCATCCCGACGAGCCATTTTCAAAGTTGCAGGATCATTTGTCTCCAAATCCCAGCGCAATGAATAACCTCCTGCATAAAGAGCAATACGTGCCAGCAATGCATATGCTCCTTGTTTGGTAAGACGCTCGGTCGAAGTATAACCGCTCTCCTCGTACCAAGGTAACCATTCTGTAGCCTGTTGCAAGTCCGAAACAATTTGGTCATATATACCATCACGAGGTGAACGTTTCGGATAAAAACGGTTCTCATCATTTGCATCCATTTCTTCCAGGGGAACATATACAGCAGGTACATCTCCATAGATACGTATCAAGTTGTGGTAACAGAATGCACGAATGGCCAATGCTTCCCCTAACAATTGATTTCGCTTCACAGTTTCGGGCATCTTCTTCAAACGGCTGATAGCGACATTTGTTGATTCAATAATACGGTATCCCTCTTTAAAGATAGTTGTAACAGTGGTAGGAACCAATGGGTCAAAATCATAATTACATGCCTTGTATTTACTACTGAAACCATCCTCTGCTGTATGCACTACCGTTTCACCCATACCAAGATTATAAAACATCTCCTTGTGTATAAGTCCTCTGTAACACCCTTGTACAAACAAATCCGCTTTAGTCTCATTCTCAAATATATAATCAACATCGTCAGAGGTATAAGACTCCATTTCCAGCCAATCAGTGCATGATGTCATGCTCATACCCAACGAAAAACTGAGTATTGCCACCATAACCAGTTTCTTTTTCAAACCAGCCCATTTAAATATTTTGCTATTCATATTCTTTTTCTAATTAAAACGTTAAATTAAGACCAACAACATAACTTCTTGAACGGGGATATGCAGAACTGTCATATCCCGGAGTAGTAACCACGTTATCCTTAGCAGCTCTCACCTCAGGGTCATAGCCTGAATATCCGGTAAGTGTAGCCACATTGTTAGCTGTAAAATAAATACGGGCATTGGAAATCATTGCTTTCTTCAACCACGTTTTCGGCAAGGTATACCCCAATGTAATCTGAGCCAACCGTAAATAAGAACCGTCTTCAACAAAATAAGAAGAAGGATAGAAGCCCCATTCCTTGTTATTTTTAGTCAATCCCCAAATACGTGCAGAACCATCGGGGTTCATTTCCTGCATACGTGACAGCGTTGCTTGTTTTCCGGTAGAAGGATCTACTACACGGTAATAGTTACTGAATTCCTGTGGAATATTCTCAAATATAGAATAAGTAGTTAAGCTCTGTTTATTTGCATTATAGATATCCTGGCCAATGGCAAATTTCAAGAAAACACTTAAATCAAAACCTTTATAAGTAAACGTATTATTGAAACCGCCGATACAATCTGGAGTTCCATTACCGATTTTCACATTTTTCTTAGTAAATATAGGATTCCCTTCTTCGTCTACATCATCGGCTGCATACTTAATATCACCTGGTTGAGGAGTTCCCGACTTAGGCTTCACAATTCCTTCACGCAAAGTCAGTTTACCATCTTTTCCCTCAATGAAATCCTCCGCTGTATAAATACCTTCATATTTATAACCGTACATTTCACCTAAAGCTTCGCCGACTGTTGCATAGTAGGTAACCATACCTGAACGGGAATCACCTGCACTGAATGTCTTTTCAGTCTGTCCTTGCTCCAACGCTACTACTTTTGATTTATTAAAAGACAAATTCAAATCACTTGTCCAACTGAAATTTTTAGTTCGGATATTCACTGTATTCAGCGTGACTTCCCAACCTCTGTTGCGCATCTTACCTACATTTTGATATTGTGTAGAATAACCTGTAGAAGATGGAACAACACAGTTCAATAACAAGTCATTCGCTTGATTATTATACCATTCTGCTGTCAAATTTACTCTGCTATTGAATAAAGACACATCAAGGCCAACATTGGTAGCTACTTGTGTCTCCCATTTCAATTCCGGGTTACCCAACTGCGTACCTAATACATAAGCAGGATTAGTCATTACATTATTCATAGGGTAAGAGGTCAATGAAACATTAGTGCGGTAAGAGAAGCTTCCCACGCCATTGTTACCTGTAGTACCATAACCAACACGCAATTTCAAACTATTGACAACATCATTGATACGATTCTCTTTCCAGAAACTTTCCTCAGAAATTCTCCATGCAACTGAAGCTGAAGGAAAAACTCCCCACTGATGTCCTTTGGCAAATTTAGAAGAACCATCGGCACGAAGAGTTGCAGTCAGCAAATAACGTTCATCAAATGTATAGTTAGCGCGTAAGAAAGCAGAAACGATTCCACTATGTCCATGACCTGATTTCTTTTCTTCTACATTTCCCAATGAAATATCATCAATTCCATGGTTAGGATAGGGCATCTGCTTCACGCTGATAGAATTGCTTTCATCTTCACTATAACTCACTTCGTGACCCAATAAAAGATTTACCTTATGCTTCTTTGCAAAAGTCTGATTATAGTTCAAAGTATTCGTTATCTGATAAGAATAAGATTCACTATTTCCTATGCTTCCCGTCATACCCGTATTAACTGGGTCCATCAGGTAACCGGTAGAGCGTTCATCGGAAAATGAAGTGGATTTGCTGCTATTCCATCTGTAGCTTCCGGCAATGCGGTAAGTAAAGTGTTTCAGAAAGTCAAACTCTAAACCGGCATTTACAGAAAACATACGAGAACGTTTATTGGAAGTAGAAGCTTCGTTCTGTATCAAAGGGTTAGAAGCCGTATAGGAACTCTCAGCTCCACGAAAATCCACATAGGTCTGCTCTGTCAACATTTGGTCACGGGTAAAGTAAGTACCACCGCTGATAGGTTGACGTAACACATACTTCATACCAGAATAACTGCCGCCGCCATCTACACTCTTGTTATTAAACATTGCGTTGACATCTAGGCGAATTCCTTTATAAAGTTCTGAATTGATTTTTGCACGGAAAGCACTTTTATTGGCTGAATGATTGGCAAGCAGACCATCCTGTCCATTATAATTATAACTCAACATCACCTGAGTCTTTTCTGTTCCGGTAGAGATATTAACATTATGGCTCTGCGTCATGGCATATCCACCGAATACTTCATCCTGCCAGTCAATAGAAGATGCATCAGCGTAACGCTCATGTATACGGTCATATACACCCGTATAAAAACCTGTGGCATCTGTAGCCATGCCATCATCATAAAAAGCACTCCATGTAGGAGTAATACCTGTCAACTCAGCAAACTCATACTGGTATTTCACAAAATCTTCTACATTAGACATTAAATCTAATTTTTTGGCTAACTTATCGAAAGAAAAATAGGTATTGTAAGAAACTTGTGTTTTACCTTTCTTACCAGATTTAGTAGTAATCAAAATAATACCATTGGAACCGCGAGCACCATAAATAGCTGTCGAAGAAGCATCTTTCAGCACGTCAATACTTTCAATGTCATTAATATCAATATTATCAAGAGCACTTCCCATCTCAAATCCATCTACAATATAAAGAGGTTCAGTACTTTGAGTCAATGACATACCACCACGAATGGTAATATTGGCACCTGCACCTGGAGCACCACTCTCTGTTACGATATTTACACCGGCAGCTTTTCCTTGCAACGCCTGCATCGCGGTTGTTACCGGTACATTAGCTAATTCTTTACCGCCTACCGATGAAATAGCACCTGTCAAATCTTTACGCTTCACCTTGGCATAACCAATAGCTACTACTTCTTCCAACATCACGGAAGACTCTTTCAACGTAACCTTATAATCAGTAGGTGTACCCAATCTGATTACAGCATCATCATATCCGATAAATTTAATCACCAAATCTCTAGCGGAAGAAGGTACTGAGATCCTGAACTTGCCATCCATATCAGTTATCGTACCGATAGAACTGTTGCCCTTTACTGTGACAGAAGCACCAATCACCACATCAACGGCGTCTCGAACCGTACCGGTAATTGTTCTATTTTGGGCAAAAATGCCGAGAGAACAGCCTGTTAACAGGAACATCAACAGACAAAGTTTTTTGTGTAGAATTCTCATAGTTTAACAATATAATTTTTAATTAATAATATAACAATCCAGCTAAAATGTCATAAAATAAATATAAGATTAACGATATTCAAATACTGTGTTCAAACACAATATCTGTATTGCAAAGATGATGCATTCTTAAAATTATTTATATATTACATTTGATACAAAGACTTTCTCTTTTGATTTTTATTATGATTTAGAGTAATGCAAATAGAATATTGTACAAAAAAAATTAGTTCTGCCAAATGCAGGCTACCTAACATTTAAGAAGCTAAGTTCAGGCATTTCAAAAGAATTATCATCACAAGCAAATTTATTTCATCCGAACTAATACAAATAACCGATAACTTATATTTCGAGATTGATAAAATATCTATCTTTGCCGCAAATCTAACTGCAAACTACAAATGAACATGCACATTCCTTCCCGGCAGAACATATTTCGTGAAATGCGGGATTATTTAATGATTGCTTTAGGCATGATTATGTATGGTATCGGGTGGACAGTATTCCTGCTTCCCAACGATATTACCACAGGCGGAGTACCAGGTATTGCCTCACTGGTATATTTTGCAACAGGACTGCCGGTACAATATGTTTATTTCGGCATCAACTTCCTACTGTTATTGCTTGCCATCCGTATTTTAGGATGGAAGTTCAGCATCAAGACAATCTTTGCCGTTTTTACCCTGACCTCCTTTCTGCCAATCATTCAGCAACTGACAGACGGCGTTCACCTACTGAACGACCAGCCTTTCATGGCATGTGTCATCGGAGCATCTTTCTGTGGCGGCGGCATCGGCATTGCTTTCTCTTCGAACGGAAGTACGGGCGGAACGGATATTATCGCAGCTATCATTAACAAATACAGGGACATTACACTGGGACGGGTCATGCTGTTTTGTGACCTTATCATCATCTCTTCCAGCTACTTCGTGCTGAAAGACTGGGAAAAAGTAGTATACGGCTATGTCACTCTATACATCTGTAGTTTCGTTCTGGATCAAGTAGTAAACAGTGCACGTCAATCCGTGCAGTTTTTCATCATCAGCGAAAAGTATGAGGAGATAGCCAGACATATCAATGTGTATCCTCACCGCGGCGCGACAGTTATAAATGCTTCCGGATTCTATACCGGCAAGGAAATAAAAATGCTGTTTGTACTTGCCAAAAAACGGGAATCAACCATTATCTTCCGGCTGATAAAAGACATAGACCCGAATGCCTTCGTGTCACAAAGTCAGGTAATCGGAGTATACGGAGAAGGATTCGACAAAATCAAAGTAAAATGAAAGTCAAACATGAAGAATTAAGTATAAGAAATAAGGAAATCTACACTGCCCCTCTGATACTCTACATTAGCTTAGTTTCTGTAAGCCTTATTATTTTATACCTTATACTTAATTATTGAACTTCCCTTCTTTCCACGTATAGATTATAGGATCGCGGAGAAACGGTTTCAGTTTTTCCGCTGTTTCTTTTTCCATATAGTCGGGAGTGGTAAAAGTAAAAGTCAGCGTAGCGTCCTTGCCCGAAAGGTCGGCTTTCATTAAAAGCATATCAGCCTGAAGGCGAGCATCCTGATAGCGGTACACATCTACCGTATCGGAAGCAGGCACAATAAAATCATCCATATTAGGTAATGATGCCAGATAGGATGCAGCGGGTAACTCTTCCCAACCGGTAGTATAGAACTTGATATGACTGTCACAAGCCGGAGCACAAACTGTAGAAACAGTACAGATAAGACGGGTACTGTCGTTCACTGACAAAAGTTTCATCTGCCAGGTACTTTGAGGTGTTACCTGCACACGGATATAATCGGGAGTAAGTTCAGTCATTTCCGACTTACCGCCAAAACGATTGGTTACTTCCGCTTTCATCTTGCTCTCCAAGAAGTCAATGAAGTCGGCACGATTCACAGCCGTAAGCAACGGACTCAGAGAATCGGGCATATTGGTAAAACAAGTTTTTGCCAGTTGCGCCGACAAAGAACCAATTCCCATACCTACTACAAATAAAAAGACTATCAACTTCTTCACCATATCCCTATAATATTTTATCAATACTAAAATCTTATTATTATAAAAATCACCTTACAGATAAGAACACAACTCCTGCAAAAAACGCGCATCCACCTCATCAAAACTATTCAAGTTTTCACTGTCCACATCCAGCACACCCCATACTTCTCCCTTTGCACGAAGAAGCGGAAGCACTATTTCCGAACGCGACAAAGAACTGCATGCTATATGACCCGGAAAAGCATCCACATCCGGTACAACCAATATTTCAGCCCTCTCCCAGGCCTTTCCGCAAACGCCACGCCCTTTCTTTATTCTGGTACAAGCCACCGGACCCTGAAAAGGGGCAAGCACCAGCTCCTCACCTTTCACCAGATAAAATCCCACCCAGAAAAAGTGAAAAGTCTCTTTCAGTGCAGCCGCAACATTAGCCAGATTAGCGATAAGGTCATCCTCTCCTTCAATCAGACACTTAATTTGCGGAAGCAACATACGATACTTCTCTTCTTTGCCGCCATTACTGATACACAAATCTTCTGCCATACACGCTATTGAAATTCTATTTGCTCCCCAAATATAGGAAGAACATTCCAATCAGCACCAAAATGAGGTCTACCGCCTTGCTTTTTAAATTCTTTTCACGGAAGAAAAGGGCGCCAAACAGGAAAGAAACAACCACACTGCCACGTCGTACCATAGATACGATAGAAATCATGGAATCCTCATAACTCAAGGCATAGAAATACACAAAGTCTGCCGCACAAAGAAAGACGGATATACCGATGATAGTCCAATCCCAACGGAACGGTGTACTTTCCTTTCTCTTGGGATACCACAACAGCAGGATAATGGGACACATGATAAACACCTGATAGATGTTGTACCATGACTGCACCACCATAGGCGGCAGCTGCTTCATCAGATACTTGTCGTATAATCCGCTGACAGCGCCCGTCACGGCCGCCAGTACAATAAAGAGAATCCATTTATTGTGCTTGAAGTCGATACCCTCTTTCTTCCCGGAACGGCTTAACATAAAAAACGACAGGACTGCCAACATCACACCTATCCATTGATACAGATTGAGCCGCTCGCCGAATACAAGCATGGCTCCCACAAGTACCATTACCGGACGCGTTGCATTAATCGGGCCTACAATGGTAAGCGGCAAGTGCTTCATTCCGAAATATCCGAATATCCACGAGGAAAGAACGATGAAAGATTTGATGATGATAAATTTATGCACATCCCATCCCACTACAGGAACATCAAACATCGTACCTCCCAACACAGCAGGAGCAAAACACGATACTAGAATAAACGGAAGAAATATTAAACTGGAAAATACCGTATTCAAAAACAAGACCGGAAGCACGGCATTGTCTTTGAGCGCCTGCTTCTTAAAAGCATCATAAAATCCCAACAAGGCTGCCGAGAGAAAGGCTAATAATAACCACATTGATTTTAGCTATGAATTATGAGTTATAAGTTATGAATTAGTTATATTACAAGAAGAGAAAGAGTAAAAGTAATCACTTATCACTAACTACTAATCACTAACCACTAACCGCTAATAAAAGTTTCTTCAGGATAGGCAACATCTACAAGGAACAAAGCGTTACCGGGAACGGAAGTTCCTGCACGGCACCGGTCTTTTTGTTCGATAACCCGGCGAAAGCCCCCGATGGTAAGTTTACCCCTGCCGACTTCGAGCAATGTGCCCACTACAGCACGTACCATGTTCCGCAGAAAACGGTCGGCCTGAATGGTAAATACCCAGGTCACTTCATCTACCTGCGTCCAGGCAGCGTGCATTATCTTGCAATTATTGGTTTTGACATCGGTATGCAACTTGCTGAAACTGGTAAAATCCGTATATTCAAACAAAGTCCGGGCAGCTTCGTTCATCCGTTCAAAGTCCGGAGTCTGGAACAGACGGCAACGATACTGACGATTGAAAGGCATCTTGGCCGTAGTAACATAGTATTTGTATGTACGTGCCGTGGCATCAAAGCGCGCATGAGCATCGGGACGTACGGCACGCAGACGGTAAACGGAAATATCCGGGGGAAGCAGGCGGTTCAGCTTATCCATCATGAATATTACATCCAACGGAGTTTCACTATCAAAATGTGCCACCATTAGGGAAGCATGTACACCGGCATCGGTGCGTCCGGCACCCACCACCTCCACTTCACGCCGCAACAAGGTAGAGAGTGCTTTCATCAAACACTCCTGCACACTTGCACCGTTGGGCTGAATCTGCCAGCCATGATAAGCTGTGCCGTCGTAGGCCAAATAGATAAAATATCGCTGCACGTTTCTTTTTATTCCTGAATTTGGCTGCAAAGGTACAAAAAGAGGGGAAAAAAGCAGCAAACTCTTCCAATTGTTCTATAGGATTACACTATCTTTGCAGGAGTTTTCACCACAAATTACACAATTCTACAAAGTTCAGAATTAATTATGTATAATAAAAGCCGTTTCATTTCCCTGTTTTTATTGGCAGGCATGGCAATAACTTGCTGCCTGGCTGGATGTAAGAAAAAAGACATGTCCCTCAAGCTGAATGAACCGCACAACATACGGGGTGTTATCAGCTACAAACGTTCTTTCGGCGATTTGAATGAAAAGCATTTGAATGTGGCGCAGGCTATCGGCATCCGTCCTTTAGCATCGCGCGAGGAAGCGGAAAAGATGAAAGAAAAGTTGCAGTATATCGCTACAAATGATTTGTACGCGGTTGATTCTTTGACGCATTCCGTCCCGTATCTCATTCCGGGAGCGGCTGCCCTGCTCGATACAATCGGTTATAACTTTCTCGATTCCCTGGCTGCCAAAGGCCTGAATCCGAACAAGATTACAGTAACTTCCGTACTGCGTACAAAAGACGATGTCAAGCGTTTGCGCCGTCGCAACGGCAATGCATCCGAAAATTCCGCTCATTGCTACGGCACGACATTCGATGTCAGTTGGAAACGCTTCCAGAAAGTAGAGGATGAAGACGGACGTCCGTTACAGGATGTCAGTTCGGATACATTGAAGCTGGTGCTGTCCGAGGTATTGCGCGACTTGAAGAGAGCAGAAAAGTGCTACATTAAATATGAACTGAGGCAAGGTTGTTTCCATATTACTACAAGAATGTAAAAAAACGAATCTATTAGTTTTTAAAACATCAGAATATTGAAATACCAACATTAACATGCAGTTTACAATTTCTCCTCCAGCATCCGCCATGCCAACGGTAAGCAAGTAACAATATCCCCTGCCGTCATACCCATTGCTCCATGCTTCTTGCAAGCAATATCTCCCGCCAGTCCATGGACATAAGCGGCCATACGTGCAGCAGTTTCCGCATCGTACCCCTGCGCCAGCAAGGCCAATACGACACCCGTAAGCACATCACCGCTACCCCCTGTCGCCATGCCGGGATTTCCGGTAGGATTAAACCAGCACTTTCCCGACGGTGCAATAATAACGGAATAAGCACCTTTCAATATAATGTATACTCCGGTGCTTTTTGCCAGTTCACGGGCTTTTGTCAAACGTTCGTACGAGTTCTGACATTTCCCAACCAACCGTTCCAATTCTTTGGGATGCGGAGTGAGAATGCTACCTTTGGGCAAACGGCCGATGTAACTGCGATGTTCGCCCAACAGGTTCAACGCATCGGCATCCACTATCATGGGCGTCTGGCAAGAATCTATCTGATCCAGTAAAGCAGCTTCGGTATCTTCCGCCCTGCCTAATCCCGGACCGATACCCACCGCCTGATAGTCGTCAGTATCAGTGGCACAAGAAAAACGGACATCGTTTATATCTATTTCCGTCATGGCCTCCGGTACGGCAGTCTGCACGATAAAGTTATTGCAAAAAGGAACATGAACCGTAAGCAATCCCACTCCAGAACGCAGGCAAGCACGTGCCGCAAGCACCGACGCTCCCGCCATTCCTTGCGAACCTGCTATCAACAAGGCGCGTCCGAAGCTTCCTTTATGTGCAAACTTGCCGCGCGGCTTCAGCACCGATGCCATATCCTCGTGTTCCGTCAACGCAAAATCCGTTTCCTTTTCTGTAATGGCTTCCTCACTCAAACCGATATCCAGCAACTGCCACTCACCCACAAACGGCTCGTTCTCGGCAAAGAGAAAAGCCAGCTTCGGCAGTTGCAAGCTTAGCGTCAGGTCTGCACGGATGATATTAGCCTGAATATTATAGGTATTGTCCTCTCCCATTAAACCGGAAGGCACATCAATGGCAACTACCGTAGCCGGCGAGGAGTTGATGTACTTCACTACCGCAGCGAAACCACCGCTCAAAGGTTTGTTCAGTCCGCTGCCGAACAGTCCGTCTACAACCACATGCTCCGCTGTCAGCACTGGCGGCACGAATTGCGTGGTTATCTCATGAAAATCAATTCCGGAAACCCTTGCCAAACGTTCCTTGTTCGTTTCGCAATCCGGAGACAAAGTACCTTTCGTATTAAAGAGATATACCTCCACCCGATATCCCTGCTCTGCCAGCAGACGCGAAACAGCCAGCGCGTCTCCCCCATTGTTGCCGGGGCCGGCAAATACCGTAAAAGGGGTTTCCGCTCCCCAGCGCTCGGATATGGCTTTTGCCAGAGCCTGCGAAGCGCGCTCCATAAGGTCTATGGAAGCAATCGGCTCATTCTCTATCGTATAGGCATCCAGTTCTTTTATCTGAATGGTAGGAAATATTTTTATCATTGCAGTTTATTCGTTTAAGTTACGAGCAAAGGTACAAAAAATAATAACTACTTTTGCGGCTCAAAACATATAAAGACAATTAACACATAACCAATGAGCACATCCAAACACCCTAAAGGACTTTACCTGATTTTCGCCACCAGTACCGCAGAACGTTTCAGCTACTATGGCATGCGGGCTATTTTCATTCTGTTCCTGACACAGGCCTTGCTGTTCGACAAAGAACACGCCGCTTCCATCTACGGCAGCTACACCGGACTGGTCTACCTCACCCCGCTTATCGGCGGATATATTGCCGACAAATACTGGGGCATCCGCCGTTCTGTCTTCTGGGGAGCCATCATGATGGCATTGGGACAGTTTCTGATGTTCTTCAGCGCGTCCATGCTGGACGCTGTCCAACTGTCGCACTGGCTGATGTATGGCGGACTCACCTTCCTTATATTGGGAAACGGATGTTTCAAACCTACGGTATCTTCCCTCGTGGGACAATTGTACGAACCGGGCGACAGACGGTTGGACTCCGCCTATACCATATTCTATATGGGCGTCAACGTAGGCTCTTTCCTTGCCCCGCTGGTATGCGGCTATTTTGGCGAAACCGGTAATCCGAACGACTTCAAATGGGGCTTTCTGATTACCGCAATTGTCACCGTCTTTACGGTCATATTGTTCGAGACACAGAAGAATAAATACCTTATCGGTCCCGACGGCAAGCAGCTCGGCATCATTCCCGATGCTAAAAAGGAACAACCGCAAGCTACAAAGACAGCCGCCCAATCCACTACGCACAACAGCAAGAAAAAACGTAATTATCTCTTATTGGGAGTATTGACAATAGCGCTTGCCGTTTTCTTCTACTGGTGTTTCGGCAACGACTGGATCAGCATCGGCATCTTCACCGCCTGTATCGTCTTTCCTGCCAGCATCCTGTTGGAAGGCTCGCTTACGAAGATTGAACGCGACCGCATCTTTGTCATCTATATCATCGCTTTCTTCGTAATCTTCTTTTGGGCAGCCTACGAACAAGCAGGCGCTTCACTGACGCTTTTCGCTTCCGAACAGACCGACCGCGTTATCTTCGGCTGGGAAATGCCGGCTTCCTGGATACAGTCATTCAATCCATTCTTCGTAGTGATACTGGCAGCCATCATGCCGGGAGTATGGGGCTTCCTCAATAAACGGGGCATGGAACCCACCTCTCCCACCAAACAGGCCATCGGCTTGCTGCTTCTCTCCTTGGGTTATCTCGTTATCTGCTTCGCTGTAAAGGATGTGCAACCAGGCGTCAAGGTAAGCCTCATCTGGCTCACAGGACTTTATTTCATCCACACCATGGGCGAAATTGCCCTTTCGCCTATCGGATTGTCCATGGTGAACAAGCTCACTCCTATCCGCTTTGCTTCGCTGATGATGGGTATATGGTACCTCTCCACGGCCACAGCCAACAAGTTTGCGGGTACACTGAGCGGGCTCTATCCCGAAGCCGGAAAAGTAAAGACACTGCTTGGCTACCGCATAGAAACGATGTACGACTTCTTCATGGTATTTGTCGTAATGTCCGCCACCGCATCGTTTATCCTTTTCCTACTCTCAAAGAAATTGCAGAAGATGATGCACGGAGTGGAATAAAATCACTATTTTTGCGCCAACTTTCTAAAAACTCCCATTTATGGATACCATACAAATAAAAGACAAAATGTTCACTGTTTCCATTAAGGAACAGGACATATTGAAAGAAGTAACCCGTGTAGCGAACGAAATCAACCGCGATTTGGCGGGTAAGAATCCGCTTTTCCTAAGCGTGTTGAACGGCTCGTTCATGTTTACTTCCGACCTGATGAAGCGCATCACCATTCCTTGTGAGATTTCTTTCGTTAAACTTGCCTCTTATCAGGGAGTATCTTCTACGGGAGTAATCAAAGAAGTGATCGGCATCAACGAAGACATCTCCGGACGCACCATTGTCATTGTCGAAGATATCGTAGATACCGGCCTCACCATGCAACGCCTGCTGGAAACCCTCGGCACACGCGGCCCCAAGGAAATTCACATTGCCTCGTTACTGGTGAAACCCGACAAGTTGAAAGTGGACTTGAACATCGAATACGTAGCCATGAACATTCCCAACGACTTCATCGTAGGCTATGGTCTGGACTATGACGGATTCGGACGCAACTATCCCGACATCTATACCGTAGTAGACTGAAACCGGGAAAAGGCAGCAAGGCAAAGGTATTAATTTGTAAATCAAAAATAATAGCTAAACAAATGTTGAACATTGTAATTTTCGGTGCTCCCGGTTCAGGTAAGGGAACACAAAGCGAGAGAATTGTAGAGAAGTACGGTATCAACCACATTTCCACCGGAGACGTGCTCCGCGCAGAAATCAAGAACGGTACTGAGCTGGGCAAGACAGCCAAAGGCTACATCGACCAGGGACAACTGTTGCCGGACGAACTGATTATCGACATCCTGGCAAGCACACTGGACAGCTTCAAGGATAGCAAAGGTGTTATTTTCGACGGCTTCCCCCGTACTATCGCACAGGCAGAGGCATTGAAGAAGATGCTTGCCGAACGCGGACAAAGCGTAAACGTTATGCTGGACCTTGACGTTCCCGAAGACGAACTGATGAAACGCCTCATCAAGCGCGGACAGGAATCAGGCCGTGCCGACGACAACGAAGAGACTATCAAGAAACGTCTTACCGTATATCATTCACAGACAGCTCCGCTTATCGATTGGTATAAGAACGAAAAGCTGTATGCACACATTAAAGGTATAGGCGAACTGGATACTATTACGGCAGATGTTTGCAAAGCAATTGACGCTGCGAAATAATATTTGATATCTAAAGCAGATATTTTTAACGCAAATTACGCGAATCACTACGGATGACTACTCGTCCGTGCGGTTCGCGTAATTTATATTGTTTCCTACATCGGCTCTCAGCCGTTCCACCATTTTACATAGATTCGCCTCGTTCTGTTCATCCGAAACAGTGGGGTCTTTCACAAAATACCCGCAAGGCAAGTCCGGACAATCACCGCAATTCTTTTTCCTCTTGGTGCGGCAGCAGTCATAAATGCGGCAGACATCATCACCCGTATACCGCAACCAGAATACTTTTCCTTTTATTTTCCTGCATCCGCCGCATTCCAGCGGAAAAGAAGCACACTCCACGCAAACCGCACCGCAGGGAGAAGGCTCAACAAAATCATCTTTCCAGAACCACCACTTGCACTTCATCGGGTCGGGATTCCCGGTGTTTACAAAGTATTCCACGGCACGATAAAGATACAACTGGCAGCGGTCAAGAGTGCAACCGCGCAACCGGCACTCCTCGGCATAAAGTTCTTCGGCGCTCTTGCCACGCAATGAGGCGATAGTGGTATACCCCATCAGTATCAAGTCCTGCTCCGTGCAGGCACCTATATTGGGAATCGTTCTCAGTTCACTCATTAAGATTATTGTATTAGGATGTAAATCAATGAACAAAAATAACGTTATCAATCCATCCAACCTAACAAATCACAACCCAAATTTGAGCATATCGCTTGAAATCACTAATTTTGCACCTGTTATCCCGACGGTAACAATAAAGAAACCTAAAAAGTAAAAAGAATATGGCTGAATCGAATTTTGTTGACTACGTAAAAATCTATTGCCGCTCCGGTAAGGGCGGTCGAGGCTCCACGCACATGAGACGTGAAAAATACATTCCCAATGGCGGCCCCGACGGAGGTGACGGAGGACGAGGCGGCCACGTGATTCTCCGCGGCAACCGCAACTACTGGACCCTGCTGCACCTGCGCTACGACCGCCACATCATGGCAGGCCACGGCGAGTCGGGCTCCAAGAACCGCAGTTTCGGCAAGGACGGAGAGGATAAAATAATCGAAGTGCCCTGCGGCACGGTAGTGTACAATGCCGAAACCGGTGAATACATCTGCGATGTAACCGAGCACGGTCAGGAAGTCATTCTGCTGAAAGGCGGACGCGGCGGACTGGGTAACTGGCACTTCAAAACCGCCACCCGTCAGGCTCCCCGCTTCGCACAGCCGGGCGAACCGATGCAGGAAATGACGGTTATCATGGAGCTGAAACTGCTGGCGGACGTCGGTCTGGTAGGCTTCCCCAATGCCGGAAAGTCGACACTGCTCTCGGCTGTGTCTTCGGCAAAACCGAAAATCGCCAACTATCCCTTCACTACATTGGAGCCCAATCTGGGTATCGTGTCCTATCGCGACGGAAAGTCATTCGTTATGGCGGACATTCCCGGCATCATCGAAGGGGCAAGTGCGGGCAAAGGTTTGGGACTCCGTTTTCTGCGCCACATCGAACGCAACTCACTGTTGCTGTTCATGGTTCCTGCCGACAGCAACGACATCCGTAAGGAATATGAAATTCTGTTGAACGAATTGCGTACTTTCAATCCCGAAATGCTGGACAAGCAGCGTGTGCTTGCCATCACGAAATGCGATATGCTGGATCAGGAGCTGATGGACGAGATAGAGCCTACACTGCCCGAAAGCATTCCGCACGTATTCATTTCGGCCATTTCCGGTCTGGGCATCTCCACACTGAAAGATATGCTGTGGGAAGAGCTGAATAAGGAAAGCAACAAGATAGAAGGCAAGATTGAAAGCATTGCCCATCGCGCCAAAGACATGAGCCACCTGAAAGAAGAACTGAAAGATGAAGGCGAGGACGAAGACCTCAGCTACGAATACGTTGACGACGAGGACATCGAGGACCTTGAAGACTTTGAATACGAAGAAGAGGATTGGGAGGATGACAGAAAATGATTCCTCTCACAAAAGATAAAAGAATGTTGGGATATGAGGTACTTGCCCCATATCCCGACATTTCTTGTTTTGTAACCACCCGGCATGGCGGATGCAGCACCGGCAGCTATGCTTCTTTCAACTGCACTCCTTACACCGGAGACAATGCGGATTGCGTACGCAAAAACCGGGAACTGTTATGCACCGCCCTGCCTGTGCGCCCTCAGGAACTTATCATCCCCTTTCAGACCCACGGCACCGATTCCCTCATCATCGACGATACCTATCTGAACGCAACGCATAGCGAACGGCAAGCCATGCTGCAAGGCATCGATGCACTCATTACCCGCATGCCCGGCTGCTGCATCTGCATCTCCACTGCCGATTGCATTCCCGTATTATTATATGACAGGCAACGCCGCATTGTTGCCGCAGTCCATGCAGGCTGGCGGGGAACGGTAAACCGCATTCTTGCCAAAACCCTTCACCGGATGCAGTCTGCCTACGGAACAAGGGGAACGGATGTCATTGCCTGCATAGGCCCGGGCATCTCCCTCGACTCGTTCGAGGTGGGCGATGAGGTATATGAAGCGTTTCGCACCGAAAATTTCCCGATGGAATACATATCCGTATGGAAGCCCGAAACGCACAAATACCATATAGATTTGTGGGCAGCCAACCGTTTGCAACTCTCCGACTTCGGAGTGCCGTCCCGGCAGATAGAGAATGCAGGCATCTGTACCTACCGGCAGCATGAGGACTTCTTCTCGGCACGGCGTCTGGGCATCAAGTCGGGACGTATCCTGTCGGGAATTATGTTGAACGGACAGGAAAAGGGAGAAAGAAAGTAACGCCTATATTTGAAAGAGTTGCAGTTTATGGCTACTTTTGTACCGTGCCGATAAGTTGAAGCAACTCTAATTCTCGACTCACATTATACGAACAAACCAATACCTCCAATGATATGAAACAAAACCGGGAAGACATTCCTTTCGAATATGCCCATTGTTTTGCCACAGACGGGCAGTGTCCGCAACGTTCGGGATGCCTGCATGCCCTGATAACGGAGCTTCCGATGAAAACATCGCAATACGCAAGCAATATCATAACCGCCATAGACCCGCGCTACGTTGCTTCGCTGCATGGCAAGGGCGGCTGTACCTTCTACCGTAGCTCCGACCTCAAGCGTTATGCCTGCGGAATGTCCCGGATGTTCGACGCCGTGCCCAGCAGAATCGTAAGCGAAGTCAGAAGATGTGTACAGAACTGCTTCACCTGCCGCAGCTATTACTTTGCCAGCCGCAAAGGCAAGAGACTTATCTCACCCGCAGAACAGGCGGAGATTGCATCCGTTTTCCGTGCCCTTTGCCCGGAGCTACGTCCCATATACGACAGCTTTGAGGAAAGATACGAATGGTGACCGGAGAAGTACAGGCGGGTGATACTGCAAACCTGCCTGTGCCAAACCTATCCCACACTTAGTTTATTTTTATTTATCCACAATAAACTTCGAGTTTAATCCTATTAAACTCCGGGTTCATTAGGATTAAACCTGAAGTTTAACGCCGTTAAATTCCAAGTTTATCCACGACGAACCGACAGTAAACCATACACAATGAAAAGCCTCATGTACCACATCACCTTATCCGAAGAGATTAAGCGCCTCTGCCCCGCCTTTCAGGGCGTTGCCGTCATGGCGCAAGTAACCAACTCCGCACACAACGCAGAGCTGTGGCGGGAAATCGACGCTTTCACCCGCGAACTGAGAGCCGGTGAAACCGCGGAAAGCATCAAACAGCAACCCGCCATCGCCGCCACCCGCGAAGCCTACAAGCGTTGCGGCAAAGACCCCAGCCGTTACCGTCCTTCCGCCGAAGCATTGCGCCGCCGTCTTATGCGGGGACTCGAACTGTACCAAATCGACACACTGGTAGACCTCATCAACCTCGTATCGCTCCGCACCGGATATTCCATCGGCGGCTTCGATGCGGACAAGATACAGGGAGACAGCCTTGAACTCGGCATCGGACGTGCGGAAGAACCCTTCGAAGGCATCGGGCGCGGAACGCTGAACATCGAGGGGCTTCCCGTCTACCGCGACCGGGCAGGCGGCATAGGCACTCCCACCAGCGACAACGAACGTACCAAAATGGGACTCGAAACCCGGCGTATCCTTGCCATTGTCAACGGATACAACGGACGCGAAGGGCTGGCGGAAGCCGCCGGAATGATACAGGAACTCCTGCGGAAATACGCAGACTCCGACGGTGGAACAATACTCTATTTTGAATAAACAATGACAACAAAGTGATGCCGCCATGCAAGCCGGTGCAAAAAAAATAACACGCAGAACCGTCCAAGTATTCAAACGTTTCACTACATTTGCAAAACGTTTTACCTGAAAAAAAGAATTGAACTTTAAAACATATCGATGATAGAAAAACTGATTGTTCTTGAGGATATCGACCCGGTTATCTTTTACGGCGTAAACAACGCCAATATGCAACTGATAAAAGCTTTGTATCCCAAACTCCGCATCGTTGCCCGCGGCAATGTCATCAAAGTGCTGGGAGATGAAGAGGAGATGTGCGCGTTTGAAGAAAACATCACCAAACTCGAAAAATATTGTGCCGAATATAATTCTCTGAAAGAGGAAGTCATCATCGATATCGTCAAAGGGAACGCTCCGCAGGCTGAGAAGTCGGGCAATGTCATCGTGTTCAGCGTAACGGGAAAGCCCATTATTCCGCGCAGCGAAAACCAGTTGAAACTGGTAGAGGCATTTAGCAGGAACGACATGGTATTTGCCATAGGCCCTGCCGGGTCGGGCAAGACCTATACGGCCATCGCCCTTGCCGTACGCGCGTTGAAGAACAAGGAGATAAAGAAAATAATCCTCAGCCGTCCCGCCGTAGAGGCCGGAGAGAAACTCGGCTTCCTGCCCGGCGACATGAAGGACAAGATAGACCCGTACCTGCAACCGCTTTACGACGCCTTGCAGGACATGGTTCCCGCCGCCAAACTGAAAGAGTACATGGAGCTGAACATCATTCAGATTGCCCCCCTCGCTTTCATGCGCGGACGCACGCTGAACGATGCCGTAGTAATTCTGGATGAAGCGCAGAACACCACCACCCAACAGATAAAGATGTTCCTCACCCGTATGGGCATGAATACCAAAATGATTGTAACGGGGGATATGACGCAAATCGACCTTCCCCAATCACAGACTTCCGGACTGGTGCAAGCGCTCCGCATCCTGAAAGGCGTGAAAGGAATCAGCTTCATCGAGCTGAACAAAAAAGACATTGTACGCCACAAACTGGTTACTCAGATTGTGGAAGCCTACGAAAAGTTTGACAAAGAAGCGAAAGCCGAACGGGAGAAACGGAAAGCAGAACAAGCCGCCGGACAGCAACTCCCGGCATAGACAGTAAATATCCAACTCATAAATATCACTAAAATGAATGCATTAACAGCAACAGATTTCAACTTTCCCGGACAGCAAAGTGTCTATCATGGAAAAGTGCGCGATGTGTACAACATCAATGGCGAAAAGTTAGTTATGGTCGCTACCGACCGCATTTCAGCTTTCGACGTAGTATTGCCGAAAGGTATTCCTTTCAAAGGACAGATGCTGAACCAGATTGCAGCCAAGTTCCTCGATGCCACCACCGACATCTGCCCCAACTGGAAAACAGCCACCCCCGACCCTATGGTAACCGTGGGCGTAATGTGCGAAGGCTTCCCGGTTGAGATGATTGTACGCGGCTATCTCTGCGGCAGTGCATGGCGCGCCTACAAGAGCGGTGTCCGCGAAATCTGCGGCGTAAAGCTGCCCGAAGGCATGAAGGAGAACCAAAAATTCCCCGAACCCATCATCACCCCGACCACAAAAGCTGAAATCGGCGAGCATGACGCCGACATCTCCAAAGAGGAGATTCTTGCCAAAGGCCTGGCCACTCCCGAAGAGTATGCAATTCTGGAGAAATATACAATGGCGCTCTTCAAACGCGGTACGGAAATCGCTGCAGAACGCGGCCTGATTCTCGTTGACACCAAGTACGAATTCGGCAAGCACAACGGCACTATCTACCTGATGGACGAAATCCACACACCGGACTCCAGCCGCTATTTCTACTCCGAAGGCTACGAAGAACGCTTTGCCAAAGGCGAACCGCAAAAGCAGCTTTCAAAGGAATTCGTGCGCGAATGGCTAATGGAAAACGGTTTCCAGGGCAAAGAGGGACAGCAGGTTCCGGAAATGACCGACGAAATCGTGACTTCCATCAGCGAACGTTACATCGAGCTGTACGAGCACATCACCGGCGAGAAGTTTGTTAAAGAGGACACAAGCAACATCGCCGAACGTATTGAAAAGAACGTAACGGAGTACTTAAAGTAACGATTGACGGATGGACTACCCCCAAGAACACATCAAGCCTTACGGCAACGACGGCAAGAAGAGCGAACAGGTTGAAGAGATGTTCGACAACATCGCCCCCGCTTACGACAAGCTGAACCATACCCTGTCGATGGGCATAGACCGCAGCTGGCGCAAGAAGGCGATTGACACGCTCCGCCCTTTCAGCCCCCGGCGCATCATGGACGTAGCGACCGGAACCGGAGACTTTGCCATACTTGCCTGCCGCGAATTGCAGCCCGATATGCTCATCGGGACCGACATATCCGAAGGCATGATGAACGTGGGACGTGAAAAAGTAAAACAGGCGCACCTCTCGGACAGGATTTCCTTTGCCCGGGAGGACTGCACCTCTCTCTCGTTTGCCGATGAAAGCTTCGATGCCGTGACCGTGGCGTTCGGCATCCGTAACTTTGACGGACTGGATAAAGGATTGTCCGAAATGTGCCGCGTACTCGTACCCGGCGGACATCTCGTCATTCTGGAGCTCTCCACGCCGGACCGCTTCCCGATGAAACAACTCTTTACCATCTACTCCAAAGCCGTCATCCCGCTGCTCGGCAAGTTCATTTCGAAAGACAACAGCGCCTACACCTATCTGCCCCAAAGCATCCGCGCCTTTCCGCAAGGCGAAATCATGCAAGGAGTAATCCGCAAGGCAGGGTTCAGCGAGGTACGCTTCAAGCGATTGACTTTCGGAATATGCACCTTATACATTGCTAAGAAATAGTCACTTATATTCCCCCTTTAACACATTTTGGATATGCAGAAATACGGTTTAATCGGTTACCCGCTGAAACATTCGTTCTCCATCGGCTACTTCAACGAGAAATTTAAAGCAGAGAACATTGACGCCGAATATGTGAACTTCGAGATTCCCCGCATCGAAGACTTCATGGAAGTGATTGAAGAAAACCCCAATCTCTGTGGACTCAATGTAACCATTCCCTATAAAGAACAGGTTATACCCTACCTCGACGAACTGGATAAGGACACCGCCAAGATTGGTGCGGTCAACGTTATCAAGATTGTCCGCCTTCCCAAAGGCAAAATCAAGCTGATAGGCTGCAACTCGGACATCATCGGATTTACGCAATCCATCGAACCCCTGCTGCAACCCCAGCACAAGAAAGCGCTTATCCTGGGCACAGGCGGTGCATCCAAAGCCGTATATCGCGGCCTGGAGAATTTAGGAATAGAAAGCACTTTCGTGTCACGTACCAAAAAGGACGACAAGTTCCTGACCTACGGGGAGCTGACTCCCGAAATCATGGCCGGACATACGGTCATCGTAAACTGTACGCCCGTGGGCATGTTCCCCAAAGTGGATTTCTGCCCGGACATCCCCTACGAACTGCTTACTCCCAACCATTTGCTCTACGATTTGTTGTATAATCCAAATGAAACACTCTTCATGAAGAAAGGCAAAGCGCAGGGAGCCGTCACCAAGAACGGACTTGAAATGTTGCTGCTGCAAGCCTTTGCCGCATGGGAAATTTGGAACAAGTAACATGAAAAAAATACTGAAATATTCATTCATAGGTCTCGCTGCGCTTTGTACCGCCCTGTTGTGCGGCGGATACTATATGCTGGGGCATGCGCTGAACCCGGATGAACTGATTACACGCTCCCGCAACAGCCAGGCTTCCTACGAATACATGTTCGGGCAATATCCCGAGCTGAAGCCGTGGGTGGACAGCCTGCAGACGGCAGGGGCGCTGCGCGACTTCTATATAAAGAATGACCGGGGTGAAACCCTGCATGCGCTGTATGTAGCCGCCGCCGAACCCACCCGTAAAACGGCCGTCATTGTGCACGGCTATACCGACAACTCCATCCGCATGCTCAACATCGGCTACCTGTACAACCGGCAACTGAAGTACAACATCCTTCTGCCCGACCTGCACGGTCATGGTGCAAGCGAGGGTGCCGAGATACAAATGGGCTGGCTCGACCGTCTCGACGTACTGCAATGGACCGCAACCGCCGACGAGCTTTTCGGCAGGAACAATGAAACGGTGACCGCAGGCGACAGCACCCGTATGCGCAGCAGCGGTACGGAAATGGTAGTACACGGCATCTCGATGGGAGCTGCCACCACCATGATGGTGTCCGGCGAAGTGGAACATGGAATACACCAGCAACCGTTCATCAAATGTTTCGTCGAGGACTGCGGCTATACCAGCGTATGGGATGAATTCCGGGGCGAACTGAAAGCACAATACGGCTTGCCCGCTTTCCCGCTGCTGCATGTGGCAAGCCGGCTTTGCGAGCAAGAGTACGGATGGGATTTCCGTGAAGCTTCGGCTTTGGAGCAGGTCAGGAAGTGTACCTTGCCCATGCTCTTTATACACGGCGATGCGGACTCCTATGTGCCTACATGGATGGTCTACCCTCTTTACGAAGCCAAGCCGGAACCGAAAGAGCTGTGGATTGTTCCGGGTTCCGCACATGCCATGTCCTACAAGGACTATCCGCAGGAATATACGGAGCATGTAAAGAAATTCGTAGGGAAATACATACGTTGACGTGATTTTTCCTACCTTAGCCCCTACAAATACAATAAGTATGAAACGATTTATCTCCATAGCATTCCTCTTGTGCATGCTTGTTTCCCTACAGGCACAAGAGATTTACACCACCGGAAACATTCCTAAAGTACATCTTCAGGACAAGACACGCTACGTTTGCAACCCCGCCGGTATCCTTTCCGCCCCGGCATGCGACGAAATAGACCGCATGCTCTATGCCCTGGAACAGCAAACCGGCATTGAAACCGTAGTGGCGGTTGTCCCGTCCATCGGCAGTGAGGACTGTTTTGACTTCTCGCACCGGTTGCTCAACGAATGGGGCGTTGGCAAGAAAGGAAAGAATAACGGACTGGTTATCCTGCTGGTAACCGACCAGCGCTGTATTCAGTTCTATACCGGATACGGACTGGAAGGAGACCTGCCCGATGCCATTTGCAAACGCATTCAAACGCGGGACATGATTCCTTACCTGAAAGACGGTAACTGGGACGCCGGTATGGTGGCCGGCGTTCGTGCCGTATGCGCCCGTCTTGACGGAAGTATGGCAAACGACCCGGACGAAAGTGACGGCGGCTCTCCGATAGGATTGATTCTGGCCGTTGCGGGGTTCTTTGCCATCGCCATCGCGGCAGGAATACTGAAAACACGCGCTGCAAGCAAATGCCCGCAATGCGGCCAGCATAAGCTGCAACGGAGCAACAGCGTGCTTATCTCACGCCGCAACGGAGTACGGACGGAAGATGTCACCTATACCTGCCGCAATTGCGGACATAAGGTAGTACGCCGCCAGCAGTCTTACGATGAGAACTATCGGGGCGGAGGTGGCGGCGGTCCCGTCATTTTCGGAGGCGGCGGTTTCGGCAGCAGTGGCGGAGGATTCAGCGGCGGCAGCTTCGGAGGTGGCATGGGCGGTGGCGGCGGAGCCGGTTCACGGTTCTGAGCGAAACGGCCGGGCGTCTCCTGTAACAAACCAATTCAGATTGCATCATTAATAACAAAAAAAGAAGTATGAAAAAATCAACCATTATCATCATTGTTGTCGTAGCCCTTCTCGCCATTTGGGGAGTCAGCGGTTATAACGGACTCGTTACCATGGACGAAAACGTCAGCGGGCAATGGTCTAACGTAGAAACACAATATCAACGTCGTGCCGACCTGATACCGAATCTCGTAAACACAGTCAAAGGATATGCCTCTCACGAAAAGGAAACGCTGGAAGGTGTGGTAGAAGCCCGTAGCAAGGCCACCCAGATGACCGTAGACGCCAACGACCTGACACCGGAAAAGCTGGCCGAATACCAAAAAGCACAGGGCGCGGTTACTTCCGCTCTCGGCAAGCTGCTCGCCATTACCGAAAACTATCCCGACCTGAAAGCCAACCAGAACTTCCTGGAGCTCCAAGCCCAGTTGGAAGGTACGGAAAACCGCATCAACGTGGCACGTACCAACTTCAACAATGCGGCGAAGAATTTTAATACGGCAATCCGCCGCTTCCCCAAAAACATTCTTGCCGGTCTTTTCGGCTTTGAGAAGCGTGCCTACTTTGAAGCCGCCGAAGGAAGCGAACAAGCACCTAAGGTGGAGTTCTAAAGAAACGGAATTGAATATCAAACATCCCCTCATCCGGTGTCGCACCCGCACAGACTTGCAAGTACGATGCCGGATGAGGGGATATTTTTTACGCAAAGCTAAGGCTATAAGCGAAATAATCACTACTTTTGTGCTCAATTGAACAAACTTATTATCCCATGAGTAATCAACGATATATGATGAGGGGCGTCAGCGCATCCAAAGAAGATGTGCACAACGCCATTAAGAACATCGACAAAGGTATATTCCCGCAGGCTTTCTGCAAAATCATCCCCGATATCCTGGGTGGTGACCCTGAGTATTGTAATATCATGCACGCAGACGGCGCAGGAACAAAATCCAGTCTGGCCTACATGTACTGGAAAGAGACAGGCGACCTCTCCGTCTGGAAAGGCATCGCACAGGATGCGCTGATTATGAACATCGACGACCTGCTCTGTGTAGGTGCTGTGGACAATATCCTGGTATCGAGCACCATCGGACGCAACAAGCTGCTTGTGCCCGGAGAAGTGATTTCCGCCATCATCAACGGTACGGACGAACTGCTTGCCGAACTCCGCGAAATGGGCGTAGGCGTATATGCCACCGGTGGCGAGACCGCCGATGTGGGCGACCTGGTGCGTACCATCATCGTTGACTCTACGGTAACCTGCCGCATGAAGCGTTCGGATGTTATCGACAATGCCAATATCCGTCCGGGAGACGTGATTGTAGGCCTCTCCTCTTGCGGACAAGCCACTTACGAAAAAGAGTATAACGGCGGTATGGGCAGCAACGGACTTACCAGCGCCCGCCACGACGTATTCGCCAAATATCTGGCGGAGAAATATCCGGAAAGCTATGACAAAGCCGTACCCGACGAATTGGTATACAGCGGAAAGCTGAAACTGACAGACAGCGTGGAAGGCAGTCCGTTGGATGCCGGAAAGCTGGTGCTCTCTCCCACCCGTACATATGCGCCGGTAGTTAAGAAACTGCTCGATGCGCTCCGTCCCGAAATTCACGGTATGGTACACTGCTCCGGCGGTGCGCAGACCAAAGTGCTGCACTTTGTCGGAGATAACTGCCGCGTTGTCAAAGACAACCTTTTCCCCGTTCCGCCGCTGTTCAGGACCATCAAGGAGCAAAGCGATACGGACTGGAGCGAAATGTACAAGGTATTCAATATGGGACACCGTCTGGAAGTATATCTTTCTCCTGAGCATGCGGAAGAAGTGATTGCTATCAGCAAAAGCTTCAACATCGATGCACAGATTGTAGGACGTATCGAAGAGAGCGATAAGAAAGAACTGATTATCAAGAGTGAATTCGGAGAGTTCAGATATTAATGCCGACTTGTCATCTCATAACATTACCACTTTAATTAAATGGCAGATAACAACACCATATTAGAGAAACTGGAAGGCCTCGTTGCCCGCTTCGAAGAAGTGTCCACACTGATTACCGACCCGGCGGTGATTGCCGACCAGAAGCGCTACGTCAAACTCACCAAAGAGTACAAAGAACTGGGCGACCTGATGAATGCCCGCAAAGAGTACATGCAGGTACTGAACGGCATCGAGGAAGCCAAAGAAATCATCGCCAACGAAACCGACGCCGAGATGCGTGAAATGGCACGCGAAGAACTTGATGCCTGCCAGGCACGCCAACCTGAACTGGAAGAAGAGATAAAGCTCCTGCTTGTCCCCGCCGACCCGCAGGACAGCCGCAACGCCATTCTCGAAATCCGCGGTGGTGCAGGTGGAGACGAAGCCGCCATTTTTGCAGGCGACCTCTTCCGCATGTACACCAAGTATTGTGAGGCTAAAGGCTGGAGACTGGATATATCCAGCGCCAACGAAGGCGCAGCCGGCGGTTTCAAGGAAATCATCTGCTCCGTAACGGGAGACAACGTATATGGCACGCTGAAATATGAATCGGGCGTACATCGCGTACAACGCGTGCCTGCCACCGAAACGCAGGGACGTGTACACACATCCGCCGCATCCGTGGCGGTACTGCCCGAAGCCGAAGAGTTCGATGTAGTCATCAACGAGGGAGAAATCAAATGGGATACCTTCCGAAGCGGCGGTGCGGGCGGTCAGAACGTAAATAAGGTGGAATCCGGCGTACGCCTGCGCTATAACTGGAAGAACCCGAATACGGGTGTCGTAGAGGAAATTCTCATCGAATGTACCGAAACGCGCGACCAGCCGAAGAACAAAGAACGCGCCCTGTCGCGCCTGCGTACCTTTATATATGACAAGGAGCACCAGAAATACATTGACGACATCGCTTCCAAGCGCAAGACAATGGTCTCTACCGGTGACCGTTCGGCAAAGATACGTACCTACAACTATCCGCAGGGACGTATTACCGACCACCGCATCAACTATACCATTTATAACCTTGCCGCCTTTATGGACGGTGATATTCAGGATTGCATCGACCATCTGATTGTTGCGGAAAATGCAGAGCGACTGAAAGAAAGCGAATTGTAGTTATGAAAGGGCTATCAGTAGAGAAAGCGTTTCACACGGTTACCGAAGCGTTTCAGAACTGCCTGAAGCGCTTCCCGGTTACGGTAGCCTTTATCTTTGCATTCACTGCCTATCTCATTCATCTGACATCAATAAGCTGGACAGGCGAAGAACGGTTGCTGTTTATAACCGGTTACTACCTGTCGGTAGGTATCCTGCTTTCGCTCACGCTTCATCTGTGGAGCGAAGAAGTAAAAAGCCGGATGTGGAAGACAGGCATACAACTTGCCGCACACGCCCTGCTCATAGCCGATGCTTTCCTGCTCTACCGTTATCTCGGTACAGAGAGTTCATGGATTGAAATCGGCATCGCCCACACGGCGGCCATTCTCACCATAGGGCTTTCCACATTCTTCCTCTCGTTCCTGCGCGAGAAGAATGATATTGCCAGTTGGAATTTTGCACTGAACGCCGTTTCTTCGTTCGCTGTCACACAAATCATAGGCCTCATCCTATGGGCAGGCATCAGTCTGCTGTTGTTCTCACTGCACCAGCTGTTCGACATCCATTTCAGCGGAAAGTGCTATGCCTATATCTATTATCTGTGCAGCATAACGCTCGCCTTGATACTGTTCCTCGGATTGTTGCCGCAGGGAGAGGACAAACACAACCGCGAACCCCACTCATCCGAATTCCTGAACGGCATCATACACTACCTGTTCCTTCCGCTTACAGCCGGATATCTGACAGTGCTTTACATGTATGCCGCCCGCATCCTTGTCAGTTGGGAACTACCCACAGGCTGGGTGTCATGGCTCATCGTAGCATTAATGACGGTGTGCATCGCCATTCAATTCGGTCTGTATCCCGCACGCCTTGAAAATAACAAACGGTTTGACAACTGGATTGCCCGCTGGATGCCCGTACTGATACTGCCTCTGCTGTTACTGATGACCATAGGCATCGTGCGACGGTTCAACGATTACGGCATTACCGTTAACCGGCTCTATCTCGCCACACTCAACGGCTGGTTCTATTTTGTCTGTATCGGGTTGTTCGCCATCAAGGCACGGCGTATCAACTGGATACCCATTTCGTTTGCCATCATCTTTTTGCTGACGTCGGCATTGCCCGTCAACTATGCCGGCATTACAAAGAATGTCATTCTTAACGAAATCAAAGCCGAGATGCAACGCAGTTGCCGGGCAAAAGCCCCCCTCTCGCTACAACAATATGAGGAATGGATGTACTCGCTGCCGGAAAAGCAGGCGATACGGATAAACAGTAAATTCAGATACCTGAACAGCTGGTTCGGCACGGAGAGCGTCACTCATCTGATAGACAGAAACGTAACCTACAACCTCTATTCCGTGGCAGCGGATATTGAAACAAATGCAGCGCCCGTCGGCACTGATAGCGGCAAGGTTACCTATAGCGGAGCAATCGACAGTCAAACGAACATCAGTGTTCCCAAAGGCTACACGCGGTTTATCACCATACCCAGCGACGGTATGTCAAGCCGCTTTCTTACCATCCCCCGCCAATATCTTGAAAATGGAATATTGCCCGTTTCACTCGATACCCGGACGGACAATCTGAACGATAGCGCATATATCGAACTCAGCACATTGGAAATGTTGGAAAAGAACAGCAAGCACGGGCATATACCGCCTACCTCTTTCCGATGCAATTCTCCCAAGAACCTGTTCATGCTGACTGCATTCGATATCCATTATGAAAAGAACAGTGACGAAGATATAAGAATGAGCATCAAGGGATATTTATTTAAAAAGTAAAACCATTAAACCAACAAATTGCGATATGAACAAACAACAACTCTTTGAGAATATCAAACGCAAGAAATCATTTCTATGCGTAGGTCTGGACACGGATATCAAAAAGATTCCGGAACACCTGCTGAAAGAAGAAGACCCCATCTTTGCCTTCAACAAAGCGATTATCGATGCAACAGCCGACCTGTGTATCGCCTACAAACCGAATCTCGCTTTCTATGAGAGCATGGGAGTAAAAGGCTGGATTGCCTTTGAAAAGACCGTGAACTACATCAAGCAGAACTATCCCGACCAGTTTATCATCGCCGATGCCAAACGCGGCGACATCGGCAATACCTCTGCCATGTATGCACGTACTTTCTTTGAAGAACTGGACATAAACTCGGTAACCGTAGCTCCTTATATGGGCGAAGACAGCGTTACTCCATTCCTCACCTACGAAGGCAAATGGGTTATCCTGCTCGCACTGACCAGCAACAAAGGTTCGCACAACTTCCAACTGACGGAAGACAAAAACGGTGAACGTCTCTTTGAAAAAGTATTGCGCAAGTCACAGGAATGGGCAAACGACGAGCAAATGATGTACGTGGTAGGCGCCACCCAAGGACGTGCTTTCGAAGATATTCGTAAGATTGTTCCCAACCACTTCCTTTTAGTGCCCGGTGTAGGTGCGCAAGGCGGTTCATTGGAAGAGGTCTGCAAGTACGGCATGAACAAGACTTGCGGGCTGATTGTTAACTCCAGCCGCGGTATCATCTATGTAGATAAGACCGAAAACTTCGCAGCCGCTGCACGCAAAGCCGCACAGGAAGTACAGGCTCAGATGGCGGAACAGCTGAAAGCAATACTCTGAGAAGCAAATAAGAACTTATTTTAAACATAACCGGGCAGAATCGGCGAAATGGGTAGTTGTTCGCCTGATTCTGCCCGGTTCGTATCAATACATGATAATCCCGCACGATATGCTCGAAGGTTTCAAAAGGACCAATCTGTCATAGCCCGCCACATTGCAAATGTTTTCAATGAAGGAGAACTTGACAGAGACAGTAATATGCAAATTTTGCATAATACTATCTCAAAATATAAACCTACTGCGATTTACAACTTAGAGGTTATCATCTCAACACGACTGGTGATGAACTTCCTTGTATAGCATCATATTTTGTCATCTCCTAAAAACAAATTACCTTTGTCCTCAAATACTTAGCTATGCCTTACGAACGTAAAATCATCAACGATCCGGTGTTCGGATTCATCAACATACCCAAAGGACTGCTGTACGACCTTGTACGACATCCCCTTTTGCAACGCCTCACCCGTATCAAACAATTGGGATTATCGTCCGTGGTGTATCCCGGCGCACAGCATACCCGGTTCCAGCACTCACTGGGGGCATTCTACCTTATGAGTGAAGCTATCCAGCAACTTACCGCCAAGGGAAACTTCATTTTCGACAGTGAAGCGGAAGCCGTACAGGCGGCTATCCTCATGCACGACATCGGGCACGGTCCGTTCTCGCACGTGCTTGAAGATACTATTGTAAAAGGTGTCTCGCACGAAGACATTTCCCTGATGCTCATGGAACGCATCAACAAAGAAATGAACGGGCAACTGACACTTGCCATCCAAATATTCAAGGATGAATACCCCAAGCGTTTCCTCCACCAGCTGGTAAGCGGACAACTGGACATGGACCGCCTCGACTACCTGCGCCGCGACAGCTTCTATACCGGAGTAACGGAAGGTAACATAGGTTCGGCGCGCATCATCAAGATGCTCGATGTAAAAGACGACCATCTGGTCGTAGAATCCAAAGGAATCTACTCTATCGAAAACTTCCTCACTGCACGCCGCCTGATGTACTGGCAGGTATATCTGCATAAGACATCGGTTGCCTACGAAAAGATGCTCATCAGCACCTTGCTGCGTGCCAAGGAGTTAGCCGGCAAAGGCGTGGACTTGTTTGCCCCGCCCGCACTGAAATTCTTTTTATACAATGATATCAACCGGGAAATATTCTACAATAACCCGGACTGCCTGGAAAACTTTATCCAACTGGACGACAACGATCTTTGGACTGCCCTGAAAGTATGGAGCACACATCCGGACAGGGTGCTTTCCACACTAAGTATGGGCATGGTTAACCGTAACATATTCAAAGTGGAAATCTCCACCGAACCTTTCAGCGAGGAGCGTAAAGAAGAAATCACCCGGCAAATCGGCGAACAGCTGGACATCCCTCTTTCCGAAGCCGATTATTTTATCTCTACCCCAAGCATTGAGAAGAATATGTACGACCCGGCAGACGACAGCATCGACATCCTGTACAACGACGGCTCCATTAAAAACATAGCCGAAGCATCGGACATGCTCAACATCTCCCTACTCTCAAAAAAAGTAAAAAAGTACTACTTATGTTATCAACGTTTGCATAGATAAGTATAAAATATTCACCGCAGGACAAGGATATATAAAAAAAAAGTCCGTTATTTGTGTTTTGAAACCATCTAACAACAATAAAACATGGAGTTCTCTGCTAAACAAATTGCAACATTTATACAAGGAGAAATCGTAGGAGACGAGAATGCAACCGTGCATATCTTCGCCAAGATTGAAGAAGGAATACCGGGGGCAATCTCTTTCTTATCCAACCCTAAATACATACCTTATCTGTATGAAACCCAATCGAGTATTGTTTTGGTTAATAAGGATTTCACTCCCGAACAGGAAGTAAAAGCTACCATGATTAAGGTAGACAATGCCTACGAAAGCCTTGCCAAATTATTAAACCTGTATGAACAGAGCAAACCGAAACGCACCGGCATCGACCCGCGCGCATACGTTGCCGAAACTGCCAAAATAGGCAAAGATGTTTACATTGCGCCTTTTGCTTATGTAGGAGACCATGCAGAAGTGGGCGACAATACGGTAATTCATCCGCATGCCACTATCGGAAGCGGTGCTAAAGTAGGCAATGATTGCATTATTTACGCAAATGCAACAATCTACCACGATTGTCGCGTAGGCAACCGTTGCATCCTGCATGCCGGCTGTGTAATCGGTGCAGACGGTTTCGGTTTCGCCCCCACTCCCGAAGGGTATGAAAAGATTCCCCAAATCGGAATCACCCTATTGGAAGACAATGTGGAAATCGGCGCCAATACATGTGTAGACCGTGCCACGATGGGAGCGACTATCGTTCACAGCGGTGTAAAACTGGATAATCTGGTGCAGGTGGCACATAATGATGAAATCGGTTCGCATACGGTAATGGCGGCCCAAGTGGGCATAGCCGGTTCCACCAAAGTAGGCGAATGGTGTATGTTTGGCGGTCAGGTGGGTATAGCCGGACACATCCACATCGGAAACAAAGTGAACCTTGGCGCACAATCCGGTGTTCCCAGCAGTATTAAAGAAGGCAGTGTATTAATAGGTACGCCGCCTATGGAAGTGAAGCCCTACTTCAAGTCACAGTCCGTATTCCGCAAGCTGCCGGATATGTACTTTGAGTTGAATGCGCTCCGCAAAGAACTCGATGAATTAAAAAAACAATTAAATAAGTAACCAATGTTGAAACAAAAGACTCTGAAAGACAGCTTTTCACTCAGTGGGAAAGGTCTTCACACTGGACTTGATCTGACCGTTACTTTCAACCCTGCTCCGGACAATCACGGATATAAGATTCAGCGTACCGACCTGGAAGGTCAGCCTATCATTGACGCTGTTGCCGATAACGTGACCGAAACGACACGCGGCACCGTGCTTTCCAAAAACGGGGTTAAGATAAGTACCGTAGAGCACGGCATGGCTGCGCTTTACGCTTTGGGCATAGATAACTGCCTTATTCAGGTGAATGGTCCGGAATTTCCTATCCTGGATGGAAGTGCCCAATATTATGTCAACGAAATAGAACGTGTAGGTACGGTGGAACAAAGTGCCGTAAAGGATTTCTATATCATCAAATCCAAGATTGAATTCCGTGACGATGCCACCGGCTCATCCATCATCGTATTGCCCGATGAAAACTTCAGTCTGAACGTACTGGTATCCTACGACTCGACCATCATCCCCAACCAGTTTGCCACATTGGAAGATATGGCAAAGTTCAAGGATGAAGTAGCCGCCAGCCGCACTTTCGTATTTGTACGCGAGATAGAACCGCTGTTGCAAGCCGGACTTATCAAAGGCGGCGACCTGGACAACGCCATTGTTATCTATGAACGTGAAATGCCGCAGGATGCCTACGACAAGCTTGCCGACGTAATGGGCGTGCCTCACATGGACGCCAAGCAGTTGGGTTACATCAACCACAAACCGCTGGTATGGCCCAACGAATGCGCCCGCCATAAACTGCTGGACGTTATCGGTGATCTGGCTCTGATTGGCAAGCCCATCAAGGGACGTATCATTGCCACACGTCCGGGACATACCATCAACAATAAGTTTGCCCGCCAGATGCGTAAGGAAATCCGTCTGCACGAGATACAGGCCCCTACTTACGACTGCAACCGCGAACCCATTATGGATGTAAACCGCATCCGTGAACTGTTGCCGCACCGCTATCCGTTCCAACTGGTAGATAAAGTAATTGAGATAGGTGCCAACTACATCGTAGGTGTCAAGAACGTAACAGCCAACGAACCTTTCTTCCAGGGACACTTCCCACAAGAACCCGTCATGCCGGGCGTATTGCAGGTAGAGGCCATGGCGCAGACAGGCGGTTTACTTGTTCTGAACTCCGTAGACGAACCCGAACGCTATTCCACCTACTTTATGAAGATAGACGGCGTCAAGTTCCGCCAGAAAGTAGTGCCGGGAGATACTTTGATTTTCCGTGTCGAACTGCTGGCTCCTATCCGCCGGGGTATCTCTACTATGAAAGGCTATGTATTTGTAGGCGAAAAGGTAGTGTGTGAGGCTGAATTTATGGCTCAAATAGTAAAAAACAAGTAAATTAATTATGATAAGTCCCTTAGCGTATATTCATCCCGAAGCGAAAATCGGGGAAAACGTAGAGATTGCTCCTTTTGTTTTCATCGACAAGAATGTGGTAATCGGCGATAACAACAAGATTATGGCGAATGCCAACATTCTGTACGGTTCACGCATCGGCAACGGGAATACAATCTTTCCCGGAGCTGTAATCGGTGCTATCCCGCAAGACCTGAAATTCCGGGGAGAAGAGACTACCGCCGAGATAGGCAATAATAATACCATCCGCGAGAACGTGACAATCAACCGGGGTACGGCTGCCAAAGGAAAGACAATCGTTGGCAGCAACAACTTGCTGATGGAAGGTGTACATGTTGCACACGATGCCTTTATCGGCAACGGTTGCATCATCGGCAATTCCACAAAAATGGCAGGCGAGATTGTCATAGACGACAATTCCATCATCAGCGCCAACGTACTGATGCACCAGTTCTGCCACGTAGGCGGATTCGGCATGATACAGGGCGGATGCCGCTTCAGCAAAGACATACCGCCGTACATCATAGCCGGACGGGAACCCATCTGCTATGCAGGCATCAACATCGTGGGACTGCGCCGTCGCGGTTTCTCCAACGAAACCATCGAGGCCATTCACAACGCCTACCGCATTATCTATCAAAGCGGACTGAACAATACGGAAGCTTTGAAAAAGATTGAGAATGAAATGGAAATGACCCCAGAAATCAGCTATATTGTAAACTTTATACGCGAATCGGCTCGCGGCATTATTCCTGCAAGCAAATAAAAAGTTAATAATATGATATATAGATTTACCCTCATCTCCGATGAAGCGGACGACTTCATCAGAGAAATACAGATTGACCCGGAAGCCACGTTCTATGATTTTCACGAAGCCATCGTGAAATCAGTAGGTTATACCGACGACCAGATGACCTCTTTCTTTATCTGCGACGATGATTGGGAAAAGGAAAAAGAAGTTACCCTCGAAGAAATGGACGACAATCCGGAAATAGACAGTTGGGTGATGAAAGACACTCAGGTCAGCGAATTGGTAGAGGACGAAAAGCAGAAACTCCTGTACGTGTTCGACTACATGACAGAACGTTGTTTCTTCATCGAACTCTCCGAAATCATCACCGGCAAGAATATGACCGGAGCAAAATGCACTAAGAAAGCCGGAGAGGCTCCCAAGCAGACCGTTGACTTTGAAGAAATGGCTGCTGCCAGCGGCTCGCTCGACTTGGACGAAAGCTTCTACGGCGACCAGGACTTCGACATGGAAGACTTCGATAAAGAAGGATTCGGCGGTTTGGACGATGGAGCCGCAGGTATTGCTTACGAAGACGACAAATTCTGATAAACCGGTTCGGGCGAATAGCACCTGCTCCAATGACAACGAGACTTCCCTTGAGGATACATTCGTTTCAAAGGATGCAATTGTTTTTCGCCCGAATTATTTTGTTGCAATCTCATGAAAACATTGATAGTACTTATAGGCCCCACGGGAGTAGGAAAGACAGAACTCAGTCTCCGACTGGCGGAACACTTCGGAACATGTATCATTTCCGCCGATTCACGACAGCTTTATGCCGATTTGAAAATCGGTACGGCCGCCCCTACCCCGGAACAACTGCAACGGGTACGGCATTACTTTGTAGGCACACTGCAACTGACCGACTATTACAGTGCCGCCCAATATGAAGCCGAAGTACTGCAACTTCTTGAGCAACTCTATACCCGGCACGAGGTCGTACTCCTGACCGGCGGCTCCATGATGTACGTAGATGCCGTATGCAAAGGCATTGACGACATTCCTACCGTAGATGCCGAAACCCGCCGGCTTATGCTGCACAAATACGAAACGGAAGGTTTGGAGCACCTCTGTGCCGAACTGAAACTGCTGGACCCGGAATATTACAAAATCGTAGACCTGAAGAACCACAAACGGGTAATCCACGCACTGGAAATCTGTTATATGACTGGCAAGACCTACACCTCTTTCCGCACACAGCAAAAGAAAGAGCGCCCCTTCCGCATCATCAAAATAGGACTCACCCGTGACCGTGAAGAATTATATGCCCGTATCAACCAACGCGTAGAACAGATGATAACGGACGGACTGGTAGAGGAAGCCCGCAGTGTCTACCCTCACCGTGCACTCAATTCACTGAACACCGTAGGCTACAAGGAAATCTTCAACTATCTGGACGGTGAATGGACACTGCCTTTTGCCATTGAGAAAATCCAGCAGAATTCACGCATCTACTCCCGTAAGCAGATGACGTGGTTCAAGCGGGACGAAGAGATACGCTGGTTCCATCCGGAACAAGAAACGGAGATACTTGCATATCTCCGTTCCCAACTATCATAAGTCTGCCCGCAACCGGCAAAGCCCCTAAAATCTTTTCCGTACTTTACAATCCGGCTATCGTCAAGGCAAAGCCGTTATTGTCTTTTTCAGCCTTATGTCCTGGCTGGATGCGCCTATCATAACCTCAAACTCGCCCGGCTCCACTGTCCAGTTCATATTGCGGTCCAGAATCTGCAAGTCTTCCGGCTTCAAGGAGAAAGTGACCTGCCTGGTTTCACCCGGTTGCAAGGATACCCTCTCAAAACCGCGCAACTGCGAATCGTAGGTAATGACACTGCTCACCTTATCGCGTACATACAACTGCACCACCTCGTCACCCGCACGTTTTCCAGTATTCGTAACGTTGACTTTAATCATATATTCGCCCTGCGTATGCTGTTGCAACGGAGAGACTTCCAAATCGGAGTAAGCAAAAGTCGTATAGCTCAGACCGAAGCCGAACGGATACAGTTCGCCGATGACGCGTGTTGCGCCCGAACCGTTTGGACCGGAATGCGGTTGAGCGCCATGCGAACCGGGTTTGAAAGGGAAGTTCAGCTCTATCTGTCCTACGCTCTTAGGGAAAGTCACCGTCAGTTTGCCGCCCGGATTATGCTCACCAAACAGAGTCTCCGCAATCACCGTTCCTCCCTGACAACCGGGAAACCACGACTCCAAGATGGCTGGGATATAAGCATTTGCCCAGTTGACGGTGAGCGGCTGCCCGTTTATCAGCACCAGTATCACCGGCTTTCCCGTTGCATGCAATGCCTCAAGTAATTGCTGCTGGCGTCCCGGCAAGTCGAGCGAAGTACGCGAACGGCTCTCTCCCGTACGGTACTCATCCTCGCCAAGCACGGCAATAATGACATCACTTTCACCGGCTTTTGCTACGGCTTCGGCAATGCCTTGCTTTTCCTGTTCGCTCATGGGTGCAGGCAATATCTCCGTGGCAGGCCAACCTGCATCCACAATATCACAGCCTTTGGCATAATCCACTTCGGCAATGCCTTTCAGATAATTACGCAAACCGGCAAGCACGGTAACCGTCTCCAGTCCGTTAGGGCCGTAACGGCTGGTCATAAAGTTATCCTCATCAGCCAACGGGCCGGTTACCAGCACCTTCTTTATCTGCCGTTTATCCAGCGGAAGGATATTATTCTCGTTTTTCAGAAGCACAAGTGCCTGTTGCTGCATCTGCTTCACAAAATCCATATTCCGGTCTGCCCCGCCTACTCTGTCGGCGGCTTTCGTATCGGCTACATAAGGTTGGTCGAACAGTCCCAAACGGAATTTCACCCGCAGCACTTCCGACACACGCTTGTCTATCACAGCCATTGAAATCTTCTTCTCTTCCAGCAACCGGCGGACGGGCAGAATAAAATCGGAAGGCGGAGTAAAGTGGGTACGCACATTCAAGCCGGCTTCCAAAACCTGGCGCACAGCCTCATCATAGGTATCCGCCACATGATGCTTGGACTCCACAAACTCCACAGCCTCGCTGTCGCTCACCACATAGCCGTCGAAGCCATACTCCTCGCGCAGCAATTCCGTCAGGAAATAGTAGCTGGCGGATACGGGCACACCGTCCCAATCGTTATAACTGCTCATCACTCCCATAGGATGCGAGTTCTGAATGACCTTCTTAAAAGGATAAAGAAACAGTTCGTGCAACTCGCGCGGAGCCACATGCGGGTCGGTACGGCAATTCCCGTCACGCCCGCCTTTGGGCACACTGTAAACTGCATAGTGCTTCAAGGTGGCGGCTACTCCCTGCGACTGGATGCCGTTCACCATTTCCGTTCCCAAAGCCGCTATCAGATAGGGTTCTTCTCCATAACACTCCAATGTACGTCCCCAACGCGGGTCGCGTACGATATCCAGTATGGGAGCATACACATTGGTATATCCCAACGCTTTCGCCTCTTGTCCGGCTATGACACCGGCACGGCGGACAAGCTCTTTGTTCCAGGTGCTTCCGATGGCAATAGGAGCAGGCAACGGAGTGGCTTTGGTGTGGTTCAGTCCGTGAATCCCCTCATTCGTGAAGTCAACGGGAATCCCCAAACGGGTTTCTTCCACAAACCAGCGTTGCACGGTATTGACGGCCTCGGCATGATTGCTGAAAGGGTACAATAAACCGGGAACCTGCGCAGACTTCTTTCCCACGCCGTTCAGCATCTCATCGATATTGGCAATGCCGTCTTTCCATATTTCGTTTTTCCAGCCGGCAACGGGCAGGGAATCCTTTAACACACGTCCGTAGCCGTAAAGAGTTGCCAGTTGGCAGGTTTTCTCTTCCACTGACATTTGGGAGAGCAGGTCGGCTACCCGCTTTTCAACCGGTTGGGAAGGGTCTTCATAAATGTCCTTCACCCCGTTCTTGTTGAAATCGATCCAACCGTTCCGATACATTTTCTTGTTTTGCGCCTGCACATTTCCGGCAAGTCCCAGACAAAGAGCGGAAATGCAGATAATCAGTTTGTGTTTCATGTATAAAATCAATAATAAGTAATTAAAGTTCAAACAATTCCGCATATTCGGCTTCAATGAACGCATCCAGTTCATTATAGAGCGACCGCATCGCCTTTACATCCGCTTCCCCTTTCCTGCGCCACTCTTTCAATACCGGTACGGTGCGCCGGAACACCTCATCCTCTACCGGAGCCAGCAACTGCATATAGCCGTTCTTATCGGTATTATAAAGCCTTTCCCAGTTCATATAGCGGTTGCTGCCCATACCTTGCCCGTAAGAGAAAACATCCCCTGCCAGTATTACCGACCAATTGCCCAAAGGAGAAACCTTCTTTGCTTCATCGCGAACCAGCAACCTCGGCAAAGCCTTGTCCGCCCCTTTCACCCAGACGGGCATTGCCACTCCGGTAGGCGGATACCCCAGAATTGTCCACATCGTAGTGAGTTCGGGCCGCTCCCCTTCTTTCACGCCCTGCACCACCACCGAACTTGCCGTACTGCTGCGTGCGATGAAGTCCTGGTCTACAAACCACCCCGTTGTCTTAGGACGATTGAAATCCCCGCTCTTCAAATCAATCCCCAAAAGCGGATTGGCAAAAGAGCGGGAAAGCTCCCTGAATATCCATTGCGGCGTAATCTGTCCCGTAGCAGAGGCCGGCATCAGCAACTTATCTTCCTGCATAAAGCGGACATAACCCGCTCCCTCATTCACCTTACCGGAAAAAGAGAAGTTGGTGCGTGCAATGTATCCGCAAGGCGCATCCTTAGGATTGTTGGCATCGTACATCACATACTCGTAATAATCCACTTCGAACATAGCAGCACCGCCTTTGGCATCAATCACACCGAAGTTGGCCTCTATCAGGCTGGGTTTGGACAGCGTATCGAGAAATTGGCAGAAATCCTTTACCGTGGCACACACTTCCAACGCACGCCGCATTACCCGTCCGTTGGCCTCTCCACGTTCCTCGCCGGGTTTCACCTCGACCAGATTATAGGATTGCGTATTCATAATGGAGAAGCCCGCGGCGTTCGTACCTATCCACACATCCGTCGGATTGTCTTCCCCACTGTTCACAACGGCTACAAAAGGATAGCGACCGCCGGAGAAGTATCTCACGCTGTTTTGCGGAAAGTCCGTATCGCGGTTCTTCCATAACAAAGGACGTCCGTCGGGGGTAACCTTGCCGGAAATTACGGCAGAAGTACAGGCGGAAAGCGGCCCGGCGCTTCCCAAAGATACAATGGCGGCAATCAAAGCCAATAAAGTCCGTTTCATAGCAAAGAAGTTTTACCGTTAATCTCGACAAAGATAAAAAATCAATCCGGATTAGTATATCACACCGGTCAAAATACCTACAAATAGCGATTGCAGTTCTCGAAGAAAAGCCGTTACTTTGCGCCCGAAACATAGAGTGGAAAGGAATAACCTGCAATGAATGAACAACATAAATATCGGGCTACGGACAAGATGAGCGACCTCATCTGTGACAATTACTCCTTATTAATGGTGATGAGCCGTTTCGGGCTGTCGCTCGGCTTCGGAGACAAGAGTGTAAAGGATGTCTGCGAAGCCCAGCATGTAGACTACCGCACCTTCCTCGCCGTAGCCAATTTCATCAGCGAGGAGCAATACTCGTACAGTGCGGACAATGATTCATTCTCGATTCCGGCACTGATGGATTATCTGAAACGCGCACACGCCTACTTCCTCGACTTCAACCTGCCTGCCATGCGCCGTAAGCTGATAGAAGCCATAGACTGCTCCAGAGACAATGATGTGGCTTATCTCATCCTTAAGTTCTTTGACGAATACGCCAAGGAAGTGCGCCGCCACATGGAGTACGAAAACAAAGCCGTCTTCACTTACGTGGAGCAACTGCTGCAAGGCAGACCGTCCGATGTGTACAACATCGCCACTTTCGCCAGCAAGCACAACCAGATAGACACCAAGCTGAAGGAACTGAAAAACATCATCATCAAGTACTATCCGGAAAAAGAGAACAACAATCTTCTGAACGCCGTCCTTTTCGACATCTTCAATTGCGAACAGGACCTTGCATCGCATTGCCAGGTAGAAGACTATATGTTTGTTCCCGCCGTAGCGCAAATAGAAAAAAGACTGAAAGATGAACAATAATATTTCTCTGAAAATAGTTGTTGCAGAAACTTCGGTCATTGTACGAAGTGGTCTTGCGGCAGTGCTCAAACGCATTCCCAATCTGAATGCGCATCCCATTGAGGTGTCGTCACCGGAAGCATTGCAGAACTTTATACATCTGCACACTCCCGATATTGTAATCGTAAACCCTACTTTCGGCGGTTGGTTCAACCTGCCCTCTTTCAAGACAAGCCATAACGGAAACAGTATCAAATACATCGCATTGGTATGTTCCGTCATCGACAATAACGCGCTGAAAGAGTATGACGAAAGCATCGCCATCTGTGACGATATCGAAATGATTACCACAAAAATCAACCGTCTTCTCCATACCGAAGAAGAAGATGAGAAGGACAGCAAACAGGAAACGCTCAGCCAACGTGAAAAGGAAATCATTACCTGCGTCGTAAAAGGCATGACCAACAAGGCGATTGCCGACAAACTGTATCTGTCTATCCATACCGTCATCACCCACCGCCGTAACATTGCACGCAAGTTGCAGATACATTCTCCCGCAGGCCTCACCATCTATGCCATTGTGAACAAGCTGGTGGAACTGAGCGATATTAAAGACACTTTATAATCCTTTCTTCCACACAGCCTGCCGGAAGAAAGAATGCAAAACCCGTTTCCCCATAGGAGAAAAACATATTGACCTGCCGCTGGAACTTCATCAGTCCGGCAGGTATCTCCGCCGCATCCGCCACAAAACAAATCCCCGCTTCACGATGTCGCATCGGAAAACGGGGATCCTTTTATCTTCATAAAAGTGGTTACGTAATTATGACTAACTAATTCATTCTTTAAATCTGATGTTGCAAAGATACGGCATCGCACCCGATGCCGCAATCACCTGATATAGGTATATTAAAGAACAACAGTCATTATAAATAGGTAAAGCCGCCATTCAACCATGTATTTCTGCCAGCCCTATCCCTTTGCCACCTCTTCCTTAACCGCTGCGGACAATTGCTCCAGTGCTTTTTGCAGCACCGAACGGGGACAGCCTACATTCAACCGCATAAAGCCTTCTCCCGGTTTGCCGAACATCGTCCCGTCATTCAGGGCCAGATGAGCTTTTTCCGCAAACAGTCTTGCCAACTTCTCTTGCGGCAGCCCCAATGCCCTACAATCCAGAAAAACGAGATAAGAGGCCTGCGGGCGTATCATACCGATGCCCGGAACATGTTCTTTCAGATAATTCTCCGTAAAGTCAATATTGGCCTGTACATATCCGAGTACCTGTTCCAGCCACTCTTCACCGTGCGTATAGGCAGCCGCAGCGCCGATGTAAGCAAATAAATGCCCTTCGCAGAACTCGCCCGCCTCCATAAACTCCCGGAAACGCCGACGAATATCCTCATTCACCGCTATGGCATACGAACTGCCCAATCCCGGCATATTGAAAGCCTTGCTGGGAGCCATAAAAGTAAGAGAATTCTGTGCGGCAGCCTCGGACACCGTGGCGAAAGGATGATGCTTATAAGGGGGTAAGGTAAGATCCGCGTGTATCTCGTCGGAAACAACCATAGTCCCACTCTCTTTACAAATATCCGCTATCCGACGCAGTTCTTCGACCGTCCATACACGTCCGCCCGGATTATGGGGATTACAAAGGATAAGCAACCTGCATCCCCGGATATCCTTAGAGAAACGCTCAAAATCAATATGATAATGCCCGTCGTACAAATCGAGCGGAGAATAGACCACTTCGCGTCCCAAGCGTTCGGTCACCAGGAAAAAAGGATGGTACACTGGTGTCATTACCATGACCTTGTCGCCCGGTTTGGTAAAGCATTGCAGCGCAAAGGCCTGCCCGCGTACAATTCCGGGAACAAACGTCAGCATATCACGCGTAACATCCCACTGGTGGCGTTTGTGCAACCAACTGCAAATAGAGGTATACCACTCCTCACAGGCAAAAGTATATCCCAAAACCTCGTGGTCGAGACGACGGCGCAACGCATCCATCACAAAAGGCGGCGTACGGAAATCCATATCGGCCACCCACATGGGAAGCAAATCTTTACGTCCCCACACATTCTCCACGCCGTCCCATTTTACGGAGTCCGTACCGCGGCGTTCAATCACTTCATCAAAATTATACTTCATAAGGTTCAAGCTATTTTAATTGAGTTTCCGAGTTTAACGACAGTATATAAAATTATTCGCAAAAGTACGAAATATCTTTGCTTTTGAGTAAATTTGCCAACCAATTTAAAAGAGACATATATGATTAAAGCCCTGTTTTTTGACATCGACGGTACACTGGTGAGCTTCAAGACCCACCAGATTCCCGTTTCCACCATCGAAGCGCTGGAAGCCGCCAAAGCCAAAGGCATACAGATATTCATTTCTACCGGACGTCCGCGTGTCATCATCAATAACCTCGCCGCCCTGCAGGAACGGAAACTGATAGACGGCTACATCACCATGAACGGCGCCTATTGTTTTGTGGACGATACCGTTATCTACAAAAGTCCCATACCGGCAGCCGAAGTCGATGCACTGACAGGCTTCTGTCACGAGCGCAATCTCCCCTGCATACTGGTGGGTGAACACGATATTTGCGTCAATCAGCCGGGCGAACTCGTAACAGAGATATTCAACAGACAACTCAAAACAGACCCCATCCCACCCAAACCCTATACAGACAACCATTCGGACAAGGAGTACTACCAACTGACGCCCTTTATCGATATTGAAGAAGAACAACTCCTGCTGCCTTCCATTCCCAACTGCGAAATGGGACGCTGGCATCCGGCATTTGTAGATGTCACCGCCAAAGGAAATACCAAACAACGCGGCATCGACGAGATAATCCGGCATTTCGGCATCCGTCTGGAAGAAACGATGGCTTTCGGCGACGGTGGAAACGATATCAGCATGTTGCGTCATGCAGGCATCGGAGTGGCTATGGGCAATGCCAAAGACGATGTTAAAGCCGCAGCCGGTTACGTCACTACGAGCGTTGACGACAACGGCATAGCCAATGCACTAAAACAATACGGAATAATCGAAAGTTGAGGGTTGAAAGCCAGCTATGCATATGTCCTTCGTACCCGACACTCAGAACAAGGAGTTTCAAGATGCCTTGAACCTCATACAGTACACCCGCCAGTCTGTTTTCCTGACGGGGAAAGCGGGTACGGGAAAGTCTACCTTTCTCCGGTATATCTGCGAACATACCAAGAAGAAACACGTTGTGCTGGCTCCTACGGGAATTGCCGCCATCAATGCGGGGGGAAGCACGCTGCACAGTTTCTTCAAACTGCCGTTTTATCCTCTGCTGCCCGATGACCCCAATTTCAGCTTACAACGGGGACGCATCCACGAATTCTTTAAATACACCAAACCTCATCGCAAGCTGCTCGAAGAACTGGAGCTGGTTATCATCGACGAGATTTCCATGGTACGGGCAGATATCATCGATGCCGTCGACCGTATTTTGCGGGTTTACTCACGCAACCTCAGGGAGCCTTTCGGCGGAAAACAAATCCTGCTGGTGGGCGATGTATTCCAGTTGGAACCCGTAGTGAAAGGGGACGAACGGGAAATACTGAACCGTTTCTATCCTACCCCTTATTTCTTCTCTGCAAGAGTATTCGGACAGATAGACCTCGTGTCCATTGAACTGCAAACCGTCTACCGTCAGACCGACAAGGTATTTGTCAACGTACTGGACCATATACGGAGCAATACAGTAGGCGCTGCCGACCTGCAACTGCTCAATACCCGCTACGGTACACAGATAGAACAATCCGAAGCCGATATGTACATCACCCTCGCCACCCGCCGCGATAATGTGGATTATATCAATGACAAAAAACTTGCCGAGCTTCCGGGAGACCCCGTTACGTTTCATGGTGAAATCATGGGCGACTTTCCCGAAAGCAGCCTTCCCACCTCTCAGGAGCTGGTACTCAAACCGGGCGCTCAAATCATTTTCATTAAAAACGATTTCGACCGCCGGTGGGTAAACGGTACAATCGGCATTGTCAGCGGCTTCGACCCTATTGAAGAAACACTCTACATCATTACCGACGACGGCAAGGAATGTGATGTGAAACGGGAGTCCTGGCGGAATATCCGCTACAAATACAACGAAGAAAAAAAACAGATTGAGGAAGAGGAATTAGGAACTTTCACCCAATATCCTGTACGACTGGCATGGGCCATCACTGTCCATAAAAGCCAGGGACTGACTTTCAGCCGGGTAGTCATCGACTTCACCGGTGGCGTATTTGCCGGTGGACAAGCATACGTGGCACTCAGCCGGTGCACATCGCTGGAAGGGATACAGCTGAAAAAGCCCGTCAGCCGCGCCGATGTATTCGTACGTCCCGAAATTGTAGGATTCGCCCAACGCTTCAACAACCGCCAGGCCATTGACCGTGCCTTGAAGCAGGCACAGGCAGATGTGCAATATGTAGCGGCAGCCAAAGCCTTCGACCAGGGAGACTTCGAGACTTTCCTCAATGAATTCTTCAAGGCCATCCATTCCCGTTATGACATCGAGAAACCCGTAGTGCAACGTCTTATCCGCAAAAAGCTGAATATCATCAACCGGCTGAAAGCAGACAACGCCTGCCTGAAACAAGACATGGAAAAACAGCGGAAGCGCCTGCAAGACTACGCCCGCGAATATTATGCCATGGGGAACGAGTGCATCACCCAAGCCCGCGACGCCCGTGCCGCCCTTGCCAATTATGACAAAGCTTTGGAGCTTTATCCCGAATACACGGATGCCTGGGTGCGAAAAGGCGTCACCCTCTTCAACGAAAACCAATACCAGGAAGCCGAAGAATGCCTGAACCGTGCCGTACGCTTGCGCCCCGCCGAATTCAAAACCGTGTACAACCGTGGAAAGTTGCGGCTTAAACTCGGAAACATTGAAGGTGCCATAGCCGACCTGGACAAAGCCACCACCCTAAAGCCCGAACATGCCGGGGCTCACGAACTCTTCGGGGACGCTTTGATGCAAGCCGGAAAAGAGGTTGAAGCAGCCTTGCAATGGCGATTGGCGGAAGAACTCCGCAAAAAGCGCTCCTCAAAATAAAATCCATCCTTATACATTTGATTTCAAGAAACTTATTATTACTTTTGTAATATACTTTTAAACCAAGTCCGACAATATCATGCTTCTGAAACTTTATGAAAAGAACAACAACCCGGCAGATTTGCAACAAGTAATCGACATCCTGAACGACGGGGGCATCATCATCTACCCCACCGACACCATGTATGCCATCGGCTGCCACGGACTGAAGGAACGTGCGATAGAACGTATCTGCCAGCTCAAAAACACCGACCCCAAGAAGAACAACCTTTCCATCATCTGCTACGACCTGAGCAGTATCAGTGAATATGCCAAGTTCGACAACAACACGTTTAAATTAATGAAGCGCAACCTTCCGGGCGCTTTCACCTTTATCTTAAACGGCACAGTCCGTCTGCCGAAGATATTCCGCAACCGGAAAGAAGTAGGAATCCGTATGCCCGACCATCCGATAATACAGGAACTGGCACGCCTGCTGGATGCCCCTATCATGACCGCCACACTCCCCCATAACGAAAACGAAGACATTGAATACTGCACCGACCCCGAACTGATTGATGAGAAGTTCGGCAATATCGTCGACCTGGTTATCGACGGTGGAATAGGTGGCATAGAGGGTTCCACAGTGGTGGACTGCACCGGTGGCGAGGCAGAAATCGTACGTCAGGGAAAAGGCTGGCTGGATGAAGGATAAAATTCAATCTCCGCATATTCCTCAAAAACATTTCCGGCTCTTATAATGTTTCTTTTTCAAAGAAACAACATATTCTATGAGTACAAAAGAGCAATACTGGAAATATTCATTGATTACCATCATTATCGGGTTGGGGATTATCCTCGCCAGACAAATCACTCCCTTCTTAGGCGGTCTGTTGGGTGCATTGACCATCTATATACTGGTCAGGCGCCAGATGATTTATCTGTCCGAAAAGCGAAAGGTAAAACGGAGCATAGCTGCCACCGTCATTACGGCAGAAGCCATTTTATGCTTTCTCGTTCCTCTGGCATTGGTAGTATGGCTGGCGGTAGTAAACCTGCAGAACATCAACCTTGATCCGCAGGCAGTCATTGCACCTTTTGAAGAAGCCGCCTCCATTATCAAGGCCAGAACCGGATACAATATACTAAGCGGAAACAGCCTTTCATTCTTCATTTCATCCCTTCCACGCATCGGACAGACATTAATGGGAGGCATCAGCAGCTTCATCGTCAACATGTTTGTACTGGTATTTGTCCTCTACTTCATGCTGATAGGCGGAAAGAAAATGGAGCAATATGTCAACGAACTTCTTCCTTTCAATGAAACCAACACACAGGAGATAGTACACGAAATCAATATGATTGTCCGTTCCAATGCCATCGGCATACCTTTGCTTGCGGTAATACAAGGCGGAGTAGCCATGCTCGGCTATTGGATATTCGATGCTCCCAATATTCTGTTTTCAGGCTTTCTTACAGGTTTCGCCAGTATCATACCCATGGCAGGTACGGCATTGGTATGGATTCCCATAGCCATATACATGGCACTTATCGGCAACTGGTTCCAAGCAATCGGACTGGTCATATTCGGTTCCCTTGTCATCTCGCAACTCGATAATCTGATACGTTTCGTCATTCAAAAGAAAATGGCCGATATTCATCCGCTCATCACTGTCTTCGGAGTTGTTATCGGCCTCTCCCTTTTTGGATTTATGGGGGTCATATTCGGCCCGTTACTACTTTCCCTTTTCTTTCTCTTTGTCAATATGTTCAAAAAAGGATATCTGGACGGAGCAAAATAAATCGCTCCTAAGGTGTAAACGGAACAAAGCACCGGACTCCCCCGAAAGCCTCATAACCGACTTTGGAATGGCAGTCCGATGCCTTGCATATCAGAAGAGTCCGGCTGAATGCAACGTACCTCTACGGAAAACGTTTACTTCCGGCCGATTTTCTCATTGTATTCCGATGTTATGATGTACCGGAGTCAGGATAAACGTAAATTCATAATCAGCATAAGGCACCTGATACTCAGGACGGGCTATGCGTCCCCAACTATCCTCGCATCCCAAACCGGCTTGAACCTTATCAATGCAGAAGTTTGTCAAATTCGCCTCTTCCACCTCCTGAGAGTGTCCCTGGCGCTTGCTCCAGCCTTCATCCAAAGATTCAATCGTATAGTGTAAAGCCGATGCGGAGAACGGAGCGGCAGCAACTGCCTCTATACCGTTACCGGCTGCATCCAGCATCTTCCACCAACGGATATCCGTCTTTGTGCCATTCTCCTGCGGACGGATATACGGATAGAACTGCTCCGATACGCTCTGGCGATAGATACCGAGGTCGGTACAATGGTTACGGTCTGCATAGTTCTCCACCGGACCGCGGCCGTAGTATTCTACAGTTTCAAAGCTGCGGGGCATAGGCATCTGCATGCCGAAACGGAAGAGGTTGGCTACTTTGGCATTCTTATCGGCAACCATCTTTTGAGTGATTTTAACAGCGCCACTGTTGTTGATAACATATGTCAGACCTAACTCCGCCGATGCTTCCGGCAGTTTATAAGCCGCGTCCACAATCACTTGTCCGTTCTCGGTGTGCTGACTGAAAGAAGTCAGTTTTATCTCCGGATTCTTCCAGACAGCATATTTACGTTGCAGGTTAGCGCCGAAATCATTGTCGGTAGGAGCACGCCAGAAGTTGGGCGTAAGCGCCTCACCTTCCTTAATCATATCCAGACCGTTCACTTCGTATTTTGTCAGATAACCGGTATGCTTGTTGAACTCCATACGGAAAGCCTCACCGGAGACAATAAGATAGTTGCAGTCGTTCTCCTGTATCACGGGAGCGACCACTTCCACGTTGCTCAATTCCGTGTTCTTCAAATCCATTGCAGGAGCCTGATAGGCATTCAGCATCAATTGGTCTTTAGCGACAATATGCCCTGCCGGAAGCAGACCTTCACGTTCCTTCAATTTATAAGACACGTTAAGCAACCACTCGGCACACTGGCAGACAGTTCCCAAATCCAGTTTGACTTTAGCAGTCTGCTGCGGAGCTACATTCAGGTCATCCACACGACCGCTGCGCATCACCTTGCCGTCTTTCAGCATTTCCCACTCCAGATAACAGTCCGAAAGGTCACGGAAGAAGTTTTCGTTGAATACATTAATTTCTCCACGCTGCAAATCGGCCGGAGTTGTCCAGATATTCTGATAGATACGTCCTACCTCGTACATATGAGGATTGGGTACGCGGTCGGGACTGACAAGCCCGTTATTACAGAAATTGACATCGCTGGCATCAAAGCGGTTGAAGTCACCGCCATAGGCATAAATCATCTTACCGTTCTTACCGGTCCAACGTACGGACTGGTCTACAAAATCCCAAATGAAGCCACCCTGATATTTGGGATATTTGCGAATCATATCCCAATATTCTTTGAAACCGCCTTCCGAATTACCCATGGCATGCGCATACTCACACTGAATGAGAGGTCTGTTCATAGAATCATCCTCACAATATTTCAGACAATCGTTATATCCATAATACATCGGACAGAATATATCGGTCTTTCCTGTCTTTCCGGCCTGTTCGTATTGCACGGCACGGCTCGGGTCTTCCGCTTTCACCCAGTCATAAGCCGCTTCAAAGTTAGACCCATAACCGGCTTCATTACCCAATGACCAGAAAATGATGCTCGGATGGTTGAAACTGCGCTGTACATTACGCTGATTACGCTCCATATGAGCTTTCTTGTAATCGGCACGTTTGGCAAGAGTGGATTCTCCATATCCCATTCCGTGAGACTCGATATTGGCTTCCGCTACCACATAAATACCGTATTGGTCGCACAAATCATACCACAGATTATTATCGGGATAGTGGCAGGTACGCACCGCATTCAGATTGAACTGCTTCATAAGCTGAATATCCTGAATCATACGCTCACGGGAAACGACATAACCGTAATCAGGATCCATTTCGTGACGGTTGGCTCCCTTGAACAGGACAGGCTTGCCGTTTACCAATACCTGCGCATTCTTCAGTTCAATTTTACGGAAACCCACTTTTATGGGAATAACCTCGCCACTGCCTTGCAAAGCAGCACGTAATGTATAAAGATACGGAGTTTCCGCTGTCCATTTGTGCGGATTGTCAAGGTTCATTACAGCAACCCCGTTACCGCGTACAGTTGCCGTTGCCACCTGCTTGCCTTCGGCATCCAATAGCTCCAAGGCGGTATTACCGTTACCTTTCAGACTGACTTCCACACGCAAAGAGCCGTTTTTGTAGTCAGCATCCAAATCCGGAGTGACACGGACATCCTCGATACGTTTCTTATCGCGGGCATACAGATAGCAGTCGCGTCCCACTCCGCTATAACGGAAGAAATCCTGATCTTCAAGATATGTGCCGTCGCACCAGCGGAACACCTGAAAAGCTATCAGGTTCTTCTGTCCCGGTTTCAGGTAAGAGGTGAGGTCGAATTCTGCCTCCAGTTTGCTATCCTCGCTGTAACCTACATACTTGCCGTTCACCCACAGGTACATATTGGAAGTCACCGAACCGAAATGAGCTATAATGTCCTTACCTTTCCAAGTAGCAGGCACTACAATCTCCCGGCGGTATGAACCTACATGATTGTCCACAACAGGCACTTGCGGCGGATTATTCTTGAACTGATTGCGCCAGGCATAACCTACGTTCACGTAAATAGGATCTCCAAAGCCATTCAGCTCCCAAACACCGGGAACAGGCATATCGCACCAGCCTTTATCATTGAACCTCGGCTTCCAGAAATCAACGGGGCGGGCGTCTGCATCTTTCACCCAAAAGAATTTCCAAGTACCGTTTAAGGTCATAAAACGGGAAGAGTGCTCTTTAACTCCCGTCTGTGCCACGCCTTCCGATTCGTAAGCAAAATAATTGGTGTGCATCGGGGCACGGTTCACAGCATTCACTTCCGGATTCTGCCATTCGGTAAAAGACTGCGCGTTTGCCATCACAGCCAAAGCAGTAAATAATCCGGTAACAATTCGTTTTTTCATGATATCTATTATTTATTCAGGTTTGTATGCTGCAAAGATAAAAACTACAAATCAAAACCCAACCGGGTTTTAAGTCAAAAAAAGTATACTTATCTTTATAAATACATGCTCTATAATTTTCAATTTACCGGTATAGAGCATCATACACCCATCTTAAACATAGAAAAAAATGTGTGTCAAAACTAAAATTCGCTTATTATTTGTTTCTTTATTAAGCACGGAACTACACGGAAGGCACGGATTTCACGGAAAAAGAATAAAGAAAATCCGTGAAATCCGTGCCTGAAAGAAATCATCAAGTGTATTTCTCCATTTGCATCATACCGGACAGCAAGTTTGTACATCAGCCTATAACCGGTTTCCCTTCCTGCAATCTCTTCAACCGTAACAACGCTTCTATATAATAATAATCCGCATAGATAATGGAAGCATCTACTTCCGACTTCGCCGGCCAATGTCCTGTAGAGTGAAGCAGAAATGCCGGGCTTGCCTCACCGCATTGATAATTTTCCGTACTCAAACTCTTCAGCATTTTCATCGCCGCATCCTTATACCGCTCTCCTTTGTCACCAGGCAGATAAGTGGAAAGTTCCAGCAATGCGGAAGCCACTACGCAGGCAGCCGAAGCATCACGGGGAGCATCGGGTATTGCGGGATCGTTGAAATCCCAATAAGGAACATAGTCTTCCGGAAGTTTTTCCAAATATACATCCGTTACTTTCTGCACAAAATCCAAGTAACGACAATCTTTGGTTTCACGATAAACTACCGTATATCCATAGATAGCCCATGCCTGACCGCGTGCCCACATGCTACTGTCGGCATATCCCTGATGTGTAACCCCTTTGACGAAATCACCGGTCAGCGTATCGTAAACGGCTACATGATAAGAGGTATAATCAGGCCGGAAATGATACTTCATCGTCTTATCGGCATGCGAAATGGCAATGTCCGCCAGATAAGGGTTTCCCCCGTTCTTTGCCGCCCAAAACAGCATTTCCAGATTTATCATATTATCCATGATTGTGTTGTGCCCGCCAAACAATTCTACATTGCGGGGCCAAGACAGCATTGTACCCACCTGCGGTTTGAACAATGTAGCCAATGTATCCGCCGTATCCAGAATCACCTGTTTGTAAGCCGGATTTTGTGTCAGACGATAACCGTTGCCGTAACTGCAAAAGATAAGGAAGCCTAAATCATGGTCGAATGCGGGTGTTTTGGAAAGGAACTCCAAAGAGGCGGTGAACTTCTCCGCTTCCTCTTTTATCCGCTTGTCACCGCTATATTCGTAATCATACCACAGCACACCGGGCCAAAAGCCGGCACACCATTCCTCTTTCGTTGCCTTACGGCAGTTCCAATCGCTTTGACCATTCAGTATATTGCGGGGCATCATGGTATAGTCCACCGCACCATTTGCATCATGCAATCGATTTAAGGTACGCTCTACCTGGCGATTACAATAGTCCAACGCCTCGTCAACGCGAAACTTATTTTCCGTAGTAGTACAGGCAGCTAACAGGCATATACCCAAAGCTGCCAACAGAGCTTTTGTCTTCATATCCGATTTTATTCTATTATTTCTCAACATGGAACCAGTCGGCGTCCACCCAACCGCGTTCTTTACCGTAAGGAGCCGTACTGAACAATCCTACCTTAGCTCCTATCCATTTTCCCTGACGGGCTGTAAAAGGAGTTCCGGCAGACATATACTTCTTGCCGTCCAAACTGTAAGAAAAACGGCAGATACCGCCTTTCTCCACTTTTACCCGCAGATAGATTTCCCTTTCACAATTGGGATACAGACCGGCTTCATAAATCCGGCTTGCCGGAATTTCCGCCAGACGGACAGCCGTCTCCGGCGTATTCTGCTCGGCATCTTTACAAACGGCCTGTTTCAGTATAAACCGTTCGCCGACCTTTTCCACACCTATATAACTGTAATCCCAGCCCATTACAATCAGTCCCGATTGCTGTCCGTCCATTTTGGCAGATACTTTCAGTTTGGCAGTGGCCGTGAATTTTTCTGCCGGAAACTTCTGCAACAACAGATTAGGCACTTCCCAGAAGTTTACGAAATTCTCCGAAAGTACATGTCCGTAGATACGAACAAAACCCAAATCCGAAGTAAAGCCGAACGTATCCTGATAATTGGCATGCCATTCCCATTGCAACCCCAACTGGCGAGCATTGAATTCATCACTTTCCACAGGAGTCTCTATGGAATAAGTCCCGCCCACATCCGGTTTGCGATAGATAGTGACCGGTTCACCGCAACCGTCACCGTCTTTGTCCACACCGATTACCGGCCAGTCATTCACCCAGGTCATCGGATTCAGATGAATCACACGTCCGTACATCGCCTTATCCTGAAAATGTACAAACCACGATTCTCCCGTATTCGTATCGATCCATGCCCCCTGATGAGGTCCGTTAATATCCGTCTTACCCTGCGCCATTACAATTTTCGGGTCGTACGGGCCGTACACGCTGCGAGAGCGCAACACCAACTGCCAGCCCGTAGCCACACCACCCGCAGGGGCGAAAATATAATAATAGCCGTTGCGCTTATAGAACTTCGGTCCTTCTACCGTATGGTTCACTCCATCGTTTCCGTCATACACAAGTACCGGATTGCTGATAACCCGCGTGCCTTCCGCATTCATTTCGCATACCACCACAATACTGTTCATCTTTGAACGGCTGCCGGCCCAGGCATGTACCAGATACACATGTCCGTCCTCATCCCACAGCGGTGCAGGGTCTATCATTCCTTTACCGGCTTTCACAAGTACGGGTTTCTCCCATTCACCGGCGGGGTCTTTTGTCTTTACCATGAAGATACCGAAATCCGGGTCGCCCCAATAGATGTAAAACTCCCCTTTATGGTAGCGTATGGACGGAGCCCATACCCCTTTACCGTGGCGGGCGGAATTATAAAATTCTTTCGGCTCCAGTTCCTTCAAGGCATAATTGACGATACGCCAATTCACCAAATCTTTGGAATGGAGAACAGGCAGCCCCGGCGTACAGCCGAAACTGGAAGCGGTCATATAGAAATCGTCACCGACCGCACAAACGTCAGGGTCGGAATAATCGGCGTGCAACACCGGATTCCTGTAAGTTCCGTTGCCCTGATCCGCCACCCACACTTCGGACACATATTGCGCTTCCGTCTGCAAACAAACGGTACACAACATACCAATAACCAGTGCTAATCTTTTCATCTTATAACTAACAAATATCCCGAAAACAAAACTTCAATTACCTTGTATTATCGTACCTTGATTCATTAAAAACATTCATCTGCTAATACGAACCGACCGTGCCGATTACTCAACGGCAACCGTATTTTTATAATACTTCTCCCCTATACTTCCTGTACTTCTTCGCTTCATCCTTACTTACAGGCACAAAACGAACGGCAGCTCCACCACTCGGTTTTAAGTCGAACTTCATTGTTCTGGAAGCCTCCACCAGCAGATATGAGCACTTCACCTGCGTACGGGTCTTTACTTCCTTTCCACCATCGGTATAGATATATGCAAGATAGGTTTTGTCCTTATCAAGAAAAGAGAGCTGTACATTCTCTTTCGAGCCGTCGTTATTCGTCATAGCCGCCAAGAACCACTCCTGTCCTTTCCGCCGTGCCATTGTAATGTTCTTGCCCGGCGTTCCGTCCAATACTTTCGTATCATCAAAGACCGTTTGCAGATTCTCAAACCACTCCACTTCCGGTTCGCCATGATAGAAAGAGGGCTTATCATACCAAAAGATTGTTTGCAGCGGACTGTAAAATACCAATGATGCCGCTAACTGATGCGCATGCGTTGTTTTCAGGCGCTTGTCGAAATAACAAATCGTATAATCCGCCGCACCGTTTATCATACGTGTAAAAGGCAACGTCACATTGTGCGTAGCATCCGGAAACTCCTCATTCCCGCAAATACCTTCCTGAGTAAGCAGATTGGGATAAGTACGGCTGAAACCCGAAGGTCGATACTCATCGTGGATATTCATCATCAAATGATTCTCGGCAGCCAGGCGAACCAAGTCGTGCAACCACGTAGCCCAACGATGGCTGGCATACTGCACAAAGCCGGACTTCACACCCACAATGCCCCATTCCCGAAGTATCGGGAAGAGTTCACGCGCCTGCTTCATCAAAGCATGCTGGTTGACGTACACCCAAATGCCAACTCCCTTTTCCTTTCCGTAAGCTACCACACGCGGCATGTCCAATTTGTCTACCACTTTGGTAGCGTCTCCGTCGTGCGAAGTACAAGGCAGATACCACAACCAGTCGAAAAGCATATACGGAATGTTATGTTCGGCACAGAAGTCGATTGTGGCAATAGCCCCTTCAGTGCTGATGGTTGTTTCACGCATGATAGTACCCGGTCTCACCCATTCGGCGGCATCGGCTATCTCGCAAGGCGGATTCAGATTTTGAATTATATCGTTATGTTCCAGCAACTCTCCCGGTTTCTCCGCAGTCATTATCACTTTCCACGGAGTGGCATAATAGGTCACCACATCTACCGGACTGTACATTACGGAAGTCAACGTATTCTTTTTCTCCGCCGAAGCCTGATACTTGGTAAGACACCAATCGTCCACATCGGCATCCAGCAATGCAGTCCACAGACCACTGGGCAGCTCCAGCGTCAGGGCGCGTTCTACGGGACGTTTCAGTTCGTTGACATCCAAATGCTCAAAGAAAGCCTGCGCCCACTGTTCCGACCAAGCTTTCGTACCGACAGGCAAGGTATATTCCGTCAAATCCCCCACTACCTTATGGAAGGTGGCACGAGGGTGTTCGGGGAAGAAATAGCGGAAAGCAATACCTTCATCGTAAGCACGCACCTCTATGTCAAGACGATAGAAAGAGCCGTCTTTCTTGGAAAGATGAAGTGTTGCCGCATTATAACGGTCGCGTACTTTGCTGCGTTCACCGTAAAGAGGTTTCCATGTATTATCCACTGTCGGTGCATAAGTCACGGAATCGACTTCCAGATTATCCATCCAGCAGGCAGGCTGTATAAGCTTGCGCTGCCCCAATGCCATTTCCCAGATGCGGTTATCCAGTTCCAGACCGGCACGCGATTCCTCTATAACGGGCTGTCCCTTGAAAGAGACGCGATAGAACAAGCCGTTGACGGCAGGAGCTGTCTGCCTCTGATAGAATCCAACTTGCTGCACCCCATCCGGAGAGCTCAGTTTCAACTCCCGGGTATTATCCGCAAACAAAACGGCGGCGTATGCAAACGCACCTAACAGAAATCCTGTTTTCTTTATATTCATTGTCACAAACATATTTTTATATTTCACTTTAAAGGTATTTATTATGCACCCTCTCTTTCATTATGCAGAAATACGGATAAAAAGCTCAGGACGCTTAATCCATATCCGAAAAAGATTATTCCACGATAAAGAACGTACGCTCTACAGGTTCTGCGGTCTGTACTTTTCCGGCGATACCGTACTGCCAGGCTACCACCGTCACTTTCAGCGGATACCTGCTGCGAGGCGGTATTTTGGTAAATATCACCTTATTCCCCCTGATTTCCGCAGGACCTTCCTTTACATAATAGTACACGGGCAGCCCGCAATCGGATGTCGCATCGAGCGTAACGGATTCCGTTCCGGCTTTTACATCCCCGATACCGGGAAAAAGAATACATTGTCTCCGCCCCTCGGTAAGAGGGTAAGGAATATTAAAGCTGAGTTCCTGTACACACTCCTTATATTGCCGGTCTCCGCCGGCACTTGCCACCAGTGTGATACTCGGAGTCCGCTTTTTATTGGTCGTACCCATACGGTAGAAGTCAAGAACAAAAGTCGTATCATTAACCTGTTTCACCGGACCGCAAATACGTTCAATCCGCGGCACGGCAGCCGAATGCCCATCTGTCAAGGAAGCACGCAGGCTATCAGTATACACCGCTTTCAAATGAAACGTTACTCCGTCGGCTTCAGGTAAGAAACGGGCAGAAAGCGTAACATGAGATTGCGGAGTATATGGAACAAGCTCTCCTTCCTGCATAAAACTGACATACTGCGGCAGCAAGTCACGCTCCTGACGATAACACTCCTCGGTCAGCTCCGCCATCTCACGGTCGAAGTACCAGAAAGCGTCATGGCGGTCGCCTTTATATTGCAAATAAGGAGCAGGTTTTGCACGGCGGGGTTGCTTCGCGAGGCGTGCCGTACGTACTTCTCCCTGCGGCTCTTTTGTACCCGTACGCCAACGTTCGGCAAGCCAGCCGTCGCGGGGATTCAGTTTCTTCAAGGCAACCGGTTTGTTCCAATCCGTATCAGCGGGAATCCTGTACTCTACGGCTTTCTTCAGAAAAAGACCGATATAATCGGCTGTACGGTCTGCCACATCGAAATGTCCCCGACCGGTATCGCAAAGAAAAGAAATGCAACTCTCAGGATACATCATACGAAAAGCCAAAGCCGGATTGACACGCGCTTCCCACCATTCGTACTCTCCTTCGACCATCAAACCGGGAATACCGTCGATGTTGCGCGTGCGCCCCCACTCTAGGTTAGCCCCGCCGTAGCCTGTCAGGTTGGTGCGCGGAGCGTCACCGTGATAGGAAATTACTGCCAAGGCACGTTCCGGATTCCATGCGGCGAAGTTCCACGGGAAAGTAGCCATTGCCGAATGCCCCACAGGAACAATCGGGACAACTTTCAGCTCATCGTAGCCGCTCGTCTCCGCCAGACTGTCCAATGCGGTGAGTAGCGCATCGTTACATCCCGTATTCACATTCCACGGAAAATCGAGTATGGGCGTAATCCACACCAATGCGATGCCCGCTTCCTGCATCCGTCTGCGGAATACCGGATTTTCAAACAAAGTTTCTTCACACATATTATGCTGGCCTACCGCTACGGCTTTCACCCGTTTGCAACCGGCAGGTATCCAGAGAAAAGCCTGCGGATGCGCTTCGGTTTCCTGCGAAATCATCGAAGGAATCCGTACCGACCATTGCCATTCGGCAGCCATACCTGTAAACGTCTCCCCAATGAGGAGCAAGAAGATACATATAGAATAAAAACGCTTCATAATAATTCCGGCATCAAATGAGTACTTATTTCATCAAATCCCAATACACCACATACCGCTGCCGGTGCATGTCATACAGAGGCCGGAGTACATCTCCCTGCGTAGTTGCGAATTTCAGCTCCTTCCCCACACGCCGCAAGGCACGTCCGGGATGTTTCACATCAATCTCCAGAGCAGTTTTCAAATCTGTCGGAACATGATAATCATACGTGTAGTAATCATTGTAAAGCGCCGGATTGGAAAAAGGCGCCGGAGCCTGCATGCCTTCCGTTCCCCGCTCACCTGCCAGTACTATGGGTCCATAGAGCAATGCGGCCTTTCGAGGATTGTCCGGTGTCGTTTCCAGAGATACCTGCATAGGATACGTGACTTCGATACGGTCGCCCGACTTCCACAAGCGTGTCAGGGCAATGTAAGAACCGGGCTTCTGCTTCACGGACACTTTCTTTCCATTGACAAAGACAGATGCTTTGCCGCTCCACGACGGATAACGCAAACAGACCGTAGTCCGCACCGGCTGTTCCGCCCCAACGGTCAGCACGGTCGTTTCTTCCGAGGGGAAAGCGGTTTCCTGACGCAAAGTCATGCCTTTCTCCTTCCAGCTTACAACGGAAGGGATGAAAAGGTTGACGTAAATAGCCCCGTCGTTATGATAATAGATAGCCTCTCCATACTTGGCATGGCTCTCGAAACCGCTGCCTACACAACACCAGAAAGAATTTTCTTTTGTACTGTACACCTTATGCGCACCATTCAGCAGAGGCAGGAAATAGCATACCATTCCCGTTTCGGGGTCTTGCTGCCCCAATATATGATTATAGAGCGCACGTTCGTAATAATCGGCAATCTTCACATCGCCCGTCCAGCAGAAAAGGTGACGGGACAGTTTCAGCATATTATAGGTACAGCAAGTCTCGCCCGTATAGCCGTTCAGAAATTTAGAGAATTGCTTCGGGTCGAAGAAGTGTTCTTTCTGACTGCTGCATCCCGGAGCAAATGTATGATGATTAATCATCGTATGCCAGAAGAAATCGCTCAACTTACGGCTCTCCTCATTCTTCGTCAGTTCATAGTTACGCGCCTCCGCAATTACTTTCGGGATAAATGTATTGGTATGTTTGGTACCCAAATCATCATTCTGTTCCTTCAGCGGGTCTATCACATCGTTATGATAGAAGTACTCCGCCAACCACTTGTAACGTTCGTCCCCGGTAACGGCATACAAATTATAGAACGATTCATTGATGCCGCCAAACTCGTTACGTATCATCTTCCGGCGTGTCTCTTCGCTCAACGGTTTCAGTTTATTGTAGGCCCAATCGCCCATTTTCGTCACAACAGCCAATGCCTGCATATTGTCTGCATACAGGTATTGGTCTATCAAACCTGAAAACAATTTATGCAATGTGTACCATGGTGCCCAAACAGATTGTCCCTTAATATTGCGGTTTATCAGTTCTTCGGGAAATGCACTCAGATAGCCATTTCCCAACGCATCCTGCACTTTGCCCAATTCCGTCACTATGCTATCGCCTTTCAACTTGAAGATTTCACTGCCCGTAGCGGCATACATCAGTCCGTATGCCGACAGCAGATGCCCTGTAGTGTGTCCGCGCAGTTCGCAATCCATTGATTCCCAACCGCCCAACTTCTTTACGGTCATATATCCGCCTTCACGACCTGCCCATACACCGGCATTCGTACGGAAACTGTGCAGAAGCCGGTTCACATCTATCGATGCCATCCAGGCAGAGTCACGCAGCATATTATCGCGAAATCGACTTGGCAACAAACGGATGTCTTTCAAATCAAAACCCTTTATCGCCACCGGAGCACTCGTTTCCACTTTCATCTTTCCCGCATGCTGGCCGGGATATATGGACTGCGCTGCCAATGTGCCTGCCATTCCCAGACATAAAGCGAAAATAATAGTCTTATAGTTCATATATTCTTGATTTTTATATAAAGATACGAATAAGAAGATGAAAATACCTAATGCTATTCATAAGTTTGTTTTACATAAAAAGAAGAAAAAATATGGGAAATATGTATGTACAAGTAGCTATAGAAATAAACAGAAAACAAACAGCCGAAAGAGCATGCTGCAACTCGCAAAAAAAATTATTTCTCAGTTGTTTATCCGCAAAAACATAGTACATAATCCTATTATAAACGTACAAAAACCAGGTGAAACACCAAGGAAAACCTCGTCCTGCAATTGGGGGCTGCCGGGTTTCCAACTGGCAACCGCAGAGCCTGCAATTGACAACCGTAGAGCCCGCAATTGGAAAACGAAGTTATATATGTAGGTTTACTACATTATACATCTATCAAAATCACAAAAACAACAAGGAATAACAATTTAAAGCAAGAAGCTTTTTTCATCATTTGCCGAAGAAAGTCGCTCTAATTTACCTATTGCATAACAGGAAAAGCGTGTACACTATACCATATTTGCGGCTATGATAAAGAAAACGCAACGTTTTAACCGATATTAACACGATTCATTGTACACCACTTTTATCATTGATTATAAAGTAGTTACCATATAAAAATAAAGAATATACCGCAAAAAACAGTGACGACAAATAGATTGTCATCACTGTCGTCACTGTTGTCATCACTCACCCTATCCCCTTTCTACAGAGGGATAGAGCGTAATCCATGCCAAGTGATGACAAAAAAGTATAGATCAACCATTGTGTATTCAGTGGTCGAGTCTTATTTTGTTGTTCTAAGCTCCCGTCAAAAAATAGATAGTTGATAATCTTCTTTCTAGTCTACGTCTAAGAGTATTTCTCAATCTTTTTCCGGATGATTAAGCAGACTGTAGAAGTTCACATATATAAGCATAATCCGTATCATGATTACAAATCCGGAGAAACTCCAGAAACATATCAGTCCCTTTTTCATCACCATAAGTAGCAGCTATAAGCATTACCCCAATCCGGCTTTTGATGGTATTTGCACTTTCCCCATAGAAGTATTTCAACGGAAAACTCTGTTTTTAAATGATAAACAGTAATTCAATCCCCCGGCGTTTACAATAAATGCCTATAATTTCTCAGGAGCTGACTCCAGATCGTTTGTAAGCAATGAAAACAGTTTGAGTTTTCTTGTATCGGCAAATCGATAATCTGAAGACACATCATCCAGGCTGCATCCTGTTTTTACGGATGTCTAAAATGTGTACTTTTGCCTATATAATTAGATTTTTAGTTTGGCAACAAAAATCTAACAAAACAGGGCTGACTTCAATTTGTGAAGTCAGCCCTGTTTTTATGCATTTGCATTTTTTTTATCGGATAGCAATAATATTTTACTCAAATTTACAAAAGAAAAAATAGCTATGAAAATTAAAAATATTCTTCATAACTACTGTATATAAAATCTTATTTTACTGGAGTAAATACTCCAACATATCCACCACTGGAAACCATCTTTATTGACAAAGACTTCCCGGCAGCGAAACGCACCTTCTTTTTCGATACTTCCATCGGCTTTTTATCAGCATTCTTTGCATCAGCCCAATACTCGAGCTCGTATTCGCCTGATGGTAAAAAAGAAGTTTAGATTTATACAATACGCTTCATGCGATTATTCATTGCACCTATAGACCACTGTTTGCCCGAACGCTTTGCCATCACAATATATTCTCCCAGATAGCCATCAAGGAAACGAGTATCATCCCATACAGTTGGCACTATTTTCAGGAAATCGCCCCCAGCTGACCTAAAACATATTTAGGATGTTCGCACATAACCGTTAGCGGGCTATCATAAATCACAAACTTAGAAAGCTCGGCACATCGTGAATTGGGTACTGTAGTTGGATTCTGCGGTTTGAATCCTTCCATAGGTACATTCAGAAAGCCTCCAGGAGTATAATCCATCGGACCGGCCAACATACGTGTGAAAGCCAACGTCACATTGTGTTCCAGTGTCACTCTTTTAGAAAACTTGGAATATTCACCCCCCATAACCCCCTCACGAGTCAGCAGATTGGGATAAGTGCGCTCAATGCCGTCCAGCTTGTATGCGCCGTGAAAATTCACCATGAGCTTATGCTTTGCAGCTTCCTTTATGATGCGATGATACCAATTCACCATTTCTTGGTCGTCACGGTCCATAAAGTCTATCTTTATACCAGCTATCCCCCACTTTTTAATCAAACGGAACAAAAACGCCCACATATCCACCACCTGCTGCCATTTTTATAGTAAGAGGTTTACCAGCTGTCCATATCACAGCATCTCTATTCACGTCCATAGGCTTCTTGCTTGCATATTTTCCATCCGCCCAATATTCCAAACGATATTTGCCAGACGGCAAAAAGCAACACTTCATTGAGTATCCGGGCACCTTCCACAGCTTCGGGCAATTCGTTCTGCAAGCTCAATGCCAGAATACCCCCATACATGCACAAGAAGTCCACCAATTATGTCCCATCGAATTCAACGAATGAATACGTGTAGGCTCCAATACCCAATCGCCCAGACAAGGATCGAGCGCCAAACGCTTCAATCCTCTCGCTATTTCCTTCCTTTCGGAAACGGAAAGTTCATTGTAAACAGCATCGTATGCGATAGCGGAAAGACAGCTATGAAAAAAGGAGATTCTCATAGCTGTCTTCATACAATCCATCTAAAAAAAACGATAAAGCAAACTTATTGCAATCGTCATTCTCTATAAAGCATCAGCGTTCCCCAGCCAAGCTGGTCGAAAGCGCCACTGTTGGTACCATAACGGCTGTTGCCGTCTACTCCACCTTCGGGACGCATTTTGTCGGCAACCAACCTGGCATACTTATATCCACCATTCAGTTTCTTTATCTTGGCATAATGGTTATAGTAGATTTCCCAACCGGGACGAAGCTTGCCACGACCACTATCATCAGCAACCACCGTGTGAACAGCAGAGTGGTTCTTGTCCTTGCATGTACAATCCACGCAATACTTATATTCATTGAAGGGCATGTCGCTTGCCTTCACCCACCAAGAGCCAGAAGCATTCAGCTGGTCGTTTCCATCGCGCAGATTGAAAAGGGCGGTATATTCACCCATCTTCATCACAGCATTGTCTTTTGCCGCAAAGAAGTCCAATTCCGGTACCGACGGATTGCACTGAAGAAGTGTATAAGCCATCTGGCAAAGATTGGCAGTAACGGCTACAGACATCATGGCATGTCCCTGGTCACGACCGCTTTCCTGGTTCTGCGCAATCTCTTCCCCACTGCCCAGCGGGTCTTCGAAAGTCCCCTGAATGAGTTTCTTTATGCAGCCATTTCCTGCTCCGTTGTAAAAATAGTTCACGACAAAGTTCACCATGTCATTATTTTCTGTCAGGATGCCGATGGAAAGATAAGAGCACATGTTCACCAAGTCCCAGTTGGACCAATAGTGGTCATCGCAGGTATTCTGATGCTTATCCATGAACTCCTTATTTTTAGAAGCGAAAACGTCCACCATCCATTCCTGAAACTTTGCAAAGTCTGCCTTCTTCCAGCCTTCATACGACCGCATAATCTCGGCTGCATTGGCAAATGTATATCCTTGCGCACCGGCTGCCAGCATCTGGTTGGCATCGTTCGACTTGATGCCTTTGCACACCTTCACCCAGTCATTCATCACCTTTACAGATGCGTCCGCATACTTGCTATCTCCGGTCAGTTTCCACAAAAGTGCCATCTGATAAGCTGCCGCCGCATCGTTCATCGCTTCCTGATAATGCTCTTTGCCATCGGAAGTGATTCCTGTTCCATCGCCCCGGACGATATATTCCAGCGGACTGGCCGTGTAACCGGGAACGGTGTATCTGCTGTTTTTCAGCAAGGCGAATTCGTCTTTCACCGCTTGGGGCGCTGTGCCGTCATCCAGGCTTTTCTTCACCCGATCGAAATCAGCCTGATTGAACATGGCACACGGATGATCGTATGTATATTGTGCAGCCACCGGAGTATAAATCTCTTCCTCATCGGGCATGGTCAGGTCTACTGTTCCGAATTCATTCTCGCGGCAGGAAGTCTGCACTGCCAGAAGCAGTGCAAGACTCATTGTTGTCAATATTCTATGTTTCATATCTTGATTTGTCATTTAATAGTTTCATAACTCAATCCTTCAGAAGTGATATACTTCTTCAGATCATCCAGATTCTTGAAGGTCTGTACCCAATAAACATTATAAGTCACTTGTTCAGTCAGCGTAGCGATATCGGCATACTTAAACTGCATGGAAGTGAATTTGGCAACTTCACCGGTAGGCAGAATTCCACCGGTAGCCCATTTCTGCTGGGACAGATCGTAAATAAACACATGGCTGCCATCACTGCACTTATAATCGTGAAGCCACTTGTTGTTATTACCATCCAGACCACCCTTATAATCGGCACCTGCACAAGTTCCCACAGCATCAAATGTGATATTGCGTACAGTTACACCGTCATACAAATCTTTCACATCGTCCATGCGAATGGCAAAAATGGGATATTTGCCTGCATGAAGCCAAACCGGAGTGTCCCAGCATTTGAAGTCACCGCGTTGCTTAGTTGCATTCTGCGCGTAAGTGGTAATTGTCAGATATCCGTCATGCCATACGTGAGAAGTGGAAGTTCCATTACCACTCTGCTCGGAATTATACCATCCGTAATTGTTTTCATCGTGGAACAGTTCACGAATCAATCCTTCTTCCAGATGCAAGGTGACTGCATCGTTCTTACCTGTCTCGGGACAAGTAGCCGTAATGGTTACGTCTCCAAACACTCCTTCACGGTTGAAGGTCACCACTCCACCTTCCACTGTGGCAATAGCTTCATCACTTGAAGTCCACTGGATCAACGATTTTGTACAATCAGCCGGTACAGTCGTATAGTTCAGAACAGTCTTCTTCTCTCCAATAGCGAAAACATAACCTTTATCGACAGAATAACTCTGGTCAAGTGTCACTTCTTGCGGTTGTACAATTTGGTTGACAGTAATTTCTTTGGAAGCCACTACATTCCCACCATCCAACGAGGTTGCCGTAATAATAGCTTTGGCATGAACTTCATCATTTACCAATCCGGTGACCAGACCATTGGCATCTACTGTGGCAGCTTTCTCATTAGAACTGCTCCATTTCACAGTCTTATAAGTTGCATCTTCAGGAGCAATAGCCACAGAAAGCTGAAGGGTCTCACCTGCATATACAGCATCGGCAGGCGAAGTCAGAGTCAATGTTTCGGCTTTCACCAGCGAATTGACTACAACCACCTTCATTGTGGCAGCAATATTACTTCCCGAATAGTAAGCATCGGGGGCTACCTGAATCACAGAATAACCGATTCCGTCACCACTGACAGCAGTCAAATTACCATCAACATCCACTGTAGCGACGTCTTCATTGCTGGATGTCCACTTCACATCCTTGAACGTAGCATCATCCGGAGCAATAGTAACCTCTAACGCCACTTGTTCGCCTTTTACCAAAGGAAGCGTCGTGGCACCCTGTTCATCTTTATACAATAGAGGTTGTACGTCGGCAGGAAGAATCATTTCTATTGATGCTGGATAAGTGGCAGAAGGTAGTTCGGCAAAATCCTTATCCTCACTGCATGCTATGAAAATAGCCGGAAATGCTGTCACTAGCAGACAACCCAAACCATATTTCAATATCTGTTTCATATTCTTTGTTTATTTAATGTCGTTACTAATTCAATTATTTCCAGCCAGGATTCTGTTCCAACTGCGGATTAAGCTGCAATTGGTCGGAAGGCAACGGATAAAGATAAAGCTTGTCATTCCATACCCTATCCGTATAAATCACAAGAACGCCGTCTGCATTGACCGATTTACCCGGATTGCTCCAGTTTGTCTCAAACCAAGTCCCTGTGAACTTTACGCCCAGTTGGTCTTGCGGCATTTCCACAGCGGCTGTAGCCCAGCGTTTAAGGTCGTCTATACGATGTCCTTCAAGCACTAACTCTACCGTACGCTCGCGGCGGATTTCCTCACGCATGGAGAGTCCGTTCGCAGAAACAAGACTGTTGCTCAGTTTAGGCATTGAAGGATTGACACGCTGACGAACCAGATTCAAAGAATAGTCTAGATCGGCATCGGAAATGGAACCATCTAATTCATAAACAGCTTCAGCATACGTCAACAGGATTTCCGCATAACGGATTACCGGGAAGTCATAGCTTTCATAATAATCATCCACCTTGCGTTCTGTACCCCATTTTTGGCATTGGTAACCACTGCCGCTACGAACATTTGCAACCAAGCAATCTGCCAAGTCAGCATCGGTCCAAGTCGTACGCCATTTACCATCGTTGTTCCAATATTGTTCACCATGATACAACATCGTGTTGTCCATGCGATTGTCACGGTTCTGGAATTCATCTGTTACCCCCTGATAGCCTTTGAAGTTCTTTGATTTCTCTACAGGCAGTCCGTCGGAACAAAGATACAGGTTAGCCAGTTTGTGGGTTATATAGCAGGCATTGGCCACCATCCCATGAGTCAGGTTATTAGCAGTCTTGTCACCATTGCGATGACGTTTCACAAAAATATACTCCGTATTATCCGCTTTGGAAAGATTAGCCGGATTGCATTGTGCACCATCCTCCAATGTAAACATATAACGATAACTCTGGTTGCCCAACGTCTCATGGTAGAAAAGTTTGTATTTACCACTTTTAATGACTTCGTCAGCTGCATTCTTGGCGATAGTCAGCAATTCCGTACTACGCGCTGTATTAGTTACGGCATCCTTTCCTCCATTATGAAACTTCTGCCAAGTTCCTTCATACAAAGCCACACGCGAAAGCATGGAAAGAGCTATATACTTATTCAAACGTCCTGTCTCTGTCGATGTTTCCGGAAGTGTTTCGGCAGCTTCCTGCAAATCTTTTATGATAAGATCTACCACTTCACCACGGTCATTCTGTGCACCATAAAGTTTTTCAGAATCGGTATCTAACGGCTCGGTAACGATAATGGCATCACCGTAAATCTGTACCAATTCAAAATAAGCATAGGCACGGAAAAACTTCGCTTCAGCCACAGGAACGGCAATGGAAGCCGGATCACTGAACGACTCTGCATTTTTCAGCAAAAGATTTGTATAATAAATGCGTTTGTAATTAGTACCATAATTCCCGTCACTGGCAGGAATTGTATTAGTTCCCTGACTATAAGTGTTTACTGAAGAACCGCATAACAAGTCCGAACGGAAATCGCTATGCACATTGTCGCCGATAGCTGTAGCAAAATCGGCTACCCAACCATAAAACTGGTCTGCAAAAAGTTGAAAATTGGAAGCTTTGTCCCAGACTGTGCTGTCGCTCAAATTTGCTTTTGGTTCCAAATCCAAACAAGAAGTTGCCACAGCTGCAAAGGAAGAAAGACAAGCTATTTTTATGTATTGTTTCAGTTTCATATCTCAATTGTTTTTAGAAAGTTAAATTAACACCAAAAGTAAAGTTACGGGTAAAAGGATAACGTTTCACACCTTTGGCAGCCTGACTTGTATTGCTCGAATCGAAAGCGGCAGCTTCCGGATCCCATCCATCCTTAATCTTGGTAGTTTCCCACAGGTCGGTACCGGTTGCATAGATACGTGCACCCTGCAGAACTTTCGTTTTTTTCAGCAGTTTATCTGGGAAAGTATAGCCGATTGTTATGTTCTTCAGACGAAGATAACGACCATCCTGTGCCGTAAGTGAAGATGCCTGATAGTTCCAGTTATTGATATTACTATCGCTCGTATAAGGAGCATAATAAGCATTGCGATTGTCTTCAGACCAAGTATTTCCAATAGAAGCTGTGCTCGTATTGGTATAATAACCACGGAAAGGAACTGTCATATTATCAATAGGACGATAGACAAAACGGTTTGCACTCCCCTGGAAGATGACATTGATATCAAACCCTTTCCAATCTGCACCAAAATTGAACGAGTAGGAGATTTCCGGGGTATCACTTCCCAAATAAATATAATCTTTCTCATCAATCCGACCATCACCATTCTCATCGCAATACATATTGTCACCCACGCGAAGATTGGAAGGCATATTCACACCATTATTCTCAAAATATTTGGCTTTATAAGCTTCCAGTTGCTCTTCATTCTGGATTTTACCTGCATAGCGCAATCCGAAAATAGATTTCAACGGATAACCCTGCATAGTAGATTTATAACCGGAAGACAAGACCGTCGTACCACCATAATCCGTCAGTTCATTACGGGCAAAAGTAAAGGTTCCTCCTACATGATAGCTCACTCCTGCCACGTTTCCACGATAATTGATAGAACCTTCATATCCCCAGTCTTTGAATTTACCGGCATTCATCTTAGGTGCTTTGTCACCCAGCAAAGCCGGATAAGTGATATCTACCAACATATTATCATTCTTTTTCAAGAAAGCCTCTACGGTACCGGTCAGACTACCATTAAAGAAGCCGAAATCTACAGCCACATTATAATTCTTGATACGCTCCCAATGACGATTGGTAGAAGCCAAACTGCCATCTGTTTTAATGTACGAGATCTTCTCCGATCCGATATAAGCACCATCGTCACCGGCAGAGACCAGGTTATAGAACTGGATGCCATCGTAATCGCTGATTCCGCTCTGGTTGCCGACTTCTGCATACGAAGCACGAAGCTTCAATTCGCTCAGCCAGTCCACATCTCTCAGAAAAGCTTCCTGCTTCAATCTCCAACCAACTGACGCTCCATAGAAAGCAGCCCAACGGTTAACGGGACGAAATTTGGAGGAACCATCATAACGTCCATTCAGTTCAAACAGATAACGACCGTCATAATCATAGTTGAAACGTCCGAAGTAGGACAGAACTGCAGTCTGGTATCTCTTTTCATCGCCACTCAATGTAATATCACCCGAGCCATGCACTATTTCCAATCCTGTCCGAATGTCTTTTGCTTTCACACCAAAGTAAGTATAGTCCTTGAATTCATATTGTGCACCCACTGTCAGATTCAACTTATGCTTTTGTGCAAAGATCTTGTCGGCTGCTAAATAACCGGCAAAAGAGTAGAAGTCCGTACGAGAACTGGTTTGTGTATAAGAAGAGTTGTCTTGTATAGGATCGGTACGTACCACTTTGTTGCCTGCATAATTATAGTAGGTAATCGAATTCTCCACTTTGTCACGCTGAGCTGTGCTTGTGTTATAGCCCACATTGGCATTGGCAGTAAGCCAGTCCGTTAATTTCCAGTTCAGCGTCTCACTGATATTGATGGCAGAAACGACCAATTTGTTCTCACCTCCGTATTCTGCTTTAGCAGCAGGTGATCCCCACGTTCCCCATGCATAAGGTTTACCGTTAAGCGATTCAAAAGCAAGTCCCGGCATAGGCAGTGTGTTGGACAAAACTGCATCCACCATAGTAGGTACTACTTGGTTCTGGCGATTGTAAGCAATGGAGGATTCCAACTTTAAGTTGTCAGTGAATTTATAGGTATTGTTCACACGGAAATTATAACGCTGATTGTTATTTTCACCGAATTGTAATGTAGAGCCGTCGTACAAATAGTTCAAAGAAATACGATAGGATGATTTTTCCGTACCTCCTGAAACACTCAAACTATGCTCCGTACTCCAAGTACTGCCAAACAGGGTGCCCAGCCAATCCACATCATCCGCAAAGACAAAGTCTGCGACATCAGTGAAAGCTGCCGATCCGAACGGATTGGCCGAAGTTTGCAGGTCAATATATTGCCCTTTGTATTTCTGCGCCAGTTCTGCGTATGCGTACCACGAATTTCCCGTCTGGTCATCATTTCTTAAAGCAGTTTTCAAGCCGTTAGCCCATTGGTCAAGCCCCATGGCCTCCTGCATGAGTCCCACTGTTTTGAGTGTAGCATTGCCGCTATATTCCACCTTTACTTTTCCTTCGGCACCTTTTTTGGTCGTAATCAACACGACACCTCCAGCAGCACGCGAACCGTAAATGGCAGCAGAACCGTCCTTCAAAAAACTAATGGAAGCAATATCGTTGGAGTTAAGCAAACGCAAGTCATTCACACCATCACTTGCCACACCATCAATAATAATTAACGGTTCTGTATTATTCATGGATACTGCACCACGCAAATTCAAGTTCCAGCTTTCATCACCCGGAGCAGAAGAACCACGAGTAATCATCACACCAGCTACCTGCCCCTGCAATGCTTGTAACGGACTGGAGAGGCTTCCCTTACCTTGAAAAGCTTTTTGGTCCACAGCTGTAACAGCACCCGTCAGAGATTCCTTCTTCATCGTGCCATAACCTACTACTACAACTTCTTCCAACAGTTCCGAATCCTCTTTCAATACTATTTTCAGGGTAGTTTCAGTGCCTTTCACCACAACTTCCTGTGATTTATAACCTATAAACGAAACAACTAACGTTCCTTTTACATTACTCAAGCTAAAGTTTCCATCAATATCCGTAATAGTACCATTGGTTGTACCTTTCACCATAACATTAGCTCCAATAACCGGTTCACCGGTAGTATCGACGACCACACCTTTTATCCTACCGGCTTGCATCACCACCTGCACACCATTGGCTTCGGCAAAAACAGCCTGCGGGCTCCCCGCCAACAAAGCCGATACCATTGCCGCTGAGAATAAAATTCTTCTCGATGAGAACTTTAGAAATTCATTCTTCATAAATTTATAAATTTAAAATTAACACTATATTATTATCAATACCTAAATTAGATACATTGCTTTAAGTATTCGCGCACCTCTTTACGGCTGATGAAAAGATGGTTCTCCACCGTACGACGCGAAAGATTCAATTCTTCCGAAATATCCGTGACAGACTTATCTTCAAAGCGACTCATGACATAAATCTTACGACGCTGCAACGGAAGAAGTTCTACCCGCCGTTTCTCGCAAGCCAGTAAATCATCGGCTACCACACAAGACTCCACCTCATTATGAACAACTTCCGTCCTATCATACATATAAGAGGTAATCTCTTGTTTTTTATAATAACGACGCAAATAATCATTCACCAAATTGCGGGAAATGGTATAAATGAAAAATTTTACTGTATCCGGACGAAGCATCTGCTTGTATTCCATTAATCGCAGGAATACATCTTGTGATAAATCTTCAGCCTCTTTCTGGCAGTTTACCTTATGTAATATATACAGGTAAACCTGACTGTGATAGCTCACATAAGAATCAGCTATTAATTGAGAAGTTGTCATCGTACTGTTTTCCATATCTCAGATTTTGGGGTTTACGTTTGTTTTACGAAAGCAAAGATATAGATACACATACAGATAACATCATTCTACCACGCCTAATAAATCTCGCTTAATCCTATTAGACTCAAACAAGTATAAAATGCAATAAAACAGATATTTAAGAAATTGAGACTCCCAGTATCAACTAATAATTTGAGACTCTGGCAATCATTTCAACAACAATCTCCACAGTTATTCATTCGTTTTTCCGATACTGCGAATATATTCATTGGGAGTAATCCCCGTAGCCTTTTTAAAGTAACGGAAGAAAGAAGCACGGGAACTGAAACCACAAAGTTCGGCAAGTGCACTCAATGTATATTTGGAGTATTCATCTTTAGCAATCAAATGTTTGAATTCGGCAATACGGTAATCATTAACATAATCATAATAATTACGGTTCAGATGCTGATTAAAGAGATAGGACAGAGTATGAGCGGATGTTCCTATCATAGCGGCCAAATCCGCCACCTTCAAATCCGGATTTGTATAAGCCTTCTCACGATGCATGATAATCTCCAGCTTCTCGGTGAGGCGCTCGCATTCTTCAAGACTGATTTTGCTGGTCTTGTATTTCTCTTCCGTGACAGCAGTTTTGGACTCTGCTTCGGCAACCGGCAAAAGCTCAACAATTTCCTCAGCCTTTCCTTTCCGCTTATAAAAATAAAAAATGCACAAAAGCGACAAGACAATCAGAATAGCCGCCCCTGCAATCCAGGCCATAACCGGATAGGCAATATGCACCGCCATACTGATTTCCGAATCAGCCACACCGACACGCCGTATCTTAAAACAATAAGTGCCTGGCGACAAATCATAATAAGTGATATCCGACCGTCCCATCAGCATCTGCCACCCTTCTTCCTTACCTTCCAGTTTGCACTCATAAGACATATAACTGGGATCGGTAAAATTCAAAGCAGAAAAACAAACCGTCAGATTGTTCTGCGAACTTTCCAGATCCACCCGCATCTTATCCTTACTCCATGCGGGTGTCACCGGATGCTTGCCATTTACAAAGACATCCGTAATCTTCAGAGAACGATTATATTGCGGAAACTCCCCTTTGGCGTGTGTATTCATATAAATCAGTCCTTTCGAATTTCCCATCCAGATACGTCCTTGCTCATCTTTTACGGGTAAGCAGAATATAAAAATAGGACTGGGAATACCATCTATGAAATGATACAAAATAAAAGTGTCCTTCTTGTCATACCGGTACAAGCCATTACTGGTACCAATCCATAACCAGCCCTCATCATCTTCTATCATAGACATGCAATCTTTACCCTCGAGTAAAGTATTAGGCTGCAAATGGCGGAAATGATTCATCGACAAATCGGATATATACATAGGACCTTTATCCGGCAGGAAATAAAGCTGATGTGCAGAATCTTCAAATACAGTACGAATTTTCTCCTTATGAATAAATTCCTCCGGAAAAACATCTACTTTTAGACTCTCGGAAGAAGGATCCCAGATGCACATGCCGTTCTCCGTACAAACCCACCCCTTACGTGTAGAATCAAAATAAATCTCATATACATTCCCCTCAGGCAATTTAGAGTTGGCACTTGTATAATGGTTCAACATCCTACCGTCCTTATAACGGAATAAACCGACTGAGGTTCCTATCCATAAGCACCCTTCCATATCGGACTTAATACAGAATATCTGCCCCTTGACAAAAGGTTGCACCACATGAGGTTCAAAATCGCTAATTGTCAATGTTACAGGGTCCAGTACATACATCCCGCCGCCATAGGTTCCGATATAATACTTCCCTTGAAAGGCATAACTACAGATAATCATACTGGAACGCAACTGCGGAGCACTGAAACCGGCATACCTTCCCCGCTGTTCGTCTATAAAATATAAACCGTCACGAGAACCTATCAGTTTCTCACTTCCCCGGAAAGTTATTGTCCTTACAGGCATGTCCTTTGTATCAAAATAAGGCGGATAACTATACGTATGGAACAATTCACTTTGATAAAGCGTATAATCCAACCCTAATTGATAGAACCCCACCCAAATAAGCCCGTCTCTATCCACCAGCAAAGAATAAACCGAATTGGAACGCAAACTACCGCCTTTTCCTACCTCATGTTGGAAAGAACGGACTACCTTACCCTGTTTCGTAGAAATAAAGTGCACCCCGTTACCATCCGTACCTACATACAGCAAATCTTTCCCGTCACAAGAAAGAGAAGATATTACATTACAACCTACATCCAAATAAGAATTGAACTTATGTGTACGGGTATCAAAACAAACAATCCCTTGCCCCATTGTACCCAAATAGATAACCGATCCGATACGGGCAATATTGGTATAAGAATAAATATGCTTGTCTTCTACTGTGAAATAATAAGGAACTATTTTCCGATTTTCCAATTCCAATGAGTAAAGTCCGCTCGATGTAGCCATCCATAAAATTCCGTTTTCTCCGAAACTCAACCCATTGATGATATTGGCAGCGGATAATACATTGGGATCTATCAGGATATGTTCCAGCTGCCCTTTCCGGTAGATAAACAGACCTGCCTCACTGCCGATGTAAAGCGCCCCCTTACCGTCGGACAGCAAAGACCGAACACCGCATTTGATTGTTTCCGCCGCAATAGCATCCAGCTCGCGCTTCTCATGATTCACGCGCCACAATCCCATACCATTTCCCATCCATATCTGGTTATTTTCCGTTTCGGCAATAGCATTGACACGCTTCAACTTCTCATTATTGCCCGAGACAAGATAACGTTTCAAATGTACACCGTCAAAACGCTCTAATGAAGTTCCCGTACCAATCCATACATATCCTATTGAATCTTTGTACAGAGCATTGACTACCAAATCGGAAAGTCCCTCAGTGACGGACAGGCCACGGAATATAGACGTCTGTGCGTAAGGAGCATAAGAAACCAACAGAACAAAAAGTGCTACTATATATCTTAGTGTTATGCTTTTCATACAATATAAATTGGATTCCGTTACCGTGACAACACCGCAAATATACGGAAAAAACGCAGTCCTTCCGCATTTCAATATCCATTTTAATATTAAATACAAGTAAAGATGAAGAACCACTCAATCTACAAACAGAAAATATCGTATATTTGCACCCCAACCAATTTACAGGCTCATGGCAGGCATCTACATCCATATTCCCTTTTGCAAGACACGCTGCATCTATTGCGATTTCTACTCCACCACCCGCAGCGAACTGAAAAGCCGCTATATCCATGCGTTGTGCAAGGAGTTGCAGATGCGGAAAGAATATCTGAGAGGAGAGCCAGTCGAAACGATTTACTTCGGTGGCGGAACCCCCTCACAGCTTGCCGAAGAGGATTTCCGCGAAGTATTTGAAACCATCCGGAAATACTATGGAATGGAACACTGCCGGGAGATTACCCTCGAAGCTAATCCCGACGACTTGACCGAAGCCTATGCCGCCATGCTGCAAAATTTGCCTTTCAACCGCATCAGTATGGGAATACAGACATTCGACGATTCCACTCTGAAACTGCTAAACCGCCGCCATAATGCAGCACAAGCCGTCAATGCCGTAAAGCACTGCCGCCATGCAGGCTTCAACAACATAAGCATCGACCTTATCTACGGACTGCCCGGCGAAACGGATGAACGCTGGAAACGTGATTTACAACAAGCCGTCAGCCTCAACGTAGAGCACATCTCCGCTTACCACCTGACATACGAAGAAGGCACTCGCATTTACGAGCTGCTGCAAGCGCACCGTATCCGCGAAGTAGACGAAGAAAGCAGCGTCCGATTCTTCTCCACCCTGATAGATACGCTTGGCAGTGCCGGCTACGAGCACTACGAGATATCCAATTTCTGCCGTTCGGACATGTATTCCCGCCACAATACATCTTACTGGAAAGGAATTCCTTACTTGGGCTGTGGCCCTTCGGCACATTCATTCAATACGGATACCCGCGAATGGAATGTGGCTTCCCTGGAAAAATACATACATGCCATCGAAAACAATCAACGCTTGTTCGAACAGGAGCATTTGGACCGGACCACCTGCTATAACGAATGCATCATGACTTCCATTCGTACCCGTTGGGGAGTGCCCCTGAATGATATAGAACAGAAATTCGGCAAAGAACTGTGGCAATACTGCATCGATATGGCACGTCCGCATCTGGACTGCGGAAATCTGGAAATATACGACAACAACCGTCTCTGTCTTAGCCGTAAAGGGATTTTTGTATCGGATGGCATTATCAGCGATTTAATGTTTGTAGAAGAATGAAAGCGTTCCACTCCATTCTACAAGCATTTCTTTTTGTATACTTATAATGCATATTCTCTATCACATTAACACATAATACCCTTTAATATTACATTTGCATTACAAAACAGAACTGTTTTTGTGCATTTTCACAATCACCAATTGATATAAATCAAGAAATGAAGGTAAAACCTGCACTTTTCTTTATTTTCATTTTTGTGTTATAAAACATAATCATACATTTGCATAGGTAAAAAGAAAAGCTAAACGCTTATGACTGTTTTCAGTAGGTATTAGATTTTTATTAGATTAGTTTTTAGGTATAACAATTAAAAAAGTAGGTATTATGAAACGTTTTGGATTAACATTAGTGGCAGCGGTATGTCTGTCTGCCAGCACATTCGCAGCAGGAAACCAGCCAACAACTGCAAGTTGGGAAGGTAATATCAATGTAAACAAGCTGAGCAAATATTTGAAATTGTCCGCTAACCAGCAAAAAGAGGTTACCAACATTTGCGAATACTTTAACGAGCAGATGTCACGTGCCACAAACTCAAAGAAAAATCAGGAAAAGTTGCTACGTAACGCTGTTTACGGTAATCTGAAATTAATGAAAAGAACTTTGGATGAAAAGCAATATTCCGACTATGCAAAAGTGTTGAACGTTACATTGCAAAACAAAGGCATTGAAGTAAAGTAACATGTATTTCCGGCATAGGTACGGAAAACATATAAAACAGAAAAAGGATACCGGCAAATGTCCCCGGTATCCTTTTTTCTGTTTGTCAACATTGTTAGAGTAATGGACATTCAACTTCACATACCAATCATCAGCCTGCTTTCACAAACAGAAACGTTCTTGCAATTCCTTCTTAAATTTCTTCGAGACAAGTAACTCCGTAATTTTATCAAAAGGCGGGTATAGCACACACCTGTTATCCCGTATGAGCATCAGATAATCTATATTGATAATATACGATTGATGTATCTGCACAAAACACGGAGAGAACGATGTAATCTGTTCGGCAGTCATACCGCGGCGCAAAGCCAGAGGCAACTGGTCATTCAGCACGACCTCCCACTGTTTGCGTTCGGAACAATAACGGAAAAATCCTATCTCGGCAGGACGCAACGCACGCATATCATTAGTTGGAGTAAAAACGATGAAAGTCTGTCCGGTATGCATGGGATTTCCTACCGGAAACGATACCCGCTGCCCGGTGGTTTCAACCTGTTGGGTAAAGCGTGTCAGAATCTCTTTCAAATCCCGTTCATCGAAAGGTTTCAGCAGATAATCGAATGCCGCTTCCCGAATAGCCTGTATCATATACTTGTCGTACGCCGTATAAAATACGATCCTCATATTCCACGATACATAATCGCGTATCTCCTGCAACAGTTCCAGCCCCGTCATGTCCGGCATCTCTACATCCAAAAACAGCAAATCGGGTTGCACTTTCATAATAAGCTTCTTCCCTTTCCTACCATTCCGTGCAGTACCTCCCAAAGAGAAGCGGGCATCTTTCCACAACTCAAAGCTCAAATTTTCAAGAGCTACGTCATCATCATCTACTATAACGACTTTGTATTTGTCCATATTCCATGTTTTGGTCTGGCGAATATAAATATTTTCTCGTTTCCATACAAAACAGCAAATAGGCATTTACGAACTATTCTTCCGCAGCCGGCTCTATCAATAAAAAAAATGCCACTAAGCGGTTACTCTTAAATTCTATAATCGTACTTATCCGGTAATAAAAAAGTTACTTCACAGCCGGTTTCACCACTTGGCAAAGTGACATTATGTACAGATATATCAATTGCAGCCTGATTTTTCATATTCAAAATCTGGATGGTTTGCATGATGACTTTCATACCTGTACCCGTGCCTCTGTTCCGGCTCTCCGGATGGTAACCGCCGCCGTTATCCGTAATCCTGATGCAAACACCGCCTTCCCGACGATCTGCGGCAATCCACAGATTCCGCTCTCCTTCCTTGCCACGCAATGCGTGTTTCACGGAATTTTCCACCGGAATCTGTATCATCATGGAAGGTAGCCAGACCTGCTCGGGCAGTACATCTCCGGCTATTTCAATAACCGGATGGAAAGTTGCTCCGAGCGAACGGCGCTCCAAGTCGATATACGTCTTGACAAAGTCCAGTTCTTCGGCTAAGGTGACACACAACTGCTCCGCCAATTCCAGATTTCGACGCATAAGTTTCACCAACGATACCAACTCCTGCTTTTCCTCTTCCTTGCGGTTTACCACCTCCTGATTGAGAACGTTGAATATAAAATGAGGAGACAGGCGGTTGCGGATGTTTTCAAGACGAAGTGTAGAGACCGTTCTTCGGTTTTGGGCAAGCAGCAGATCCCGCTTTTTCCTATTATAAAGAAATAGGAAAGCTGCAATCAAAAGGGCAATAACGGCAACCGCTAATGTCACGAGACGGGTCTGCCTCAATATCAGCATCTCGTTTTCCTGTTTCTGGAACAGCACTTTATGCGCCATCAAGGTAGAGTCCTGCTGATAGCGCAATGTCAAATCTGCCGTACGCATCCTTATACGCTCATTGCGAATGGAGTCGTCCAGACGTTTATTCTCTTTCAAGTAATCATACGCTTGCCTATAGTTGCCGGTTTCTTCGTAAAACTGCTGCAAATACTTGTTACGGATATGTATCATATCCGCATCTATTTCCGGCGAAGCCTTACTCATCGCCAACAATCGCCTTGCCTCCGCAAAGTCCTTGCACTGCAACGCCAGTTCTATCTTTTGAGTATCAATATAATAAAGAGCAGTAGTAGAACCGAGTTCTTCAAAGAACGGCTGGCATAACTCCAGGTATTTGACTACCGAATCGGTTTTATTCAGTTGCAGAAAGCAGTCGCTCAGGTTCAGATAGCTCAGATTAAGCGCCCAAGACATATCGGGGTAATCTTTCACAAGCTCCACTACTTTTCTAAAATAACCGATTGCCGTGGAGTAATCTCCCCGGTAATAATAAGAGTTTCCACGATTATTCAGGTAGAAATGCTTCTCATCCGGAAACATATCCGCATAATTCTTGCCCGCAAGTTCCGAATAATAGTCGCATTGCTCGTAATCGCGCAAAGCCAGGTATCCTTGTGACAATCCGTAATAAATAGAGATTTTCTTTCTGTAAGGCATCTTCAGCGAATCGCACATCAGCAGAGCCTTTCTATACCAGAAAGCACCCATATCCGGCCTGCCCAAATGGTTGGTAGCATCAGCAAGATTTATCAGGATATCAGGAATCACCTCGAATTTTGTTCCTTTCAATCTTGCTTCATAGGCCTCCCTGAAGCAGACCGCGGCAGAATCTATATAGCCCTTTCGCGAATAGACATTACCCTTTATATTAAAACATTCGGACTGCAAATCGGCCAACCGATGCGAAAAAGGCTGTCTGCCGGCAAACGCCTCAACTTGCCGGAGCAAAAGTTGTGCGGAGTCGAAGTCGGAAGTAACCAGACAGGTTTTCAAGGCAACAGCAAGATAATTATACCGCACCATACTATCTTTGGTCCTTTCCATTCTCTGCAATGCCTGTGCTTTCATCCAGCGCGGCGCCATCACTACGGAATCGCTGTGAGTGCTGAAAAAAGAATCGAACTCCTGCATTTCAGAAACTCTGCCACTGCCGCCTTTATAAGTACAGGCACCCGGCAATGCCACTGCCAAACATAGAAGGATTAAGATAAGAATCCTGTTTTCCTTACCAGCCTGCATCGCATATACCTTATTTAACCGTCACCATAGTAGCTCCAAATCCATACTCCTGAAAGGAAGCATCCTGCGTCTTACAAGTCGGATATTTCCGTTTCAGCTCATCCAGCAACGCTTTACGAAGCACACCGTCACCCTTGCCGTGAATAAAGACTATGCGTTGTTCACGCTTATTCCTATACTGTTCCATCACCTCACGAAATTTATCCAGCTGATAGTTCAATATCTCGCTGTTACTCATGCCGCGCGTATCATCCAACAGTTCACCGATATGCAGGTCTATTTCGATGATTTCATTTTTGCCACCCCGCTTCACGATAGTCCGGGGTCTGGACGGACCGTCTGTTGCTTTCTTTTGCATCAGAGCATCCTGTAAGTCCTCAGCCGACACATAAACCTGCCTGGCTGGAGCATCATTCCTCACTACATCGTACACCAGTGCTGGAGTATCAAAAAAATCGGTAGGCTGAAAAGTATGCAACTTATAGAATTTCACCGTATCGATGCGGATTTCCACATTGGCAGCAGGCTTCATAGCGAAAGAGCGGTTGTCCTTGAACGCCACCAACTGAACAGCTACACGCTCCCGGTCGTTCAATTCCGATTTTTCAAATTCCTCTAACAAGAGTTTCGTATTCGGTTCTATCAAACCATGAGAACGGGCAGTCCACGACTTGCCCTCCGCACTCGAATAGGTATAATACATGCAGTAATTGCTATCATTCACCAAATAAGCCTCAAACGGAGTAGTGCTTACCGCCTTGATATATTCCGGAACAAAGGCAAGATACACATTCAGCACATCTCCGCCTTTCATTTCCGGCTGACGATAAACAGATACCTGAGGTTGGACCGGACACTCTATCTGCCGTCCGGAGTCCAAACCGGAAGATACCGGCTTCGAGGCTGCCGAAGCCATACGCGCAGCCGATTGCTCCTCCGCCTTCTTCTTGGCTGCTTTGGAAGCAGGAGTAGGAATATTGTAATCATCCGTTTCAATCACCACACATTCACGCACCGGCATCGGAATGTCAAACCCGTCGGCATCTTCCACCAACACTATATCTTTTCCCCGGAATCCCGTTACAACACCGCCACCTACTTCACTGAGGAAGCGCACTTTATCTCCTATTTTCATAATTTCCATTCTGTTTTTTAATCATTATCCGGAAGACACATCGGAACCATTATAAACATACGGTTCAGACATCTTCTTTTATCTCTCGCAAAGTTAGAAATTATTTGATGATTATATACAAACATACCTTTTTTGTATTGGCAAGAAATACATTGTGTATCCATGAACCGGAATGACCTTATGACTGATATGTCATTAATTGGCTGTATATAATCCAAATCTTCCCAAATATCCGTACCTTTGCAGTCCCCTAATAAAATAAAGATATGAAAGAAGATCCCAAACATATTAGAATCAGCGAATTCAATTATCCGTTACCGGATGAACGCATTGCCAAGTTTCCATTGCCTGTGCGTGACCAATCCAAGTTATTGTTGTATCGCCACGGCGAAGTTACCGAAGACATATTCACTTCCCTGCCCGACTATCTGCCGGCAAACAGCCTGATGATTTTCAATAATACCAAAGTTATTCAGGCGCGTCTGCACTTCCATAAAGAAACGGGAGCGCTTATCGAAGTATTCTGCCTCGAACCTGTCCAACCCAACGACTATGCCCTCAACTTCCAGCAAACGGAGCATGCCGCATGGCTCTGCATGATAGGCAATCTGAAGAAATGGAAAGAAGGTGCGCTCAAACGGGAAATAACCGTGAAAGGAAAGCCGCTTACCCTGACCGCCGAACGCGGTGCGTGCCATGGAACCAGCCATTGGGTGGATTTCCGCTGGAACAATCCGGAAATAACATTCGCCGATATTCTCGAAGTGTTCGGCGAACTACCCATCCCTCCTTATCTGAACCGGGAGACGCAGGAGAGTGACAAGGAGACTTACCAGACCGTTTATTCCAAGATAAAAGGTTCGGTAGCCGCACCGACAGCCGGTCTGCACTTCACTCCACGGGTTTTGGACGCTTTGCGTGAAAAAGGGGTAGCATTGGAAGAACTGACCCTGCACGTAGGAGCCGGCACGTTCAAACCTGTCAAAAGCGAAGAGATAGAAGGGCACGAAATGCACACGGAATACATATCCGTCAATCGAAGTACGCTGGAGAAGCTGGTAGCACATGAAGGAAAAGCCATTGCAGTAGGGACAACCTCTGTACGTACACTGGAAAGCCTCTATCACATAGGCGTTACTCTGCTGCACAATCCTAACGCTACGGAAGAAGATTTGCATGTAAAACAATGGCAACCTTATGAAACAGCGCTTGAAACAGCAGCAACACCCGCTGTAGATGCTTTGCAGGCAATCATAGCCTACCTCGACCGGCATCACATGGAAACGTTGCATTCCAGCACGCAAATCATCATTGCTCCGGGATACGAATATAGAATCGTAAAAGCCATGGTTACCAACTTCCACCAGCCGCAAAGCACATTGCTGCTGCTTGTCTCAGCGTTTCTGCATGGAGATTGGCGCAAGATTTACGATTATGCGCTTGCCCATGATTTCCGATTTTTGAGTTACGGTGATTCGTCTTTGCTGATACCGTAACTATTCTCGGAGAATGCACCATTTTCATCGATAAAACCAACAAAAAGCTCAGAATTAATGAATAGCGACAATAACCAGGAAATGTTTCCTCTTGTTGACGAGCAGGGAAACATCATAGGTGCAGCCACCCGCGGTGAGTGTCACAACGGAAGCAAACTGTTGCACCCCGTAATTCATCTGCATGTATTCAATTCCAAAGGAGAATTATACCTGCAAAAACGTCCCGAATGGAAAGACATACAACCCGGCAAGTGGGATACCTCGGTAGGCGGGCACGTAGATTTAGGCGAAAGCGTAGAAATGGCACTGAAACGGGAAGTGCGCGAGGAATTAGGGATAACCGACTTCGCACCGGAAACCGTTACCAGCTATGTTTTTGAATCCGCACGCGAAAAGGAGCTTGTCTTTGTGCACAAAACCGTATATGACGGAGAGATACATCCCAGCGACGAGCTGGATGGCGGACGCTTCTGGAGTACAGAGGAAATTAAAGAAAATATAGGGAAAGGGATATTTACTCCCAATTTCGAGCAAGAGATAGGGAGAATCATTCAACTGTAACAACATAAAAAACACAGAAACACAAAGATACAGAGAGTAGACAGCTAAACTCTGTTTCTTTGTGTTTCTGTGTTCTAAAGAACGGTACAATTATTTTGCCAAGTCTTCAATTACTTTCATAATCTGCCGACCAATTTCTTCGGCTGCTTCCGGCGTAGCCGCTTCGCTGTAAACGCGAATAATCGGTTCCGTGTTACTCTTGCGCAGATGTACCCATTTGTCGGGAAAGTCAATCTTTACACCGTCAATATCATTGATTTCTTCGTTCTTATAGATTTCTTTTACTTTGGCAAGGATGGCATCGACATCCGTATCCGGAGTCAGGTCTACACGGTTCTTAGCCATGAAATAGGCCGGATAAGTGGCACGCAATTCGCTAACCTTCTTACCTTCGTGCGCCAGGTGACTGAGGAACAAGGCAATACCTACCAAAGCATCGCGTCCGTAGTGACTGGCAGGATAAATAACTCCACCATTGCCTTCGCCACCGATAACAGCGCCTACCTCTTTCATCTTGGTAGTTACATTCACTTCGCCTACAGCAGAAGCGGAATATTCCTGACCGTACTTACGTGTTACGTCACGCAACGCACGGGTAGAACTCAGGTTGGAAACCGTATTGCCCGGAGTGTGCTTCAACACATAGTCGGCCACGGTAACCAGCGTATATTCTTCACCGTACATCTTACCGTCCTCACAAATCATGGCCAAACGGTCTACATCCGGGTCTACCACAAAAGCAACGTCTGCCTTACCGCCTTTCATAAGGTTCATGATGTCGCCCAAATTCTTTTCCAAAGGTTCCGGATTGTGCTGGAAATTACCGGTAGGCTCGCAGTAGAGTTTCTCCACATGCTTCACTCCGAGCTGTTCCAGCAGTTGCGGAAGAATGATGCCACCTACGGAGTTTACACAATCAATGGCTACGCGGAAATCGGCTTTCCTGATAGCTTCCACATCCACCAGGTCAAGCGCCAACACACTGTCGATATGCTTTTGGTTATAAGTAAGGTCTTTGCGATAAGAGCCGAGCTTGTCCACTTCGGCAAAGTCGAACTCTTCAGCTTCGGCAATACGAAGCACTTCGTTGCCCTCCTCCTTGTTCAGGAACTCTCCTTTCTCATTCAGAAGTTTCAAAGCATTCCATTGCTTGGGATTGTGAGAAGCAGTCAGGATGATACCTCCGCTGGCACCTTCCATGGTAACAGCCAGTTCGGTAGTCGGAGTAGAAGCCAAATCGATGTCCACTACATCCCAGCCCATACCCATGAGCGTGCCTACCACCACATTCTTTACCATCTCGCCCGAGATGCGTGCATCACGGCCTACTACAATTTTGTTGCTTTTTACTGTACACGTTTTGCGGATAAGCGTAGCGTATGCCGAAGTAAACTTCACAATGTCGAGCGGATTCAACCCCTCGCCTGCACCACCGCCTATTGTTCCGCGGATTCCAGAGATAGATTTGATTAGAGTCATAGGTTAATTATTTAAATAAATGGTTAGTTATTTCCAGATTTGATATTTCCGGATGTCATAAAAATAAGGGTAGACATATTGCATGGCTGTCTGATGCCCCATCTTGGAAGGAACAATCAGTTTGACATGAGCCATGTCGCGAACATAAGTCAACGGGACAAGCCAGCCTGCCGGAACTGTCGGTGATGAATAATAAGTCATCATATATCCCTGCAGGAATGTCCCTGCAATGGACGAAGAAGTTACCGCATAGCGGAATGCATCTACGGTTTCCACCGCATTCAGGTTGGACAATGTGGTATCTTTGTCAAGAATGCTATATTCCATAAAACGCACCAGCACTTCATCGTTGTTTTTCACAGTGTCGGCTGCATTTTCAGAGCCTTTATCCACTATCTGCATGTACACTCCGCTGGCAAGCTGCACATACTCATTCTCCTCGACGTTGGTAGTAGAATCCTGCGCATAAAATTCGCTTTGTGAGATGACCTTGATGCCTTCCTTTTTGATAAAGTCATTTATACCGTCTTTTTCCTCATCAAGCATTTCCGCATAGGTCTTGCCGTCATCACACGCCTGAAAACCCAAGCCGAATGCCAGTAAGGATAAAAAGAATAAAGTAAGTTTCTTCATTTCTGTTATTTAGTAATTTCGTACAAAAATATCTGATTTACCCGAAAGTTAAAAGTTGCAAGTAGAAAGTTCGTATCTTTTAACCTTTACAACCGCTGTTTTTTTATCCTTTGGCATTAAGCAGCGGTTTGAATTTTTCCAATGCAAGTTCCAGCACTTTTTTAGCCTCTTCCAATGTACCGTAAAATTCTCCGCCGGAAGCATTTAAATGCCCGCCGCCGTTAAAGAATTCTGTAGCCAGCCGGTTGCAGGGGAAACTGCCTACCGAACGCAGGGATACCTTTATCATCGGCTTTTCCGTATCTTCACGCAGGAAGCAGGAGAAAACGACATTTTTAATGCTCAACGGTATGTTTACAAACCCTTCGCTATCGCCACGGATATAATTGAAATTGCCTTGTTCCTTCTTAGTCAGCGTAATCAGGGCGGCACGATGCTCCGGATAGACTTTCATCTGAGACAGCACATGCCCCATAAGACGCAGACGGCTTTCGGAATAGGTGTTGTACACTTTCCGGTAAATCTCATCCTTGTCGATACCTTTCGAAAGCAACTCACTGATTATAAAATAAATTTCACGGTTATTGGAGTTGTACGTAAAGCCACCCGTATCGGTCATCATACCGGTATAGATACATTCAGCTCCCTCTTTGGTGATGTCACTGAAATAGCCCATGCGGCAAATCAGGCGGAACACCAGCTCGGAAGTCGAGGATATTTCGGGATGGGAAATGATGATTCTGCAAAAATCTTCAGGATTCAAATGATGGTCTACCAGTATCTTCCGCGCAGGAGAAGCCAACACGGCGTCTGCCATAGCATCGATACGGCTGATAGCGTTGAAATCGAGGCAACAGATGACATCGGCTTCCGCTATCAATTTGTCGGCAAACTCTTTATAACGGTCGTACAGAAGTATATCCTTGCTGCCGGGCATCCATTTCAGGAAATCGGGAAAAGCATTGGGAACAATGACAGTCGCATCCTTGTCCTGCGTATTAAGAAAATGCCACAACCCCAGAGAAGAACCTACTGCATCTCCGTCGGGAGCCACATGGGCAACAATAACTATTTTATCCGCACGTTCCAGCCACTTGGCAAAGTGGTCTATTTTAGATTGATCTATTACTTTGGTCAACATATAGTTACTCGCTATTTTACAGTTTACGTTGCATATCCGGAACAACTTCGTCTCACCTGCAACAAAAGAAAGGGCAAAAGTACGAAAAAGTTTATGATTTATAATAATATGTGCACAGAACCTTTTTCGGAAAGAGGAAGATAAGGAATTCCCAACCGGATACAATCGCTGATAATCCTCTCCCGATAGTATTCGGAAAGAGATGCGTCAATCACTACCGTAGCTACTTCAAACAAGGAAACGAGTTCCTGCATATCTTCCTTATAACCGTGAGAAACATACAGATAATCAATAGAAACAGGCACATCGGATATCTTGTTGCCCCAACGGTCGTCGTACAACAGGCAGATGCGTTTCCCTGCATAGAAAACGGTTTTGTTACGGACTGAAATTTCAGGAAGCAAACAATCTCCCTCAATCACGTCAGGACGTTCCAGGCGCAAACGGTTCCAGTAGGAAGAAAGCGAACGTTCCAACCGGGTGACATCGGGCAGCGTATCGGCGCAGACCAGCCATGAAGCGGAGTTATCTGCCAGACAATGCACTGCCGGACAGCCACGGACATTATAAAAAACAATGCTGCGCCGGGGAGCATCTGTGATAAACGCATACGAATGATAGGAGACGCATAGCAGCAGGGCTGACAAAGCGATATATACATTCGCTGCCGTACGCCTCATCCAAACACGGCAGAACAACAACAGGCAACAATAAAACAGAAAGACAGCCCATATATCGACCCAAATCCGGTCTATGGAAGCCAAAGGGAGCTGTTCTATCCAACGGAGCAAAGCATTCTGCATCCTTAGCGGCATTTCTACCACATTGGCAAAGAGCTGTTGCAAGACAGGAAAAGGAGTCAGGACAAGCAATATAACAGCCGCATACACAATCAACGAAACCAACGGAATTACCAACAAATTAGTCAAGAGGAAGTGTGTGGAAAAACGTGAAAAATAGAGCATTACCAACGGAGCTGTTCCTATCTGGGCGGCAACGGAAACAGTAACCAGCCCCCACACCTTACGCAAAAGGCAGTTCTTCACCGATAACAACCCGTATAGCCCGGGTTGTAACAGTACAATAGCTGCAACAGCCGAAAAAGACAACTGAAACCCCACATCAAACAGCCAGACAGGGTTAAACAGCAGCATCAGGAAAGCCGTAACCCCCAATGTATTCAAAGTAAGCTTCCGGCAGGCAGGTATCAGCATGGAAAGTAATCCAAATGAGCACATGACAACCGCACGTGCCACGGAAGAAGACAACCCTGTAAGGAAAGCAAATCCCCACAACAAGAGGATTACAGACAGAAACAAAAACGGCTTTAAAAACCGCCACCTAATCCACAAAGGAGACAGGACAAACAGCAACAGAGCGGAAATAAAGCCGATATGCAGCCCGGAAAGTGCCAGTACATGGCTGGCTCCGGCAACCGAATACGTCTCTACGATACTCTCACTCAGCTCTTCTTTGTCTCCTATTGTAAGCGCAGAGAGTACCGCCAATTCATCTCCCCGAAACCCCATGTCCCGATATAAAGCAACCAGCCTGCTCCGGCACTCCAAAGCCTGCTGACGAAAAGTGAGAGTGCTGTCGCAACCAATCGCACACCAATGTCCGGCACGTACGTACGCTGTTCCGCTTATCCCTTTCCGAAGAAGATAACGGGCGTAATCGAACTCATCCGGATTACCGTTATTGGCAGGTGGAGACAAACGGGTGCACACCAACAGTTCATCCCCTCTTTTCAAGGAATATGCCGCCGAATCTTTAGGGAAATAAAACAGAAAAGTCTTTTCTGAAAAGTTATATAAAAATGTATCTTTCAGCACTTCTCCTCGCAAAGCAACGCGAAATAAAATACTGTTTTTCTTGATTTCCGGCTTTGTCGTAAGAGTAATCCGGTAAGTGGAAGGTTTTTCCGTATTCGGGAATATATATTCGGCTTGCTTCAACTGCACACTCACTAAAGTCCACCCCAATACAAAACACGCCAAAAACACGACAGCCCCATATAGCTTGCAAAGAACATAATACTTACGGCCAAGAATATATGTCCCTATCAACAGTAGAATGACAGCTATCCACCAACCGACGGACAGTATATAAGGATACTTATCCCCATATACTATTCCACCAACCAACGGCATCAACAGTCGCAGGAAAGGATGCCGTTGTAAGTTGTCTGTTATCAATAAATATTACAGATTTTTCAAAGCACGGATTGCTTCTGTTGGGTCGGGAGCAGAAAATACAGCATTGCCGGCAACCAAAGCATCGGCTCCTGCATCTACCAGACGGGAGCCTGTATCCAGATTGACACCGCCGTCGACCTCTATCAGGGCTTCCGAACCGGTCACTGTTATCAGTTCGCGCAACTCGCGTACCTTATCAACAGTATGTGCTATAAATTTCTGACCGCCGAATCCCGGATTCACCCCCATTATCAACACCATATAGACATCGTTGATAATATCTCTCAGCATGGATACCGGGGTAGCCGGATTGATAGTAACCGCCGGCAACATTCCCGCTTCGCGGATTTGCTGCACTACCCTATGCAAATGCGGACATGCCTCATAATGCACGTTCATTATACGTGCCCCCAACGCCTTTACTTCCGGGATGAACTTTTCCGGCTGTACAATCATCAGATGCACATCCAAAGGCTTCTCGGCAAGCTTTGCCACATACTTCAATACCGGAAAACCGAAAGATATGTTGGGAACAAACACGCCGTCCATTATATCGACGTGTACCCAGTCGGCTTCACTGCCGTTAATCATTTCAATATCATTTGCCAGGTATGCAAAGTCGGCAGACAATATGGAAGGGGATATTATAGGTTTCATAACAGTTACATTCTAATAGGTTACACGAATTTACAACAGACAAATGTACAAAAAGATTTCGGATAAACGCTTAATGCACCCGACATTCTCCGGTCAGTTTAAATCCACGCAACAACTCATCCGTTTTCAGGCGTTTCTTGCCGGGAAGCTGCAAAGCACGCACACCAATCCAACCGTCTGTACCGGCTATGCGAATATACGTCTTGCCATCGGTCTGCAAAGTTCCGGGAGCGGATTCATGCAGATGCTCAATCTTCTCTGTTTCAAAAATTTTCAGAACCACCGCTGTTCCGTCGGACTGTACCAATTCTGTCCACGCAGCCGGATAGGGAGACAAACCACGGATAAAATCATAAATCCGCTTGACAGGCTGGTTCCAGTCGATGCGACAAGTATCCTTGAATATTTTGGGAGCCGGACGCAATTCGCCCACTACAGCCATTTCTTCCTGCGGAACGGATTTCACCGTATCTGCAAGAATGGCATCCACAGTCTCCGTAACCAGACGTCCGCCAAGCATCATCAACTTATCGTGTACAATACCTACATTGTCCGTATCCGCAATCGGCACACGAACCTGTTGGATGACCTCTCCCGTATCAATCTCATGTTTCAGGAAAAAAGTTGTGATGCCCGTTTCCGTATCACCGTTAATCACCGCCCAGTTGATAGGTGCAGCTCCACGATACTGCGGCAGCAACGAAGCATGCAGATTGAAAGTTCCCAGACGCGGCATATTCCAAACCACCTCCGGCAACATTCTGAAAGCAACCACAATCTGCAAATCGGCATTCCAGGCACGCAAAGCCTCGACAAACGCTTCATCTTTCAATCTTTCCGGCTGGAGAAGCGGCAGGTCATGCTCCAGCGCATACTGTTTCACCGGAGAGAATTGCACCTTATGTCCACGTCCAGCCGGCTTGTCGGGCATCGTGATTACCCCTACTATATTATATCCGCCTTCTACGAGGCAGCGCAAGGGCTCCACCGCAAATTCAGGAGTCCCCATATATACAATCCGTAAATCTTCTTTCTTCATAATCATCTCTTTTAATCTTCCGAGAAATGTACCAATACCTGACGGTACGAGTTAAATATCTTTGATTTGGACACGAAACCGAGATACTTGCCTTCTCCGTCCACCACCGGCAGGTTCCATGCTTTCGTATCGTCAAAAGTACGCATCACCTGTTCCATGCTGTCCGTATCATAAAGGCGCGCCGGAGCGGAAGTCATCAGTTTGCCTACCGTAAAACGATGATACAGTTCCTGCCGGAACATGATATTGCGTATGTCGTCCAGCAGGACAATACCAATCAGCTTACCCTCATTGTCCGTCACCGGAAATATGTTGCGGTGTGAGGCGGAGATGGCTTTCACCAACTCGGCAAGATCCATTTCCGGATGTACCGCAACAAAGTCTTTCTCTACCACATTCTCCACTTTCATCAGCGTCAACACCGCTTTATCCTTATGATGTGTCAGCAACTCACCTTTCTTTGCCAGACGCATGGAGTAAATGCTGTGCGGTTCAAAAACGATAATCGTCAGATAAGAGCTGACCGCGACTATCATCAACGGCAAGAACAAGTCGTACCCTCCCGTAAGCTCGGCAATCAGGAACACTCCCGTAAGCGGAGCGTGCATAACGCCACTCATCACTCCCGCCATGCCCAGCAAGGCAAAGTTCTTTTCAGGCAGATAGGCAGTCATCTCAAAATCATTGCTGAAATGGGAAAAAACAAACCCGGCGATACACCCCAAATACAGAGAAGGCGCAAAAATACCACCGCAACCACCACCGCCATTCGTTGCGCTCGAAGCGAAAACCTTAAACAGGATTATCAATATCAGATACAGCAGCAGCAAGTGGCTGTGTCCGTAGAAGAAAGAGTTATTCATCACCGTATCCCACTCAACATTACTTGTACCGTTGAGCAGTAATTCTATCGTATCGTACCCTTCACCGTAAAGCGGCGGGAAAAGAAATATCAGAATACTCAACATAGCGCCGCCCACCAGCAGTTTCTTATAAGGCAGTTTCAGTTTACCGAACATTCCTTCCACCGAACTCATGGCACGGGTAAAGTAGAGGGAAACCAGTCCGCAGAAAATACCCAGCATGATCACATAAGGGATACGCTCCAATTCAAAAGCCTGGTCAAGGTGGAACTTAAACATGGCTTCCGTACCCGTCACGATATAAGAAACGGTTGCCGCCGTCACCGCCGAAATCAGTAACGGAAGCAGCGAAGACATTGTAAGGTCTATCATAAGCACCTCCAACGTAAAAACAAGTCCCGCTATCGGAGCTTTGAAAATACCTGCCACGGCCCCGGCAGCGCCACATCCCACCAACAGCATCAGTGTGCGGTGCTCCATTTTGAACAGGCTGCCCAAGTTGGAGCCGATGGCCGAACCGGTAAGCACAATCGGCGCCTCTGCCCCGACCGAACCGCCGAACCCGATTGTTATGGAACTGGCAATAATGGATGACCACGTGTTATGACGTTTGATACGTCCCTGCCTGCGGGATATGGCATATAGAATTTTCGTAACTCCATGACTGATATCATCCTTTACGACATAACGTACAAACAACCCGGCCAAAAAGATTCCCACCACCGGATATATCAGATACTGGTAATTAGCCTCTGTTGTGTCAAAATTCTCTGTAAGAAAATTTTGTATCCAATGTATCAACAGTTTCAATATCAATGCGGCAAATGCCGTAAAGATACCGACCAGAAAGCTAAGAACCAGAATAAACCGTTTCTCCTTGACATTCTTCTCACGCCAAATGATAAAGCGTTGCAACCAACTTCTTTCTTCTCCAGTCATTTCCTTTATTCACGGATTATTTTAATCACTCCGCCTTTATCCAACTTGATAATGCTGGACGGCTTCGGATTACTCATCTCTTCCTGCCGGTAGCCTACGATATAATCCACCGCTGACTTTACCTCCTCACTTATTTCGCTGAAGTTCTTCGGCGAAGGCTGCCCGCTGATATTGGCTGAAGTAGAAACAATCGCCTTACGGAACTGCTGGCAAAGACGCTTGGAGAAATCTTCATTTGTCACTCTGATGCCCACGCTTCCGTCTTCCGCCAGCAAATTTGCCGCCAGATTACGCGCTCCCGAATAAATAATAGTCAACGGTTTGTCTGCCAGGTCTATCAAATCCCACGCCACCTCCGGAACATCCCGGACATAGAAATCCACTTTTACGGAAGAATCCACCAACACCAGCATCGCTTTGCTGTCCTGACGCTGCTTTATTTCATATACACGGCGCACCGCATCTTCATTGGTAGCGTCACAACCAATACCCCAAATGGTATCGGTGGGGTACAGAATCACCCCGCCTTCCCTCATTACCTGGCAGGCTTTTTTAATGTCTTCTATCATTTCTTACTCTATAAATACAGTGATTAACACGCAAAAATAGTAAATTCGCACCGATTACAAACAAAGTTTAGGAGAAAACAATGGAAGATATTAAATTTAACCACACACTACCCATACAGCTACGTTTCAATGACGTCGATAAATTCGGTCACGTCAACAACACCGTCTATTTTTCCTTTTACGATTTAGGCAAGACGGAGTATTTCGCTTCCGTATGCCCGCATGTCGATTGGCAGAAAGACGGCATCGTCGTAGTCCACATCGAAGCCAACTTCCTTGCCCAGATTTACGGCTCCGACCACATTGCCGTACAGACCGCCGTGACCCAAATAGGCACGAAGAGTTTTCATCTTGCGCAACGTGTCATAGATATCGAGACGCAGGAAGTAAAATGTATATGCACTTCCGTCATGGTAGCTTACGACCTCAGCAAGCACGAATCCAAACCGCTGACAGAAGAGTGGATAGAAGCTATCTGCAAATACGAGGGGCGGGATTTACGAAAAAAATAACGCAATACCGCCCCCTATCGTATAAAATTCAAATCACTGGCTGAATATTATTCCACCGTAACCAGTACAGGTGCATGGTCGGACAAAAAAGCATCTCCTTCCGTCTCGGCAAGTATGCCGTATTTCAGAACTTTAAGTCCATTACGTACAAATACGTAATCAATCAACGGACGCTCCTCATAGGGAATCTTCCCGTAATTATGAAAGCTCCAGGACGGGCCGTAGACAATGGGAGAGATTTCCCGTGCATCGGTCAGATGTTTTGGATTCTTCGTATCGGTCACGTGCCTGATAACATCCGATTCCGGCGCTGCATTGAAATCACCTGTTACGATTACGGGCGCTCCACCACTCAGTTCATTCACTTTATCCAACATAAGGCTAACACCTTCGCGACGTGCCGCAACACCCACATGATCCAAATGTGTATTCAACGCAAAATACTCCTTACCGGAAACCTTGTCCCTCAGTTTTACCCATGAAGCTATTCGCTCACAAGCACCGTCCCAGCCTTTAGAACCGGCAACCTCCGGCGTTTCACTCAACCAGAAATTGCCCGAATCAAGCAATGCAAAGCGTTCTTTCTTATACCAAAGCGCACTGTATTCCCCTTTTTCCTTTCCATCTTCACGCCCTACTCCAACCACATCATATTCCGGCAAACGCTGTTTCAAATCTTCCAACTGATTATGAAGCACTTCTTGCGTACCTAATATATCGGCATCGTAAAAATGAATGGCAGTAGCCGCACGGTCTCTTCTGTACTGCCAACCGTTCAAACTATCCCCCGGATTATCATAACGGATATTGAAAGACATTACATTAACAGGTAACGATGCGGTTTCCTGTTGTTTCACCTGGCAGCAGGATGCCATCCCAAAAGACAAAAATAATAAAAGGATGTTTCTCATAATACTATTATATTTATCGGTTAATAATTCTATTTTACTCCAATACAAAGTGCAAATGATTATCCGTACTGAGTTCCTCGTCAAAAGTAAAACCTTCCCACGAAAAACCTCTCAAATCTTCGGGGCATCCAATGCGATTTTTGATGATGTGACGCACCATCTCCCCTCTGCACATCTTCGCATAAATGACAACGGTCTTTAACTTTCCGCCTTTCCACACTTGAAAATCTGGAGTAACCACACGCACCTCCGACTCCACCCGTTTCCAGTCGAATAAATCCTTCATCTCACCACTTGCCAAGTTGACCAGTATACCGCCCCGTTTCTTGATTTCTTCTATGAAACAGTCCGTCAGCAGAGGTTTCCAATAATCAAACATGGTGATACCGCCTTTCTCCGGCAGGCGCACATCTCCCTCCAGACGATAAGGTCTGATACCGTCCAGCGGACGGAGCAATCCGTAAAGAAAAGAGGTAATACGGAGATGTTCCTGTGCATAACGGAAGTCATCAGCCGTAAAATCCTTTGGCAGGATGCGTTTGAAAACAGCTCCCGTATATGCACCGATTGCCGGCATAGGGCGATTGTCTTCCGAACAAAAGTCATGAAAACGTGCCCTGTTTTCCGCAGCAATTTTAGCATTCACCTTCAAGAGTTTTTCCAGTTCTGCGGCAGAAACCTGTGACATTTCCAACGCATTCCGTACAGCTTCCGCTTCAAAATACGGAACGGTAACTTCGGGCACTTTCAAAGAACAGTGCGACGCCATGGTCTTGGCACAAGAGATAAAAGTGAGCATAGGCATATTCCTTATATTTGAAGAAAGTCCAAACGAACTCTTAGACGCCACAAAAATAAAAGGATTTCAGGAGAGAAAGCGCATCATTAAGAATATTTTCCATAGAATTCACATCGGTTTCAAGAGTTTTTCATACCTTTACAGCTTGTTGGAGAAATAGCGCACAGCAATCGGATAACACTAAGTTCCCCTTATTCTCCGGCACTTGGCGATAGAAAAAGAAAAAATAATATATAAAATGACTCACAAATGGAATTATTTACCCATTACATCCGATCAGGCAGAAGCAAGCCAACGACTGGCCCAGGAATTAGGGATTAGCCCTGTACTTGGGAGATTGCTGGTGGAGCGGGGAATAACGACAGCGACAGCTGCCAAGAAGTTTTTCCGCCCGCAACTACCGGATTTGTACGACCCGTTCCTCATGAAAGATATGGACGTGGCCGTAGAACGCCTGAACAAGGCAATGGGAAAGAAAGAGCGCATTCTGATTTATGGAGATTACGATGTAGACGGAACCACCGCCGTGGCCCTGGTCTATAAGTTTATTCAACAGTTCTATTCGAACATAGATTATTACATACCCGACCGTTACAACGAGGGATATGGCGTTTCGACACAAGGTGTGGACTATGCCTCCGAAACCGGTGTGGGACTGATTATCGTGCTGGACTGCGGCATCAAGGCCGTAGACGAAATTGCATACGCCAAGGAAAAAGGCATCGACTTCATCATCTGCGACCACCACGTACCCGATGAAGTGTTGCCCCCTGCCGTAGCTATACTGAACGCCAAGCGCGAAGACAACACCTATCCTTACGAACATCTTTCGGGCTGCGGAGTAGGTTTTAAATTCATGCAGGCATTCGCTATCAGCAACGGCATCGAATTCCACCATCTGATTCCGCTGTTGGACTTGGTGGCAGTCAGCATCGCCTCGGACATCGTACCGATTATGGGAGAGAACCGCATACTTGCCTATCACGGTTTGAAACAGCTCAACAGTAATCCGAGCGTAGGGCTGAAGGCCATTATCGACGTATGCGGACTGTCGGAAAAAGAAATCACCGTCAGCGATATAGTATTCAAGATAGGTCCGCGTATCAACGCCTCCGGACGTATCCAGAACGGCAAGGAAGCAGTAGATCTGCTGACGGAAAAGGACTTCTCGGTTGCTCTGGAAAAGGCCGGACAAATCAACCAGTATAACGAAACCCGCAAAGACCTCGACAAGACCATGACCGAAGAGGCCAATCAAATCGTAGCCGGCCTGGAAGGACTCGCAGACCGCCGCTCCATCGTGTTGTACAACGAGGATTGGCATAAAGGAGTAATCGGAATCGTCGCTTCCCGCCTGACGGAAGTATATTACCGCCCCGCCGTAGTATTGACACGCACGGATGATATGGCAACCGGATCGGCACGTTCCGTTTCCGGTTTCGATGTATACAAAGCCATTGAGTACTGCCGGGATTTACTGGAAAACTTCGGCGGACACACCTATGCTGCCGGTCTGTCCATGAAAGTGGAAAACGTACCCGCTTTCACCGAACGTTTCGAAGAATTCGTATCCCGGCATATTCTGCCGGAACAGACCAGCGCCGTAATCGACATCAATGCCGAAATCGACTTCCGGGATATCACTCCCAAATTCTGCAATGATTTGAAGAAGTTCAACCCCTTCGGTCCCGACAATACCAAGCCCGTATTCTGTACCCACAATGTGTACGATTACGGAACCAGTAAAGTCGTAGGACGCGACCAGGAGCATATCAAGCTGGAACTGGTGGACAACAAATCAAACAATGTAATGAACGGAATTGCTTTCGGGCAGAGTTCTCACGTGCGCTACATCAAGACCAAGCGTTCGTTCGACATCTGTTACACCATTGAGGAAAACACTCATAAACGGGGAGAAGTACAGTTGCAAATTGAAGATATAAAGCCGAATTAAGCCGAAGAAGACGGGAGAAGATTCTCTTTGTGTTTTTCCTTTAGGCACGGATTACACGGATTTTACTGTTTTTTTTAGTCTACAAAGTCCGTGTAATCCATACCTGAAATATCACCATTATATATAGTATCACACACTCTTTTTATCTTTCAACTTTACAACCATGTCCTCGCAGCCCGACGCCTCCCAACTTTCAACTCTCAACTCCCGAATCCTAAAGCAGTATTGGGGATATGACTGTTTTCGGGGTATCCAGGAAGATATCATCGACAGCATTAGCAAGAATAAGGATACCTTGGGACTAATGCCTACGGGTGGCGGCAAGTCCATTACTTTCCAAGTCCCGGCACTTGCCAAAGAAGGAATGTGCCTGGTGATTACCCCCCTGATAGCCCTGATGAAAGACCAGGTACAGAATTTGAAGAAGCGGGGTATCAAGGCGCTTGCCATCTACTCCGGCATGAGCCGGCAGGACATCATCATCACCCTTGAAAACTGTATATTCGGCAACTATAAGTTCCTCTATATCTCACCCGAACGTCTGGATACGGAAATATTCCGCACCAAATTGCGGAAAATGCACATCAGCATGATTACGGTAGACGAAAGCCACTGCATCTCGCAATGGGGGTATGACTTCCGTCCCGCCTATCTGAAAATCGCAGAGATACGCGAACTGCTGCCGGATGTCCCCGTTCTGGCACTGACCGCCACTGCAACCCCCGAAGTGGTAAAGGATATCCAAGCCCGTTTGCATTTCCGTCACAAGAATGTATTCCGCATGAGCTTCGAGCGGAACAACCTCGCTTATATTGTTCGCAAAACAGAGAACAAGACTGCCGAACTGTTGCATATACTGCGCAGCATGCCCGGCAGTGCCATTGTATACGTACGCAACCGCCGCCGCACCAAGGAAATTACCGAACTGCTGAACAACGAGCACATCACAGCCGATTTCTACCATGCCGGACTGGACGATGCCACCAAAGACATCCGCCAGCACCGCTGGCAATCCGACGAGAGCCGTGTCATGGTGGCAACCAATGCTTTCGGCATGGGCATAGACAAACCGGACGTGCGCATCGTTATCCACATGGACCTGCCCGACTCCATAGAAGCCTACTTCCAGGAAGCCGGAAGAGCCGGACGTGACGGACAGAAGGCGTATGCCGTCATCCTATATGCCAAGTCGGACAAGACTACACTGCACAAACGTATCCCTGACACCTTTCCGGAGAAAGAATATATCAGAGACGTTTACGAACATCTCCAATACTATTATCAAATGGCAATGGGTGACGGGCTGGATTGCGTACGCGAATTCAATATCGAAGATTTCTGCCGTAAATTCAAGTACTTCCCCGTACCGGTGGACAGCGCTTTGCGAATCCTGACCCAGGCGGGCTATCTGGAGTACACTGCCGAACAGGACAGTACCTCACGCATCCTCTTCACCATACGCAGGGATGAACTCTACCGGCTGCGCGAAATGGGCGAAGACATGGACAGGCTCATACAAGCCGTGCTTCGTTCCTATACCGGAGTATTCACAGACTATACCTATATCAACGAAGATTCGCTTGCCATACGCACAGGACTTACCCGCCGGCAAATCTACGAAATGCTGGTTCACCTTGCCAAACTGCGCATCGTAAGCTATATTCCCCATAAAAAGACACCTTATATAATATACACGCGCGAACGCGTGGAAGCACAGCGCATCCATATTTCCCCGGAAGTATACGAACACCGGAAAGCACGCTATGAAACGCGCATCAATGCCATGCTCGATTACGTGACCAACGACACCGTATGCCGCAGCCGTATGCTGCTGGACTACTTCGGGGAGAGAAACGAACATAACTGCGGACAATGCGACACCTGTATCAGCCTGCGCAGCAAACCGGGAGCTTCTGAACAACCGGACCGGGAAACGCTTTGTGCAAAAGTATGCGGGATATTGTCCCGTGAATCCCTGACTCCCGCCGGCCTGCTCAAACAACTTCCAATGGACAAAGAGCTTCTGACCGAAATATTGCACCGGTTATCGGACGAAGGGAAAATTATTGCCGTCGACGGAATACTGCAAATCAGAAAATAAATCATTACTTTTGTACAGTGCATCAGCACACCAATCCAGTCAACCTATTAAAAACATAACTAAAACAACATCATAATCATGGGATTCTTTAAATCGTTCTTCTCCGGCAAGCCAGCAAATCCGGAAGAGGAAAAACAGAAAAACAATCAGAAGAACTTCGAGATATTCAAGTACGACGGTATGCGTGCCCAACGTATGGGACGTGCCGACTATGCCATCAAATGTTTCACCGAAGCCCTTGCGTTGCAAGAAGATTTCGAGACAATGGGCTACCTGGCACAAGTATACATCCAGTCCAACGAACTGGATGAAGCCCGCAAGCTTTTGGAAAGAATGATCCGAACAGAACCGGAGCATACCTCTACTTTACTCACCCTTGCCAACGTCTGCTACATGCAGGAGGACTATGCCGCCATGGCGGAAGCCGCCAAGAAAGCCATTGCCGTTGAAGAAGGCAATGCCATGGCGCACTATCTGCTGGGAAAAGCCGACAACGGCCAGAACGACGGCATCATGTGCATCGCCCACCTCACAAAAGCCATCGTACTCAAGGACGACTTCACCGAAGCCCGTCTGCTACGTGCCGAGGCTCTGACAAAGATGCAGCAGTACAAAGAGGCCATGGAAGACATCAACGCCATACTCGCCCAAGACCCGGACGATGAAAACGCCATACTGCTCCGCGGAAAGATAAAGGAAGCGACCGGTGCAGAAGCCGAAGCGGAAGCCGACTATCTTCATATAACGGAACTGAATCCGTTCAACGAACAGGCATTCCTCTATTTGGGACAGTTGTACATCGTCCAGAAAAAGCTGACCGAAGCCATCGCTTTGTTTGATGAAGCTATCGAGCTGAATCCCGACTTTGCCCAAGCATACCACGAACGCGGCCGCGCCAAACTGCTGAACGGCGACAAGGAAGGCTCCATGGAAGACATGAAACGCGGATTGGAGCTTAACCCGAAAGAGTTGCAGGATTTCAACGGACAATACGGCAATCTGCCGGGCAACAATACGACAAATGTATTAGGATTATAAAACATTATCTATAAAATGATGCAATTATCAAAAAAAACATTGGTTTTTATTTGCATCTAAAAGAAAAGTGTTACATTTGCCACATAATTCAAAACGAAAAGCAAGAATGAAATCATTTACTTATGCATATTACTTCTTTTTTTACTTTTACTTTAGCCGGAAAGTAGAGCGGGAGTTTGTATGTATCAAGTGACAGTGATGCTTAAGAACAGAATAGAGAACTAAGTAATATATAAAGTCCCGCTCCAGTGTATGGAAGCGGGATTTTTTTTGTAGCATAAATCAAGAAAAAGAGAGTCAGGAATGAAGAAGGTAGCCATTCAAGGAACATTAGGTTCGTATCACGACATTGCCGCACATAAATACTTCGAAGGAGAAGAAATACAGCTTATCTGCTGCGCCAGCTTCGAGGAGGTATTTGCTGCTGTCAAACAGGACAGTCAGACCATAGGCATGCTGGCAATAGAAAATACGATTGCAGGAAGCTTGCTGCACAACAATGAACTCCTGCGCCAAAGCGGCACACAGATTGTAGGCGAATACAAATTGCGCATCTCGCATAGCTTTGTTTGCCTGCCCGACGAGGATTGGGACGACATCACGGAAGTAAACTCCCACCCCATCGCCCTGATGCAGTGCCGTGAGTTCCTCGGACAGCATCCCCGCATCAAGGTAGTGGAAGGCGAGGACACCGCTCTCAGTGCGGAAATCATCAGGAAAGAAAACCTGAGAGGACATGCTGCCATTTGTTCCAAAGCCGCCGCCGAACGTTACGGCATGAAGGTGTTGCAGGAAGGTATCGAAACCAACAAACACAACTTCACCCGCTTTCTGGTTGTGGCAGACCCCTGGCAAGTGGACGAGCTGAGCCGCCACCGCAACAAGGAAGTGAACAAGGCAAGCATGGTATTCACGTTGCCGCATACCGAGGGAAGCCTTTCGCAAGTATTGTCCATCCTGTCTTTCTACCGCATCAACCTGACAAAGATACAGTCACTGCCCATCATCGGGCGCGAATGGGAATATCAATTCTATGTAGACGTAGTTTTCGACAATGTGCTGAAGTATAAACAATCTATCGTGGCTATCACCCCACTGACCAAAGAACTTAAAATATTGGGAGAATATGAAGACGGAAAATCAACTATCTAAAATAAAGCCGGCCGACCGGCTGGCAAGCGTAAGCGAATACTATTTCTCTAAAAAGCTGAAAGAAGTGGCACAGATGAACGCCGAAGGCAAGGATGTAATCAGCCTGGGCATCGGCAGTCCCGACATGCCCCCTTCGGAGAGTACCATACAGACACTTTGCGATGCGGCCCGCAACCCCGACGGACATGGCTACCAGCCTTATGTGGGTATTCCCGAACTGCGCCGCAGCTTTGCCGGCTGGTATAAGAAATGGTATGGCGTAGAGCTGGACCCGAATACAGAAATACAGCCGCTCATCGGTTCCAAAGAAGGTATCCTGCACGTTACGCTGGCTTTCGTCAACCCGGGCGAACAGGTGTTGGTTCCCAATCCCGGCTATCCCACCTATACTTCATTGAGCAGGATACTGGGTGCAGAGGTCGTAAACTATAACCTGAAAGAGGAGAACGGCTGGATGCCCGACTTCGACGAGCTGGAGAAGATGGATATGAGCCGCATAAAACTGATGTGGACCAACTACCCCAATATGCCGACAGGAGCGAACGCCACACCGGAACTGTACCGAAAATTGGTGGACTTTGCACGCCGCAAGGACATTGTCATCGTCAACGACAACCCGTACAGCTTTATTCTGAACGAACACCCTATCAGTATTCTCAGCATTCCGGGCGCGAAAGAGTGCTGCATCGAATTCAACTCCATGAGCAAGAGCCACAACATGCCGGGCTGGCGCATCGGTATGCTCGCCTCTAATGCAGACTTTGTACAATGGATACTGAAAGTGAAGAGCAACATAGACAGCGGTATGTTCCGTGCCATGCAACTTGCCGCAGCCAATGCCCTGGAAGCCGGTGAGGAATGGTACGAAGGCAATAACAAGAACTACCGCAACCGCCACCAACTGGCAGGAGAGATTATGCGTGAGCTGGGATGTACTTACGACGAGAACCAGGTAGGCATGTTCCTTTGGGGAAAGATACCCGACAGTTGCGCCGATGTAGAGGAACTGACCGAACGGGTATTGCACGAAGCGCACGTATTCATCACTCCGGGATTCATCTTCGGCAGCAACGGAAAGAGATATATCCGCATCTCGCTTTGCTGCAAGAACGACAAACTGGCGGAAGCGTTGAAACGCATCAAAGGAATGAGATAAATCATTACAGAAAAACAGCTTATTAATAAAACCGATTCATCCGCTTAATAAATCTCTTCAAGATTTTACTATAATTCTTGAAAAATTATAGTAAAATTCTACTCGAATTTATTAATAGCCTGAAAACCCGCTATAGGAAAGGGATGCAGAAGCGAGAGTAACGGTTTGGAAATATTTATACAACCGAATATAATTAAACAAATAAAGAATATGGAACTTGAATTAGAATCAATCTTGTTGCCGGGTATCGAGGAGAAGCGTCCTCTGGTTATTGCCGGTCCATGCAGTGCAGAGACGGAAGAACAAGTTATGGACACCGCCAGGCAATTGGCTGCCAAAGGTATGAAGATATTCCGCGCAGGCATCTGGAAACCCCGTACCAAACCGGGCGGTTTCGAGGGTGTAGGCGTAGAAGGGCTTGCCTGGCTTAAAGAGGTGAAGAAAGAAACAGGCATGTATGTATCCACCGAAGTGGCCACAGCCAAGCATGTGTACGAATGCCTGAAAGCCGGAATAGATATACTCTGGGTAGGTGCCCGCACTACCGCCAATCCTTTTGCCGTACAGGAAATAGCAGATGCCCTGAAAGGCGTGGATATCCCGGTCTTGGTAAAAAACCCCGTAAATCCGGATCTGGAATTATGGATAGGCGCCATGGAGCGCATCAATAATGCCGGATTGAAACGCCTGGGAGCCATTCACCGCGGTTTCAGCAGCTACGACAAGAAACTCTACCGCAACCTGCCGCAATGGCATATTCCCATCGAACTGCGTCGCCGCATTCCAAACCTGCCCATCATCTGCGACCCCAGTCATATCGGCGGAAAACGCGAGTTGGTTGCCCCGCTTTGCCAGCAGGCTATGGACCTGGGCTTCAATGGTCTGATTGTGGAAAGCCATTGCAACCCGGACTGCGCATGGAGCGATGCCGCCCAACAGGTTACGCCGGATGTATTGGACTACATTCTCAACCTGCTCGTTATCCGCAAGGAGACACAAAGCACCGAAAACCTCAGCGAATTGCGTAAGCAGATTGACGAATGCGACAATAACCTTATCCAGGAACTGGCCAAAAGGATGCGTATAGCCCGTGAAATCGGCACCTACAAAAAGGAACACGATATGACGATTCTGCAAACGGGACGCTATAACGAGATTCTCGAAAAACGCGGCTCGCAGGGTTCGCTCTGCGGCATGGATTCCGAGTTTATCAAGAAAGTGTTTGAAGCGATACACGAGGAGAGTGTGAGACAACAAATGGAAATAATCAATAAGTGATAATTTCGTAGATTGAGGGTAGAAGCAAATAGTAAGTGGATTGTAGTTTTGACATACCTTCGGTTTTTATAACAGTCAGAAAATTATGCGAATATTAATACTCGGAGCCGGCAAAATGGGCTCCTTCTTCACAGATATTTTAAGTTTTCAACACGAGACGGCCGTGTTCGACGTCAATCCGCACCAACTGCGTTTCGTCTATAACACCTACCGTTTCACCACGCTGGAAGAAATCAAGGAATTTGAACCGGAACTGGTAATCAATGCCGCTACGGTAAAATATACTCTGGAAGCTTTCCGGCAGGTGTTGCCTGTGCTTCCCAAAGACTGCATCATCAGCGACATCGCTTCGGTAAAGACCGGACTGAAAAAATTCTACGAAGAAAGCGGTTTCCGTTATGTGTCGACACATCCTATGTTCGGCCCTACTTTTGCCAGTCTGAGCAACTTGAATACAGAAAATGCCATCATCATCAGCGAGGGTGACCATTTGGGCAAAATCTTCTTTAAAGATTTATACCAGACCATGAAGCTCAATATCTTTGAGTACACCTTCGACGAGCATGATGAAACGGTGGCCTACTCCTTGTCCATTCCGTTTGTTTCGACTTTCGTGTTTGCAGCAGTCATGAAGCATCAGGAAGCTCCGGGAACTACATTCAAGAAACACATGGCCATTGCCAAAGGCCTGTTAAGCGAGGACGATTATCTGTTACAGGAGATTTTGTTCAATCCCCGCACCCCCTCACAAGTAGAGAATATACGTCTGGAACTGAAACAACTACTGGAGATTATCACCAACAAGGATGCGGAAGGAATGAAGAAGTATCTGACGAAGATCAGAGAAAAAATTAAGTAATTAGTGATTAGGGGTTAGTGATTAGCGATTAGTACCATGCGGCATAATAGTGCAGCCTGCTAATCGCTAATCACTAACCCCTAATCGCTAATCACTAACCTCTATTTTTTTTGCAGAGGCTGATTTTATGTGTAACTTTGTGCTCGAATCATGATAGACCAACCCACCATAGACAGAATTCTGGATGCGGCACAAATCGTTGATGTCGTGTCAGACTTCGTCACGCTGCGGAAACGCGGAGTGAACTATGTAGGTCTGTGCCCGTTCCACGACGATAAGACCCCGTCGTTCTACGTATCGCCAGCCAAGGGACTGTGCAAATGCTTTGCCTGCGGCAAGGGCGGCAATGTAGTGCACTTCATTATGGAGCACGAACAGATGTCCTATCCTGAGGCACTGAAATACCTTGCCAAGAAATACGGCATCGAGGTCAAGGAACGGGAGCTGTCCAACGAGGAAAAGCTCGTTCAGAGCGAGCGCGAAAGCCTTTTCATCGTCAACCAGTTTGCCCGCGACTATTTCCAGAATATCCTGCATAACCATGTAGACGGACGCAGCATCGGTATGGCTTATTTCCGTAACCGCGGATTCCGGGATGACATCATCGAAAAATTCCAGTTGGGATACTGTACCGAAAGCCATAATGCCATGGCGGAAGAAGCCTTGAAGAAAGGATATAAGAAAGAATTTCTCGTCAAGACCGGACTCTGCTACGAAACGGACGACCACCAACTGCGCGACCGTTTTTGGGGACGCGTAATCTTTCCCGTACATACCTTATCGGGTAAAGTGGTGGCTTTCGGCGGCCGTGTACTTGCCAGTGCCACAAAAGGAGTCAAGGTGAAGTATGTCAACTCTCCCGAATCGGCAATCTATCATAAAAGCAACGAACTGTACGGTATCTATTTCGCCAAGCAGGCTATTGTGAAGCAAGACCGTTGCTTCCTGGTGGAAGGCTATACGGACGTCATATCCATGCACCAGTCCGGTATAGAAAATGTGGTGGCCTCTTCGGGCACTGCGCTGACACCGGGGCAAATCCGTCTGATTCACCGCTTCACCAACAACATGACCGTATTGTACGACGGGGATGCAGCCGGTATCAAGGCTTCTATCCGGGGGATCGACATGCTGCTGGAAGAAGGCATGAACATTAAAGTGTGCCTCCTGCCCGACGGAGACGACCCGGACTCTTTTGCCCGCAAACATAACTCGACCGAGTTCCAGCAATTCATACAGGAGCATGAAACAGACTTTATACGTTTCAAAACCAACCTGCTGCTGGAAGATGCAGGCAAAGACCCGATTAAACGTGCCGAACTAATCGGTAATCTTGTACAAAGCATCTCGGTCATCCCCGAAGCGATTGTGCGCGATGTGTACATCAAAGAGTGCGCCCAGCTATTGCGGGTGGAAGACAAACTGTTGGTTTCCGAAGTTGCCAAACGGCGTGAGATGCAGGCTGAAAAGCGTGCCGAACAGGCAGAACGGGAACGTAGAAACGCCGGCAGACAGGCAGAAAGCACACAGAATGTAACAGGCGCCGAAAGTTCGACTCCCGCTGCCCCGACAACGGCAGACGCAACCCCAACTGCCGCCGGAGAAGTTCCCGGACACAATGCAGATGCACCGTTCCCGCCGGAAGACAGCTATATATCCTTTATTCCGCAAGAAGGGAAAGAAGGACAGGAATTCTATAAATACGAACGGCTGATTCTTCAAATGATTGTGCGCTATGGCGAAAAAGTGATGTGCAATGTAACCAATGAAGAAGGGCAGGAAATACCGGTGAGCGTAATTGAATATGTCGTCAGCGACCTGAAGCAAGATGAGTTGTCATTCCACAACCCGCTGCACCGCCAAATACTGACCGAAGCCGCCGCGCATATCCATGACGCCGGATTTACAGCCGAACGTTATTTTCTGGCTTATCCGGACCCTGCCATCAGCAAACTGAGCGTGGAACTTATCAGCAACCGTTACCAGCTGAGCAAATACCATTCAAAAAGCCAGAAGATAGTAACCGATGAAGAACGTCTTTACGAGCTGGTTCCGGCATTAATGATAAACTTCAAGTATGCCATTGTCAGCGAAGAGCTAAAGCACATGATGTCTGCCCTGCAAGACCCTGCCATCGCCAACGACGAAGAGAAATGCAACGCCATCATGAAACGCTACAGCGAAATGCGCGAAGTGCAGAGTATTATGGCAAAACGGTTGGGAGACCGGGTGGTGCTCCCCTGATATTAAGAAGTGTGGCGGATGAGGTTCATAAACTCTTCACGCGTCTTAGCCTGATTGAAAGCCCCCGTAAAGTCGGAAGTGGTGGTTATTGAATTCTGCTTCTCCACGCCGCGCATCTGCATGCACATGTGTTTCGCCTCTACCACGACCATCACGCCTAAAGGATTCAACGTTTCCTGAATACACTCCTTTATTTGGAGCGTCATACGTTCCTGTACTTGCAAGCGGTGAGAGAAGATATCCACCACACGGGCAATCTTGCTCAAACCTGTAATGTAACCGTTGGGAATATAAGCCACGTGCGCCTTGCCGTAGAAAGGCAGCATATGGTGTTCACAGAGAGAAAAGAAATCAATGTCTTTCACAATCACCATCTGATTATAATCTTCCTTGAACTTGGCGGAGCGGAGTACTTCGTGCGGGTCCATAGAGTACCCCTTAGTCAGTGCCAGCATGGCTTTGGCTACCCGTTCCGGTGTTTTCAGCAACCCTTCACGCTCAGGGTCTTCACCTAACAAAGTCAATATATGATGATAATGTTCTTTCAGTTCGTCCAATGAAGGAGATACAATTTCTTCTTTTCCTAACATGAGAAAGTGAGGGGGATAATTATGAGTTATGAATTAAAGGGAGATATTTATCTGATCTTTCACGATAGACACTTCCTTGAAAGCACCGGTGGCACGCAGTTGGCGCATCATGGCATCCGCTTCCTCAATGCTGCGGAAGTCGCCTGCACGGCACAACCAGCGGGGCGGGTTGAAAGATGTATAAACGGGAAGGTCAGGAAAACGCTCTTTTATATTGGAAGCCACCGAATAGGCTTCATTCTTGGCCTGACGGGTGTTATTTCCGGCATATACCTGTACGCGATAGCCCGAACTTTTAATCACTTTCCGGTCGTCCGAACCGGTAGGGATATACTCCGAACCTATCAGTGCCCCGATACGGGCATCCTGATGAATGGACACTTTACCCTGCCCCGGCACATTACGTTCCAGACTCTTTACGATGTTATTCTGCGCCACAGATATAGCGGCAAAGGCAAAACATGCAATTAAAAGCAAACCGAGTTTCTTCATAAAAGAGTGTTTTATACAGTTTTAAAAACAAGCTTTAAACATGAAGAGTCGGAAGTTGGCCTTCCTTTGGATACGGCAACTTCCGGCTCTCTGTTATTAATTAAAAGCGTCGATGATACCCTTGAAGTCAGCAACCTTCAAAGCAGCACCACCAATCAGACCACCGTCTACATCAGGATTTGCAAACAGTTCCTTTGCATTGGAAGGCTTGCAGCTACCACCGTAAAGGATAGAGCAGTTTTCAGCGATTTCCTTGCCATACTTCTCGGCAACGGCAGAACGGATGAAAGCATGGATTTCCTGTGCCTGTGCCGGAGTAGCAGTCTTGCCTGTACCGATGGCCCAAACCGGTTCGTAAGCCAGGATAATCTTGGAAAAATCTTCGGCAGACAGAGAGAATACAGATGCCAACTGAGCGGCAACCACTTCATTCTGCTTGTTAGCTTCACGTTCTTCCAGCACTTCACCGATACAGAAAATCGGAGTCAGACCGTTGGCCAAAGCCAATTTTACTTTTTCTTCCAGGATTTCCACTGTTTCACCGTAATAAGCACGACGTTCCGAGTGACCGAGGATTACATACTTGGCACCGGTAGAAGCAACCATAGCGGCTGATACCTCACCTGTATATGCACCAGATTCCTTATCTGCACAGTTTTCTGCACCTACACCGATTTTGGCAGCATCTACCAGCGGAGTAACAGATGCCAGGTGAATAAACGGAGTACAGATGATTACATCACAATTAGGCTTTTCGTTAGCCAACGCTTCATTCAGTTCTTTTGCAAGAGCAATACCCTCCTGAAGGGTTTTGTTCATTTTCCAGTTTCCTGCAACAATGTTTTTTCTCATTTTGTTTTAATTATTAAAAGGGTTAATATATCTGCTATTCAAAGATTTACAATTTGTCATTCTCCTGATTGTCCGCGGATTGGGCGGCTTGCCGCTCCCTGCTTTTTCTTTCTCTCCGCTTGATTATCAGAATATCAATGCCGACAACCAGCGTCAAAGGTACGATAAACCACAATAATACGTAGCCAATGGTGTGCAATTTATTTTCCTGTTTCTGCTGTCCCAACTCTAATTTATCCAGACTATCGTTCAGTACATATTCATCGGGAAGTTGGTTATCGCTCCATTTATTCAGGATTGTACCGTCTTTTATCAGCAGCAGGCCGGGATTGGAACGGATAATCGTTTTCAGGGTAATATCATCCATCTGGCAGAACGGGTATTCCGCACCGGTTCTTTCACGCCACATCTCAATTTCTTCATCCGGTGAGGAAGTCAGCGCATAAAAACCGTAGCCGTGCTCCACACTGTAATCATAGATTTCATTGATAAGGTCGATATTGCTATCGTCCGCTTCCTCTATCCGGTGGGCTACCAATAAAAAGGTATATCCTTTGTCGGTCAGTACACTGTCGGTTATATCTTCACCCGTGCCCAGGCTTATCATGGAGAAATCATGAATGGGTGGTTCATAGCCTTTTTCTTTCAAAACGGTACGCGTTTCGACAAAAGTCCATGTGCTGTCCGGATAATTATCCAATGTAAACTCCTGTTGCCTGCCGTCTTTCTCCAATACAAAGCGGCTCTCGAATACACTCGGTTTCGCACCTTCGGGAATCTCCATACCCGCCTTTATATCCGCTCCGATCTTATAAGGGCGGAAGTCCAGTACCGGCAGATATTCCAAGCAATAAAAAGAAAGTGCAAAGACAAACAAAAGCGTGTATAAGGATACCATCCATTCTATCTTCAGCGTAACGAAGCGGAACATGAGTTTCCGCTCCCGGAATACCGCTATCGCCGCAATCAGCAATACGATGTTCTTCCCGAATGTCTGCCAGTTCGTCAACACCCACGCATCGCCAAAGCATCCGCAATCGGATACGGGATTTGCCAAAGCAAGATACAAGGTCAACGGAGTCATTACGCTCATCAGGAGAAACGCCAAGGTCGACGCAATCTTCCGGCGTACACCGAAAAAGAGGAAAACTCCTACACAGAACTCTGCAGATGACAGAATGATGGCAAAAAGTAACGGCAGGTATGTAGGAAACCATGAAATTATGCCGAATGCCGCCAGATAATCCTGAATCTTATAAAATGAACCGAGCGGATCGACAGCCTTCACAAATCCGGAGAAGATAAACAACGTTGCCAGCAAAAAGCGGCAGGTATTTACCCAAACGAGCTTTATAATATGTTTTTTCTCAGTCTCCAAACTCTATCTTAATCAAACCAAATACGGAATAATTAATCATGTCCATATAGTTGGCATCGACACCTTCCGAAACCAGTGTCTGGCCGGACAGACTTTCAATTTGCTTTGTACGGTATATCTTCATCAATATCAAGTCCGTATACGAACTGATACGCATACTGCGCCAAGCCTCATCGTAATCATGATTCTTGGCAAGCATCAATTCCAGCGATTCTTTCGCATATTTGTCATACAGAACCATTGCCTCTTCGTTCGTCATATCCGCAGATTCGGCATATCCCAACTCCAGTTGTATCAAACCGATAATACCGTAGTTGACAATCGCAATGAACTCCGAACGGATACCTTCGTCCACCAAAGTCACGCCTTTAGTCTCAATGCTCCGAATACGATTGGCCTTAATGAATATCTGGTCGGTTACGGAAGCCGGACGAAGAATACGCCATGCAGGACCGTAATCATGAAGTTTCTTGGAGAACAGGTCACGGCAAATGGCGATGACATGCTCAAATTGTTGCTTGGTATCTTTCATATCCTTACAAATAGGCTGCAAATTTAGGAATAATTAAAGAGAAAAGAAAAGAGGGCACTCTAAATTATATTAAAGTGCCCTCTCCTATAGAGATTGTTTACGTTTAGAGAGTATTTCCGTTTTATGAGCAACGCAATACTTGTCCCGGGCGGAGAATTGTTCTCCGGGTAATGCGGTTCAGCTTGCAAAGCTTGTCGATGCTTGTACCCTGACGGGATGCAATCTTGGATAAAGTATCGCCTTTCTTCACCTTATAGAACAGACCTTCACCCGATGCCATACTGCGAGCTGTACCGGAAGTGCCTTTGGTCTTACGGAACGTATAAGAATCGGCAACAATATCCTGCTTTTCAAAATCGAACATCAATGCAGGGTTAATAGGAATTCCCAAGAAACGGGTTTCAAAGTGCAGGTGAGAGCCGGTAGAACGTCCGGTATTACCGCCCAGTGCAATAGGCTCACCGGCCTTTACCAACTGGTTTATATCAACCAATTGCTTGGACAAATGCCCATAGACCGTTTCCAAACCGTTATCATGACGGATAACGACATATTTACCATATCCGCGACGGCCCTGATTCTTAACGATACGTACCTTACCGTCAAACGCGGCACGGATTGTATCGCCTACATATACTTTAATATCCAAACCGTAATGCGCTCTTCTTCTGCGAGGGCGATAACCGAATACGTCAGTGATACGGGTATGTTCGGTAGGCATGCAAAAGCCTTTCAAATCAAAAGTATAACTTTCCGGCACGATAGCATTGCCATAAGCCTGCACAAATTCATTGTTCCAACTCGGATACAAATCCAACCCCGGATACAAAGACTGTTCCGCACGGATTTGTTTCTGCAAAGCCAATGAATCTACGCTTTTAAGTTTTCTGTCAATGGGAGCTTGGCGGGCAATCAGGTCCTGCGAGAAAGAGTTCAGGCTGACCATTGCCGTTGCTGCTAATAAAGCCGTTCTAATCCAATTAAAATTCATTCCGTTTCGTCATTCATTTCGATATCCGCAGAGCATATCCGGTGAATCAACCGCACCCTGTTTTACGCGAATATCCAGATTATTTTCAAAAATTCTTCCAAAGGTAACATTTCTCTCTGAAAAGGCGTTTGTGTCGTTAACTATTTTTTTGAAGCCACAAAAGTAAAAGCCACGAATAATAGCTAATAAATAACTAACAACAAGCCAATTACACCACAAACATGTTTAACAACATAAACATACAAATAAAGCGTATGTTTAACCGTTTTTCAGCTTATGGCCGCCCAATTAACGTTTGTCTTTCGCAAGGCTTTCAACTGTCGCCACAATATTTCATTTTCAGGAAGGGAGCCATTCGGGTCCTTATCGACAATGGTCTGGGCTACTTCACGGACGTATTGCAGAAGCTGTCCGTCGCGGGCTATATCCGCTATTTTCAAATCAAAAGCAATGCCGCTCTGCTGGGTTCCTTCCAAATCACCCGGCCCGCGAAGTTTCAAATCAGCTTCGGCTATCTCGAAACCATCGTTCGTGCGTACCATAATCTCCAGACGTTTCCGGGTATCTTCCGCCAATTTATAACCGGTCACCAGAATACAATAAGACTGGTCGGCTCCGCGCCCTACACGACCACGGAGCTGATGAAGCTGGGAAAGTCCGAAACGTTCGGCATTCTCTATTATCATCACGGAAGCGTTAGGTACATTCACACCGACTTCAATAACCGTGGTGGCAACCATTATCTGCGCCTCGCCGGAAACGAACAACTGCATTTGCGCATCCTTTTCGGCAGGTTTCATTTTCCCGTGCACCTTGCAAACCCTACAATCGGGAAACTCCTCACAGATATGCAGATAGCCTTCTTCCAGGTTCTTGAGGTCAATCTTTTCGCTCTCCTTGATTAAGGGATAAACGATATAGACCTGACGTCCTTCGTCAATCTGTTTGCGCACGGAACGATACAGGCTTACGCGATGGCTGTCGAACTGATGAATGGTAGCAATCGGCTTTCTTCCCGGCGGAAGCTCATCAATGACCGATACATCCAGATCGCCATAAAGCGTCATTGCCAGAGTCCGCGGTATGGGAGTCGCGGTCATGACCAAAATATGAGGCGGCTGTACGCTTTTTGTCCACAAACGGGCACGCTGGGCTACGCCGAAACGGTGCTGCTCGTCGATGACAACCAGTCCCAATGATGCAAAGTTCACGGTATCTTCAATGACGGCGTGCGTACCGATAAGTATCTGTACATCTCCTGTCAGCAGGCCGGAAAGAATGGCCTCCCTCCGTTTGCCTTTGACTGAACCGGTCAACAGTTCAACCCGTACATCCATTCCGTACAATAGTTCGCGAATCGTTTCGTAATGTTGGTTTGCCAATATTTCGGTAGGCGCCATCATACATGCCTGATAACCGTTATCAAGCGCAATCAGCATACTCATCAACGCCACCAATGTCTTTCCGCTCCCCACATCTCCCTGCAAAAGACGGTTCATCTGCCTGCCCGCACCCAAGTCCCGGCGTATCTCCTTCAACACGCGTTTCTGAGCGTTCGTCAACTCAAAAGGAAGATTGCGGGAATAAAAGCCATTGAATATATCCCCCACTTTCTCAAAAACATACCCCCGGTATTTGCGCTGCCTGTCTTTGGCATAACGCAGTATGTTCAACTGGACATAGAACAGTTCCTCGAATTTCAGGCGGTACTCCGCTTTTCGCAGCACATCCGGACCGGACGGGAAATGGATATTCATCAAAGCATCCGTCAGCGGCATCAGATGGTGCTCTGCCAGCAGGGCGGGAGAAAGCGTTTCGGGCAGAGGTTCGTTCAACTGTCCGACGAGGCTTTTCATCATCTTCTCGATGGCGTGCGAGTTGAGCGAGCTTCGCTTCATCTTCTCCGTCGTATTGTAATAGGGCTGCAACCCCATGGCAGAGAGCTTCAGTTCGGAAGCCGGGTCTATGTCCGGATGCGCAATGTTTATCCTGCCGTTAAACACCGTAGGCTTGCCGAATACGATATATTCCTGATGAACCTTGTACTTTCCTATCAGATATTTGATGCCTTGAAACCAAATCAGGTCGACTATCCCCGTACTGTCCGAGAAGTGAGCTATCAGCCGCCGTTGTCGTCCTTCACCCGCCGTTTCAAAGCCTAAGATTTCACCTTTCAACTGGATATAAGGCATCGCACCGTCTATTTCACGGATGCGATAGATGCGGCTGCGGTCTACGTATTTATAAGGAAAATAATACAATAAATCATGGAAGGAAAAGATGCCCAATTCCTTATTGAGCACCGAAGCACGCTGCGGCCCGACGCCCGACAGATATTTTATGTCACGCGTAGTTAAATCGAACATGAGTCCAAAAGGGCGGCAGCTATTTTCAAATCAAAGGGAGTGGTTATCTTTATGTTTTCCCGGTTACCTTCCGTCAGATAAACGGGCTTGCCCAATGCCTCGACCACCGAGGCATCATCCGTAAAATGCGAAGTATAAGGCTGCTCATAAGCCTGTTTCAGCAAATCCGCATCAAACACCTGCGGAGTCTGTACCAGCTTGTATGCGTCGCGGCTGACAGTTTCACTTCCTTCGCCAACCAAATGACGCACCGTCTCCACCACATCCGTCACAGGAATCACCGCCTGCTTCCCGGCAGCCAGGGAGTAACAACGGGCTATAACCTCCTGAGCCACAAAAGGGCGTACCCCGTCATGCACTCCGACCAAGCCCGGTGTTGTAACAAATGCCAGTCCGTTCTTCACCGAATGGAAGCGTGTTTCTCCGCCGTCTGCGATTTGATGAGGGATTGAAAAACCATGTTTCCGGCACAACTCATTCCAGTAAGCCTGCTGGTTGCATGGAAGCACCAATATTATCCGTATCTCCGGGCTATACGCATAAAAGGCCTCTATGGTACGCATCAATACAGGCTTTCCCCCTATCGGAAGAAATTGTTTGGGAAGTTCGCATCCCATGCGCAAACCTTTACCGCCGGCTACAATCAGAACATACTTCATTGGATTCACACAGCCTCTTCATAATTTACAATCAGACAATCATCGCCTCTTTCAATTCGGCAACTTTATCCTTGCCCTGCAGCAATTCCACTACCGCCAAAGCAAACTCCATGGCAGCGCCCGGACCTTTTCCTGTAATGACATTGCCGTCTTTTTCCACCATCGCTCCGGTGCAGTCGGCACCCTCCAGATATTGTTCAAAACCCGGATAGCAAGTAGCTTTCTTACCTTTCAACAGTCCCAGTTTGCCAAGCACCATAGGAGCGGCGCAAATGGCTGCAATCGGTTTGTTTTCTTCGGCAAAGCGTAAAATCAGTCTGCGTAAGTCATCGCACTTCTCCAAAGTGACCGCACCCGGCATGCCGCCCGGAAGCAATATCAAATCAGCGTCGAAAAAGTCACAGTTCACGATATTCTTGTCACAAAGCACCGGTACGCCATGAGCACCCTTCACAATCTCATCAGGAGTAACCGTAATCATTTCCACATTCAACCCCGCACGTCTCATTACATCGACCGAAGTGAAAGCCTCTATTTCTTCAAAACCGTCTGCAAAAAACACATAAACTGTACCCATAATAGTTTCTCCTCTTATTTTAGATTAAAATAATATGTAATCGTTCCCGTCTGGTTACTCAATCCGCTTACCGTATTGAACCTCGCTTTCTTCGCCGCGTCTTCGGCAGCTTTCCGCAAGGCGGGGTTTACGGTATTCGTCTGGCGGTTGATGCTGGTGCCGATAACCTGCCCGGCTGGATTTACGGTAATGGTAACCACCACTTTTCCCTCATCCTGCACATTATATACGGGACGCGGCAATCCGCCCTCGCCTATGGAGCGTCCGCCAAGGTTAAAGGTCCCGTATCCGCCGGTCCCGGCAGTTGCCCCTTCCGAAGAGTTTCCCGTAGGACTTCCCTGCACACCGGTTCCTTCCGTAGCACCCTTGCTGCCCATTTGCGCACCTTTGCCGAAAGCTCCCGCTACACGTTTGCGGGCAGCTTCTTCGGCTGCCTTCCGTTCACGCTCCGCTTTTTCCGCAGCCAGCTTACGCGCCTCTTCGGCTTTCTCGGCAGCGCTCTTTTCGGGTTTCTTCACCTCTTTCTTCTTTTCTTCCGCCTTAGGCTTTATGGCAACGGTTTCTTCATCTTCCTGCGTCAGCATCTCCTGCTCCGCCTCTTCCGGCATTTCCGGAGCGGCCTCTTCCGGCATCGTCTCCACTTCAACCAAAGAAGGGTCGGCAGCCCCCCACGCATCGGGCGTTTCTCCCATCATCACGGGCACACCGCCTTCCTCCGACTGTTCGGGCAAGGTAAATCCCACCAGTATCAAAAGGGCAATGACAACAACGTGCACCAACAGCGCACCTGCCAATCCTATATATTTTCCTTTCTTCTTCCGATTCACCGTTCCGATTTACGATTTAGCTATTTACGGTTGACACCGTTTACTTATTCTCAGGCGGGCGTGTAGCCAGCACCATCTTGAAATGATTCTCATTAGCGATATTCAGCACCTTCACAATTTCCCGATAGGGGACGGACTCATCGGCATACAATGCCACATACATTTCGGGCTCTTTCGCTGCGCACGATTGCAGAAAAGGAGTCAGCTCGTCCAAAGCCAGCGCCTGTTCCTTATCATTACCGAAAGCGGCATAGTAGTTCAAGTCCTTATCAATGATAACCCTTGTCAGCGGCTTGGCGGATGTCTGCTGTTTTCCCTGCGGAAGCAATACCTTGATTGCATTCGGTGATACTACCGTAGAAGTAATCATAAAGAAAATCAACAGCAGGAATATAACATCCGTCATGGACGCCATACTGAAATTGGGTGATATTTTTGCTCTACGTTGTAACACGGTCGTTGTTTCTGATTTATGAATTATGATTTACTTGGCAGGCTCGTTCAGCAAGTCCATGAAAGCCATTGTCTTGGCTTCCATTTTATTTACCACACCGTCCACCAGCGTCACCAGGTAATTGTAGGCGAACATGGCGATGATGCCCACAATCAGACCGCCTACCGTAGTAATCATAGCCTCGTATATACCGCCGGAAAGCAGGGTGATGTCGATATTGTTACCGGCATTCGCCATTTCAAAGAAAGCACGCACCATACCGGTCACCGTACCCAGGAAACCAATCATCGGAGCGCCGCCCGAAATGGTAGCCATGATGGTCAGCCCCTTTTCCAGTTTCGCCACTTCGATGTTGCCGACATTCTCTATGGCTGCCTGCACATCATTCACCGGGCGTCCCAACCGGCTGATACCTTTCTCTATCATCCGTGCCGAAGGCGTATCCACACTGCGGCAATAGGCAATGGCGGCCTTAATCTCACCACCCAGAATATAATCCTTGATCTTATCCATAAACATAGGGTCTTCCTTGCCCGCCTTACGGATAACGTAATTGCGCTCAAACAGAATATAGAAGCACACTACGGAGAGTACTCCGAGCACTACCATAATCCAACCACCCTTGACAGCCATGCTCCACAGGTTCATTTCATCGGGAGCGGCAATGGGAGTAAGTACCGGATTGGCGCCGGCAACAGAATCGGCCAACGCCGGAGCCACTTGGGCCAATAACAACATAAGATTCATCAGCGGAGACAGTTTTTATATTCCTGAATGGTACGTTCCAATCCCAGATACAAAGCATCGCTAATCAGCGCATGACCGATAGAGACCTCATCCAGCCAGGGTATGTTTTTATAGAAATAATTCAGATTTTCCAGACTCAGGTCATGGCCTGCATTCAGTCCCAGTCCCAGGCTGCGCGCCGTTCTGGCTGCTTCCACAAAAGGAGCTACCGCAGCTTCCGGATTTTTAGGGAATGCCGTAGCATAGGGCTCGGTATAGAGTTCCACCCGGTCGGCACCGGCTTTGGCGGCATACTCTATCATCTCTGCATCGGTAGACACGAATACCGACGTACGGATACCGGCGGTATTGAACGCTTCCAGCACTTCGGTCAGAAACTCCAGATTGGCTTTCGTGTCCCAGCCGGAGTTGGAAGTCAACTGAGTGGGGCTATCCGGAACCAACGTTACCTGATGCGGTTTCACTTTCAGCACCAAGTCGATAAATTCGGGTGCGGGATATCCCTCTATATTAAACTCCGTGCGCAACAGCGGACGCAGGTCGTAAACATCGCTCTTACGGATATGTCTTTCATCGGGACGCGGATGCACCGTTATACCGTCGGCTCCAAAACTCTCGCAATCCAACGCCACTTTTACAACATTAGGCACATTTCCTCCACGTGCGTTACGCAATGTCGCTACTTTATTAATATTTACACTTAATCTAGTCATAATTCGGCTTATAGTTTGGGGCAAAAGTACAAATAATAGCAATATGTTGGCAGCATTCTGAGAAAAAAACTATTTTTGCATCTTACAAAAACAGAAAACAATTATGAAATTTGCCATATTCGGAAATACCTACCAGGCGAAAAAGTCATCGCATGCCGAAAATCTTTTCCGCCTGCTGGCTCAGCATCAGGCACAACTCTGTGTCTGCCGCGAGTTCTATAATTTCCTGACTTCCGACCTACACCTCAACATTCCGCCCGCCGAATTGTTCGACGGTGACGATTTCCGCGCCGATATGGTTATCAGCATCGGCGGTGACGGCACGTTTTTGAAAGCTGCCAGCCGTGTAGGCAAGAAAAACATTCCTATTCTGGGCATCAATACGGGACGCCTCGGCTTTCTGGCCGACATATCGCCCGAAGAAATGGAAGAAACGATTGACGAAATCTACAACAACCACTATAAAGTAGAGGAGCGCAGCGTATTGCAGTTGAAATGCGATGATGAAAAACTGATGGAATATCCGTACGCCCTCAATGAAATAGCCGTACTGAAACGCGACAGTTCGTCCATGATAAGCATCCATACCGCCATCAACGGAGCACACCTCACCACTTATCAGGCCGACGGACTGGTCATTGCCACCCCTACCGGTTCCACCGCCTATTCGCTAAGTGTGGGCGGCCCGGTCATTGTGCCTCACAGCAAGACCATCGCCATCACTCCCGTTGCCCCTCACAGCCTGAATGTACGTCCCATTGTCATCTGCGACGACTGGGAAATCACGCTCGATGTAGAAAGCCGTAGCCACAACTTCCTCGTAGCCGTCGACGGACGGAGCGAATCGTGCAAGGAGACTACGCGGCTCACTATTTCACGTGCGGACTATTCCATAAAGGTAGTGAAACGTTTCAATCACATCTTTTTCGATACGTTGCGGAATAAGATGATGTGGGGAGCAGATGTGAGATAACTCCCACGAGGGTATGTCCAAAGATAGTAAAAACACAAAAGCCCCGCAACTTTCCCTTTCCGGCAAAAGTCTGCGAGGCTTTACTTATTATATTCCAGGTCGTCTCCCGATTAGAGAGCGCCTACTTCTTTCAGAGCAGCATTTGTCTTGTGAACGGCAGCGGCGCTGGCAGCGAATTTAGCTTTTTCGTCAGCGTTCAGTTCCAGTTCAACAATCTTTTCGATACCGTTCTTACCAAGGATAACGGGAACACCGATGCAGATATCCGATTCGCCGTATTCACCTTCCAGATATACCGAGCAAGGAATCATCTTCTTCTGGTTGTGGATGATGGATTCAACCACATAAGCACCTGCCGCACCCGGAGCATACCATGCAGAAGTACCCAGCAACTTAGTCAGCGTAGCGCCGCCTACCATAGTGGAAGCAACTACTTCATCCAGTTTTTCCGCGCTCAACAGCGTGCTTACCGGCTGGCCTTTGTACGTAGCCAGACGAGCCAGAGGAATCATGGTAGTATCACCGTGACCGCCGATAACCATACCTTCTACTTCGTTGGCATTGCAGCCCAAAGCCTGAGACAGGAAGTATTTGAAACGAGAGCTGTCCAAAGCGCCGCCCATACCGATGATACGGTTCTTGGGGATACCCAGAGATTTCAAAGACAGATAAGTCATAGTGTCCATCGGGTTGGAGATAACCACGAGGATAGCGTTGGGAGAATATTTCAGAATGTTCTGCGCAACCGACTTAACGATGCCTGCATTCACACCAATCAACTCTTCGCGGGTCATACCCGGCTTACGGGGAATACCGGAAGTGATTACCACAACATCGGAGTTAGCAGTCTTCTCATAATCGTTGGTACAACCTACAACAGTGGTATCGAAGCCCAACAGTTGAGCAGTCTGCATCATATCCATTGCTTTACCCTCTGAAACGCCTTCTTTAACATCCAGCATTACCACTTCGTCAGCCACTTCATTAAAGGCTAACACATTAGCGCATGTAGCACCTACGTTACCTGCACCTACTACGGTTACTTTTGACATAATTTCTAAAGTTTTTGTTTATTAGTGTTCTATAAAGTTGCTACAAAAATACAACGACATTCCTGATTAAAGAAATATTTCCGTAATAATTTTAGTTAAATGAAGAATTTGATTGGGGTTAGTGATCAGTGATTGGTGATTAATGATTATTTTTGCGGCGATTTACGATTATAGAGGGAAGCATCCGTCTGTCAATCACCAATCATTAACCACTAAACACTATCAAAATGGCCAACAAGAAAAATACGCTTCAGGTTGTTGTCGGAAGCATTCTGATACTATTATTAATAGGTGTTACCGTATTGCTGATTTCAGAAAAACGCGCCAACAACGAGTTGGTGCAGGAATTCAACCTGGAAAAGGAAGACCTGGAAAACCAGTACACCGACTTCGCCAAGCAGTACGATGAATTGAAGCTCACCGTATCCAACGACTCCCTTTCCGTCCTTCTGGAGCAGGAACAACTGAAAACGCAGCGTCTGCTGGAAGAGCTCCGTACCGTAAAAAGTACCAATGCCACCGAAATACGCCGCTTGAAAAAAGAACTGGCAACCCTGCGTAAAGTAATGATAGGCTATATCAACCAGATAGACTCCCTGAGCCGCCTCACTACCCATCAGAAAGAGGTGATAGCCGACGTTACCCGCAAATACAACGTCGCTTCGCAACAAATCAGCAGCCTTGCCGAAGAAAAGAAAAACCTGAATAAGAAAGTGACGCTTGCGGCCCAGCTCGATGCAACGAACATCAACATCTTTGCCGCCAACAAGCGGGGCAAGAAAGCCAAAAAGGTAAAAGACGTCGTCAAGCTGAAAATCAACTTTACAATCGTCAAGAACATAACTGCCGAAACAGGCGAACGCACCCTCTACGTCCGTATCACCAAACCGGACAACGGCGTATTGAGCAAAAGCGATTCCAATACATTTCCCTATGAAAACCGCGAACTGGTATATTCCATCAAGAAATATATAGAATATAACGGCGAGGAACAGAACGTAACGGTGTATTGGGATGTCGAGGAGTTCCTGTACGCAGGAAGCTACCGTGTAGACATATTCTCGGACGGAACGCTTATCGGTTCACAGTCGTTCAATCTGGATTGATTCGAATTGATTCGGACAGAAGAACAAAAGAACAAATTTGAGGTGTGTCAAAACTAAAATTTGTTCTTTTGTTCTTTTCTCTGAAAAAGATTGTTTTCTGTTTCTTCCCCTCCCTTAAATCAAAAAATCCGCAATTTATTTTGTAATATCATTGAAACCCTATACATTTGCATCGTTGTTTATGCAATTATTGTTGCTTCATAAAACAATATTCCCACAACATTTACAATGTATAGATACAATGAAAAAGTTCTTCTGTTTCATCTACTTGACCTGCCTGATGCTGCCAACGAGCGCGCAGGGCATCCTAAGCCTGGATAGTTGCCGTGCACTGGCCGTAGCCAACAATAAGGAGCTGCTGATAAGCCGCGAGAAAATCAATGCGGCGCACTACCGTAAAAAAGAAGCATTTACAAACTATCTGCCCAAGATTTCCGCTACCGGCGGATATATGCGCAACCAGAAAGAGTTTTCCTTATTGAACGATGCACAGAAAAGTGCGCTCGGCAGTGTAGGAACGCAGGTAAGCGGCGCGCTGCAAAACGGAATCCAGGGAATGATGACCCAATACCCGCAACTGGCACAGAACCCGCAATTCATGGCACTTGTGCAATCATTGGGCAATATAGACATTGCCACCCCGCTCAACGGATTGGGACAATCGCTCGTAGATGCTTTCCGCACCGACACACGCAATATGTATGCCGGAGCGCTGACGCTGACCCAACCTCTCTATATGGGCGGCAAGATACGCGCCTACAACAAGATAACCAGATATGCCGAAGAACTGGCACGCCAGCAGCACAACAGCGGAATGCAGGAAGTAATTCTGAGCACCGACCAGGCATACTGGCAAGTGGTGTCTCTCGCCAACAAGAAGAAACTGGCGGAAGGCTATCTCGAACTCCTGCAAAAACTGGAAAGCGACATAGACAAGATGATTGCCGAAGGAGTGGCGACCAAAGCGGACGGACTGTCGGTAAAAGTCAAAGTGAACGAAGCCGAAATGACACTGACAAAAGTAAACGACGGTTTGAGCCTTTCCAGAATGTTGCTATGCCAACTATGCGGATTAGACCTTTCCACTCCCGTCACTCTGGCAGACGAGCAGGAAGACGACCTGCTCCCCACCCCGGCCGACAACAGCAGCATCGATATGAATAACGTATATGCCACACGGCCGGAAGTGCGCAGCCTGGAACTCGCCGCACAAATCTATAAGCAGAAAGTGAACGTGACCCGTTCGGAATTCCTGCCGTCCGTAGCGCTCATCGGAAACTATATGGCAACCAATCCGTCCGTATTCAACAGCTTCGAAAACAAGTTCAAGGGCATGTGGAACGTAGGCGTCATGGTCAGCATACCTGTCTGGCACTGGGGAGAAGGCATCTACAAGGTAAAAGCCGCCAAGTCCGAAGCACGCATCAGCCGGTACCAACTGGACGATGCCAAAGAAAAGATAGAACTGCAGGTCAGCCAATCGGTTTTCAAGGTAAACGAAGCGGCCAAGAAACTTATCATGGCGGAGAAGAACCTGGAAAAGGCTGATGAGAACCTGCGCTATGCCACTCTCGGATTCGAGGAAGGGGTTATCCCGGCAAGCAATGTATTGGAAGCCCACACCGCCTGGTTGTCCGCCCAATCGGAAAAGATAGATGCACAGATAGACGTGAAGCTGACGGAAATCTATCTGAAGAAAGCAACGGGAAGTCTGAATATCGAGAATTAAAAACTGAAATCATAAATTACAATAATGGATACAAAATCACAAAACAGTAACATGTTGCTGGCATTCCTCACCCTGACGGGAGTAATCGCCATCGTTGCCCTCGTAGGTTTCTTCATGCTGCGCAAAGGGCCGGAAATCATACAAGGGCAGGCCGAAGTAACAGAGTATCGCGTATCGAGCAAAGTACCGGGACGTATCCTGGAGTTCCGGGTGAAAGAGGGACAGAGCGTGCAGGCAGGAGATACGCTTGCCATTCTCGAAGCTCCAGATGTGCAGGCAAAACTGGAACAGGCCCGTGCTGCCGAAGCCGCCGCACAAGCCCAAAACGAAAAAGCCTTGAAAGGCGCCCGCCAGGAACAGATACAGGCAGCCTACGAAATATGGCAAAAAGCCCGGGCAGGACTTGCCATTGCCGAAAAATCGTACAAACGCGTAAAGAACCTGCACGACCAGGGAGTGATGTCCGCCCAGAAACTGGACGAAGTTACCGCCCAGCGCGATGCCGCACAAGCCACTGAAAAAGCCGCACAAGCCCAGTACACTATGGCGAAGAACGGCGCGGAACGCGAGGACAAGGCTGCCGCAGCCGCCCTGGTAGAGCGTGCGAAAGGTGCTGTTGCCGAAGTGGAATCATACATCAGGGAAACCTGCCTGATAGCGCAGACCGCCGGAGAGGTTTCCGAAATATTCCCCAAAACAGGCGAACTGGTAGGCACAGGCGCCCCCATCATGAACATTGCCGTTATGGACGATATGTGGGTCACTTTCAATGTGCGCGAGGATTTATTGCAGGGACTGGGCATGGGAACCGAATTTGAAGCTTTCATCCCCGCCCTCGACAGGAACATCCGTCTGAAAGTATACTACCTGAAAGACCTCGGCACATACGCCGCCTGGAAAGCTACCAAAACAACCGGACAGTTCGACTTAAAGACATTTGAAGTCAAGGCATCTCCACTGGAGAAGACAGAAGGCCTGCGTCCGGGTATGAGCGTGATATTGAATAAGTGACAAGATTACATAAGGTTGTAAAACAATAAGGTGACAGAGTGATAATGGAGAAGAACAACAAATACACGGCCCTGCTGAATGTGATGAAACGCGAGTTGCGACGGCTCGTTTCGCGCCCGCTATACCTGTTCTGCATGGTCATAGCACCTCTGTTCTGCTATATATTCTTCACAACGCTAATGGATTCCGGCTTGCCTACCGACATGCCCGTCGGCGTGGTGGACCGGGACATGACCGCCACTTCACGCCAATTGGTGCGCAACCTGGATGCTTTTGAGCAAACCGCCGTCGTAGCCCGCTATCCCGATATTTCCGATGCACGCATCGCCATGCAGAAAGGAGAGATTTACGGCTTCTACTACATCCCCGAAGGAACAGCCGCCAAAGCACAGGCACAACGGCAGCCTAAAGTATCTTTCTACACCAACAATACGTTGCTCATAGCCGGTTCACTGCTCTTTAAAGACATGAAGATGATGAGCGAACTGGCATCGGGAGCCGCCGCACGCACCGCACTATACGCCAAAGGCGCAACGGAAGAGCAGGCAATGGCATTCCTGCAACCGATTGTCATCGACACCCATCCGCTGAACAACCCGTGGCTGAATTACTCCGTATACCTGTGCAACACTTTTGCTCCGGGCGTACTGATGCTGCTTATCTTTATGATAACCGTCTACTCCATCGGGGTGGAAATCAAGGACCGTACCGCCCGCGAATGGTTGCGCACGGGCAACGGTTCCATCTGGATATCCCTTGCCGGAAAACTGCTGCCGCATACAGCCGTATTCTTCCTTATGGGAATCTTATACAACACATACCTGTATGGTTTCCTGCATTTCCCCTGCAACAGCGGAATACTGCCGATGCTGCTCGCCACGCTCTGCCTGGTGCTGGCATCGCAAGGCATGGGCATACTGATGATAGGTACTCTGCCCACCCTGCGTCTGGGACTCAGCTTTGCTTCCCTATGGGGCGTACTGTCGTTCTCCATGTGCGGACTGTCATTTCCCGCCATGGCGATGCATCCCGTACTGCAAGGCCTGGCAAACCTGTTTCCCCTGCGCCATTACTTCCTTATCTACGCAGACCAGGCCCTGAACGGCTATCCCATGATTTACTCGTGGATGAACTATGTGGCACTGCTTGTTTTCATGATGCTTCCTTTCCTTGTGGCCCGCAGGCTGAAAGAAGCATTGATACACTATAAATACCTACCCTGATGAAACAGATTACCTTCAAACAGAAAGTAGTACAAGGCATATACGACCTGTTCTATGTATGGAAGCAGGAATTACGCAACCTCTTTCGCGACCAGGGTGTGCTGATATTCTTTGTACTCGTTCCGTTGACATATCCTTTGATATACTCGTTCATCTATACCAACGAAACAGTCCGTGAAGTGCCTGCCGTGGTGGTGGACAACTCGCGCAGTTCCCTGAGCCGGGAATATCTGAGGAAAGTGGATGCCAGTCCCGAAACAAGCATCGTGGCGCATTGCGCCGATATGGAAGAAGCCAGACTCATGCTGAAAGAGCGCAAGGCATACGGCATCATCTACATATCCTCCGGTTTCAGCGATGACATAGTCCGGGGCAAGCAGACGCAAGTCAGCATCTTCTGCGACATGAGCGGACTGCTCTATTACAAGGCATTGCTCACTGCCAACACCAACGTGTCGCTCGCCATGAATGCGGATATTAAAATGGAACGTGCCGGCAATACTACCGTCCGTCAGGATGAAATAACAGCCTACCCCATCGAGTATGAGGACATAGCCATCTTCAACCCCACCAACGGATTTGCCGCCTTCCTGATACCTGCCGTACTCATACTGATTATACAGCAGACATTGCTGTTGGGTATCGGTCTGGCAGCCGGAACAGCCCGCGAGCAAAACCGGTTCAAAGAATTGATTCCTGACGACCCTCATTACAACGGAACACTCCGTATCGTCATGGGAAAAGGATTGAGTTATTTTATGGTCTACTCGCTGGTAGCCGTGTACATACTATGTGTAGTACCGCGCCTTTTCAGCCTCAACCAGATAGCAATTCCCAGTGTGCTGGCTCTGTTTGCCCTGCCCTACCTGACAGCCTGCATCTTCTTTGCAATGACAGCATCCATTGCCATACGCAACCGGGAAACCTGTATGTTATTGTTTGTGTTCACTTCCGTACCGCTGTTATTCCTCTCCGGCATCTCCTGGCCAGGCGCCGCAATGCCCGAATTTTGGAAGTATTTTTCCTATATCTTCCCTTCCACTTTCGGAATCAACGGCTATGTACGTATCAACAGCATGGGAGCCACCCTCAACGAAGTAGCCTTCGAGTATCAGGCCCTATGGATACAAACCGGAATTTACTTCCTCACCACCTGCCTCGTCTACCAGAGAAAGAGAAGTTAGCGATTAGTGTTATCACTAATCCCTAACCGCTAACCTATAGCATACCGGCACTGTGCTGTTGCCTACGCGATAGATGCCGAACTTGAAGTAGTAGCCGTCGTCGTCGTTGCGTCCTATCAGGATTTCTTCGTTATTCACGATATGCTCTTTAACGGTTTTCTTTTTGTCTGCATACTCCATCTGCACATCCAGCTTACCCGGTTTCACAATGGTTTCGGCTTCCTTGCCGTAGGTGGTCCAGTCAATATGAATGCGGAAAGTCACCCAGCAATCTTTGGGGAAGTCGGCAAAAGGCATTTTATAGGCTATCGTAGAAGCCTTGTATTCGGAAGTAACGGGCTTCATTATCGGAGTCTTTTCCGGATTGGCATTGCAACGGTCGTCTTTGTCGGTCAGCCAGCGGCGGTCCGAATTGGCCTTGATGTAGAACCAGCCGCCGGAAAATCCGAAAGCCAGCGGCGGATAACCGCCCTGCTCTACCAGCCAGCCGTTTTTCTTTCCTGCCTTATAAACAGGGTTTCCCTTTTTATCTTTCACCGGATTTCCCTGCTTATCCAACTTCACCACCTTTTCATATCCGGTATTCTTCTTGAAGATAGTAGTCTTATCCAGCTCTATGAACTCGTCAACGGTCAGCTTCTTCACTTCACCCTCAGGAGTCTGCACAAGCGTGCGGTCGGGCATGCCGTGCCATTGGGCAAAAATGGTGGACACATTGCTGTCCAAATCAGACGGGATATATACGGAAAACTCATAATCGCGCGAAGCCCCTTGCGGACAAATGCCTTTTCCGTGATGATATACGGTTTTCGTAATTTGCGCTTTCCGGTAAGCATCCGCCGGCAGTCCGTTAAAATCCGCCGAAGTGGCATAACAATAAGAAAGCTCGGCGCGGCCTTTGGTTTCTCCCTTGCCGTATCCCTCCAATGTATTGTCCTCCCGACGCAGTTCGAAACGGTAAGAAGGCTTGCCGTTGAACAGACATGTGAAATCCCGCTGAATCGCGTGTTTCTTCTTTGCACCGACAGCCACCCAGCGACCGTCTATAATCTGGTCGATACGTGCAGAGTCTGCCTGAACATTCACCCGTTCGGTCAGGGGAACCAACGTTTCAGCGCCTTTGGTTTGTGCGGTCAGCGTTGCCATGCACCCCACTGCCGTCACCATGCAGATAGCAAAAATGTTTTTCTTCATCCTTATTTGATATTAAACTTAAAAACGATGCGGCAAAAGTACGAAAGCTGCGCCTCACACCTATCCCCTATTTGTTTCGGAAAACCCTATATTTGTGCAAATACTCCACAAGATATAGAAATTCTGAAAGATATTAGTATCTTTGGTCCATCATAAATTTTACGGTTCAATAATGAGTATCCTGAAAAAGATAACAACCATCCTGTTTATTTTATGTATAACGGGAGTCTCTAACGCTTATCCGGAAGCTTGGGGACAGATAAACTTTTCTTATATATCCATTAACGACGGTCTGTCACAAAGCACGGTCTTCTCCATAGCGCAGGACAAGCTCGGCAATATGTGGTTCGCCACCTACGACGGCGTCAACAAGTACGACGGATACACATTTACCGTATATCAGCACGATGAAAACGACCCCAACAGCATCGCCAACGACATCTCCCGCATTGTTATGACCGACAGCAAGGGGCGAGTATGGATCGGCACCCGCGACGGTCTGTCGTATTATGACGAGGAAAAAGACAAGTTCCAAAACTTCTTCCTCGAAAAGAACGGCAAGCACCTGCAAGTCAACGGCATTGTGGAACTTTCGCCGGAGCGGCTGCTTATCAGCACGCTCGAAGGGCTGACTATGTTCGACATCCCCGCATCCCGTTTTGTAGACGACATATTCGGCACGGCAATGCACAAAATGGTTGCATCCGCCCTGTACAGGCATGACGACCAAATCTATATAGGCACACCGTCGGATGGTCTGTACTGCTATTCCATTCCGAAGAATACACTCGAAAAACTCGCTTACATTCCAGGCAGCAAGCAAATCCAAAGCATCCTGCAGCAATCTCCTACCCGTATATGGGTAGCTACGGAAGGTTCCGGTCTTCTCCTTGTCAACCCCAAGACCCGGGAAGTCAAAACATACAGGCATTCCCCTTCCGACCCGCAATCCATCAGCTCCAACTATATCCGCTCACTGGCACTGGATTCACAAAACCGCTTGTGGATAGGAACTTTCAACGACCTCAACATCTACCATGAAGGCAACGACTCGTTCATGTCCTACAGCAGCAATCCCGTAGAAAGCGGCAGCCTGTCGCAACGCTCCGTACGCAGTATCTTCATGGACTCGCAAGGCGGCATGTGGCTGGGAACGTATTTCGGCGGACTGAATTATTACCACCCCATCCGCAACCGCTTCAAGAACATAGAGCACATCCCGTTCAAGAATTCGCTGAGCGACAATGTTGCAAGCTGTATCGTCGAGGACAAACAGAAGAACCTTTGGATAGGAACCAACGACGGCGGCTTGAACCTCTACATCCCCGGCGCTCAGAAGTTCATCCACTACGCATTGCAGGAAAGCCAGCGCGAAGACGGCTTAGGCTCCAACAACATCAAATCCGTATATGTGGACGAACCGAGAGGACTGGTATACATCGGCGCACATGCCGGCGGCCTGAGCATCCTGCATCGCAACAGCGGACGCATGGAAAACTTCAACCAGCTCAACAGCCCGTTAATCAATGAGAACGTATATGCCATCCTTCCCGACGGAGAGAACAATTTCCTTTTAGGAACATTAAGCGCTCTGGTACACTTCAACCCGGAAAAACGGAGTTTTACCACCATCACTCAGGAAAATGACGGAACGCCAATCAACGTCCAGAAGATTACTACCCTGTTCCGGGATTCCCAAAAGCGTCTCTGGATAGGCGGTGAGGAAGGCGTGTCCGTATTCAATCAGCATGGAACCTCCATACAGAAAGCGGACATTTTACCCGAATCCACCGCTACGAAAGCATTCACCAATTACATCTACGAAGCAAACAACGGTTTGGTCTGGATAGGTACACGCGAAGGATTCTATTGTTTCGACGAGAAAGCCAAGCAGATTAAACGGTATACCAAAGCCGACGGACTGCCCAACAACGTGGTTTACGGCATTCTCGAAGACTCTTACGGCCGCCTGTGGATGAGTACCAACCGGGGTATCTCATGCTTCAATCCGGAAACGGAGAAATTCCGCAACTTCACCGAAGCGGACGGATTGCAGAGCAATCAGTTCAACACCTCTTCCTGCTACCGCACTTCCGATGGCGAGATGTACTTCGGAGGCATAAACGGCCTTACTACATTCCGTCCGGAACTGTTGCAGGACAATCCCTATACCCCGCCGGTAGTAATCACCAAGCTACAGCTTTTCAACAAGACCGTCCGTCCCGACGATGAAACCGGCATTCTGAGCAAGAATATCAGCGACACGGAAAGCATCACGCTGAAATCCTGGCAGACAGCATTCTCCCTGGAGTTTGTCGTATCGAACTACATCTCCGGACAGCATAATACATTCGCCTACAAATTAGACGGTTACGATAAAGAGTGGTACTACCTCACGGACAGGCATCCGGTGTCCTACTCCAACCTGCCGCAAGGTACTTATCACTTCATGGTGAAAGCCGCCAATAACGACGGCAAATGGAACACCACGCCTACCGTACTGGAAATCGTTATTCTGCCCGTGTGGTACAAGACCTGGTGGGCTGTCATACTGTTCCTTGCCACTTTTGCCGGCTTTGTCACATTCGTATTCCGCTTCTTCTGGATGCGCAAGAAAATGGAAGCAGAGCTTGAAATCGAACGCCGCGACAAGGAACACCGCGAAGAAATCAACCAGATGAAGATGCGCTTCTTCATCAACATTTCGCATGAACTCCGTACACCGCTTACCTTAATCCTGGCACCGCTTCAAGAGGTCATCAGTAAAATCAACGACCGCTGGACCCGCAACCAACTGGAATATATCCAGCGGAATGCCAACCGCCTGCTGCATCTTGTCAACCAACTTATGGACTACCGCCGGGCGGAACTCGGAGTTTTCGAGCTGAAAATAAAGAAAGGCAATGCCTATCGCCTGATACGCGAGAACTTCCTGTATTATGACAAGCTGGCACGCCACAAAGAGATACACTACGCTTTCCACTCCGATTTGGAAGAAAAAGAGGAACTTTTCGACCCTAACTATCTGGAACTGATTGTCAACAATCTTTTGTCCAATGCTTTCAAATATACGGACAACGGAAAGAGTATCACCGTTACCCTGAAAGAGGAAAACAACTGGCTGATACTGCAAGTGAGCGACACCGGTGCCGGCATTCCTATCAATAAGCAGGGTAAAGTGTTCGAACGCTTCTATCAGATAGAAAGCCAGCATATAGGAAGCGGCATCGGACTGTCGCTGGTACAGCGTCTGGTCGATTTGCACCACGGACGCATCGAACTGGAGAGCGAAGAGGGCAAGGGAAGTACATTCTCCGTCTATCTGCCGCAAGACCTCGCCGTTTATAAGGCCACCGAGCTGGCAGGCTCCAACACTTCCAAGGAAGAAGAGCAGGTGTACTCCACCAACTCCAAAGAAATGTATTTCATCGATACGGAGAAAATGGAGAATGAAGCCATAGAAACGGGCGACAAGAAACGCGGAACCATCCTTATTGTGGAAGACAATCAGGAGATTCGCCATTATCTCAGCAGCGGTTTGGCTGCATTGTTCAACATACTGGAAGCCGGAAACGGTGAAGAAGCCTTGGAAAAACTGAAGAACCATGAGGCGGACATTATTATCACCGATGTCATGATGCCTGTAATGGACGGTATCAAGCTATGTAAGAATATCAAACAGAATATTCGTACCTGCCACATTCCGGTTATCATCCTGTCTGCCAAAACCGACATAAAAGACCAGTTGGAAGGCCTGCAAGTAGGTGCGGATGATTATATCTCCAAGCCTTTCTCCATCGCCGTCCTCACTTCCAAGATACAGAACATGATGCGTACCCGCCGCCACATGCTCGAGAAGTACGCCAAATCCTTGGAAGTGGAACCGGAGAAGATTACTTTCAATGCCATGGACGAAGAGTTGCTGAAACGCGCCGTAAGCATCGTAGAAGAAAACATTGATAATTTTGAGTTCTCTACCGATGAATTTGCGCAAAAGATGAATATGAGCCGCTCCAACCTGCATTTGAAACTGAAAGCAATCACCGGAGAGTCAGCCATCGACTTTATCCGTAAAGTACGGTTCAAAAGGGCTACCGAACTGCTGAAAAGCGGACGTTATACGGTAACCGAAGTCAGCAGCATGGTGGGATTTAATTCATCTTCTTATTTTGCAACTTGCTTTAAGAAGTATATAGGCTGTTTGCCGACGGAGTACATTAAAAAAGTAAAAGGATAGGCCTTATCCCGCAAGGCAATTTTGCTTTTCAAAACACCGCATGTTAGCGTCCGAAACACCGCGTCTTTGCGAGTGAAATGCCGCGCTATAACAGATAAAATCCCTAAGGTTTGCCAAGCAAATGCCTGCACTTTCGGGTGGTAAGGTGTGGAGTTTTATATGCAATTGTGTAGCATTGCCAATGAAGCTCTACAACCGGGCTTCACCCACTATCCCGCATGAATAAAGAGTTGTGAAGGGTGAAGGAGGTACAGGCTAACATTTTTTCTGATAAGATACTGATAGAATGCACATAAGAAAGGATAGTTCCTATTCATCCAAACACCCCTCTCAGAATACCCCATACAGGCTTTTTAAACAAATACGATATTTCATTCAACAAATTTAATAATAAAATTCAGATTTCAAAGAAAGCATAAACAAGACAGATTAGCTCTTAGAAATCAATGTAATATATTTGCGGCAAGGAAAATTGAAACTTTTACTAATAAAAAACAACTTAAGTATGAAGAACACTCTTTTTATCTGTTTGTTCGCAATGTTTGCACTCTCCGGATGTGTTGACGACGAAGAAGAATTCGCCACAGGCGGAAACATCAGTCCAGAACTGACTCCTGAGAACAAAGAAAACGCAGTATTGAACACTGCTGTTTTTGACCAACTCAACCTCGACTATCCCGGCTTGGAAAAAGTAAAGCAATATCATGAAGCAGGTGAGGATTATCTTGCTGCCAGCGCATTGTTGGAATATTACCGAACACGAACTAATGTTATAAATCCTAATCTCTCATTGGTCGATGTAACTTACAGCGATGCTGATTTATCCAAAGCAAATTATGCATTAGAATATCGTTTTTATGTTAACGGACAACTTGAAGATCCTGCTATAGGAAAACCATATTCTGTAGGAAAAGCAGGAGCTATCAATTGGGCCAATAATCCTAAAGGAACAAGTGCAGAATATCAGAAACAGTTACACCGTCATCAATGGTTCATACCGCAAGCTAAAGTATATCGTGGAACCCATGATGAGAAATATATCAATTCCTGGATTGAAGTATATGGCGATTGGATTGTCCAAAACCCGAAGCCAGAAGCAGGACCTATAGACGAAGGTCCTTGGTGGCAGCTACAAGTAGCGACACGCGTTCTTGATCAAGTACAGCTTTTGGATTATTATAAAACATCTTCCAATTTTACTCCTGAATGGCTCACCACATTTCTGGTATCCTTTGCAGAACAAGCTGATTTTTTGCAGGCGTATCCTTATAAGTCTGGTGGAAACATCCTTATAACACAAGCCAATGCGCTTGCTACAGCCGGTACATTAATGCCTGAATTTAAAAATGCAGAAAACTGGAAGAACAAAGGAAATGAAATCTTAAATACTGAGATACAGCAATTTCTTGCAGACGGTTGGCACAAAGAATTTTCTCTGCACTATCATATTGGAGTAATTGATAATTTTTATGAAGCAATGAAGTTAGCTAATGCTAATGGACAATCAGTAGAGTTTAAAGATGCACTCCGAAAAGCAGTCGAGGTGGTAATGCACTTTACCTATCCTAATTTTTTTGCCAAAGGTAGCAGCAGTGACAGCGAAGAGAAATTAGACCAAATAGTTCCTATGTTTAATGATTCATGGAATAAGACTCGTAGTATACTTACTAAAAATTTCAAAAAATACTCAGAAATGTTCCCAGAGAGTGACGAATTGAAGTACATGGCCACATCAGGAAACGGTGGTGCATCTCAAGGTAATACTCCAGGAAACGAAATGAAACTATTTGAAGATGCAGGATTTTATATCATGCGTAATGGATGGGTTCCCGAATCAACAGTAATGATTTTCAGCAATAACAAATTTAATGACGAATCTACCAGTTTTGCTTCTTATAGCCATAACCAGCCGGATAATGGTACATTTGAACTATATATCAACGAGCGAAACTTCTTCCCTGATTCGGGTGTATGTGCTTATGAAAGTAGCGACAAGACCATACAAGGCTACCGTAACTGGCATCGTAAAACAATGCACCATAATACATTGACACTTGATGATCGGAATTGTGAGAAAGCTGACGGTAAGTTACTACAATCTGAAACTAAAGGGAACGTTGAGACACTTGTTTTTGAAAATCAAAGTTATCCCAATATGCGTCATCGCCGTGCCGTATTCTATGTAAATAAGGAGTTTTTTGTATTGGTAGACGAGGGTATCGGCAGCGCGGCTGGTTCTGCAAATTTAAGTTTCAATCTTTGCAGATATGAGTCGGAAGTAGAATATGATGCCAATGAAATGGGAGCTCATACTACATTCACAGATAATAATATCGTAGTACGGACATTTACCAACGAAACAGCCACTTTCAATGAAATGGAAGGAAGAGTAGCCTATGTTGTAAAAAATGATGTATTTGACAAGCGTAAAGCTTATCAAATTAAAATAAATAAATTAGCTAATAAAACAGCTCGTTTTATTACGGTTATTTATCCTTGTAAGAAAACAGAAGGACAAACTATTGAAGCAGTATTCACAGATAATGGATACAGTGCAAACGGAGCATCAATCAAAGTAACTATTAATGGTATAGAATACCCATTATCTTATATCTTGCAATCCAATAATTTTTAAAATATGAAATCTAAATTATCAAGCACGTTCAACAAGCTACGAATTATCATGGTAGCTGCATTAACTGTGTTCTGTGTCTCTTGTGATAAGACAGAGACAACAGATACAACAGGGTTTATTCTTCACTATCTGGGTATAACAGATATAGGCCCCAGCATGTCATACACATTAAAAGCACCTGCTTATAAAGGCAGTACGCCTTATGATTTTACAATCACAAAGATTACACTTGATAACGAATCTTTCAGCAACAATGACAACTTTGTGATAAATTCCGAAACTGGTGAAATTACAGTTCAGAACACTGATGAGATGAAACCAGGATTATACAATATTAGCGTAGGTTGCTATTCTAATGGCAAATTCTTTGATTTCAAAGATGCTGTGCAAGTAAATATGCTACTCGCAGTACCCGAAGGTGTATCAGTAGAACCTGCAGAAGTATTAGTAAAAATGGAGGATGAAAATTGGTGGGAAGCCAGTGCTAAAGTAATTACCGATGCAGAAAAGCATGTGAGCATCATCAAATACGAATTTGCAGAGGATGAAAGCAGAGAGTACCGGAAATATTTCACCATTGAAAATGGTATCATTACTTTCAATCCTGACCAGAAAGATAATATCGTTCCTGGTGAAAAGTATGTCTTGAGCCTAAAACTTACCACCAAAGCCGGAGAGCATCTCTATCCGGATGCAGTAACATTCAAAGTGATTTCCAAGCCATACAATCTGCAATACAAGCCTAAGGAAGTAAAAGTAGAAAAAAATACAGCACACGAATCACAGTTACCTACTATCCAAGGTTCAGAGGGAATGAACTATTCCATCAAATCTATTTCACCGGAAGCAACCGGATTTACGATTGATGAAAAAACCGGTAAAATTAGCATAGCAGAGAATAGTTTATCTACAATTGGCGCTATCTACAATATCAATGTTATGGTAAGCAACGAATACGGCAGTGCGGAATTCCCCGAAGCCTATACAGTAACTGTTGTAGACTTTATTAACCCTATCGATCCCACAACTTTCAGCTATGTAGTTCCAGAAACTTATGAAGAAATGGAATATACAATACCAGTAGCAGGAGGGCTTATCGGCGATGAAGTAATATATAATTTTGCTGACAACAACTCCGAAGCAATCAAAGAACAAATAGAGAAAGGAAGAATGAGCATTGATATAGAAAGTGGTAAAATTTTCATTGCAAAGAAAAACACATTAGCACCTGGCGATTATACCGTTTCTGTAAAAGCAAGCAATGTTAAAAGCGAAGTTACAACTTCTTTTACACTGACAATCAAAGCTAATCCCAATAAATTTACGTTCTATTACGGTAACAACATTGGCCTAACTCCCGCAGAGAATTATGCAGACCAATTCTCATTCAAGAGCCTTAATGAAATGAAATCTTACAGTTTCATTCCGACAACAACTTTAGGCAGCAGAACTGCTACATGGAAAATTAAAGCTAAAATTGGTGGCAACAAATTCACTACAGGACAAGGAGTAGGCATTAATAATAATACAGGAGAGATTGATCCAAGTACTATTACTAGCTTCCAAACAGGACAAATGAAAATTGGAGTTCTAATAGTTGAGGCAACTTGTGGAACTGGAGAATTAGCATATACCGTTACAGCACCTGTATTTATTAGAACAGAAATAACTAAGAATGATGTCTTTGTTGATTACAGACCTTTTGCCGTAAAAATTAATCCTAAAGTTGGTGGAGAATCTCAAGTTCCAACTATAAATTGTCCAGATAATACAAAATTTGCTATGGACTATCGGAAAGAGTTCTTCTATTTTGATATCGATTTAGATGAAAGAGACGCTCTTATTGAAGAGCCGGGACTTCTAAATGATGTTTGGAGTTATTTCTATAACACTTATACTAATCGTGGTAGTGTAAATACAGGTGGTAGAAAACCTGTATCTGCTTATGACAAAGGCGACGGATTTAACAATCCAGAGCATTTAGAAGAAACTCTTTTATATATAAGACCCTCTGATAAGGTTTTGAAAGTAAATAAAAATGTATGGAAGACATCAGCTGGAGCATATGCCAACGGTGTATTTATAGCAAGTGTATCTTACACAAAAGATAGTGCTGAGGATCCGCAGAACGGTAGTCTGTTTTGTCCTATTGCCGTATGGTTCGATGAAAATTTTGAATAACAAAAAAGCAAAAACATTATGTATAAACCAACATATCATACATTGAGCAAAAGAGGGTACATCACCCTCTTGGCTCTCCTCGTTTCCATTATTACTTTTGCACAAGGTGTAACAGTGAAAGGAACTGTACTCGACGAAAATAAAGAGCCTCTAATTGGTGCTACAATTCAAGTAAAAGGTGAGAACAACGGTGTTGCAGCTGACCTAGATGGTAACTTCACTCTCAAAGTAAAGAAAAACGCCACACTGGTAGTTAGCTACATCGGATACTTGACGCAGGAAGTCCGCCTGCAAGGAAAAACACAGATAACAGTACAACTAACTCCTGACAGCAAAACTTTGGATGAGGTAATTGTCGTAGGCTATGGTACCATGAAAAAAAGCGACTTGACAGGCTCTGTTGCTTCCGTAGCTTCTAAGGACATTGAAGGCTTCCAGACAAGTTCTGTAGCCGGAGCTTTAGGAGGCCAAATTGCCGGTGTTCAAATTACGTCTACTGACGGAACTCCTGGTGCAGGCTTCAACATCAGTATTCGCGGTGTGGGAACATTAACTGGAGATGCCTCTCCGCTTTATATTGTGGACGGATTCGAAGTTTCGGACATAGATTATCTTTCAAACTCCGATATTGAGTCTATCGAAGTATTAAAAGACGCCTCTTCATCTGCTATCTATGGTGCACGTGCTGCCAATGGTGTTGTGTTAATCACTACTAAATCCGGTAAAGCAGGCAAGACAACTATTTCTTACAATGGTTCTGCTACCTACCGTAAAATCTCAAAGACATTAGACCTGCTCTCTCCATATGAATTCGTAAAACTACAAGGAGAAGTCAACGAAGCTTACAGTAGTACTTATTTCAAAGCAGAGAATGACGCAGATGGTAATCCTTATAAATACCAAACACTTGATGATTATATTGGTGTAACCGGAGTAGATTGGCAAGGTGAAACCTTCAACCCTACTTGGTCACAAGACCATAACATAAGTATTATGGGAGGAACCGACAATACTAAATACAACGGCTCACTCTCACGTTATGTGGAAAACGGTATCTTCAAAAACAGTGGTTTCGACAGAACTACAGCTAAATTCCGCTTAGACCAGAAGATCAACAAAAAAGTATCTTTCAATCTAACGGTAAACTATGCCATGACTAACCGTAAAGGTGTAGGTACATCTGGTGACTCCGGTCGCTTCAACATGTTGGCACAGATATTAAGTGCACGTCCTACTGGTGGTCTGAAAATGACTAATGAAGAACTTTTGGAATCGGCTATTGACCCTGAAATGTTAAGTACTGGTGAAAGCTTGGCACAAGTAAATCCCGTAAAACAAGCAGAATCTGTAACGAATGATAAGCGCGCTGAAATGTGGTCGGCCAATGCAGCCGTAAATTGGCAGATTATCAAAGGGTTGACATTCAAGACAAGCGGTTCCTATAACACAACCAATAACCGTACAGATATATTCTACAGAGATGGCTCGAAAGAGGCTTACCGTAACGGACAGAAACCATACGGAAGAACGCAGATGGGACGTGATGTCCGTTGGACTAATACAAATACACTGACATGGAAAGATAAGGTAAAAAAACACAACTATGATGTGATGTTGGCTCACGAAGTATCTTTTAGAAGCAGTGAGTATTTACTTGGTGAAGCAATGGACTTCCCCTTTGATAATTTGGGTAATGACAACTTAGGGTTGGGAGCTACACCAAGTAAAGTTAATACCAACTATTATGACAAAACTTTACTTTCTTTCTTTGCCCGTGCCAACTATAACTATGACAACCGTTACTTACTGACAGCAACTGTACGTACCGATGGTTCTACTGTATTCTCTAACAAGAATAAATGGGGTTTCTTCCCCTCATTCTCTGCCGCATGGCGAGTATCGGAAGAAGCATTTATGAAAGACCTTAAATGGATTTCCAATTTCAAAGTTCGTTTTGGTTGGGGTATTGTAGGTAATGACCGTATCAGTAACTATTTGTCTATGGATTTGTATACAGATAACAAATATGGCATTGGTAATAGTACAGTAACTGTTTTGACACCCAAGCAACTAAAAAATTCCAACTTAAAATGGGAAGGTTCAAGTTCTGTTAACTTAGGTTTGGATTTAGGCTTCTTCGATAATCGTTTGAATGTAACAGCCGATTTCTTTATCAAGAATACTAAAGACCTATTATTAGCACAATCGCTGGCACAGGCAACCGGCTTTACCTCACAATGGCAAAATATCGGTAAGATTCAGAACAAAGGTATCGAATTGAGTATAACCTCTACCAACATACAGACTAAAGAGTTTACATGGAATACCAATTTCAATATCTCATTTATCCGGAATGAGTTAAAAGCATTGGCAGACGGTGCAAGCCACATGTATGCACGTTCTGGTTTTGATAGCAATTTTACCAGTTACGACTACATTGCTAAAGTTGGTGAATCTTTAGGATTGATTTACGGTTACGAATTCGATGGAGTCTATCAATATGATGATTTCTATACTGATACAAATGGTAATTTGGTATTGAAACCGGGAATCACCCAAAACTCACGCTACAGCAAGGATAAGAAAGTAGGCGCCCGCCCCGGTGTTACAAAATATAAAGACCAAGATGGCGACGGCGATATTACAACCAATGACCGTACCGTTATTGGTAATGCCATGCCGAAATGGTTTGGTGGAATCACCAATACATTTGAATACAAAGGCTTCGATCTGAGCTTTATGTTCCAATTCAACTATGGCAATGACATCTACAACGCTACACGTTTATATGCTACACAAAGCCGTAACGGACGTCGTAATATGCTTGCTGAAGTGGCAGACCGTTGGAATCCGACCAATGCCTCGAATGTGGTTCCTGCTTACGATGGCTACATCACTAATGATGTATACTCACGTTTCGTTGAAGACGGTTCATTCCTGCGCCTGAAGAATCTGACATTAGGATATACTTTGCCGAAAAAATGGACGAACAAGTTCCATGCTTCCAGACTTCGTGTGTATGCTACCGGTCAGAATCTGTTCTGTTTGAGTAATTACAGCGGCTACGACCCGGAAGTCAATAGTCTGAACAACCCAATGATGCCAGGCTTGGACTGGGGTGCTTATCCTAAGAGCCGTGTATTCACAGTAGGAATCGACCTTCAATTCTAATTCATAAAATAATATACATATGAAAAAGTTTATATACTATATAGGAATTTTAGCCTTATGCCTTCTTCCAGCTGCATGTTCTCTGGAAGAAGAAAGTAGCACTGAAGTAGAAAAAAATAAATATATGAATGACGCCAAAGAGGCACAAGATGTACTACTTGGAGTATACCGTTCTACTATAGAAGAAGGAATGTATGGTCATCATCTATCCATTTATTTCTCTATGGGAACAGATATTTCACAAGTAGAGGGAAGCACAACTGAAAATTTCCGTATTCTTCCTACGAACGCATATTCTGCTTCACAAGCTGAAGTACAGACCTCATGGGCATCTCTTTATAGCGGAATCTATAATGCAAATGATTTTCTGGAACGCATTTCTGTGAAAATGGATTCGTATAATGAATCCGACAAACAATTGGCAACAATTTATATTGCCGAAGCAAGAGCTTTACGAGCATTGTACTATTTTGAATTAGTTCGTCGCTGGGGAAATATTCCTTTAATGACTAATACAGCTATGGCTAATCAACACCCCTCAACTTTCGTACAAGCCGACCCTGTTGATGTTTATAAATTTATCGAAGACGATTTATTGTATGCCTGCGATATTCTTCCATATGCCAAAGATGACACTTACCGTAGTAGTAACGATTATCGTTTTTCAAAAGGAGCAGCTTTGGGATTACTCACTAAAGTATATGCCACTTGGGCTGGATATCCCATACAGGACACAAGCAAATGGGAAGCAGCTGCGGAAACAGCACGTATCCTAATTGAATCGGGCAAACATGATTTGCTGACTGACTATGAAAAATTATGGGAAAATACTTGTAACGGAATTTGGGACCCAACAGAAAGTTTAATTGAAGTATCCTTCTATTCTCCCACATATTCAGGAAACAGTGATCCTGTAGGCCGCATCGGAAAGTGGAACGGAGTAAAGACCACAGTCGATGCCGGTCGCAGCGGAAGTACTGCAGCCAACGTTCAGGTTGTTCATTCATTTGTACTTAATTGGAGAGAAGAGGCACAACCCGATGCAAGCACTGGCATAAGTCCCGACAGACGTCAAAATTTGTCTATAGCCAACTATAAACATGGACACAATGACAGCAAAACCGGAGCAGTTTATTTAGGCGATTACTATTTAGCGGCCAGCATTCCAACCGATGATGAAGCCACAGCATTAAGCAAGGATTTAGATCCTGAAAAATCTCAAAAAGCCAAACAAACTTACACGCCGGCCAAATGGGATATTGATAAATACATGGAAAGTATACCTTTTGTCAACAACGACAAATCAACTGTAAACTGGTATGTTTTACGTTATGCGGATGTACTGCTACTATATGCAGAAGCACTGAATGAGTGGAAAGGCGGACCTACCACAGACGCTTATGCCGCTATTAATAAAGTACGGAAACGTGGTTATGGCAATAAGGGCAACTATTCGTTACCAGAAGGTATGGATCAAGCTACTTTCCGAAAGGCTGTTCATAAAGAACGGGCCTATGAATTAGCTTTCGAAGGTCATCGTCGTCTCGATTTAATACGTTGGGGTATTTACTACGAGACTATTCAAGAAACATATAATGAATTGAAAAACTGGTGGAGTTCTGCGAGCTATGTAGTATACGACTACACGAAAAAAGGTCAGCACGAACTGATGCCTATTCCGCAACGCGAAATGGACTTGTGTACCCAGTTCAACCAAAACCCAGGTTGGTAACAACCACCCCAAATACATCTCCAATATGCCCAGAGAGGGGCATATTGGAGATTTTCTAAACTCTTTTCAACAAAAGTGACATTCAAAGAACGCGGATTAATTGCCTTTTCAACATTCTTGCTACAAGAACCATAAAAAATCCGTTAGCTTTGCTTTCGTTACAAAATCTACTAAAATCAATTATTTTAAAAACGAATAACATGAAAAAGAACCTTGTTCTCTTGGCTTTGGGTGCATTGACTTTCGTGTCATGCCAAACACAACCCAAAGAAGACTACAGTTGGATTAAAAAAGGCTTGGACGCAGCCTCTGCGCAACTGCAATTAACCGCAGAAGAAATTTCGTCCACTAATATGCTGCCGCGTTCTATCCGTACAGGCTATGACATGAACTTCCTGTGCCGCCAGTTGGAAAGAGACTCGCTTACTTTCAAAGACTCGCTCCGTGCGCAGCCTACAGCCGACCAGTTGGGAAAACGCCGTTTGTGCAGCGTTTATGACTGGACCAGCGGTTTCTATCCGGGCTCTTTGTGGTATGCCTACGAACTGACGGGCAACGATACACTGAAAACATGGGCCATCCAATATACCAACCTGTTGAACCCTGTCCGTTACTACACCGGTACGCACGACCTGGGCTTCATGGTAAATTGCAGTTACGGCAACGCAGAGCGTCTGGCTCCTAACGACACCATTGCAGCCGTAATGAAAGAAACAGCCGACAACCTGTGCGGACGCTTCAACGATTCCATCTCGGCTATCCGTTCATGGGACTTCGGAACATGGAACTTCCCCGTTATCATCGACAATATGATGAACCTGGATTTGCTGTTCAATGTAGCCAAGGCAACCGGCAACAACTCTTATAAAGACATCGCCGTAAAACACGCAATGACTACCATGAACAACCACTTCCGCCCCGACTATACCTGCTGGCACGTAGTAAGCTACAACAACGACGGCACGGTAGAGAAGAAACAGACATTCCAGGGCAAGAACGACGACTCTTCATGGGCACGCGGACAAGCATGGGCCGTATACGGCTATACTGCCTGCTATCGTGAGACGCAAGACACTACTTTCCTGAATTTCGCCGTAAAAGTGGCCGACATGATTATGAACCGTGTCAAGACCGACGATGCCATTCCTTACTGGGACTACGACGCTCCCGTAACCGAAGAGACTCCGCGCGACGCATCCGCCGCTTCCGTAACCGCTTCCGCCCTGATAGAGCTGAGCACAATGGTTCCCGACGGAAAGAAATACCTGGATTATGCAGAAAAAATCCTGAAGAGCCTGTCGGGCGACGCCTATCTGGCAAAGGTCGGCGAAAACCAGGGATTCATCCTGATGCACTCTACCGGTTCGCTGCCTAACGGTTCGGAAATCGACACTCCGTTGAACTATGCGGATTACTATTACCTGGAAGCCCTGAAACGCTTCATGGACTTGAAAGGTATCAGCTACAAAAACCTCTAATAACCAGACTGTAAACCAACAAACATTATGAATAAGACTTTTAAATATATCGTCCTGCTGGCACTTGCCTGCTTCGTTGGCAAAGCAAATGCCCAGGAATTGAAAACCGAAGTGTTCTCGCTCCTCAACCTGGATTATCCCGGACTGGAGAAAGTAAAGGCCTTGCACCAGGAAGGCAAAGATGCCGATGCAGCCAAAGCATTGCTCGACTACTACCGTGCACGTACCAACGTGAAGACTCCCGACATAAACCTGAAAAAGGTTACCATCGGCAAGGACGAACAGAAAATGGCCGACGAGGCTCTGCAACATACATTCTTTGCCCACAAAGGCTACCAGCCGTCATTCAATTACGGTGAAGACATCGACTGGAGATACTGGCCGGTAAAGGACAACGAACTGCGCTGGCAGTTGCACCGCCACAAATGGTTTACTCCCATGGGCAAGGCCTATCGTGTAAGCGGCGACGAGAAATACGCCGTAGAGTGGACCAAACAGTACATCGACTGGATCAAGAAAAACCCGCTGGTGAAGGTTGACAAGAAAGAATATGAAATGACCGGTGACAACCAACTGAAAGGTGATGTGGAAAACGCACGTTTCGCATGGCGTCCGCTGGAAGTGAGCAACCGTCTGCAAGACCAGACCTCACAGTTCCAACTGTTCCTCCCGTCTCCCTCTTTCACCCCGGAGTTCCTGACCGAGTTCCTGGTAAACTACCACAAACATGCCATCCATATATTGGGCAATTACTCTGCACAGGGCAATCACCTGCTGTTCGAGGCACAGCGTATGATCTACGCCGGCGCTTTCTTCCCCGAATTCAAAGAGGCTGCTGCCTGGAGAAAGAGCGGCATCGACATCATGAACCGTGAAATCAACGTACAGGTGTATAACGACGGCGGACAGTTCGAGCTCGACCCGCACTACCACCTCGCTGCCATCAACATTTTCTGCAAGGCACTGAACATTGCCGACCTGAACGGTTTCCGCAACGAGTTCCCGCAGGAGTACCTGGATACAATCGAGAAAATGATTGTATTCTATGCCAACGTTTCTTTCCCCGACTACACCAACCCGTGTTTCAGCGATGCCAAGCTGACCAATAAGAAAGAAATGCTGAAGAACTACCGCAACTGGAGCAAGATGTTCCCGAAGAACCAGTTCATCAAGTATCTGGCAACAGACGGCAAAGAAGGCGCACTGCCCGAATATCTCTCCAAAGGTTTCCTGAAATCCGGTTTCTTCGTATTCCGTAACTCTTGGGGAACGGATGCCATGCAAATGGTTGTAAAGGCCGGCCCGAAAGCATTCTGGCACTGCCAGCCGGATAACGGTACTTTCGAACTCTGGTTCAACGGCAAAAACCTGTTCCCCGATTCCGGTTCGTATGTATATGCCGGCGAGGGCGAAGTGATGGAACAACGCAACTGGCACCGTCAGACCTGCGTACACAACACCGTAACGCTGAACAACAAGAATCTCGACCAGACCGAATCCGTAACCAAGCTGTGGCAGCCGGAAGGCAACGTACAGATATTGGTTACCGAGAATCCGAGCTACAAGAACCTGAAACACCGCCGTTCCGTATTCTTCGTAGACAACAGCTACTTCGTAATTGTAGACGAAATGGTGGGAAGCCAGAAAGGCTCCATTAACCTGCACTACCAGATGCCGAAAGGCGAAATCGCCAACAGCCGCGAGGACATGACTTTCGTCACTCAGTTTGAAGAAGGAAGCAACATGAAGCTGCAATGCTTCGGCCCCGAAGGCATGACGATGAAAAAAGAGCCGGGCTGGTGCTCCACCGCTTACCGCAAACGCTACAAACGTATGAACGTATCCTTCAATGTGAAGAAAGACAGCGAAGATGCAGTACGTTACATCACCGTTATCTGTCCGATAAAGAACAGCGCAGACGCCCCCAAATTGTCTGCCAAGTTCAAAAACAAGGCATTCAATGAAAACGGACTGGAAGTAGAGGTGAAAGTAAACGGCAAGAAACAGTCTTTAAATTACAAATTATAATATAAAAGCAACATGACGAAAGGGAGTGCCCAAAAATGAAAAGCAAAGCGATAGCGATTTTAGTTTTTGAGCAGTCCCTTTCGTCATAATGAAAAGCGATACATCCCGGTTATGAAAAACAATCTTTCCAATGTACTTCTTCCGTTAGCCACATTAAGCCTCGCTTCCTGTGCCGGCCAGCAAAAAGAAGAACCCAAGCGTCCGAACATAATTTTCATGATGACGGACGACCATACCACACAAGCCATGTCCTGCTATGGCGGTAATCTCCTGCAAACTCCCAACATGGATCGTATAGCCAACGAAGGTATCCGTATGGACAACTGCTACGCGGTCAATGCCCTTTCCGGCCCGTCACGCGCCTGCGTCCTTACCGGTAAGTTCAGCCACGAAAACGGCTTTACGGATAATGCAAGCACCTTCAACGGCGACCAGCAGACATTCCCGAAACTGCTCCAGCAAGCCGGCTACCAGACGGCTATGATTGGTAAATGGCACCTTATCAGCGAACCGCAGGGCTTCGACCACTGGAGCATCCTGAGCGGCCAGCACGAACAGGGCGATTATTACGACCCCGATTTCTGGGAAGACGGCAAACATATCGTAGAGAAAGGCTATGCCACGGACATCATCACAGACAAGGCCATCAAATTCCTCGAAGGCAGGGACAAGAGCAAACCGTTCTGCATGATGTATCATCAGAAAGCGCCTCACCGCAACTGGATGCCGGCTCCGCGCCACTTGGGCATCTTCAACAATACTACATTCCCGGAACCCGCCAGCCTGTTCGACGACTACGAGGGACGCGGCAGAGCAGCCCGCGAACAGGACATGTCCATCGAACATACCCTGACCAACGACTGGGACTTGAAACTGCTGACCCGCGAAGAGATGCTGAAGGATACCACCAACCGCCTTTACAGCGTGTACAAGCGCATGCCTGCCGCCGTACAGGACAAATGGGACTCCGTATATGCGCAGCGCATTGCCGAATACCGCAAAGGCGACCTGAAAGGTAAGGCGTTAATCAGTTGGAAATACCAGCAATACATGCGCGACTACCTGGCTACCGTACTGTCTGTGGACGAAAATATCGGCCGCCTTCTGAACTATCTTGAAAAGACCGGAGAGCTGGACAATACAATCATCGTCTACACTTCCGACCAGGGCTTCTTCCTCGGCGAACACGGCTGGTTCGACAAGCGCTTCATGTACGAGGAATGCCAGCGCATGCCGCTTATCATCCGCTACCCCAAAGCTATCAAGGCGGGAAGCACAAGCAATGCAATCTGCATGAATGTGGACTTTGCTCCCACTTTCCTCGACTTTGCCGGTGTGGAAATCCCGTCGGACATTCAGGGTACTTCCTTGAAACCGGTGTTGGAGAACGAAGGCAAGACACCCGCCGACTGGCGCAAGGCTGCCTACTACCACTATTATGAATACCCTGCCGAGCATTCGGTAAAACGTCATTACGGCATCCGTACACAGGACTTCAAACTGATTCATTTCTACAACGACATCGACGAATGGGAAATGTACGACCTGAAAGCCGACCCGCGCGAAATGAACAACGTGTTCGGCAAGCCTGAATACGCCGAAAAGCAGAAAGAGCTGATGCAACTGTTGCAAGAGACTCAAAAACAGTATAAAGACAACGACCCCGACGAAAAAGTAAACGAGCTTTTCAAGGGCGACAGAAGATTAATGAAAAACAGATAAAACCATTAAATTTATTATCATGGATAGAAGAAGTTTTCTAAAAAACACAGGCTGGTCTTTTCTCGGACTGGCAGCTTCGGGAAGCCTGCTCGGCTCTTGCGTGGCAGGAAGCAAAGAAGCAAAGAAGATTATGCCGTCGGCAAGCAACCTGAAAGTATTCTGGGGCGACTTGCACAACCACTGCAACCTCACTTACGGACACGGCGATATGCGCGATGCTTTCGAGGCGGCCAAAGGCCAGCTGGACTTTGTCAGCGTAACGCCCCATGCCATGTGGCCGGACATTCCGGGTGCAAACGACCCTCGTCTGAAATGGGTAATCGACTACCATACCGGAGCTTTCAAGCGTCTGCGCGAAGGCGGCTATGAGAAGTACGTAAAGATGAGCAACGAATACAACAAGGAAGGCGAATTCCTTACCTTCATCGGATACGAGGCCCACAGCATGGAGCACGGCGACCACGTGGCGTTGAACTACGACCTGGATGCGCCGCTCGTGGAATGTACCTCTATCGAAGACTGGAAAGAGAAAGCCAAAGGACATAAAGTATTCGTTACTCCGCACCACATGGGCTATCAGGGCGGTTACCGCGGTTACAACTGGAAATGCTTCACCGAAGGAGACATCACTCCGTTCGTCGAGATGTATTCCCGTCACGGCCTGGCGGAAAGCGACCAGGGCGACTATCCGTACCTGCACGATATGGGTCCCCGCCAATGGGAAGGAACCATCCAGTACGGTCTGGAACAAGGACATAAATTCGGTATCATGGCTTCCACCGACCAGCACTCCGGCTATCCGGGCAGCTACGGCGACGGCCGCATCGGTGTCCTGGCTCCGTCACTGACCCGCGACGCCATCTGGGAAGCTCTCCGCACCCGCCACGTATGTGCCGCCACCGGTGATAAAATCATCATCGACTTCCGCCTCAACGACGCTTTCATGGGCGATGTAGTCCGTGGCAACAGCCGCCGCATCTACCTGAACGTAACCGGCGAAAGCTGCATCGACTATGTAGACGTTGTCAAGAACGGCCAGATACTGGCACGCATGAACGGCCCGTTGACCCCGGTTGCACCGGAAGGCGACACCGTCCGCTGCAAAGTAAAAGTGGATTTCGGCTGGAACCGCGAAGAGCGCTATGTGCACTGGCAAGGCAAGCTGTCTGTCAACAAGGGCCGTATCGTAAGCGTTACCCCCTGCTTCCGCGGCGCTGCCTTCACCTCTCCTCAGGAGGGCGAAACCGAATTCAAGACACATGTCAACCGCATCCTCTCCGTAGGCGAGAAAGAAACGGAACTGGACTTGTACAGCAGCAAGAACCCGAATACCACCACCGCAGCCATGCAGGCGGTAATCCTCGACCTGGAGATGCCGAAAGACGGCGTGCTCACCGCAGACTTCAACGGCAAGAAGTTCGAACACACACTGGGCGAACTGCTCGAAGGTTCACGTTCGCACTTCATGATAGGCTGGTTGAGCGAAGCCATTCTCTTTAACCACGCCATGCCCGAAAGCTGCTTCACCGTAGAGCACTACATGGAAGACAAAGAGCCGCAGCGCGACACCGATTATTATTATGTACGCGTGCGCCAGCGCGACGGACAATGGGCATGGAGTTCTCCTATATGGGCTGAAAGAGTTTGACAATCATGAAAAAATACGCTATAGGAATTGACCTTGGCGGTACTTCCGTGAAATACGCCCTTATCGACAATGAAGGCGTATTTCACTTTCAAGGGAAGCTGCCGTCGAAAGCCGATGTATCTGCGGAAGCGGTAATCGGCCAGTTGGTAACCGCCTGCAAAGAGGCAATGGCTTCGGCCCTGCAACTCGGAGTAGCGGTGGAAGGAATAGGTATAGGCACTCCCGGCATTGTGGATGAAACCAACCGCATTGTGCTGGGCGGAGCCGAGAATATCAAAGGCTGGGAGAATCTGAATCTTGCCGACCGCATCGAAGCGGAAACGGGGCTGCCCGTGCAGATGGGCAACGATGCCAACCTGATGGGACTGGGAGAAACGATGTACGGAGCCGGACAAGGCGCACAGAATGTGGTGTTCCTGACCGTGGGAACCGGCATCGGCGGCGCAGTGGTCATCGGTGGCAAGCTGTTCAACGGCTTTGCCAACCGCGGCACCGAACTGGGCCATGTGCCCCTCATCGCCAACGGAGAACCCTGCGCATGCGGCTCTGTGGGCTGTCTGGAACATTACGCCTCCACTTCCGCACTGGTGCGCCGTTTCAGCAAGCGTGCCGCAGAAGCGGGCATCTCGTTTCCGGGCGAGGAAATCAACGGAGAGCTTATCGTACGCCTCTACAAAGAAGGAGACAAGCTGGCAACGGAATGCCTGGACGAGCATTGCGACTTCCTGGGACACGGCATCGCCGGATTCATCAACATCTTCAGCCCGCAACGCATCGTAATAGGCGGCGGACTGTCCGAAGCCGGCGACTTCTATATCCGGAAAGTCAGCGAGAAGGCACACCGCTATGCCATAGCCGACTGTGCCGTGAACACTCAAATCATGGCTGCATCTTTAGGTAACAAGGCAGGAAGTATCGGCGCTGCGTCACTGGTCTTCTCACTAAACACGAAATAGTATGAAAAAGAATTTAGGAATGCTGGCGCTGATTATGGCGTTCTGGTTCACCATATCGTTTATCACCAATATCCTGGGACCGCTCATTCCGGACATTATCCATAACTTTAACCTGAGCGACCTGGCGATGGCGGGCTTCATCCCGACTTCTTTCTTCATCGCCTATGCCATCATGTCGGTTCCCGCCGGACTGATGATCGACCGTTTCGGCGAGAAACCGGTACTGTTTCTGGGCTTCCTGATGCCGTTCATCGGCACTACGCTGTTTGCCTGCATACACACCTACCCCATGCTGCTTGCCTCATCGTTCATCATCGGCTTGGGCATGGCTATGCTGCAAACTGTGCTAAACCCGTTGCAACGCGTTGTAGGCGGCGAAGAAAACTATGCTTTCGTGGCGGAAGTGGCCCAATTCGTATTCGGCATCGCTTCGTTCCTGAGTCCGCTGGTATATACGTACCTCATTCACGAACTCAATCCGGACATATACACGGAAGGCAGGAACTTTTTCATCGACCTGCTGGCAGGTATCACCCCGCCCGACCTGCCTTGGGTATCGCTTTACTGGGTATTCACGCTGCTGTTGCTGGTGATGCTGGTTGCCGTAGGGATTTCCCGTTTCCCGAAAATCGAGTTGAAAGAAGATGAGAAAGGCGGTTCGAAAGACTCCTACCTGGCGCTGTTCAGGCAGAAATACGTATGGCTGTTCTTCCTCGGCATCTTCTGTTATGTAAGTACGGAACAGGGAACTTCCATCTTTATGAGTACGTTCCTCGAACAGTATCACGGAGTGAACCCGCAGGTGGAAGGCGCAAAGGCCGTAAGTTACTTCTGGGGACTGATGACTGCCGGCTGCCTCGTAGGCATGGTGCTGTTGAAGCTGATTGACAGCAAACGGCTGCTCCAACTATCGGGCGGACTCACCATCATCCTACTGCTCACCGCACTCTTCGGAAGCAAGGAAGCATCCATCATTGCTTTCCCTGCCATCGGTTTCAGCATTTCCATGATGTACTCCATCGTGTTCTCGCTGGCGCTGAATTCGGCATCGCAACACCACGGTTCGTTTGCCGGCATCTTGTGTTCGGCAATCGTGGGCGGAGCAGGCGGCCCGATGATTATCAGCATGCTTGCCGATGCCACTTCGCTGCGTACCGGAATGCTGATTATCCTCGTGTTTGTAGGCTACATCACATTCATCGGTTTCTGGGCGCACCCGCTGATTAACAACAAGACGGTAAGCCTGAAAGAGCTTTTCAAGAAGTAAAAGACAAGAACGGCACACAATAAAAAAGAGACCGCAACGGCTTGCTGCCGCATGCGGTCTCTTTACTTTACACAACCCTTTTTATATCTAAAATCTACATAACTGGTTCACTACTTTCCTTCCGCAGCATCCGGCCGGGTATTTATGGTACAGATGCTCACCCGGTTCCAGTCCGGTTCTTCAAACATATAACCCACTCCCTGACCTTCGGCAACAATCCGGTCTTTGGCGATTCTATATCTATTGACCAGCATATTGCGCACGGCCTCGGCGCGTTGGCGGGCGATGCGTTCGTTCACTTCCGCACTGCCTTCGGGAGAGGCATACCCTTTGATAACGACTCCCGCTTCCTTATGATTTCTCAGATAAGTGGCGATGCGCTCCACATTGGGCAACTGTGAATTATCAATGCCGATTCTGCCCTGGCGGAACGTAATCACCGATTCCAACAGTTTCTTGCTGTTGTCGATAGTATCTTTCACCACTTCCGGTTTCCGGTTCCGGCAAGCAGCCAGTTCACTTTCCAAATCGGAAACTTTCCGGTTGGCATCCTGCAATACTTTGGCGGTATTGTCGGCCTCGGCACGGAGACGGTTGATTTGGGCGTTCAGTTGGTTGACTTCCGCCTGGTCGTAAGGCCTTACTTCGGTGAAGTAATGGCGGCCGTTGCTGCATCCGAAATGGTAAGTCAGCCCGGCGCTGATTTCCCAGGCTGCACGGTTGGCATGGAAACGCACGGCTTCCGTACCCATAGCGTTCATATCATACACCAAAGCCGGTTTCACAGCCAATGTCCATGCCTTGCTTTCTCCCAGGTTGAAGTTGAAATTCAGTCCCAGTTTGCTGGACATACTGTTACGGTCTTCGCCCATACCGGAGTTTACATAATAATGCAACCAGCCGATACCTGCCACAGCCTCAACCTCAAACAGACGGGGAGCACCGTTATACCCCGCAAAGAGATTACCTAAGTTGACCAGCCCCAGCAGACTGACGTTTGACGCGTCAAAAGCCGTTTTGCTGCCCGTAGTGTTAAAGCTGCCCATAGCCTCCAGGCTCAGGCCGAAGGCAGGTGTCAGATACTTATCCACATGAACGCCCACTACCGGACGCATGTTCTTAAAGAACGAGTGATGCGTCAGCGGAGTCGTTCCACCCGCATTGACACCTATCGCCCAGTTGTCGGCAAACTTGTTTCCGGTCAGCGCCGTTTGTCCGTCAGCGTAGCCAACCGCAACACTCAACAATAATAAACTCGCTAAAATCTTTTTCATACAATTTTCTGTTTTAAGTTAGTACATAAATTTATAAATAGATGTTGAAAGCCTGTTTACAGAGCTTCCCAGTACTTCATATTGGTAATTCTTTCCAGCAGCACTTTTCTGTCGCCCTCGCGTACACTGTTGCCTGCCGCAACCGGGATGATGCTTGCCCGTTTGCCTATACCGTGCCATTTCAGCATAGCTGCCGGAACGCCACGTTCGAGCAATGCCTCATACACTCTTTTGGCACGGCGGTTGGAAAGGTCCGTATTATAAGCGCTGCTTCCCCTTGCATCGGTGTAGCCGGTAATCAGGAAGCGGGCGTCGGGATAGCTTTTCAGAAGCCCGGCCAGCCTGTCGAGCGTCTTTTCCGAAGCAGCCGTCAACACATCCTTGTCAAACTCGAAGTAGATATTATCCAGCAGGTCGCACGCCATTGCTTCGACAGAACCGGCTGTATCCGCCTGCTTCTCTACAATCCGCTCAACAATCTTTTCCACTTCAACAGGTTTCTCTATCTCCACATACTTCACCACCGGAGCCTGCTTTTTGCTCTTTCCGCCAATGCGCCAGATGACGCGGGCAGACACCTGCACAAAGTGAGGAAGATTCTTCTGCACCGGCAGGAGATATTCACCTTGCAGGCCAAGCCCGAAGGAATTGCTTAACCACGCATTTACACCTGCACCGAACGAAAGCGGAACAAAAGAGTTCTTATCCGATGAGCGCCCGTCGGGATTCCACACATCGGACGATTCCCAGTGCGCCTCTCCCGTGGGGTCGTCCACAAAATTGCCGCCATAGGCAGACGCGAAATTCTTATGCAGGTAATTCACCCCCACTCTGAGGTAGGGTTCTACCCATTGGGACTCAAACAAGGGAGTAAAGCGGAACTGCATGCCCAAACCGCCCATATACAGCAGGTCGTGTTTCCGGTCATTGCCCGCAATCCGGTTCTTGTTTTTCGCCACGCCTACCGTACCTTGCAAATCCAGATAAAACCACTGGTTCAGTTCCCGTGCCACATACAGGTTTGCTCCTCCCATCAGGTGGTTGGCCTTCAGGTTGTACATATAATTATCCGGAGTACTCTGAAAACCGGTGACAGACACGCGGCTCCAGTTTATCAACGAACCGCCTGCACCTATTTCCCATGCTTTCCTGTCCTGGCCTCTTCCCGTCAGAGGAACTGACAGGAAGAAGAGGGAGACAAGATATAGTATTGTTTTTTTCTTCATATTCATATATATTTATCTACCGTAAATCAATCAATTCATCCAGTCTGCCGGGCAATCTTTTATCTCCAAAGGTATGCGCTTGGTTCTGTCCGCAAAGTCAGCCAGGAAATACTGCTCACCTTCTTTCAGCAGATAGTAAATAAATCTACTGCGATATTCGTAACTCTCGTTATATGTTATCTGATTGGTTCCCTCTTGTCTGCCCCGAATATCCACACCTATCCAATTACCCGGATAAGCGCTTGTCAGCATAAAACGTTTGCCACCTTTCGAAAGCGGTACAGTACCGGTGTGCACAGTACCTCCCGTTCCGTTAACGAACGTACGCATTTGGATGAATACAGCACGATTTTCTGCCAAAGCGGAAGCTGGCAGCTTACCTTCCGGAGATTTCCAGATACCGGTATCCGGGTCTTTCGCAAACCTGTCGTCCTTTGGCCCCGAATAAGCATACGTTTTATAGAAATCAGGCAACTGGTCTGTATCGATTTCACCCCATAAAGTGGTTACTCCCTGTTTGATTTCCAAAAAGACAGTTCCTTCCTTGAAGCCCGGAGCCGGATATATTTCCGGAATATGAATCTTATCCTGCAAATATACGGTCTGTCCGTAATCATTATAAGGACCGGCACCGTCACCGAAGTAAAGGCCTGAATAAAACTCGTTCCCATCCCACTCGTATTTTAACAACCCATTAATCGTATCATTCTTTGCCACGTTAGCTTTTTCCGTAGGAGTCAGTACCAAAGGACGCCGTATATAGAGAGATGTCTCGCCAGTACTATAAGTGTAACTCGTGCTTTTATCCAAATTTCCCTCATTTACAGGTTGATTTATATCTTTTATTTTAGCAGCTCTCATCATATAAGACTTAAGATTACTTGGATAATCGCTCCACTCTCCGTCTATCTGGCGCTCATATTTAAAGTATACATATGTATATCTGGTTGCATTTATGTCAGACGAATTATAACTCAAATATACCGTACTCACCGTAGCCCTCACATTTACCCTATTTGGAACCAGCGTATTATTGGCACTTGTTTCCTGCACTCCGCCAACCGTTACGGTTACACTGCCTGTCCGGCGTGATAAAGGTTGGTTGTCCGGCAACTTATCCCATGCCACCTTGAACTGTCCGTTGTCATCGGTTGTGAAGGTTTCCGTTGCTCCTACTCCGGGCAATCCGCTTACCTGCACGCCTGCGGCTACTTTCTTTCCCGTTTTGTCATACACGGTAAAGAGCACCGAACCGTCCGTAGGAATCACATATTCCCGTAACTGGGAGTTCCAATAATCAGGAATGACATTATATTTTCCTACTTGTATTTCAATCACCGAAGACCTGCCCGTCAGAAAATCCCAGAAGTCCGTCTGCTTGTTCCGGTCTGCCGGCCATTTCTGGTCGGGTTTATGAGGATTATCCACTTCACCGGATGCGATGTATTCTTTCCAAAGTTCATAGGCACTCTTTCCGTTCGCACCATTTGCGCCGTTTGTACCATTTGTTCCGTTTGTACCATCCTTACCGTCTTTCCCGAAAGATGGCTTTCCGGTATCCGTACCGTTGATATACCAGTTACCGTTCTCGCCAATGGCCACTTCCGGAGATTTCCCGTCGGCACCGACGGCTTTCTTACCCGTATCCGTACCGTCTACGAACCAGTTGCCGTTATTACCGATGGTAATCGTGGGCGACACGCCGTCTTTTCCGTCCGTACCCGTGGCTTTCTTACCGGTGTCCACACCATTGACAAACCAGTGGTCGTTAGCACCGATGGTTACGGTAGGCGGCACGGCATCTTTACCGTTCGCACCGTCCTTGCCCGCTTCTCCCTGCGCGGCAATGCCCGTATCCTCATTTCCGACAAACCAATGGCCGTTATCGCCGATATGCGGTGTCTGGCCGCTCTCGCCAGTAGCGCCTGTGAGGAAATACCAGAAATCCTGCACCGTATTGTTGCCGGCAGGCCATTTGCTGCCGGGGTTGTGCGGATTATCCACATTGCCGTCGGCAATCATATCCTTCCACTGGTCAAAAGCACTCTTTCCGTCTTTCCCGTCTTTCCCGTCATTTCCTTTAAGATACTTGAAAAAGTCCGCAACTTCCGTCCGGTCTTTCGGCCAGTCTACCGTTCCATCCGCTACTTTTTCTTTCCAAAACTCATAGGCCGAAAGCCCGGTATCACCTTTAGGCCCTTTGGGCATAGTTATGTCAACATCGGTACAGGCAGCTATCAATAAGCATACAGCTATACCATACCATTGTATAAATCTAAATTTACTCATCTGAACTTCAAATATTTAATTAGCTTATAGTTTGTATATACTGTTTATAAGGTGCAAATGGCAAACGGATGTATGTTTCGGGCAGCAAGGAGTCCTTTTATTTCGTTTGCAAAAATAAACACACATTTACAACACACCATTTCAGATAAAAGACAATTAATTTCCCTTTTCGGACAAAGTGCCCGAAAAATGAATAAACAAGCGGTAAACATCTGTTTCATACCCATATATACTGAAACAGATGGCAGTTGTCCTTACTCTCCATGATGCCTTTCCGTTTCAATGCCGAATACAAGTCCTCGCACGATTTCATGCCTATGCCGTGCAGCTTTGCCAGCGCATTGAATCCGTTCTTCTTGACGAAGCGCAGAAGGTCTTCCAGCAGATAGATGTTATACTCCCTGAGCCTGCGCAGGATTCTCGGAGTTATCTCAAGCACTGCCAGGGGCGTTGACAGCATATTCAGGTATTCAACGGGGATGCCCCGCTCCTTGAACGGTACGACAACCCTCACCGGAGTACGGTCGATGTTCCTTTTGGACAGAAGCGACCGGCAGTTCCTGTATCTCACCCTAATCGCCTGAAGCTCCTGCCGTTCCTGCGCCATGGCATCCCAATCGTCCATAATCTCTTCTACCGACCTCTCATACATAGAGGCCAGTTCTTTTGCCGAAAGGCCGTATTTCGCCACAAGTTCCTGCATGCCGTCTTTCCTTGTCAGCAGCGAACAGAAAATATCCTGCTCCCTGGGGTCTTTTATCTGCATGGACATCTTCCTGACAAGCCGTTCAAAACTGTGCATACAGTGGTTCTTCTTCTCCATTAAATATTTCATAGTGTTACGATTGTTTTTTGATGTGGCTCTCCTCGCGCAGGTGGGTCGGGGTTGTGCCGAACTGTTTCTTGCAGTAGCAGGTGAGGTGCGCGGAAGAGCTGAAACCGAACTCCATGGCTATTTCCCGGAAAGCAATCTCCGGATCACAGATTTTCTCGTGGATAAGTTCGGCTTTCCGTTCCTGCATCCACTGATAAGGGCTTTGGTTGAAATAGTGCTGGAACTTCCGGTTGAAGGAGCGTTCCGAAACGCAGCACAGACTGGCAAACTCCTTGACGGTCTTTACCTTCCGGTAATTGTTCAGGATGAGGTCCTCGAACTTGCTCCCCATTCCGGAAGCGCCGGCAAAAAAGCCAGCCAGTTCGTTTTTGGCATAAAAGCCGCGCAGTATCAGAATGATTTCCTGCTGTTTAAGAATATGCATGTGCCTGCACAGCAGTCCCGTTTCCAAATAAAACAGCACCTGCCTCAAGGCATGAAGCAACGGTTTACGGATGGGCAGGGTGTGGTCGTTGGTGGCAATAGGTTTCTCATGAGAAATGGAATCGAAATACATCTTGTCGCACACCGTTATTTCCTTGTTCCAGAACAGCAGGAGGCATTCTGCCGGGGTGATGCCCGTCAAGCGGTTCTCTGCCCGCTGAGGTATGAGCACCATCCTGTTGGCATGCACGGAGATGGTATGCTCCCTGCCCAGCCCTACCTGCACCTCTCCTTTGAGCACGAACAGTACACAGAAGCAACCGTCATTATCAATCCGGCCTTCTTCGTGTGCAGTTAATTCGTACCGTGAAAATCCGCTTTCATACCTCAGTTGATAATTGAAGCAGGAACGATGCTCTGACAAATAAAATAATCTCATTGATAACTTTTTAATTTATACGCCATAATAACGCATCGCTTTTTTAGATTGTTTTTCATAAAAAAGACATTTATTTATAAATTTAAGACTATCCGTAAGGTTTCGCAGAGTTTTATAAGTATTTGAAAGGTGTATTGATTCCGCTCATTAGCAGCAAGATGGCTGCCAATAAAGTCAAAGCAAAAGATTATCCCGTTCCACCGTGGAGAAATTTTCATTCCACCACGGTGGAACAAAAACTACTCCGTGGCGGAACAAAACTTTCTCCACGGTGGAACGGATTGGTTCTTGCATGCTTTCTGCCTGATACTTATAGAGGAAACACTCGAAGATGCGCTTTGGAGGGAAAGATAATGGCTGTATTTATTATCCCCATAAATAGGGATTGTTCCATTATGGAATACTTTGTATCTTTGCCACAAAACTAAACGGATGAAACAAGGGTGCCTGAAAATAGTGAGATGGTTTCTGCCTGTGCTATTTATATCGTACATGGCAGGTATCACACTCTTTACTCACTCGCATGTAGTGAATGGGGTGACCATTGTCCATTCGCACCCGTTTAAGAAAGACTCTGCCCATAGTCATACCACAGTCGAATTTCAATTGATTCATTTGCTGAGCCACGTGGCGACTACCGGAGCCGGTATCTTTTTTCTCTCTTTTCAGTTTATTGCTTATCTGCTCTATACCCTTTCGTGGCGTCCGGATAGGGCAGGATACTGTTCGTCCGTCGTGGGCGTGGTATCTTTGCGGGCACCTCCTGCCGGAAGATAGAACCTCTCTCTCACTGCATTATTTAGAAAAATTTATTTAGTAATTCTACTATCCAAAAATGAAAATGAAGAAATATATATTTTTCCTCGTTGGCCTGTGCTGTGCCCTGTTGCCTGCTATGGCCGACCAACCGGAGCTGCTGGAACTGAAAGCGTCTGATGCCAATATTATCGGTCATGTACTCGATAAAAAAACAGGTGAACACCTCTCTTATATAACAATCGCCCTGAAAGGAACTACCATTGGTACGGTGACGGATGCCACCGGACACTATTTCCTGAAAAACCTTCCCGAAGGGAATTTTGTGCTCGAAGCCAGTTCGGTGGGGTATAAAACCATCAGTCGCAATGTCAGTCTCAGGAAAGGAAAGACACTTGAAGAAAATTTTGAGTTGGAAGAAGATGCCGTGGCGCTTGACGGAGTGGTGGTATCGGCCAATCGCAGCGTGACCAAACGGCGCCTGGCACCTACATTGGTCAATGTGGTAGATATGAAGATGTTTGAGAATACAAACTCGCCTACACTTTCGCAGGGGCTTAACTTCCAGCCCGGTGTCCGGGTCGAAACGAACTGTCAGAATTGCGGTTTCCAGCAGGTGCGCATCAACGGACTGGACGGTCCGTATACACAGATTCTTATCGATTCGCGTCCCATCTTCAGTGCCCTTTCCGGTGTTTACGGGTTGGAGCAGATTCCTGCCAATATGATCGAGCGCGTAGAGGTGATGCGAGGCGGAGGTTCTGCCCTGTTCGGTTCGTCCGCCATTGCCGGAACCATTAATATCATCACCAAGGAGCCACTGCGCAATTCGGGGCAGTTGGCACATACCCTTACTTCTATCGGCGGCAGCTCGTCTTTCGATAATAATACTTCGCTGAATGCATCGCTGGTGACCGATAATCATCGGGCGGGACTCTATGTGTTCGGGCAGAACCGTCATCGGGATGCGTACGATCATGATGGAGACGGTTATTCCGAAATGCCGAAACTTAAAAACCAGACAGTCGGCTTCCGTTCGTTCCTCAAGACAAGCACTTATTCTAAGTTGACATTCGAGTATCATCACTTACAGGAGTTCCGTCGTGGCGGAAACCTGCTGAACCGTCCGCCTCACGAGGCTGACATTGCCGAGCAGATTCAGCACTCTATCAACGGCGGCGGCTTGAAATTCGATTATTTTGCTCCGAATGAAAAACACCGTCTGACCGTTTATACTTCGGCACAGCATACGGACCGCGACAGTTATTATGGCAGCAAAAAAGACCAGAACGCCTATGGAAAGACAACGGACCTGACCTTTATCGGCGGTTCTCAATATGTGTACAGTTTCGGTAAATGCCTTTTCATGCCTGCCGACCTGACTGCGGGATTGGAGTATAACCGGGATAACCTGAAGGACGATATGTGGGGATACAACCGTTATACGAAGCAGACGGTAAATATCGGTAGTGCTTTTTTGCAGAATGAATGGAAAAACGAAAAATGGAGCATTCTCTTGGGCGGACGTCTGGATAAGCACAATCTAATCGACCATGTTATCTTTAGCCCTCGTGCCAATCTCCGTTTCAATCCTTCCGAGGACATTAATCTCCGCTTGAGTTATTCGTCGGGCTTCCGTGCCCCGCAGGCTTTCGACGAAGACCTGCATATTGAGAATGTAGGCGGAACGGTGTCGATGATTGAGCGTGCCAAGAATCTGAAAGAGGAAAAATCTCAGAGTTTCAGCGCCTCAGCCGATATGTATCACCGTTTCGGTGCTTTTCAGGTGAACTTCCTGGTTGAAGGTTTTTATACCAGACTGTCGGATGTATTTGTACTTGAGAACATCGGAGAACGGGACGGCATTCTTATCAAAGAGCGGCGTAACGGTTCGGGTGCCAAAGTATTGGGACTATCGATGGAGGGAAAAATGGCTTATCTCTCTTTGTTCCAGTTACAGGCAGGAGTCACCTTGCAACAGAGCCGTTATGACGAACCGGAAAAGTGGAGCGAAACGGCACCGGCCGAGAAGAAGATTTTCCGTACACCGAATACCTATGGGTACTTTACGGCAACGTATACGCCGATCAAGCCTCTCTCATTATCCCTGTCGGGCACGTACACCGGCTCGATGCTGGTGCAGCACATGGCCGGTTATATTGACAAGGATGTGGCGGTGAATACACGCGATTTCTTCGATATGGGAGTCAAGGTGGCCTATGATTTCAAACTTTATAAGTCGGTGGACCTGCAATTGAGTGCAGGTGTGCAGAATGTGTTCAATGCTTATCAGAACGATTTCGACCAGGGAGTGGAGCGTGACTCCGGATATATTTACGGTCCGGCTGCTCCGCGAAGCTATTTCGCCGGAATAAAGATCAGCTATTAACTCCATTACATTTGAATGGAAACCGATCTGCTGTTCGGTCGAAATGAAAAAGAGCGTAATGAACGGCGCTTACGCCTGCTCATTACGCTCCGAAGTTATAAAATACTATTTACTGGTTTGAGGATATTGGTTGGGAAATGAATTTAGTTATGGTCATTCTTAGTTCCGTAACCATGGATATACCAATCGGCTATGCTTAACTTTCCGTCATTATCCAATGTTACGTAGATACGGGCATACCCACCCCAATAAGAGCTATATTCATCCATAAACTCTTCAGTTGTTGTGATTTCAGATGTATTTTCATCCAAAACGATACTTATAGCACCTGTCGGTTCTGCATCAGGATTGAAATCTGTAAAGAAAGCAAGTTCTTTTACAAAATCCTCAATACCATTTGGCTGCGCTTCATCAGCCCATTTTACCATATATACCTTTTTCGTTCCGTTACCTTTCGTTACCTTCAAGTCAGCAGTATACATTCCGGCATCAGTCGTTCCGGTTCCTTCAACACTCAAAGTAAGTGCACCAGTACCTGTCCAGTCTGTTGTTGACGGAACTTCCTCTACCGCTTTGGTTTGAATACCGTTATTTCCCTTATTGGCTTTAGCTACCAAGTCCATAACTTCACTCAACTTACCATCTTTGTCAACTGTAACAGCTCTCAAATAGTAAGTTTCTCCCGGAGAAGTAATACGCAAACCGCCTTCATCTGTCTTAAGACTAGCCAAATCAGCCACAGCATACTCATACCAATTTACATTTCTTGAATCTTCATCAGACATAACCCAATTAAGGTCTAAAGAACCAGGGCCTGTACCCAAATCCCATAGTATACGGACAAATTTAACCTCATTGTTAACAGTGATATCTACAGGCAGTCTTTCCGGCGTCTGTTGTTCGGGGAAATCTACGGCAGTAATCTCGCCCACTCCGTCAAAGACTGGCGCAGCCGTTTTAACCTTCTGATAAACAACCTTTCCGATTTTGCCTTCTTTATCAATAGGAATAGCATATACGATAAATTCCGTATCCGGCTTCATATCCTTGTTGGCAAATTCTTTGGAGAACGGTCCGGTATAGGCCAAAGGTACTTCAGCACCCAGTCTGACAATGACAGCGCTAATTTCATCCTCGGTCATGTTCTCAAAGGATTTACCACCGCTTGCAATCAATTCTGCGCTTGACTGTCCCACATGTATTCTGCTGCAACTTTCATCTGCCGTAAAGGTAGCTTCAAAGCTTTTCAGCTTTATCTTGTCTTTAGGCACGTCTATGGTTACTGCCACCTGTCCGGTAAGTTCCGGTTCGGGAACGGTAATCTCTTTCGTATAGACCTTGGCTTTGCCCTCGGCATCCAACGCATATACGGCAATGATAACCTGGATTTCATCGGCTTCCAACGACCTCAGGATGATACCCTTGCTTTCACTGATGTCCTTGTCTTTCAAGGCATATCTCGCCAAAGTCTTTTCGGTGAATGTAGCGCTGACATCCGACCAGTTGAAAGGCTGCATAGGATAGTCGGCATTGGGATTCAAGGAAAGTTCGGCATCTTCAATGAAAGTTTCTTCCTTATAAATCTCTACATATATATCTCCACCACCGCCTTCGAGGTCCTGACCCATGTAGCCTTTGTTAATAGCGCCAATCACATACTTGGTACATTTGGCACTCTTCTTCACCACTACGTCTACGGAGAAAGCGGAAAGGTTCTTGACTTCAAACTCCACCAGCTCGGTCATTATATCCTCGCTCTTGAATGCGAATTCCTTTGAAACTTCCTTGCTCTTGCCGGTTTCGTTCTCGGCGTAAACAGTCAGCGTGTAAGTCACATCCATATCAACGGGAATTTCTAGACGGGTTTCGTCCTTACCGGTCACAGCCGTATATGCGGCAGCGCTCTGCCCTTTCGGTTCACATTTCCAATACCATTTTTCCGTTTCCTCGGAAGGTGTAACGGTTACTACAGCCTTGGCGTTGTCGGCGCTAAGGGCGGGTTCACTCACTGCGATGGTCGGTAAAGCAGGTTTGCCGGGTGTCGGATCGTCTTTGTCGTCCGAGCAACTTGCCCATACGCAAGCAGCCATTGCCAGTATGGGAAGCATCGTTCTAAAAATGTTTTTCATACATCATTAAATGATTAATTAATAAATAAAGAAAATAGTAAGAAAACAGGGGGATAATAAAGAAAAAAGCAAAAACAGGAAAGGAGTTATCACACTGTTATCTTTTTGCAAAATTATAAATAATTTATAAAAACAACATAGAATATATATTTTTTTTCGGAACTTTCTCTATATTTGTTGCAAATATATCCAAAGAAAGTTTTAAACAAAGGGTGTTTTGTAAATAAAAAATTAACATTATTACAGCATTCTTAAAAGCAGACAAACAACAAGAAACCCCGATGTTATCCTTTAATTGGACTGATATTATAGAAAAACAAAAGCAAACAAAACTGTAAAATAAAATAAGAGGACGGCAATATACACCTAAAAAATGTCTCTTTCCGCTTCAAACTAAAAAACAGAAACATTAAGTATTAATCAAATCATTAGAAGAACAAAGATGAGAAAATCAATTCTCTTGTTTGTGCTTTTAACTCTGTTCGGAATCCCGTACCTATTGGCACAGGGCGGATTCCGGATTACAGGACAAATCCTATCGGCGGAAGACAACCTGCCGGTAATCGGAGTATCTGTAGTTGAAAAAGGCACAACAAACGGTGTAATTACCGATATCGACGGAAATTACAGTATCACAGTAAGCAAGTCTCCCGCCACCTTGCAGTTTTCGTACGTAGGCATGAAGACGGTAGAAAAGCTGTTTACAGCGGCAACCCGCTACAATGTGATTATGCAACCGAACACCGAAATGGTGGACGAAGTGGTAGTAGTGGCATACGGCGTGCGCAAGAAAGGAACCATAGCCGGCTCCGTATCCACCGTAAAAGCGGAAAAGATGGAAAATGTGCCGGCAGCCGGCTTCGACCAGGCGTTGCAGGGACAGACACCGGGATTGTCGGTCATCTCCAATTCGGGAGAACCCAGCAAAGCCGCCGTGTTCCAGATACGCGGCACAAACTCAATCAACTCAGGCACATCGCCGCTGTTTATCCTCGACGGCGTGCCCATTGCAAGTTCGGACTTCAACACCATCAGCCCGGGCGACATCGAATCCATTTCCGTGCTCAAGGACGCCTCGTCCACCTCTATCTACGGGGCACGCGCCGCCAACGGCGTAGTGGTAATCACCACCAAGCGCGGACTCTCCATAGACAAGGCGAAAGTAACGCTGCGCGCGCAATACGGCTTCTCGCAACTGGCATCCGACGGCAAATGGACCATGATGAACACCCCCGAACGCATACAATTTGAGAAAGAAATAGGCCTGGACACCGGGCAGGACTACGACCTGCTCTCACGCACCAACGTCAACTGGCTGAAAGAGATATTCAACGACCGCGCGCCGTTGCAGAACTACGAAATCTCCGTGAACCGCGCCACCGACCGCCTCAACTACTACGTATCGGGCGGGTTCTACGACCAGGACGGTATCGCCCAGAACTCTTCCTTCCGGCGCTACAACATGCGCGCCAATGCCGAAGTGAAAGCCAGCAACTGGCTGAAAATAGGCACAAGCACCATGTCCGCCTACGAAGAGGTGCAGCAGGCGGAAGAGGGGGAAATGGCGATTTACACGCCGATAGCCGGCTCGCGCTTCATGCTCCCCTACTGGAGCCCCTACAACGCAGACGGCTCGATAGCCTCGGAGAACAACGGCACATGGACGGGCACGGGACAGAACCCCATCGAATGGATGGCGAACAACCCGGTGAGCTATAAGAAGTACAAGGTACTCTCCACCGTATTTGCCGACATCACCCCGATACAGAACCTGACCGTACGCATACAGTTCGGCGCCGACTACTCGCACGCCACCACTTTCATGCAGTCGTTCCCGAGCTACGTCATCAACAACGAGCAGGGCACTGCCGGACGCAACTCCTCGGACGTACTGAAACTGAGCGAAACCGCCACCGCCAACTACCGCTGGGCGCTGAACGACGACCACTCCTTCAACTTCATGCTGGGGCAGGAAGCCATGGACTACCAATCGAGCGGCTTCCAGGTAGTGACGAAAGGACAGTCCAGCGACTTCCTCACGAACATCAGCTCCGGCACGCGCGCCTCGTCCTGGGACGACACCACCAGCGCATATTCCTACCTCTCCTTCTTCCTGCGCGGCGAGTACAACTACAAAGACCTCTACTACGGCGAAATGGCACTGCGCACCGACGCCTCTTCGCGCTTCGGCAAAGACCATCGCTGGGGTATGTTCTGGTCGCTGGGATTTATGTGGAACATTAAAAACGAATCGTTCCTGAAAGACACCGAATGGCTGACAAGCGCGCAAATCGCACTCAGCACCGGTACTTCGGGCAACTCGGAGATACCCTACTACGACCACCTGGCACTCGTTGCGGGCGGGCCGAAGTATAACGACGAAGCCGGTATCTACCCCAAACAGAGCGGCAACGAAGAGCTGAGCTGGGAACAGACCTGGTCCAACAACATCGGGCTGCGCCTGGGCTTCTTCAACCGCGTCAACCTCGACATCGACTTCTACCACAAGAAAACCACCGACATGCTGATGTCCGTACCCGAAAGCTATGCCATTACCGGCGAGGGCTATCGCTGGGACAATATCGGGGCGATGGTGAACCGGGGCGTGGAAGTGTCGGTCAACAGCGACATCATACGCACCAAAGATTTCACCTGGAACCTCAACGCCAACGTGTCCTACAACAAGAACAAGCTGGTGGAACTGTACAACGGCGTGCAGGAGTACGTAAACTCCACCACCGGACTGAAATTCGTAGTGGGGCATCCGGTGCATGAGTTCTTCCTGAACCGCTATGCCGGCGTGAACCCCGCCAACGGCGACGCCCTATGGTACACCAAAGACGGCGAGCTGACCACCGAATTCAACGAAAGCGACAAGGTGATGACCGGCAAGACGTTCGATTCGCCGTGGGCGGGCGGCTTCGGCACTACCTTCGCCTGGAAGGGCCTTTCGCTGTCGGCACAGTTCAGTTGGATGGCCGACCGCTGGGTGATGAACAACGACCGCTTCTTTGAAGAGAGCAACGGACTGTACAGCACCTACAACCAGTCGCGCCGGCTGCTGTACGACCGCTGGAAGAAACCGGGCGACATCACCGACATCCCCCGCTACGGCGTGACGGCGCAACTGGACGATCGCTTCCTCGAGAACTCCTCGTTCCTGCGCCTCAAGAACCTGACACTGGCATACGCACTGCCGCAGCCACTGCTGAAAAAGACCAACTTCTTCACCTCGGCACGCGTGTACCTGCAAGGCCAGAACCTGCTGACCTTTACGGGATTCACCGGACTCGACCCCGAAATGTCGAGCAATATCTACCGGGCACAGTATCCGGCTTCGCGCCAGTTTACACTGGGCATCGAAGTATCATTCTAACCCTATCAAGCAAAAGAAAGATGATTAAGAAATTCAAACTATATATCATGCTGGTTGCCGTGGCGCTGTCGTCCGTCTCCTGTCTGGACAAAATGCCGGAAGACGGCATTCCTTTCGACGAGTCGCTGCAGACGGTATCCGACATAAACCTGGCGGTCATAGGCATCTACGACGCTTTCAGGAGCAAATATCTCTATTCGGGCAACCTGACGCTGCTGCCCGACATACAGACCGACCTGGTGTACGGAGTGAACGGCAACACCAATGTGTACGGCGACATCTGGCGCTGGAAAGAAATCAAACCCACCAATACCGACATCGAAGCCGTGTACGGTGCGTTGTACGATGTTATCAACCGCTGTAACTTCATGCTCGACCGCGCGGACGCCGTGCGGAAAAAGACCACCGACGACAAGGAGCTCGACAAGCTGGACCAGTGCTGCGGCGAGGCTTACTTTGCCCGTGCACTCGCCTACTCGGAGCTGGTGAAGCTCTTCTGCAAGGCATACGAAAGCGATGAGGACGCCGCCGGCCAGTTGGGAGTTATCCTGAGCGAACACTATCTGGGCGATGAAACCATGAGGCGCGCTTCGCTGAAAGACTCCTACCAATTTATCCTCGACGACCTCGACCGTGCGGCAGAGTTGCTGGAACTCGAAGAGGACTTCGACACCGACACGCAGGGAACGCTGTACGACAGCATCTACTTCAACGAATATACGGTGCATGCCCTCCGCGCCCGCGTGCTTCTCTATATGAAGCGGTGGGACGAGGCCATCAAGTATGCCACCAAAGTCATCGACAGCGGTTACTACTACCTGTCGAGCTGTACGCGCGCAGCCACCTCAAGCGCCAGCTACTACAAGTATATGTGGACGAACGACTTCTCCACCGAAGCCATCTGGAAAGTGGGCTTTACCGTTAATGCCTACGGCGGCGCACTGGGACAGGTATTCGCCAACTACGACTACAGCACCCTGCGCCCCGACTACGTGCCGGCTACATGGGCTATCAACCTGTACGACATGAACGACCTGCGCGTATCCGCGTTCTTCCAGAGCTTCACCACCGGATACAGCCACGGGCTTACATGGCCGCTGCTGATAAAATACTTCGGCAACGAATCGTTCACCAACTACAACATCCTGCACGTCAGCATGCCGAAAGTGCTCCGCCTGTCGGAACAGTACCTCATCCGTGCAGAAGCATACGTGCAACGCGACCAGCCCGACTACGGCAAGGCGGGAAGCGACATATCCGTACTGCGCACGGCACGCTACTCCTCCTACGGCGGCTCCACTTCCCTGAACAAGGAGAACGCGATGGACGTCATCGAACAGGAGCGCGTAAAGGAGCTATACATGGAAGGCTTCCGCCTGCACGACCTGAAACGCTGGCACAAGGGATTTGAACGCACGCCGCAAGACCAGTCGCTGTCCAACGGCAGCAGCCTGAAAGTGGAAAAAGACGACCCGCTGTTCGTATGGCCCATACCCCAGCACGAGCTGGATGCACCGGGCTCGGAAGTAGAACCTAATGAAAGTAACAAATAAGCCAAAAGATTTATGATAATGAAGAAACTATTAACCGGATGTATGGTAGCCCTTGCCATCCTGGCAGCCCTGGCAGGACTTGCCGGATGCGACCAGGACAAGGTGCTGTACAGCGGACGCAACTACCTGATGTTCTCCGATACGCTTTACCACTATGCCGTACAGGAGAGCAACGAGAAGTTCGAAGTTCCCGTATCCGCTACCAGACGTGCCGACTACGACCGCACGTTTGCCGTGGAAGTGGTGGACAAGGAAAGCAATGCCGTGGAAGGAAAACATTACAGGATTCTTTCCAATACCGTAACCATCAAGGCGGGCGAAACCGCCGCCAATGTCGAGATAGAAGGCGTGTACGAGAATATCGGCATCAGCGATTCGCTGGGATTTGCCCTGCGGCTGATAATCCCCGAGACCGAACAGTGGCACAAATACGGAACGGAGACCAAAGTGGTGATGCAGAAAGTATGCCCGTTCGATATCAATGCCTTTACCGGCTATTGCAAGGTCACTTCCTCGCTTTTCAATACCTATATGACGAATACGACCCTGCGCCTGATAACGTCCGAAGTCGTGGAAGGGGAAGAGAATACGATTGTACTGCACGGACTCTACTTCGACGGATATGACACCAAGCTGAAATTCAACTACGACGATTTGCTCGAACCCAGCATCGAAATGGAAGAGCACGTCTGCGGCAGCACTGCCGAGCTGTTCGACACCACACATGGCAACGGCAAGCTGATGATGACGCAGCCGTCGGGCTATCCCGCCTACTTCAGCACGTGCGAGAAGTTCGTGTTCCACTACGTCAACATCCGGGTGGACAACAAGGACGGCTCTCTGGTGGGCGTGGTAGATACTCCCGCCAACATCATCGAATGGATAAGCGAAGCGGAAGCCGAAAAGCTGAAAGAACAAGGATATTAACTTTATAACCCCTACAATTATGAAAATAACAGAACTGAAAAGCATGAGCCTGATTATGGTGCTCGCCATGATGATAATGACAGCGTTCACCGCCTGTTCGGACGACGATAACGAAGGCAACAAAACCGTTGTTTTCCCTGAGCTTGCAAACATCAGCAGCGCAGCCGGAGAAACTACCGAACTATCTTTTGAAGCATCTGCGGACTGGGAACTCTCCAGCAATGCCGGCTGGTGCAAATTCCAGAACGGCGAATTCCTGGAAAGCCTCATCTACGGAAAGGCCGGAAAGCAGACCGTTACCATTATGACCTCTGCCGACGGACAGAACTACAACGAGGATGCCGTAGCGGAAATCACACTGAAAATGGGCAATGCCTCGCAGGTAATCTACAAGGTGACGCGCGCCAAAAGAGAATATGCCGACCTCGTTGTCAGCGATGAAGCAGGCAATATATATGACCGGACGCACCCGCTGACCATCAAGGGCAATACCGCTACTTCACCCGTCTATACCGTTATCAAGGCACAGGCGGAAAGCGGTGTGAAGGTAGGCTTCACCAATCCGGAATGGCTGAGCTATGTCATAGACGAAAAGGCGGGAACGTATCAGTTTACGTTCAATACGGCAAACACGAGCGGACTGAATCCCAAGTATCCGATTACCGGAAACAGCTATACCCTGACTTTCGTTACCGAAGACGCCACGACCGCCAAAACGGACAAGGTGCGCAAGGTGGAGATTCCCGTCGTGTACGAAGGACTGCAACGGGACGCTATCGGCATCAGCCCCACGTACCTGAACGCGCTGGCAAGCGTGACGGGAGAAGAACTGTCGGACGATACCGGAATTCTGGAACAGATGCAATCGACCGTTACCGTATATAATGATGAATTCGAGACTGTAATATTCGCCGCCACGAAAAAGGTTAACGACGAGGGAGAGGAAGAGTTTACGTATGATTTCAACACTACGGTAAACTGGCTACACGCCGTTACAGGAACAGGCAGCAATAAGGATAAGGTAACGGTCACAGCCGATACCAACCGGGAGACCGCAGAGAGAGCCGCTACCGTCATGATATTCCCCAAAGCCGTTTATGATGAGATAAAAGGTGACTGGGCAGGCAACCTCATCGATAAAAGTACGGGAGACATCAAGGCAAGCTATGCGAGCAACATCATGACCAGCATAACCCAGGAAGGCTGGCAGGAACAGGGTGAAAGAATCAGCTTCCGGGCACTGTTCATGTATGCGTACGACTACGACCAGACCGGCTTCAGAAACATAAAAGACTTCTTTGAAGGCACTGTCATCAAATTCGAAGACTTGAAGAATTCGGAAAATGTCAGCGAATACAATGTAACCGAAAACAACGTATGGAAAGCCATTATCCCCAAAAGCCTGCTCAAGAGGTTCGACGAAGTCGGAGAACCGGGACACGGTCCGGGCAAAGTGATATTCGAACCCGTGGATGCGGCTACCGACCAGGAAGTTACGGAGAAAACTTCCTATACGGATATTTCATCCGAAAAAATGGCGGGACAGGCATGGTCACAGGATGCACGCAAGATATTACGCATCAGCGGATTAGGCATCTCCTTTGACAATACCAGCTACGAAACATACGATAACAACTACCAACTGGTAGTTAAGGATGAGAATGATGAAATCCTTGCACTCTGCATCGTAGAAGTTTACGATGATACACAGGAAGGAACAAGCTTCTGACGGAATATGTACAAGCAACCACTGTAACTCAAACTACAGAAAAGAAAGAATAAATGAACTCAAAGAGAATTATAAAAGGAAAACTGTTTCTTGCAGCACTTATCACCATGCTATGCGGCATGGTGGCAAGCGGATGCTCTGACGACAAGGACGAACTGGCGGGCAAACAATACGGCCACGTACAGTTCAGGCTCTACAAGTCGGCATCCTATACGCAGGAAGAGACAACCCGGACCGGCACGGCATCTACGCGTGCCACCGCAATGGACCGGCTGAGCGACGCCCAGAAAGTGGAAATCGAAATGCAGCACAACGGTATGAGCATCACCCAGACCCTCGTGCTGAACGCCTACAACGAGAGCAACGCCGAATACGGCATGAGAAGCGACAAACTGGAGCTTCTGACCGGAACGTATAAAATCGTAGGCTATAAGCTGCTCAACAAGCTGGACGAGGTGATTACCGGCATATCTCCCGGTGCGGACGAGACGTTTGAAGTCGTTTCGCGCGGACTGACTACCAAAGACCTTGTTGCCGACTCGCAAGCGCGGGGCATGGTGACTTTCAAGCTGATAAAGTCCGGACTCACCACACGCGCCGCCGATGGTGAGAGCATCGACTACCTGTTCAGCGACATAAAGGTTATCGACGTAACGGTGACCAACACGTTTACACGCGTGCCCGTCACTATCAAGAACCTGAAAGTGACTTATAAGGAAGAGTATGAAGAACATCCGAATACGGACTATACCGACGACAACAAGCACAAAGACAAATATAAGGATATCGGTACCGCCAAATGCGACTCGGCAGTATGGCTGCCCGCCGGCACGTATCAGGTAACCTCTTACACCATTTATAAGAAAAGCGGTTCGGTAACCTCTACGCTCGACTCCAGAAGCCAGCTTGCAGGAGAGATGTTCAGCGTAGAAGATAACAGACAGACGGACGATGCCCTTGTGCCCATCCAACTGTCGCCGGCAGCCGCTTACATCAAGGACTACATCGCACTGAAAGCCATTTGGGAAGCGCTCGACGGCAAAAACTGGAGCTTTACCGGAGAAACAAGCCCTGCCGGAGCAACCTGGAACTTCAATAAGGAGGTAGACATGTGGGGCGACCAGCCCGGCGTGTCGCTGGACAGCAAAGGACGCGTTATCAGCCTGACACTCGAAGGCTTCGGCGCCAAAGGCAGAGTGCCCGACGCCATCGGCCAACTGACCGAACTGAAAGTGCTTTCCCTCGGGTCGCACAACGAAAAGCTGGGCGGCAGGCTGTTCGGCACCGGCGGAATAACGCCCGATATGAGCGATGCACAGAAACAGAAGATGCGCATGCACTACAAGGAACTGTTCCTCGACTACGACCCCAGAGAGAATATGTCGGAACTCCTGCAGGACGGCATTAACCGCGACCCCGAAATGGCAAAGATAAAGAAAAGCAACCGCATCAGCATGAAAGACATGCAGATAGGCCAGACAACCAACAACATCACCTTCATATCCAAAGCGGTGATGCGGTTGAAGAACCTGCAACAACTTTATATTGCCAATTCTCCCATTAAGGCCGAGGACATCTGCACAGATTGGGAAAACGAAAATTCCGAATATGCCAAGTCATTTAAAGAGGAAAGCAGCTCCTGGGCATGGAGAACCCTGACCGACCTGACGGATGTAGAGGTGTACAACTGCCCCAACCTGACGAAACTTCCGGAGTTCCTGTTTGAACTTCCCGAAATGCAGTTGCTGAACATAGCCAGCAACAAAGGCATCGACGGACTGAACGGAGCAAGAGACGGAAGCGGCGAGCAACTGACAGCCGACTGGAAGAAACTGGCGGACGCCCCCGTAGGAGCCAAACTCCAAATCCTCTACTTCGGCTACAACAACCTGAAGAAATTCCCTCCTTATGCGTCATTGAACAAAATGAGGAAACTGGGGCTGCTCGACTGTATCAACAACAACCTGACCGGCAAGCTGGAAGCCTTCGGCAAGGAAGTGGAATTCACCACCCTGACCCTGGACAACAACCAAATTACCGAAATCCCGGAAAACTTCTGCGGTTTCACCGACCAGGTGGAAAGTCTGAGTTTTGCACACAACCTGATAGAGTACATTCCCAATATCTTTAACGCGGAGTCCATCTATACAATGAAATCCATAGACTTCTCGTACAACCGGATAGGACAGAATGACGGGAAAAACATAAATTGCACTTTGGACGACTTCAAAGGGATTAATGCCACAACGGTTTCCTTATCGAACAACCTTATCAAAAAGTTCCCCACGGAGCTGTTTGCCAAAGGCTCTCCCATCTCTACCATCGACCTGAGCAACAACCTGATGACGGAGATTCCGGAGTACTCCCTGAAACCGAAAGAGGGCAACTACAAGAACACGTATCTGCTGACCGTTGTTGACCTTCGCTTCAACAAGCTGACCAGACTGTCGGACGACTTCCGCGCAACCACGCTGCCCTACCTGAAGAACCTCGACCTCAGTTACAACTGTTTCTCGAAGTTCCCGACCGAACCGTTGAACAGCAGCCAGTTGCAAGCTATCGGTATCCGCTTCCAACGCGATGCCGACGGCAACCGCATCTTGCGCGAATGGCCTACGGGAATCACCACCTGTCCGAGCCTTATACAGTTGCAGATAGGTTCGAACGACATCCGCAAGGTAAACGAAACGCTGACGTCGCAACTCTACATCCTCGATATAAAGGACAACCCGAACATCAGCATCGACGTAACAAGCGTATGCTCGCAAATAAGGGCAGGCATGTATAAACTGATTTACGACAAGACTCAGGATATCCGTGGCTGTGATGCTTTAGACATAAAACGATAAACCAATAAGATTCTACCAATGAAATATGTATATAAAATAATGACGGGGCTGGCTCTCTTCGCAGGGCTGGCAAGCTCGTGCAAAGACGACGACGCAAGCATCCCCGGCGGCATTGCAGTGGATAAGGAAGAGATAACCGTAGGGCCCGAAGGCGGAACCGAAAGGATTGCGGTCAACTCTTACAAGAACTGGGTGGCCGGAGCATCCAGACCGTGGATCGCCGTATCGCCCGCAAACGGTTCGGGCACGGCAGAATGCCGGCTTGCCATCGACTCTACCTTAGAGAACACGGCACGCACCTCGCAAATACGCTTTGCACTGGAAGGCCAGGAATCCAAACTGATAACCGTTACCCAGTTCGGTTTCGGGAAACAAATCATCGTCAAGGAGCCCGATGTAAAAATCGAAAGTTCGGCTGTTTATGACAAGCGCCTTTTCGAAGCAGTCATATCCAGTAACGTCAACTTCCTGATTGACAAGGAGCATATTGACTACTCCTTTGCCGAAGAAGCAACCATGACCGATGAAGAGAAAACGGAATTCGGCGCCGACCGGACAGGCTGGATTACCGCTCCCAAAGATGCGGACCTGAAACTGAACCTCGACCGGAAAGCCCGTCCGCGTACGGTCAAGGCAAAATTCCGCTGGGAGATGAATACAACTCCCTACACCCGGATAGCGAAAATACGCTTTGTTCCGCAAAATCCGGATGAGGACCAGTTGGTGGACGACAACGGCAATCCTATCGAGGCGTTCGTCCTGACAGTGACCCAAAAGGCAGCTCCCAAGATTGAGGACAACCGTTCGGGCGACTCGCTGGCTATCATCACCATCAATGAAAAGATTCAGAGCATGATAACCTTCGATACGAGCGAAAATATGCAGAACTGGAACAACGTAATCCTGTGGGAGGCAATCGACAAGAATGTGCCCGAAGGTGCGGTAGGACGCGTGCGTTCCGTCAAATTCTCCCTGTTCGACCTGCAGGAAGGCGAAACACTGCCCAAAGAAATACGTTATCTCAAATACCTGGAATCGCTCGACATCCAAAGTAACTTCAACAACCAGATACGTATCGTATCATTAGGTGAGGAGGTTTGCGAACTGAAGTACCTGAAATCGCTGAGCGTATCCGCCTATGGAATGAACGAACTGCCCGAAAACTTCATCAAGCTGGGCGGCAAGGCAGACAAGAGTTATCGCGGATTGGAAGAACTGGATTTGTCGAGCAACAACCTCCCGTCGCTGGCTGCCATTACCGAAGTGGTAAATGAAGACAATTTCCCGAATCTGCACGCGCTCAGCCTTGTCGGAAACCGCCGGAGCGACTCCTACTCCGACCTGAGCCAGGGAAATACCTATAATGGAAGGGAACTCGGACTGCACATCGACATCAACTCCGGAGCGGAAAAGGAAGCATTCCTGCAACTGCTCACCTGGGACAAGCTGAGAAGCCTGCGGTTCTCGTACAACTTCATTGAAGGACAACTGCCTACGGATGCAGAAATGGATGCCGCACTCGAACGGGCAAACAAGCCCAAACGCTATCAGGACGACGACTTCTCCGACAACAAGGATGAGTACAAAGACAAACTGGTAGGCGACACCTGCATCTGGCTGAAAACGAGTGACAACGAAGTTACATTCACCGAAACCGGCGGAACCACCCTGCAAGTGAAAGGACAGGATGTGCCGCGCGTACTGCCGAAGGCACGCTCCTTCTCCATCAACCTGAACTTCCTGACCGGGCCGGTGCCCAAATGGATTCTGTTCCACCCGTATTTTGTAGAATGGGACCCCATGACGCTGGTGTTCAACCAACAGGAGAACGGCAAGAACTCCGCAGGATTCAAAGTGGGATTCAACAACGTCGATGATGTGAAGTTCAACTTTGAGTATTACTACGGAAAAGAGAAACCGGAAAGCGCCGTTGTAAGCGGAGTAGCTTACCCGCTGTACTATCACAGGTATGTGGAATCGGACCGCTAAGCCCGGTACCGGCAGTTATTAACAAGATAATATTAAACAGAAACAATGAAGAAAAGATTCTTATACATCGCACTTATCGCCCTGACGCTGGGTGCCTGTACGGAACAGGATATCGTCGAACAGCCGTCCATCCCCACCGACGGGGGGACGGAAGTCCGGCTTCCCGCCGATGTCAACTCGGGTGAACTGCTGATTAAGTTCAAACCCGAAATGACCGACATCCTCGACCGTACAATGACCCGCGCAGCGGGAAACGGCGGAGTGATGACCCGTTCGGGCATCCCCTCTACCGATGAGGTACTCGAAATTCTGGGCGGATACCATTTTGAACGTATCTTCCCGGTAGACAGCAAAAACGAAGAACGCACCCGCATAGCCGGCCTTCACCTGTGGTATCAGGTGAAGTTCGACGAAGGTACAGACTTGCAGGAAGCTGCCAGACGGCTTTCCCAATTAGGAGAAATCTCAAAGGTACAGGGCAACAGCCGCATCAAGCGCGCCTACAACCCCAAAAGCCGCCGGAGCTATGTGAGCCAGGCAGCCTTGCAACAACGGGCAGCCACCCGAAGCGGAGTAGCGGCCGGAAGATTCTCCGACTCCGGACTTGCCTACCAATGGCACTACACCAACTCCGGCAACAATGCTTTCGACAAGACAAACAGTACGGGAGAAACCCTTGCCGGCTCAATAGCCGGATGCGATGTCGGCTGCTACGAAGCATGGCAGAAATGCACGGGCGACCCGTCCGTTATCGTTGCCGTATTGGACGACGGAGTGATGTATACGCATCCCGACCTGGCAGGCAATATATGGGTAAACGACAAAGAGGAACTCTATGCCGGCACGGATGCCGACGGCAACGGATACAAGGACGACAGATACGGATATAACTTCGTACACAATACCGCAGCCATTTCGTGGACGGATGTAAGCGACATCGGTCACGGCACGCACGTATCCGGTACGATTGCCGCCATGAACAACGGATACGGAGTTTGCGGCATTGCCGGAGGAGACGGCACGAAGGATTCGGGTGTGAAGATTATGATTTGCCAGGTATTCGCCGGAGAAAACAGCGTGAGCCTGAACGGAGAAGCCCAAGCCATCAAGTATGCCGCCGACAACGGCGCCGTCATCCTGCAATGCAGTTGGGGATACAACTCCTCGGAAGCGAACGAAGTGGAGGGATACTCTCCCGGACCGGCTACCGAAAAGGAATGGGCGGATACTTATCCGCTGGAAAAGGAAATCCTGGATTATTTCATCAACAACGCCGGTTCTCCGAATGGAGTCATCGACGGCGGTATCGCCATCTTTGCATCGGGCAATGAATATGCGGGAAGCGCCTCCTATCCGGGAGCTTACTCCAAATGCGTAACTGTAAGCGCGGTTGCCGCCGACTTCACCCCGGCATCCTACACCAACTTCGGTCCGGAAGTGGATATATCTGCACCGGGCGGTGACACTGAATATTATAACGCTATAGGGGAAGAGGACAATGAGTTTTGGGAAAACAATGAGGTTTCCGGCTCCATCCTTTCTACCATGATTCGGAACGGAAGCCCTGCCTATGGTTATATGGACGGCACTTCAATGGCATGCCCTCATGTATCGGGTGTGGCTGCATTAGGTCTGTCGTATGCCGTGCAACAGCGCCGCCATTTCAAGGCAAGCGAATTTGTGGCACTATTGAAAGAGTCCGTAAAACCGGTTGATAACTGGTACAGCGGCGGAAAGAAGAAAACATACTACCGCAACCATAACTCACCGGCTGCCGCTCCCTCCGTCATGGAGCTGTCCAAATACATCGGCAAAATGGGCACGGGCGTAGTGGATGCAGGAAAGTTGCTGAACAACATCGAAGGAAGTGGTTCGGATATGAAAGTGCCGAACGTGTACGTTGCCGAAGGAGGCACATCGACCGTGAACCTTGCCTACTACTTTGTAAACGGTGAAACGCTGACCTATACCTGTACATCGGACGATGCCGCCGTGGCAACGGTAACCGTCGGCAACAGCCTGATGGAAGTAACCGGCGTAAAAACCGGCGCCACACACATCACAGTGAAAGTGAGCAACGGAAGCGAACAGACAATCACCGTTACCGTGCGCAAGAATGCCAACGACAACGGCTGGATGTAATTTAATGTAATTGATTAATGAAACTAATTACCTGGATAGTGCTATTGGTATTTGCCCGTTCCCTTTGGCAGCAAAAAGCCGACTCGCTGATAAATCCGCCACTGATGCAGCAGGCGGAATCCATACTGCGCTTCGACAAAAGCACGCTGGATATCGGAACGCTGACCGAGGATGATGCTCCGCAGGCCTGCCGTTTCACGGGCAGGAACATCAGCAAGGAAGCCGTTACCGTCACAAAGGTACGGACCACCTGCGGATGTACGGCAGCAGAACTGCCTGCCGGAAAGATACTGCCGGGAGAAACCGCTACGATTGTACTGACTTATCATCCGAAGAATCATCCCGGAACGATAGATACGGACGCGTTCGTCTATCTGTCCTGCTCGGAAAAGCACCCCGTAGCACGTCTGACCCTGACCGGGAATGTTCTTCCCGGAGCGGATGAATGGGCACGCTACCCGTATGCAATGGGCCGACTGAGGCTGAAACAGAACCGGATGGAATTTCAGGAAGTAATGCCCGGAAAGCGACCTTCCGAACGGATTCTATGCGGAAACAGCGGAGACAAGCCGCTGCGCCTGTCGGCACTCGTCATTCCGAAGTTCGCAACATTCCGGACGGAACCGGAAGTGATACAACCGGGCAGTGAAGCCGACATCGTGGTAACGGTAGACGCTTCACTGATTCCCGCCGGAAAGGAAAAGACATTCACATTCCCGATTATCATCGGAGGAGTGGATGCCCGGCCTTCGGACCGGACCCTGAATATAAAAGTAAACTATACCAAGTAACGATAAAAAACAAGAAACCCGATATGAAGAATATTTTCAAACTAACGGCTTTGGCAGTCTTTCTGTGCTGCCTTGTGTCCTGCGATGACGATGAGCCGATAATACCGACCCTGGAAGTGACTCCCGCCAACCTGAACGGCACGTGGGAACTTTCCGAATGGAACGGAACTCCGCTGGCGGAAGGTACATACTGCTACGTGGTTTTCAACCGCAAGGAACAGACTTTTGAAATGTACCAGAAGTTCGACAGCATGTACGCCCGCTACATCACCGGAAGTTTCAGTATCAAAAACGACCCTTATCTGGGCGCCGTCATCAGCGGAGAGTATGATTTCGGTAACGGTGAATGGAACAACAAATACATCGTGACCGACTTGCTGGAAAGCGGCTCGATGATATGGACGGCAAAAGACAACGAGAACGATGTAAACAAATACATACGTTGCGAGAAAGTACCGGAAAACATAATTGCGGAAGCAAAAGTGGACAAGGGCGAGTAAAGCAGAATTTCAGCTTTTTTTTCATAAATTTTTACTCTAACAATTATTTGTGGGGAGTCTGTGAGGATTCCCCACAAGTGCGTTTGCACTAATCCTTCATATGCTTCTTCAAAACCGGATACAGCACTTTTGCATAACGCATAAAACCTAAATCCGTAAAATGAACACCGTCTACGGTAGCCTCTCCATCATGCCCGATAATATCTTCGGAAGAGAGCAGGTAGATGTTCTTCTCTCCCCGCTTCTTCAGAGACCGGAACACAGCCTGCAAAGTCTCGTTCTTATCCTTCACTTCTCTGGCTACGGTCCTGTTAAAACGGGAATGGGTAAATATAGGATCCTCCACAAAAAGTACAGGCGTATCAGGATGCTTGCTACGGATAATGGAATAGAACGCACCGGCACGTTCCTTTATCTGCTCCACACTGGCATTCGGAACAAAATCAAGTACAAATACGGATGCATCCACACCCGCCATCACATGGGCAATCTCCAAATCCAATAAAGCATTGCCGCTAAATCCCAGATTGATACATTCCCGATTGAGCCAACGCTCCAGGATATTGGTATGCGCCATACCCGGACGGGAAGCGCAGCCTCCCTGCAGAATGCTTGTTCCGTAAAAGACAACCGGCTTCTTACGTACCGGCAGTTCCGTTGCCGGCCCGCTGATTTGAGACAGCGAGTCGATGCCGATGGAAAGAGAAGTCACCCCGTCGTATAAAGAAAGGAATAAAAGATATTCACGCTCTTCGGGCAGCATATCCTTCACGATGGTCGCCTCATTCACCTTTCCTTGCGGACGCCCGCTTCCGGCAAACAGCCACTCCCCGTCTTGCAGGCAATACAAATCAAGCCCTTTAATGCCCGTAGGGGTCATGTGATTCATATTCCTGTTGAGCAGTACCTCCCATTTGGCGGCAATCCGGGTGGAATTGGAACGGAAACGTACGGCAAGCCCGGCACTGTTACGTCCCAACTCCCATAGAGGCTTACGGGAGATATTCCGTAAAGAGTCCGGCAAACGTTCGTAGCGTGTAAGGGTTGTCTCGGTAGCTTTTCCCAAAAGAGGAAAAGCGGAAGCGTCGTGATAGACGATTTGTGCATTGGCGGAGATAGCCAACAGCAGGCACAGAAGAAAAGATTTTGTTTTCATAGCAGTTAAATAATATATGGAATAAGGGTTTCGGAGACTGAAACTCAAGTCTCCTGTCCCTTATTCCATATAAACTTTATTATAGATGATGTTAAGAATCCGTTTGAACTTTGTTCAAAAAGTATTTTCCGAAAGTGAAAAGTATCATTTCTTTTCAGCCTGCGCCCATTCTTTAGCCCCTTGCTCTTTCAGCTTGGCAGTAAACGCCTTTGCCTTTTCCATAGCGGCGGCTTCTTCTTCGGGAGCGGCATAAGCATGCTTATACCCTTTCACCACGTTCCACTCGCCACGGGTAAAGTCGGGAAATGCCACCGGAGCGCAATTATTGTCCATGGAAAGTTCTCCTAACTCCGCCAGGCAGCACCACTCCGCCAAATCGTATACATCCATATCCAAAGGCAAACCGTTCTGCAGGCAATAAACCAGACGGCTATCCATGATAAAGTCCATACCGCCGTGACCGCCCACTTCTTTTGCCATCTCACCGTATTTCTTCAAAATAGGATGCTGGTATTTGGCAACAAGCGCTTCCATTTCCGCTTCCGGCAAGAAACCGTGCGAGTTCAAATCATCTACCTTAGGCTGTACACCCGAAGCAGTCAGTTGGTCGGCATCGAGCGCATACCCCTCTACAGGATACTTATTGGCAAATCCTTTCGAACCGGTCAACTGATACAGACGGTTATAGGGCTGGGGAGTCATCACGTTATGCTGTATCTCGATCACCTTACCGTTGGCAGTACGAATCAGCGTGGTGGTATGGTCGCCATTGCGGAAGCCATTGCAGGCAGAGTCCGTCCTTGCCTCGACCAGAGCCTTTCCCACAACCGATTTGGTATCCATGGCAACCAGTGTCTGCATACGGTCGCCGCGGTGAATGTCGAGCGCCTGTGCCACAGGGCCGAGGCCGTGAGTGGCATACACATCGCCGCGATGCTTCATGTTGTAATCCAGGCGCCAGCCCAGCTTGTCGCCCTCGCCATTCTTCCAATAATGGTTCCAGAACGGGCTCAGGTTATGGATGTACGCACCCTGCGCACGGATTACCTCACCGAATACGCCCTGCTGCGCCATATTCAGCGTATTCATCTCGAACCAGTCGTAGCAGCAGTTCTCCAGAATCATACAGTGCTTGCGGGTCTTTTCACTCATGTCGACCAAGGCCCAGCACTCTTTCAAATTCATGGCTGAAGGCACTTCGATGGCTACATTCTTGCCGTTCTCCATAGCGCACATCGCCACGGGGAAGTGATGCAGCCAGTCGGTGGCGATATACACCAAATCTATATCATCGCGCTTGCAGAGTTCCTCATACCCCTTTTCGCCGGAATATACGGCTGCTTTGGGCAAGGATGCCTGCTTCAGATATTTCTGGCACGCCTCGGCACGTCCTTGTTCGTAATCGCAAAGCGCCACGATCTGCGTACCGGGGATATGGGTAAACCGCTCCACAGCTCCGGGGCCACGCATTCCCAAACCTACGAAACCCACGCGCACCACCTCCATTTTAGGCAGTGCCAGACCTATCACGCTTTTCCGGTCTGCCGGACGCTGGGGAGTTTCAACGACAATCGTTCCATTCTCCCACTGCCACTGAGTTCCTTTGTCGTTTGTCTGCACAGTGGATGTCGGTGAAGAACAGGCGCATAATGCGACACATGCGCCCAATAATAATACTTTCAAGCTCTTCATGCTTCTCAAATTTAAAGTTAATCGATACGGATACATCTTTTCGCTGTTCCGGTTTATTTATGTGTCTCCACAATCTTGGTAGGCGCCATTTCCATATTCCGGCGGTCAACCTGGCGGACTACGGCAGCAGCCAGTTGCAGGAACGCACGTCCGGTCACGGTATTCTCGTCCAAAGCGACGGGAGTACCCTTGTCACCGCTCTCACAGATGCTTTGCACAATGGGAATCTGCCCCAGCAGAGGAACATTCATCTGCTCCGCAAGCTGCTTGGCGCCTTCCTTACCGAAGATGTAATACTTATTCTCCGGCAGTTCGGCAGGCGTAAACCACGCCATGTTCTCTACCAGACCAAGGATAGGCACGTTCACCTTATCATTCGTAAACATGTTGATACCTTTGCGGGCATCGGCCAGAGCCACCGCCTGCGGCGTGCTGACAACAATAGCTCCCGTCATGGCAAGCGTTTGCACTACGGTGAGGTGAATATCGCTGGTTCCGGGCGGAAGGTCTATCAGGAAATAATCCAGTTCGCCCCAGTCGGCATCGGCAATCAACTGTTTCAGGGCATTGCTTGCCATACCGCCGCGCCACAGGGTAGCCTGGTCGGGGTCTACGAAGAAACCGATAGACAGCAGCTTGATACCATACTTCTCGATAGGGATAATCAAATCACGGCCGCCGATGTTCTCTGCATACGGACGTGCATCTTCCACCTGGAACATCTTGGGCATGGACGGACCGAAGATGTCGGCATCCAGCAAACCTACCTTATACCCCAGTTTGGCAAGGGACACAGCCAGATTTGCCGATACAGTGGACTTGCCCACACCGCCCTTACCGGAAGACACGCCGATGATGTTCTTCACCTGCGGCAACAGTTTGCCCACTTCCGGGCGTGCCGCCTGACGGCTTTCCGTGGCAATCGTCACTTCCACTTCCGGTGAAACGTAAGTATGTATCGCTGTCTCGGCAGCTTTCACCATAGACTTCATAAAGGGATCGGTCGGCTTCTCGAAGATAAGCGAGAAACTGACCTTCATCCCGTCGATACGCAGATTGTCGGCAACCATTTCGGCCTCAACGAGGTTCTTCTTGTTGCCGGGATAACGCACCGTTGCCAGTGCATCGAGAATTAATTTAGGATAAAGAGTCATGTTATTTACTATTTTAAATTTTCAACGGTTTGAGATAACCGTTTGAGAAATAAATATTCAACTGAGCATTTGAGTAGTAGTAGTAACGAATTAGCAACCTGCGAATTCCAGCGATTTGCAGTGCAATGTTGTCAAATAACTCTGTCACAAAAGTAAATAAATTCTTTAGTCAGACAAAGAGTTTATCTACTTTTTAGTCGTAATCGGTTCTATTTAGTCGTAAATAGTCATAATTCGCCATATTTAGTCGAAAAACGAGACTTAAGACTATTTTACATACCATATTCTACCCTTGACTATAACTATTTCCGCCTCTTTCATCTCTGCAAGGATATTTCCAACCATTCGTTCCTGCTGTTCCGGGGTCTTATTTCTGGGAAGAACATCTCTCAGATAATCGAATATAGCATCCCGTTTAGCTCCGACCGAACCCGCATTTTGGAGATACTGCAAAATCATATGTTGTAACTTAGCTTTATCCAATCCTCTGTTATGGGTATAATACGGCAATTGCCTTGTCTTTTTAGCAATATCAAGTGATATGTTATACTCTGAAGTATCACCCTCCAATAGTCCCCTATTCAATAGAGCAACCACATCTTTTTCAGAAATACGATGCCTTTTCTGCACTGCATCCAATAATATGCAGTCCTCCAATGTAAGAGTATTGTTTTCTTTGAGCAATTCAGTATATTTCTCATTAATTGTATTGCCATATATTTTTACTCCAACTTCCTTATTGAGTGCATCTATCTCATAATCCGGCATTGGGAAATGACGCTTCCATTGCTCGTTGAACATCTTCTTGATACCCCGACTCACGGTGTCAATCATATTGAAATTTACCATAGCACGGCAAAGGCATTCGTTGCGGAAATAGCGTTGAGGTCCTTTGGTTGTCAACACATTTTGCAATGTACCCGGAATGAAACTACCACCGTTGGCGTAATAAAGATAGCCGGGATTTTCAACAAAGTTGATACGCTGCTGTAATGTGTAATCCTGATGAGCTATGGCATTGTGCAAAGCTTCACGGATGGTATAGTCATCATATTGCTTCATCGTTTCCGGAAACAATGTACCTCCGGGAAGTTCCCTCATTGTAAGATTGCGTATCTTACTTAAAATTTGGTCTACAGTAAGAATAAACGGTGCAGTGAAGTGTTCGTAATCTACCACTTCTTGCCGTTCATCTCTCAAAGTCCAAGTTACCTCAACTACAGCCGGGCGAAGTTTGAAGACTGAAACAGGCTTGCCCAACAATATAATGGCGGCACGAGTCAGTTTTCCGTCTATCATTATACCGCTATTCGACAACAATTCTTCCACTGTCCAAGCATCTATTTCTTCCGCCGGAATCTTAGAGGCGTGTACTTTCTTGAACATTACACGGGCTTTGGCTACCGCCAATTCGTCTAAATCTGTCAATACCGCATTTGGAACAATCTCCGCCGACCAATCTTTTGCCTCAAAAACAGGTTCTTCAAGGATTGCCGCAAGTCGTTCCGGTGTCATTTCCACCAATGAATCTTCCACCCGCTGCCATGCCTTCTTATGGGCATACACCGGGCGGCGGGGCAAATGTTTCGGTATATGGATTATCCATACCGTCTTATGGCTATCCTCTGTTGTGTATTCATCTATACTTAACCCCTCAGACGACAAGTTAGTGCAATGTTCCAATAGTTTCCACACGGCAGATTGTGCGTTCAAATTAAATTTGAAAAGGTCCGTGCCCACAATCTCCAAAGTCTTATCCTGCACGCCAATTACAAGATGCCCTCCTTCCATATTGGCTATGGCTGCAACATACGATATTACATCATTCTTTTCGTCTCCTGCAAATAAGTTTTTGAGATTCTTCATCTCTTTCCACTCACAACGAGCATTCTCTTGTGGAAACTCACGAAGCAGATATTGTTGAAGTTCTTGTGAAGTCATAATAATTAAGATCCAGATGAAGAATTTCAGAATCAATCATTTTTGCTATACTTTCAGCTCTCATGTTTGGATTAAAACCCATAGCAGGCTCGACAACCATTGTTTATTTGCCGGTCTGGAGGCTGCTGCGCTTGCTGCGGTTGTAGCTGCGGTACTCGTCCAATTCTATCTCGACATCGGGTTCCTGCAACTCTCCGCACTGAGAAAGCCGGAACTTGACGTATTTTATGGTCAGGCCGCGGTCCAGCCACTGCTGTTCGTAATAGGTGCGGATGCCGAGAATATCATCCACCAGTCCGGAGTGGTAGAGGTCGTCGGTGATGAACTCTACGGGAAGCCCGTTCTTCTCTATCATGTATTTGGTGTAGGTGAACATGAAGTTGCTGTCGGTCTTTACATGGATAGTGCCGCCGTCTTTCAGGAACTTGCGGTAGCGTTCCATGAAGTAGGTGGACGTAAGGCGTTTGGTGGCTTTCTTCATCTGCGGGTCGGAGAACGTGAGCCATATCTCGCTCACTTCGCCCGGAGCGAAGAAGCGGTCTATGATTTCGATGTTGGTACGCAGGAAGGCGACATTCTTCATGCCCGACTGCAAGGACTCGGTAGCTCCCGTCCACATGCGCGCCCCTTTGATATCTACGCCGATGAAATTCTTGTCGGGAAACATGCGTCCCAGTCCCACCGTGTACTCTCCACGGCCGCAGCCCAGCTCCAGCACAATCGGATTATCGTTCTTGAAAAACTGTTGATGCCAGTTGCCCTTCATCTCAAACGGTACGTTGTCTACCGCCGAGTACGGATATTCAAACACGTGCGGATAACTCGCCATATCGGCAAACTTCTCTAACTTATTCTTTCCCATTCGTATGTATTAAAGTGTTTCTACCCGACCGGTATAATTATAAAAAGTACGGTCGGCAAAGCATTGGTGAAACAATGCGTATTTATCAATGCCCGTACAATGACAAACGCCCAGCCGTTGCGGCAAATGGCTTTCAAGGAAACGGGCTATCACATCAAATTTCTCTTTCGCGGTATTACGGATATGAAAACCGCCCAATACCAGTTTCAGCGAGGTCTGCGGAAAATATTCCTGCACCGCACGGATGATATTCGTAATGCCCCGGTGCGAGCAGGCACTCAGCACAGACACTTCAGCGCCCTGTTTCAATGCCAGCGCCAGTTCGTCCGTAAAGGTATCGGCCTGTTTCCGCCCTTCCGCCCACGTGAAGAAGTGTTCAAAATGCGTATCTTCTTCATCCGTAACAGGCAACTGCGGAAAGACAAACACGCCGCGGCACAATTCAGTAACCTCATCCACAAAACGGAAACGGGTGCTGTCCAAAGCATCAGGCTGCATCACTCCGTTTTCCCGTTCATCCTTGAACTTCGGCCGGAAGAGTTCTCTCTTGCAAACAACCTGTGCCTTGTCGTTCACGGCAAGAAAGTGATGCAGTCCGCCGGTGTGGTCGCGATGTCCGTGCGACAGTACCAGAAAATCCACCTCCTTCAAGTCAATCCCAAGTATCCGGGCATTGCGTATGAAAAGGTCGGAAGCTCCAGTATCGAACAGCAGACGATGCTCACCCGTATCAACAAGCAGGGAAAGCCCGTGCTCTCCCTGTAGTCCCTTGCCGTAAACCGAATTTTCCACAAGGGTTGTAATCTTTATGCTCATGCGTTATTCCACGACAGTTACCCAACCGTGCGTATCGGGCTCGTCACCGTATTGGATAGCACGCAATTTGTTGTACAGCTTCGTGCAGACCGGTCCCGGTTTTCCGTCTTTGGCAATCACGTACGACTTACCGTTCTCCACATCGTCGATGCGCTCTATCGGACTGATAACGGCAGCCGTGCCGCAAGCGCCCGCTTCCTCGAAAGTAAGCAGCTCTTCTTCCGGAACCGGACGGCGTTCTACTTTCATGCCCATATCCTCGGCCAGTTGCATCAGGCTCTTGTTGGTGATGGACGGAAGAATGGAAGTGGATTTCGGAGTGATATACGTATTGTCCTTGATACCGAAGAAGTTGGCTGCGCCGCACTCGTCGATGTATTTCTTTTCCTTGGCATCCAGATAGAACTCGCAGGCATAGCCCAAATCGTGCGCTTTCTTATTGGCGCGCAGGCTGGCCGCATAATTGCCGCCCACCTTGTAGACGCCTGTGCCCAAAGGTGCGGCACGGTCGTATTCGCGGATAATAACGTACGGATTGGTGGAGAACCCGCCCTTGAAGTAAGGACCTACCGGCGTTACAAACACGACAAACAGGTATTCTTTTGCCGGATGTACGCCTACCTGTGCTCCCGTCCCCACCAGCAACGGACGGATATACAGGGAAGCTCCCGATTCGTAAGGCGGAATGAAACGCTCATTCAGCTTCACAACCTTAAGAATAGCCTCTTTAAAGCGTTCTGTCGGCAACTCAGGCATCAGGATGCCACGGCAGGTAGACTGCAAACGCGCCGCATTCTCTTCCAAACGGAAAATACGTACCTTGCCGTCTTTGCCCCGGAAAGCCTTCAAACCCTCGAACGCTTCCTGACCATAGTGCAGACAAGTGGCTGCCATGTGCATAGGAATGGTTTCCTCGCTGCATACTTCCAATGCGCCCCACTGTTCGTTACGATAGTAAATTCTCACATTGTAATCTGTCTTCATATAGCCGAACGGCAGATTAGCCCAATCCAGTTCTTTCATATCTCGCTCGTATTAATTTAATTTCAAGACTATCTATTTGTAACAAAAGTAATGGTTATTCTTCATATTTCCTAAAGAAGCACTGTTTTTTTACAACCTAAGAGTGGCGATACGTTTTTTCTATCACATGCCAACTATGATAAAAAGATAAACAGCCAGATTTTCATTGGTTGGAACTTTCTGTTTCCCTTAGGAATACCCTAAGTTTACCCTAAGTAAACTGATAGTTTAATGCGGTGAAACCAACAGTTTACTTAGGATAAACTATTCGTTTTTCCTGATGAAACTTTCTCTATTTACTGGAAAGCGCCCAAATACACTGAGAATCTCCATTTTACACAAAAGGAAAAGCTATCGGGCCACCCTTTCCTTGTGGAGCATAACAGTGTGACAGATGTTTTTCGTTTTTCAAACTTTATATAGGAAGCAGCAACAAGAATTAAACGGTGTGGAAGACGACATAAAAAAGACCGCTACCCAATAACTGTCGGTAGCGGCCTTTATCCTTGTTAGAGAGAATTAAATTACCAAATGCTTGTTTTCACAAATTTACAGATGATATAAAAAATATTCCTAAAAAAGAGTTTATTCACACTTTCATTTATTTGGATAATTCCTTGACAACAAGATTATCGTGCACCTATCGCTTTCGCCCATTCAGTGTCCAGCCAAGCTTTTTGAGTATCAGGAAACAAGTTGCTGTCAATAAAGCAACTGAGTCCGCAACTGCGAGGCAGCCCGATAGGTTGCTGACTATAAGCACTGTAGAATTGTGGAGTGTGGTCTGTAAAAATCACAGCTTCTTTCAATGCCGCTTTAAAGGCATCAGTGTCATTGGTCAGTGCTTCAATATACTGCTCCAAGTCATAAAACAGGTGTGGATTAAGCCCTTCATAACCTTGAATAGCAGTCAAATCCACTTGCTTGTTTCCTACTGCAGTTACCACGTTTTTCACAGCAGCGGCCAAAGCTTCCAATTTATTGCTTTGTACCAGTGCGACAGTACCCGACGTTTGTCTGTATTTATTCATAAATGATTCGCAAGCGCCTTTCAAATCTTTTTGGAAGAGCTGCGATACGATTTCCTTATATGGGAATCCATCGGCCAGCACCTCTGTCGGTGAAGCTATTAAATAATCGGTTACATTTCGCAGATCATAAAGCGCTTCTATAGACGACATGAAGCAGGCATCGAATAACAAGTACTCGAATTTCAGTCCTTCAAGCGCCTGTGCCAAAGCAGGAATTTCCATGTATTGAGTACCGTCCTGTCCGATAAACCGGGTGCTGGGTGCCATGACATGCTTGTCGAAAATAGAACTGGGTACCCAGCCGCTACCATGGCTGGAGAGTACTAATCCATAGCTGTCAGCAGGCATTTCCTCCATCACCTTTTGCAAAACATTCTTCATGAATACGGGGTCTGTAGAAAGATCAGACTGAGTATATTCTTCGATAATCTGATGCGACGTCCGGTTATTCTCCTCATTGATGACCAGTTTGGTCAATGTAGACCGTTTGCCATTATCGTAGAATACGGCTACCTGATTTTTGTCGGACAGACGTATCAGGTGCCCGGCAGCTCCCTGAATAATGCGCAGGTTGGCCTCCATTTCCGTTTCCAATCCGGTATTGTCACCCATGTAATAGAAAATGAGCGTATGCTTCTTATCGGGCACAGAGAAAGCCTTTGTCGCTATCTTTACACTAGCAAGCACGTTTTCTTCCTCTCCTTTGGCAGCAGCCAATACCACATATTGCGTGTTGGCATCCAGTTCTTCTATCAAAATATCCATCGGCTTGTTGGCAGTGGTCACAATACCTTTGTCCAGCACTTCCTGTACATCGGGCATGATTTCGTTTTCTTCCATTACTAAATAAGCACAGCGCAAGGCATTGGTCGATTCCAACGTAATGTTTACAGTGGTGTAACCGGTCTCGCCGGCCGTGAGTGTCACGGTAGGTGTTGGAGGCAATATGGTTTCTTCCATCGGAGTGTCATCATCCGAACAGGCAGTGAGAGCAGACAAGCAGAAGAAAATACCTGCGCCCCATTGGTATAAGGTTCGTTTCATGTTCATAATCTTTATATTTTAATAAATTATCGTTAAATTGTCTGTTGCGGGAAGTTTAAGGATTAGAATAATCCACCACGTTCACCGTACCTTTCCATTCTCCTGTTATTTTGTATCCCGCATCATCCCGGAAGTCGAATACGAATTTATAACCGTCGTTTTCTTTACTTACAGTCATGGTACCACTCTTGATAGGAGCCAATATATCTGTAGATCCAGTCTCATCATCACTGCGCTTATCTCCATACCAGGTATACAAGATATCTGCTTTGTTGAACATCATGTATCCGGGAAGCGCATACATAGGTTCAAACTTATGTTCTATGGTGTAGCCCCCTTCCTGAAGTGTGGCTCCTTTATTCGCATCAGTAAAGAATTCGATGGTAATCACCTCTGACTTTATCTCTTTCCCTTCTTCGTCTTTATCTTTATAGAAATTTATTTGCCAAGAACTCAATCCGGGATAGAGGTATTCTCCCAAATAATAAGCTTCTATCTCTGTCAGTTCTTCGGGCAGAGCCAATGTGACATTGTTCTTCAAAGTGCTCATCGGGCTGGCAGGCTTCGTATTGTCATTGTCGTTAAAATTACCCATAGGCAATGCCCCGCTGAAATTGCATGTTATGTTCAGACCGTCTGCACTTTGGAAATTGAATGCAATATCATAATTTTCACCGCTTCGTGTCACGGTCATGGTTCCACTGTTCAGGAAGGCAATATATCTCTTGCCTGTTCTGGAATCGACTTTCTCCAAATAAGAGCCCGTAGGATAATATTGCCCGTTTATGTCGGAAATTTGGCCTTTGTTGATAGTCATGGGGATTTGCATATATCCCTGTGCACTTCCTCCAAAGATAGACACTTGGTAAGTACCTTCTTCCAGTGGAGGATTTTCCATATTGTAATCTAACAATTTATGCATATAACAGCTTGACAATTGCAAATAATAGCCATTGGTCAGTACCTCGTTTTCATTGAAGTTTCCATGATAGAATTGCAACAGCATATCATCGGCATGCGGACAGAACCAGTTGCCGTAATATCTTCCTTTGGCTAAAGTGAAAGACACCTCTTGATCTTCCGTAAAAGGCTGGTAAGTGCCCTGTGGTGTTTCCGGCTCATATTTTTCAAAGATAATATCACCTTTGAAGTGTCCTCGGAAAGGCTCTCCGTCTTCCATGACGATATCCATATCAATGGTATAGGTGTCACCTTTACGCTGAACAAGTACGGTTCCTCCTGTGACGTAGCTGTAAACCACTCCATTGGCAGGGTCGGATGAAATACGGGTAAATACATTGGTTGTTTCCACATCCCAACAACCTATTTGTGCCGTCTCTTCTCCTGCATGATATTCTCCCGCCGGCAGAGTAGCGTTCCAAGGGTCGCTATCGGCTACATTATAAAGATCCAGGCGAACCAGATAGTCTCCAATATTGGTCGGTAAGTCGTCTTTTCCTATTTCCCCAGAGGCCAGGCGAATAACATAGTTACCGTTTCCAGGCTCATTGTCGGTACGGTAACTTGCCTTTTCCAATAATTTCAGTTTCACTACAGGTACATCATTTTCATAAACCGGTTGTGTCTTCATTTCAAGAGCTTCGGAAAGTAAATAGCGTCCTTGACTCACAACAGCTGCCTGAATGATGTAACAAGTTTCCGCCTCTAAGGCAATAGCCCGTTGGATACTTGTCTCGGAGTTATCGGCCGGTATGCCTTCGTTAAGAATATCCTCCGCTGTAGGAGCCGTCTCGCCTTTTTTATAGCACATCCAAGCACATTGGTCTGCATGTTGGGGTGTGAGTGAGAACTCCAATGAATGACTGGTAGCTTTGATGGCGTTCAGGGTAGCAGCCGCCGGAACTGCCTTTTCATCATCGGAACATGATGAGAAAAACAATACCGATAGAATGGCTGATAAAATATAATATGTTAGTTTATTCATAACAAACGTCTTTTTAATGTGATTTATTGGGGATTATCCATATCGGTAACCTTAGAAGTGAAAGTACATACATAACGCTGTCCTTCCGTATCAGTAAGGTCTATCTTAAAGGTATATACTTCACCGGATTTGGTGACTTCCACCTTACCTGATTTAAATTTACGGGAAGTGAAACCATACGAATAGACTGAGATATTACTGAATTTGCTGTCCAACGTTCCGACAGCACCATCGTTACCGACGTTATAAGTTCCGGCGGGAAGAACCTTCTCCCCCGCAGCTGCACGCAAATCAAGGCGCATTTCTATATCCCAATTATTGAATGCAACCTTGAGATAGCATTGTCCATCTACTGCGCCGTTAGTAGGAAGTGTGCGTATCAGCTCTTCTATACTATTAACCTGAATTTGCAACTCATCGAAAATGGCAAATCCTTTTCCTGATATTTCCCCCTCATACGTAGCATTTACTTTGCTGCCATCCTCCAGTATGAATTCCATGCTGATTTCATACTTTTGGGTTTCCGTATTAGCATTCAATTTCATTGCACCAGATTGGATACCTATCTTTTCTTCTCCTTTCATAAAGTATGTGTAATTGATATTCGTATCAATGTAGTATCCATCTTCCGCCCCTACCACATAAGTACCGCTTTTGGTATATTTATAATCTTCACCATAAATGTCAAGTGCAAGTGTGTAGTTCCCGTCACTGAACGTGATATTATCATTACGCCCATAATCGGTACCCTCGGCCGAGGTAAATGCAACGTTATACGTCTTGACTATCTCTTGCGCTTCCCCGTTGGGTTTCAGCATCAATTCTTGCAGCAAATCCATGGCTCCCGCCAATTCGTCATTCTCATCCATAGCAGCTATGGCTATACTCTTGATTTTTAGTCCGATTTTCTGGTCCATTTGCGGAGTCAAGACCCAATCCCCGTTTTCCAGTGCGCTGGGGGCTAACGTAAAGTTTATATCCGGATTCAATCCCCATTGATCGTTTTCAAAGATTACACCCAAGTAGAGTTTAAAGCCATTAGCTGTCTTCAGGAATTGTCCGCAAGGCACGTTGAGCACACCGTCTTTAAGGACTCCTTTGAAAGTAAGTTCTGCATTCTTGAATGAAACAGTTACCTCATTACTCTCGGCTATGACACTTACTTCATCCTGTGTGGCAAATCCGTCCCTATTCTTAAAACCAGCTATCCAAGAACGGTTGTAAGAATTCCTGGAATACTGCATAAAGCTATACTCTTTAGCCAAACTACCGGATTCCAGCGTCACTTTACCCAATCTTTCCAGACTTTCTGTGTTCTCATCAGCCAAGATGTAATACCCATTCTCTGCTTCTTCGTAACTCAACCAGGTTTGGGCTTCTTCACTGATGCTCACCGTTATCGGCATTTCACTTTCAAAACGGATAAACTGTTTGAAAGCCTTGTTTTCGGCAAAAGAGAAAAAATCGTCAGTCTTATAGTTTGTAATGATACCCATCTGTGTGATGCCTATCTTGGCAGACGATTCGCCCATGACCAGTGAGATGGTGGCTGTACGGGTTTCCATTTCGTCGTTGGGAGCTATGTAGAAGCTTACCACTCCATTACTGCACGCCTTGATGGTACACCATTCTTCATTGGAAGTAGCCGTCAGAGTAGGATCAGCGTTGCCCACCTCAATGGTTCCATCACCACCAACAGATTTGAAATCAACCGTAGAAGACGTTATTTGCAGTTCTACCGGTGGCAGATATTGGGTATCGTCATCGTTGCAGGCACCTAAGAACAAAGAGCATCCTGCGATGAGTAGATAGATGATATTCTTTTTCATATTCACTTCTTTTTTTAATGTTTGTTATTTGGAAGCCGCTTGCTGTGTAAATGTACGAAAGAATCCTGTCACATAAGCCAATTGCAGGACATCCTTACCTGTGTTATTGTCTATTGCCACAAAAGAGTCGCACAAAAACTTGCCCCACATACCGTTATCCTGCAAGATGACGGTTTGGGTTACATCTTCCAAATGGCTGTCTCCAGGGTTGGGCGCTGCTTTTTCCTCCATGTAACCTTCCATACCAACACCCTGTGTCTGGCTCAAATATCCTCCTCCCTGCAAAGTCCATGGTACTAAGACAATACCATCGGGCAACATTTGGTATTCCAGACTGATACTGCCGGCCACTGCATTGTAGCGTATGCGCATATCAAACGGCAATCCTTTCATAAGATAACTTTCATTGAACAATTCTTCTTCCAGTGTTACAGGTAGCATGGTATTTCCTTGGTAATACACAAAAAAGTATTCACCGATGTATTTCTCATAGCGGGAGTAAGTTTTGGGCAATTCTCTGGCACGTATAGTTACTTTATCGTCTGTGAAGCTCATGCTACCCTGTTCCCAGCGCAACTCTTTCACATCCAAGGTAGCTAGCGACAACGGTTCATCGAAACTGATACCTTCCGGTGTATAGTGAAAAGGCAGATTTACCTGGCTGCCATCGGCATTTTCCAAGATAAATTTGCGATAACGCTGTGTCACTGTGTATTGTATCACTCCGTCTATCACCACCTCATAAGCGGCTGGATAAGCCTCATTGGTAATCTGTTTAACGCTTTGCAAGTAATCTTCCCAAGCTACATTCTCCGGCAGCGGATGCATTATCATTTTGTTACCGGTCTTCTTACCCTTCAACACCACTTCGTCAGAGGTACAGGACAAGATAAGAAAGTCACTGTCTCCCTCCATACCCATACCATCTTCGCCTATACCCAATGCATTGGAAGGCGCTGAGAAAAAATGGAATATTTCATTGTACGTACTAAACGTCAGCATGGGTCCGGCACTATTCACCATATCATAAGCACCTGTACTCACCTTATCGGGCTGGAAGAGATCGCATGACACATCGGCAGTGCCCTCTTTATGAAAGCGTATCAGCATAGTGTATCCCCCATAAGCCTTAGTAGCGGCAGGATAGTAATTCAGCACCCATCCGTTACCGGCAGAACGCAGTACTTCCTGATACTCGGCGATGGACTGGTTGATGCGGTTGGCGGCCGATTGGTCGAAAACATCGTCCACTTCAGAGGTACATGCTCCTGCTCCAATCAATATTAAAGCCAATATCCATAGATTATATATCTTTTTCATATATATATGTTCTTTTAGTTTAATTCTGTCAAATCAATATATTTCACTTGTTCGGAACGGCGCTGTACAATATCGCGTAATTTGTCCAAGTCAATATTCCACACTTCATTCATGTAGTTTCTCACAATTTCCATCTTTTGGTTAATGAATGTGGCTCCCTCATCGGCTATTTTCAACTGTTGTTGCCACCAGGCAGCATCATGGGTCACATAGTTCGCTACCAGCTCGGCAAAGTCCTCATGTACTTCCGAACCACCGTAGGCCGTAATGAATCCCATGCCCAAAGCCGCTTCATCACTGACATTCACCCATCCGTTACCAATATATTTTCCACTGGACACAGCATAGAAGTCCTGCGGAAATTCGATGGTCTGATGCAAGATGTGTGAAAATTCATGGTGCATGGTACTGAAATACCAGCGGTTCATCATCTCTACATCCACGCTGTTCGGGTTCAGAGCGTTGATATTATACAGAGTTACTTTCAAACCGCCTTCTGCCGTACCCAAGGTAATCTTTCCGTTATCATAAGCCGGAGAACCTATCAAATGAATCATCTTAGGACCATATGTACATATAAAATCGCGGTTGTTTCCCTGAACTTCTACATAGGCATCAATCCACAAATATTTTACCAATTTGGCCATGGCTACTGATTTGGACAATTCGGCCGGTGCCAAGTTATAGTCGGTATCCGATTCCTTGTATTCGAATTTATATTTAAAATCGATATTATAAGGGGTGACATAGTTATCGAGCAACCATTCATCGAATGCCGTACGGTATGGAGTCATGTTGTCGAAGCTGCTCTCCTTTGTCAGGTCATCTTCGTTGCAAGCAGTGGCACCGCCGATAAGGGCTGCCGCCATCAGAAAATAGGTTATATATTTTTTCATATGTTATCGTATTCAATAGATTATATACTTAGTATCTAGGATTTGGTTCCATGCCGGCAGTGATGACATCTTGTGGAAGTTGGATGGCGCGTCGCGGGTCTTCTTTTCCCAACACAATCGGACTGTTGCCGGCACGGTTGTGCGAAAACTCTATGCCATAGCGTTTCAGGTCAAACCAGCGAAGTCCTTCCTGCATGGTTTCCAAACGGCGCAGTTGCAAGATGAGTTGGATAAGATTCTCTTCCGTACCGGGCTCTACGGTAAATCCTTCAGGGTTAAGACGCTTTTTCACACTGCGTTCCTTATCTTTGGTAACAATAGTGGGCTGATAAGGCAGGCTATTGTAGAAATTATTAACCTCTTGCTCTGTCAGGTCGTGTCCTTCGTCCTTACTCAGCGCACTATGACTTTCTATCCAAAAGTTTATGTCTTCCAAAGCCTTACTATAGTCAGGGTTATCACTCAACACATAAGCCTCTGCACGGCATAGTAGGGTTTCATCTACCGAAAACGGTACTGCTACCGTGTGCGGGTAGTACAGGCCATTGGCCTTGTCTACGTATTCAAAGTACAATTTCAGTTTCGGGAAAGGATTTTTCTGTACTACACTGAGGATGAAAGTACTCATAACCAGTCCACCCCTCCAATGCCAGGGACCGTCTGCGTCAATAGTCTCGTTAGTATAGATTGGGGTTCCGTGTCCGTAGCGTTTCAAAGTATTATAAGGACCTGTAATGATAGGTGCTTGCGACCCTAAAGCAGCTAAAAGCAGATTGGCCGGTTTCTTTTCAGACACGTATTGGTTACTGATGTCGTCCACCAAACTTACTCCGCCGAAATCAGCCTCCCAATTACGCAGTGCTGTGACCGGATTGCTGCCGATGGCAATGTTGGCACATTCTATCACCTTATCCCATTTTTGGTAATAGAGATAAAACCGTGCAGCAAAAGCGTTGGCTGCTTTACGGTTGAAGTGATACTTGGGAACCTCATAAGCAGCATCTTTAATGAGCGGAAGTCCAGCTTCCAAGTCAGCAGCAATCTGTTCATACGTATTCTTCAAGCTGCCTCGTTCAGTATTTTCCGGATAGACGCTGTCACCGGTCCGAGTACGGTAGGGTATTCCCAAATGACTTTCTGCCGTATTCGGATTATAAGGCATACAGAATACATTAGCTAATAGAAAATGGGAATAGGCGCGGCACACCAAAGCTTCGCCCCGTTGCGGATTGAGGCTGGCAGGCGAACCTAAGTTTTCGATACCTTCCAATGCCATATTAGCCGAAGCAATAGCAGCATAACATCCTTCCCAAAGGGCATAGGGACTATCGTAACTACTAATGCTGGGAGAATCCCACAAATAAAGTTTTTCGATGAGTTCGTCCGTATCAAATTGTCCACCGTTATCCATCACGTTATCCGATGACAACTCGCCAATCAACAGCGGAAGAGTAGTTGGGTATGCCGAAACCAACAGTGGAGATATTTTGTCGGTACTGTTGATTTCCGTGCGGCTATCGGGCAGTGTATCCAAAAAATCACTGCAAGAAGAGAATGCCAGCAATGAAACGGATAGCAAGGTTATGAATGATTTATTTTTCATGTGATTCATTATTAAAAAAAATTAAATGCCTAAGCGAATGGTAAAAGTGAACTGTTTAGCCATGGGAACGGCCACACCACCTGTGTTAAAGAATTCGGGATCCTGCCCGTTTAATTTGTCGTCTGCATAAAGCAAGAACAAATTAGTTGCCTGCAGTTTCAATCCTAAATTGGAAATTTTTAACGGTTCAATCCACTTCTTGGGCAGGTCGTATGAAAGCGAAATCTCTTTCAAACGGATAAAGTCACCCTTTGCGATGCGGTCGCTGGAGTAATTATAAGCATTGTAGGCACGGCTCAGATAACTGTCGTTCACATTCATATACTTATCTGCTATCACCGGAATATTGGTACGATGCTCGTCGCCCGGCCTCATCCAACGGTTCTTGAATTCTTTCGGCATAGCATCAAGGTCAGTATATTGGTTGCTAAATACCGGATCCAAACGGATGACATTGCCAAAAGAATAAGTGATAAACACATTCATTTTCAGACCCTTGTAGCTGAATACATTTCCCAAACTACCTGTAATGGTAGGATCTGTAGTACCTTCATAAATCAGGTGTGATTTGTTGTTGCGCTCCTGGAAGTTGATGTTGCTTGTGGTCAATTCGCCATTTTCATTAATGAAAGTAGGCAGACCTTCTTCATTCAGTCCACGGAAGTCGAGCGAAAACAAACTTCTTACTGGATAGCCTTGCATGGCAAATCCATATCCGCTCACCATGTCCATTACCGATGAGAATGCCTCCAAATCGGTTACCTTGTTCTTGGTTTTAGAGAAAATGAAGTCAGTGTTCCACTTGAAGTCCTTCTTGGCAATGTTACGGGTAGAAAGAGTCAGCTCTATACCGTGCGAACGCATGCTTGCCACATTGGCATACTTGCCAATTTCTCCATCCAGACCGGTAGTACTCAACCATCCTATCAGGTCATAGTTCTTGCGTTTGTACCAATCCATGCTGAAGTTGATACGGTTATCCAGAAAACCTAAATCGATACCCAGATTCAGTTCATGTTTCTTTTCGTAAGTCAGTTCAGAATTTTTGCCTTGTAGGATGCCCAGTCCCGACTCCATGACATCGGCATTGGGACGCCAAGGATTATAACTGCTCACCATTGCCAGCGAGTTACTCACAAAGGCAGGACCACGGTCGGCAGTCAGCGAGTAACTTGCTTTCAGCGTCAAGTTAGATAATATGGAATTCAGTTTGCTGAACCAAGTTTCTTCGTGCGCATTCCAAGCACCGGAAATATTCCATGTAGGCAACCAGCGAGCCGAACGGCTTTTACCTAGTTTGTTGGAACCTTCGTAACGCACTGTACCGTTCACGGTATAGCGTCCCTTCCATGAATAAGTGCCGGTAGCGAAAAAAGCCACTTGGCGTGCTTTGGTTTCGTCAACAGTATTATAAGGTGTATTTTCCTCGTTGCCTTGCTTGAAGAACAAATAGTCGTAACTGGAAAGCATACCCATGCCATACTGCATACCTGCACCGTTAAACCACACTTTGCTGCGGTCTGTGGCATTTAGTTCCATACCACCGAAAAAGTTTACGATATGATTTTCGTTGAATACATCATTGTAACTGACGGTACTACGCAAGTCATAGCTCGACATAGTATATTTCGTATCGCGATAGAAACCGCCTACGGGCAGTACCGATTCCGGTAGAGTATTGATTTTGTCAGGATCGGTATAGAGCCACGGATTGGCTTGCTGCATGGTAGCGTCATCCATAGCCCTATAAGCCCATGCCTGATTAGAATAATCTTTCACATAATGGTTTTGGGTAGTAGATGAGTACTTGTAAGCCCCCAATATGCTCAATTCTACCTTTTGAATAGGCTTCCATTTCATTTCACCCTGGAATCGCATATCAGTAACTTTTAAATCCATGTAGTTGTTATCCAGCTCGTGGAAAATATTAAACGGTGCATAGTTACGTACGTAGTATTCATTGGGATCCAATGTGCGCGAAGTATTCAGCGCAAATGAGTAAGGATTGATGTCGAAGTCACGTTTCACCTCACCACTTACGGGATCAGCTTGCGAACCAAGAGTACCGGGAGCCTGCTGCTTGCGAAAAGATGCATTCCCGATAAGGTTAAGTGTAAGGTTTTTGAAGATATTATACGTAGAATTAATGTTAGCCGTATAACGTTGCACTTTGCTCCTCTTAGTCCATCCCGGGTCGTTCATCACACTGATGGAAGTATAATAAGAAGCCTTGTCTGTACCGGTAGCCATACTCACAGCATGATTTTGTGAGATACTATTGCTGAACAACAGGTCGAACCAGTCGGTATTACGGAACTCGGCCTGCTTCAGATAAGCCCCCCGTGCTTCAGGCGTATTGGCTAAACCAAATACACCGCCTGTTGCCGAATATTGATTAATGAGATGATACATTTTACCATAGACACCACTCTGCGAAGCACGATAAGAATCAACAAAACTCAGGGAACCGTTTTGCTCCATATTCTTGTATACATCCATTTGCTCTTGAGAGTTCATGATGTTGAAATTGCTATAACTGGGTTTCATGCGCATGGTAAACTCACCTGTATAACTGATTTTGTTCGTACCTGATTTACCTTTTTTGGTAGTTACCACAATCACCCCTGCCATAGCACGTGCACCATAAATGGAGGTAGCCGAACCATCTTTTAGAATTTGAAAACTCTCAATATCATCGGCATTCAAACCGGCAATAGCTGAACTGATCAGAGTCTCAGCATCACCTGAGGACAGATCGTCAGCACCTATCTCAGCTACATCTTCCATGATAACACCATCTACCACCCACAGCGGCTTGGAACTTCCGTAAATGGAAGTTGCACCACGCACACGAATCTTAGGCGCCGTACCGAAAGTACCGGATACATTTTGCACAGATACACCTGCCGAACGTCCTTCCAGACCGCGACTGATATCTGCCATACCATCCATTTTGATGTTTTCTGCTTTCAACTGGTCGGTAGCACCGGTAAACATACGTTTATCCATACGCTGCATACCCGTCACAACAACTTCGGACAGCGTCTGTACATCCGATTGGAGAGTCACTTTCATAGTCGGCGAAGGAGAAAGCGACTGAGGAAGCATACCGACATAAGAAAACTCCAACTTGGAACGACTGGAAACATTAGGCAATGTAAACTTACCGTCTATGTCTGTCAGCACACCCGTAGAAGTACCTTTCACCATAACGGTAGCTCCAATAAGCGGCTCACCGTCATCGGCAGACAGCACAACGCCGTTTACCGTATACACTTTAGCCTGTTTGGAAGGACCTTTTGTTGTAATGGTAATAAACTCCTTATCGATAGTATACTCAAGTTTCTTACCAGAAAGCACAATATCCAAAATTTCCCGGATATTCTTATCCTTAATGGCACCGCTATACGTATATGACTTCACATCATCATACGTAAAAAGGATTTTATAACCTGAAATTTTGCTCAACTGTTTAAATACAGAAGACAACTCTTCATTCTTAAACTCTACTGTAAGTTTCTTCTCACCTACCTGAGCTTCCGCACAGAACGGAAGACAAAATAGAAAAAAGAAAAGCGGAAATAATAAGTACCTCTTTCTTCTCATACGTTTATTTTTAATAATATTAGCGAAGCTTCATTTATTAATAATACGTATGACTTGAATAACAAGATACCTTTTTACCTTATTTTTTTCAATTCATGAAACTTTTTCTCTAAAAAGCATCTACAATATGGAAGAAATTACACAAAACATGCCTCCATCTAGTCAACATAGACCGTATTCTCACAAAGTGTTAACGTTACTTTTTTTAAACGGTTCATCAAACGAATTGTTTCTTCAATACCACCCTGACGATTGGACATAAAATGTATGCGATATGTCATGGCTTCTTTATTTCTAAATATAACGTTCACATTATACCAACGTCCAATAGACTTCATAATATCCGCCAAAGTCAACTCATCAAAATAAAAATATCCGTCTTTCCAATAAGTATAGGCCTCACTGTTTACTTCCTTCACCTCAAACTGCCCATTGGAAAGGAGTATGGCATCTTTACCCGGTTCCAAATCCACAAAACGTGCATTTTCATGGCTGCGAACCTGTACCTTACCGCTAATCAGCGTTACATGGCTGTCTTCGGCTGTATAACTTTTCACATTAAACTCCGTTCCGAGAACCTTAGTTTGCAAATAATCCGTCTTTACAATAAAAGGTTTTGTATCTTTTGTAACTTTAAAATACGCTTCTCCTTCAAGAAAAACCGTACGCTCCCTTTCTATAAAAGCTGTAGGATAAACCAATTTACTATTGGCATTCAGCCACACCTCCGTACCATCACAAAGAATCAATTTGAATGTCTCGCCTCTGGGGATTACAATAGAATGAGTCTGTAACATCTTTTTCACTACCGGAACGGAATTCCTCGCTAGATTAGTATAATCAAGAGTCCGCCGTTTTTCTACTTGTTTGTTTTCTTTTTTAGGCTCATCATCCAAAAAGAATTGCTTGCCGTCATTTAATTCCAAAACAATACGCTGTTCATTCGGATCCGCAGCAAATACCGTGACAGATTTAGGCGGGGCAACCGGTATATTAAATAAATAATTAAATGAAACAAAAGCTCCTACCAGGATAGCTGCTACCGAACTGCTCCATATCCAAAACATCTTAAGATATTTTTTCTTATTCTGTCTACCTTTCAAACGAGCTAATTCAGCCTCCACATCAACCATACCGGAAGCCTGGCACTTATGCAAAAGATATCTGACATCCATCAAATCCTTACAGGCATCTAATGTCTCCACATCTTTCAAATCCTCCCATTTCTTGTCAGAGCTATCGGATGAACTCTCCATTAAATCCAGTGCTTTATCAAATTCAGATGTACTATCTTGATTACTCATAAATCCGCTAGTTTAGTTAATACCTTATTATAAATGCGTTTATAAAACTTATTTTGAACCGTTTAGCCTATTTTTTATATTTATTTAGCAAATTCCTCACGAATAGCCTTCAAGGCTTTAACAATATGTTTTCTAACCGCACTTATGCTTATATTCAATTCTGCGGCTACTTCTTTATACTTCTTCTCATGTAGATAGCACTCTTCCAGGATATGCCTCGTATGCGGGGTCATTCCATCCAACACTTTCTGAATCTTCATCATACGCTCGTCTTGCTCCTTGAACTCCACTTCTGTATAATTTTCATACAATTTCTGAGAGAATTCAGCATAAGCATAATGTATATCCTGATGTCTCAGATAATCGATAGCACGATTGCGTACATATATAAAGAGATACGACTTAGCTGTGGCCTTCTCTATCCTATCAAAATTCTTCCATATATATTCAAAAGCATCGCTCGCTATGTCACGGCTTACTTCCCAATTATTAATGAGAGAATGTGCATAGGAATAAAGAGAGACATAATACTCTTTAAAAAAGAAATCAAAGTCGGCAAAGTCCTCCACCCTTTTACAATTTATTATTCATCTTAAACAATTTTACCAGCGAAATTAATTATTATTATAATACAAAAAAAGCAGTATTAACTCTTTTAGCGTCCAAAAGAGTTATATAATATTAATACATCAAAAATCAAGCTAACAAAAGCCACTCAAGGTTATTTAGCTTTCCTGCTTGTCCGATAGAAGTTTCTGAACCTCACGGTCTGCCTTAGTCAACTTATCACTGCAAAAAGCAATGATTTCATTTGCCTCCTTTATCTTTACGGCAAGTTCATCTATTTCCAGTTCATTGTTGTCTATCTGACTGACAATTTTCTCCAACCGTTCCATCGCTTGGGAATAAGTCTCTTTTTTCTTGGGTGCAGGCATAGGATTATTTATTTTTTTGACAGTTTATTTGTTACTACTGAAACCACTTCTCCTTTATACAGGCGAGTGATAATTTCATCACCCTCATTTAAGAGAGAAGCATTCTTTATTGCTTTTCCGTTTTTCAATGTAATGCTGTAGCCACGGGCTAATTGCTTTTCCGGAGAAGCATCCGCCAGCCGTTGTTGCAGTAACTCCAGCCGATGATGCTGACGAGACAAGGAGGCTGTTACAGCTTGTACAATATCTTTTCGGACGGTAAGCAAAGTTAATTTTGCATCCGAAATGCAACCATAAGCAGCAGAGGGAATACGGTTCCTGTATGATACTAACTTCTGTTGCTCTTGTACCAGCAAATTCCGGACACCATCGCATAGGCGGGCAGCCAGCGATTCCAATTCATCGGCAGCCTCATTCATGCAGTCTATCAGAAATTCGGCAGCAGCAGTGGGAGTCTTGACACGGGTATGGGCCACGGAATCGAGAACCGTATCATCGCGTTCGTGTCCGATACCCGTGATAACAGGCAAAGGAAACTGCGCACAGGCAGCCGCGAGCAGATAAGTATCAAATCCGGAAAGATCGGAAGTTGCCCCACCGCCCCGGATAATAACTACTACATCAAAACTGTCCGAACGGGAATTTATCTTATCCAAAGCAGACAAAACGGATTCTTCAACACGATCACCCTGCATCAATGCCGGAAAAAGTTCCGTATAGAAGTAAAAACCTCCCGGATTATTCTGCAACTGGTGGCAAAAGTCACCGTATCCGGCAGCGGTTGGGGAAGAAACAACCGCAATACGCTGCGGCAAACGAGGCATTCTCAATTCTTTATTTAAAGTAAGTACCCCTTCTTCTTCCAATTGTTTCAAAATCTCTTTACGGCGACGGGCCATATCACCCAAAGTATAGGTGGGATCTATATCCTGTACTGTAAGGCTATATCCATACAGTTCATGGAAACTGACGGTCACTTGCACCAGCACTTTGATACCCGAAACAAAAGCCTGTCCCGTAGCTTCCTCAAAATAAGGTTTCAACAAACGAAAGACGTTCGACCATATCGTTCCTCTCGCCTTGGCTATCAGACTATTACTACGGGCATCTTTCTGTACGAACTCCAAATAACAATGTCCGGTGCTGTTGGTACGTACATCACTCAATTCAGCCTGTATCCAATAGGCATCAGGCAAACATTGCTCCAAGCTGCGACGCACCAGCGCATTTAATTCGTATAGTGATAAGGCATCCATTCTTTAAGTATAAGTATGCAAAGTTCCTGTCCTTACTTCATTTTTAATTTATAGCTATTATATGCTTTCCACATATCCGGCACGCCATAACCGTAGATATTATCCGGATAGTCAGCACGGTCACCGGAAGCGCGGACTAATTCAAGCAACTCTTTCGCTGTCAGCCGGGGGCATGCCTGCCATAAACAAGCCACCATTCCACACATGACGGGCGAAGAGAAAGAAGTCCCGTTTGCCTTACCCTGATTTCCGTCCGTGCGAATCACATCCGCTCCTTCGCCCACAGCTACAACATCCGGTTTAATCCGGTTATCAGCCGTGTTGCCGATAGAGGAAAATGGCGCCAACACCGCCTGTTTGTTGATAGCGCCTACCGTCAACACATTATCAGCATCTCCCGGCGGGGTTATTTTTTTCCAGGACCCCATTCCTGAATTACCGGCACTGCACACCAGTACCATACCCTTATCGGCTATATGCGAGGCTTGACGCGACATCAAGGAATGATGTCCGTCCAAATCACGATATCTGTAATTTTTCGATTTGTCATCGAACGCATAATACCCCAAAGAAGTATTAAGCACATCAACTCCCACACTGTCGGCAAACTCTACGGCAGCAGCCCAATAATCCTGCTCCACCAAGTGTTCGGAAGCCTCATCCTCACTGCGGAACAGCCAAAAGGAAGCTTCCGGTGCAGTACCTGTCATAATTCCTGGCTGATTCATTCCAATGCAGGAAAGCACACTCAGTCCATGACTGCTTGCCGCAAATAAATCCGCCTGAGGATTGACAAAATCTTTCATGCCCAAGACGCGGATATTCCGCATAGCCGTTATCTTATCCAGATTATGAAATCCGGCATCAATCACGGCAATCGTCATTCCCTGCCCCCTGAATCCGGCATCATGCAACTTATCTCCATTGCTCAACTGAATTTGAGTGAGAGCAGGACCGTAAATACTGTCTGTATATATCTTCGGCTCATTGATTACAGAATCGCGCATTGCATCCCCCACTCCTTCATTCATTTTCGGAGCAGTCCATACTTTCTCCGTAGCGCGTACAAACGGCAATGCGGCAATATGTTCTATCAAAGCGGAATCATTGCAGGAAACCGTAACAAAATTTTCCCATTTCCCTACAACTACAATATTCACTCCTTGTCTGCGTATTTCATCAATATACTGACGGCAAACCGGCAGGTCGGTGGAATCAACCGCCAGGTTCTGTTTTTGACGTCTTGCAATGGCTTTCTCCGAAAGGAACTGTTCAGGATGCTCCAATGAATAAACGGTAGCTGCCTTGTCTCTTAAACTAATACGGTATTTCAACGTATCTTGCTGTGCCGACGCACTTGCCACAAACAACACTAAAGCTGAAAGAATAATCAATCTCTTCCCCATTAATCTCTTTTTATTTTCAAATTTCAGTTTTTAATTTTCAAATATACATGCCGATACCACGTTGTGAAGCAATGAACGAACCGCCTACCACCCTTTTTCCAATATAGAATACAGCTGATTGTCCGGGCGCAATGGCAGATGCTTCCGTCTCAAAATGCACCAGCAATCGCCCGTCTTCCAGACGCTTTACCGAACAAGGTATCGGTTTGCTCCGATAGCGGATGCGAACCGTCAGCTCCCCGCTTCCGAAAACTTCCCCCTCATCAATCAGATTATCCTGTTCCGCAAGCATATATTCCGCTTTGAGCTGCTCGGCATCTCCCAACATTACGGTATTCTTCTGCGGATTGATTTTCAGCACATAAGCCGGTTTTCCCAATGCGATTTCAAGTCCTTTCCGTTGCCCGATGGTATAGTAAGGAAAGCCCTTATGCTCTCCCAGCTTCACTCCTTCCGAATTGACAAACCATCCCGGGCCTACTTCATTGTCTATCTCCGGCGAATGCTCACGCAGGAAGTCCCGATAATCTCCTTTTATGAAGCATACTTCCATGCTCTCTCCTTCCTCGGCTTTCGGTGCATAGCCTTTATCCCTCAGATAATCGCGCACTTGCATCTTGGTATAGGTTCCCAACGGGAAAAGACAACGTCGCAAGACATCCTGCCCCAAGCGCCAAAGGAAATAAGACTGGTCTTTCTTATCGTCATCCCCGGCAACTATATATATTTTCCTATTCTGTTCTTCCAGACGGGTATAGTGCCCGGTAGCAATATACCGGCAATTCAATTTATCCGCCCACTCCGTTAGAATGCGGAACTTGAACAGAGGATTGCACATCACACAAGGATTGGGGGTACGCCCCTGCCGGTATTCATCGATAAAGTTCCGGACAATCACCTCACGAAAAGCCTCTCGTTCATCAGCCACATAATGTTCAATGCCCATATTCTGAGCAAGCTGGCGGGCTTCCAACGGCTCTTCTCCCCACACCCACATCGTAAGACCGATTACCTCGTAACCCTGCTCTTGCAACATCAGACATGTAGCGGTACTGTCAATGCCACCGCTCATTCCAACCAACACTCGTTTTTCTGCCTTGTTCATTTCTCGGATATACATCGTTTAAAATGCAAAAATACAGGTTTTCAAACAGAAGAAAGAGAAAAGGCATGCCTTTTTTGCAAGAGTTCACATAGCTGCACATCGTTTTGCCCGTGACTTTGTAACAGAAACGAAACACATATGACATAAAATCACAACACATACGACCGTATCTTTGCCAACATAAACAAACCGACAACAAATTATGAAAAAAAGCGCATTGATACTGTTCCTCACCCTGTTGCCCTTTATGGCAAAAGCCCAAAACACCCAAAACAGCGAAGACGGAAAGAAGATAGACAAGGAAAAACTGGAAAGCAAGGATTATCTGCCCGAAATACACGGAACAATCCGGGGCAAATACGAATACCAGACCACAATGGGCGCCGGACGTTTCGAAGTGAGAAACGCACGTGTCAGCGTTACCGGCAATGTCTTGCCGATTGTTGCCTACAAAGCCGAAATAGACCTGTCGGACGAAGGAAGCATTAAAATGCTCGATGCCTACGCACGCCTGTTTCCGGCAAAAGGGTTGACAGTGACCGCCGGGCAGATGCGCGTGCCTTTTACCATCGACGCACACCGATCACCCCACCAGCAATATTTTGCCAACCGCTCGTTCATAGCCAAGCAGGTGGGCAACGTACGCGATGTAGGTATCACACTGGGATATACCCTGCCTACCGACCTGCCTATTACGATAGAAGGCGGACTGTACAACGGTTCGGGCCTGACCAATCAAAAAGAATGGCATAAAGAAGTGAATTATTCTGCCAAAGCCCAATTTCTTTTCACCAAAGGGCTGAACCTGACACTGAGCATACAGAGCATCCAACCGGAAGAAATACGGGTGCAATCGTACGACATCGGCGCTTACTATGAGTCCGACCGCTTCCATATCGAAGCGGAATATCTGTACAAGCAATATTCCGACAATGCCTTCAAAGATGTGCAAGCCGTAAACACATTCATCAATTACGACCTTCCGCTTCGTAAAATATTCAATAAAATGTCTTTCCTGCTACGCTACGACATGATGACGGACCAAAGCGACGCCAAGACTACCGATGAAGAAACCGGCGTATTGGTCACCACCGACTACAAACGCCAGCGACTGACGGGCGGTATCACCTTCAGCCTCAGTAAAGCATTCCGCACAGACCTGCGCCTGAATTATGAAAAATATTTCTATGCCAACAGCAGTATTGCAAAAGAATCTGAACAAGACAAAATAGTATTGGAATTAATGGTACGATTCTAAAAAAATTACATATCTTTAGAATAAGCAAATTGATGTATGACAAATCCGCTTATTCCGGGCATCACTGCCGCAGAACAAGACGTGTTGTATCAAAAGCTAAATGAATACAACCTGAAAAAAGCTTCTTTCAAAGAGGTAGGCGCCTATCTTGTGGTATTGCCAAGAGCAGATTGTCCCCGATATTCACTTTGGATTTACTCCCCTCTGCCCGAAAGGCAATCCATATTTTACATATTCGACCTGAGCGAGGATATACACGAAGCCTTACGAATGGCAAGCACCTTATGTTACTACTCTCCCCGTCCTCTGTCGTTAGTGGAGTATAATGCCAAACGAATGCAGAATAAGGGCGACGATATTATCTCGTTCGGCAAATATCACGGACATTATCTGCACGAAATCCTGCGGATAGACCCTGGCTATCTCACCTGGATAGCTTTCAAGTTCACTCCCCGAATTCCTAAACAGGAACGCTTCGCACAAATCGCCCGGATATACCATTCCGTATACATTGACATCCTGCAACGGAAAACCAAGCAACCGCCTGCCGGACGCTTTCTTGGGAAAGAAGGGGAAAAAGTGACAGATCTGACCCTGACCGTTCTCAGTGTCCGGCTGGAGGACGACCCCTACAAGACACAAGTCAGGGGTACGACCCCTTACTTCTATGTCCGGCAAATACTAAGGCTGAAAGACACCTCCGGAAATCTTGTGACTTTCCGCGTCAACTCCCGCACGGCAAGCAGGCATTCGTGCCAACTACCCGCCGTGGAACATGCTTACCGGACAGACGAAACCGTCCATATAGCCTCGGCACGCATTGCCGGTACGTACACCATCGGAAAAAACAAATGGACGCGACTTAATTATGTAAAATTTCATCCATAAGACCGAATCCGGTCAAAAATTCCATTTCAAACATCAATTCATCCACCCCTTACCGAAAAGAAACCCGTATTTTTGCTCCATACATATTTAAATACGTAATACCATGAAAAAACAAACTGCACTTTGGTGCTTATCCCTCCTATTGGTGATGGGAGCCTGCACCACATCCTCCTCCCGGAAAACGGCCGGAGAATGGGCAAAAGTACCCGGAATACTAAAAAATATCGTACCGCCCGTATTCGCCGATACTGTTTATGATGTAACCGACTACGGAGCAAAGAGCGATACAACTTTCGACAGCCGTCCCGCCATTCTCCAAGCCATCAGTCATTGTAACACGAACGGTGGCGGTACCGTACTCATTCCCGCAGGAAATTATTTCATCAAAGGAGCCATTACACTGAAAAGTAACATAAACCTGCACATCGCCGAAGGAGCACGTCTGGAATTCTCTACCGAAGCCGCCGACTACCTGCCTATGGTACTGACAAAATGGGAAGGAACAGAATGTTTCAACTACTCCCCCTTTATCTACGCATACCAATGTACGAATGTCGCGGTAACCGGCAAAGGAACTATCGACGGAAACGGTTCGGTGACTTTCAACGGCTGGCATGCCATACAAGGTCCTGCCGTAGACCGTCTGCGCCAGATGGGTATCGATTCCGTTCCTGTATACCAACGCGTATTCGGAGAAGGACACTATCTGCGTCCCTGTATGATACAATTTTACGGTTGCAAGAACGTATTGGTAGAAGATTTAAAAATTTACGATTCTCCCTTCTGGATCATTCATCCCGTATTTTGCGACAACGTAACCGTACGGAATGTATATATCGACAGCAACAATTACAATAATGACGGCTGCGACCCGGAATCCTGCACCAATGTACTGATAGAAGGTATGGATTTCAACGTTGGTGACGACGGCATCGCTATCAAATCAGGGCGCGACCAAGACGGCTGGCGCATCGGTCAGGCTACGGAAAACGTTATCATCCGCAACTGTCATTTCGCACGTTGGGCCATCACTGTCGGAAGCGAAATGTCGGGCGGAGTGCGGAATATCTATATTGAGGACTGCAAGATAAACAGTTGCCGCAACGGTATATATTTCAAGTCCAACCCGGACAGAGGCGGCTATTTCGAAAACCTGAATATGCGGCGCATCGAAGCCGATGTCTGCCTGTGGGGTGTTATCAATTTCCGCACGAACTACCACGGGTATCGGGGCGGCAATCATCCTACACTATTCCGCAACATCTGCATTGAAGACGTAACCTGTAACCGCGTGGACAGCGTAGCGCTCATGGCTAACGGACTGCCTGAAGCCAAACTGCACAACATCACCCTGCGGAACATCAACGTGAAGAAAGCTCCCAAAGCGATACAAATAGAGAATGTGGTGAACCTGACGCTGGACAATGTAGTAGTAAACGGAGAAAAAGTAACTGCCCCCTGATTACTTCTCTCCAACCGGCGGACGCTTACGCCAATCGTCTTTCCGGTAGCTGTCCGGATAAATCGTTTTGTCTACAATCTCCCCGCCTTTGGTACGAATCCAGGTAGTGAATGTGCGGACGTTTTCTTTCATCAGAATAACACGGGCACCATTCTGCAGGTGGTTATACTCCGTATTTCCACCTGTAAAACGCCCGTAAGCCAACAGGATGCCGTGCCACATAACGGAATAATCATTATCATGGTCGTGCCCCACAAAGGTACCCATTACATCACCGGCTTCTTTCATGGCGGCAAACATGCCGGTATTCAGGAGCGGAGCACAAGCCTTTTCCATACGCGTGCCTATCAATATGGCACTCTCATCAGCCGCAGCCTGATTATATTCGGGTAGGGGAATATGGAAAAAAGCCAGAGCAGGCAAAGGCTTTCCGCCATTTCTTTCCGTATAAGCAGCGCTCTGGCTACGATACCAGTTTACCTGATCAAAGGTAAACCAGGCATATCCTTTCACATCCGACAGCCGGGAGTAGGAGTGCGAATCCATACAATACAACAAAGCTGCATCACGATTACTGTCGGAAGCCTGCAATGCAAGCACGTAGTCGGGTGAATCGGCCTCACCTCTGTCCGGCTGAATATTATAAGGAACAGAGCGAACGACATCATATAATTCGGCACGCGTCTTATCCTGTTCATTGTCATGGTTGCCAAAAGTCACAACAAAAGGAATTTTGCGGGAAGAAGCACAAGCAAGTACCGTACGCATAGCTGTTTCTGCCGGCTTCGCATACACCACGTCACCGGTAAATACAACCAGGTCGGGACGTTCTGCATCAAGCACTTCATTGATACGCTTCAAGGCAATATCCGAGGCAGGATTACCATATTTGAAATGCACGTCGGTAAACTGCACTATTTTGAATTCCCCGTTTTTATCGAATTTCAAGGGCTTTATCTGCGCCCGGCAGAACATTACGGACAGCAGTACCATACAAAGGGGCAAAGCAAATTGTTTCATAGTATTTTCTGATTTTGATTCGGAGTTCGTTTATTCTTTGACTATCAAGACAGTTGCATAAGCCGATATTCCCTCTTCCCGTCCTGTAAAGCCCAACTTCTCCGTAGTGGTAGCCTTCACGGATACATCGTCTTCATCAATCCCCAACACAGCAGAAAGAGTCTGCTGCATGGCGGGTATATGAGTTTTCAACTTGGGTCGTTCCGCACAGATTGTCGCATCAATATTACCGACGGAATACCCTTTACTGCCTATCAGGTCCACCGTTTTCTTCAACAATATCTTACTATCTATATTTTTAAATTCGCCTGCCGTATCGGGAAAGTGATAGCCTATGTCGCGCATATTCGCCGCACCCAGCAATGCATCGCAAATAGCATGTATCAGCACGTCTGCATCCGAATGTCCCAAGAGACCTTTCTCATGCTCCAGGCGTACACCACCCAACCAAAGTTCTCTATCTGTCACCAGTCGGTGAACATCAAAGCCAAAACCAACACGTATCTTCATATCTTTTCAATTATATAATAAACGTGCTAAAGTAGGCATTATTCACTATCGGCTCAAAGATATTCTGCTATTTTTCCTTAATGAGAGGGATTACGTACCTAAAAAACAAACAGCAAGTCTTACAGCCTAATACAAAGGAGCATGAAAGAGCTGACGAAATCAGCGGATATGGAAATCAAGCAGCTTCTCTTCTCCCAAATAACCTTGTAAATGCTGACCGACGCTGACGGACCCTACCCCGGCAGGGGTACCTGTAAACAGTAAATCACCAATCTTCAAAGTCATAAAACGACTGACATAGGCTATTATATCGTCTATCTTGAAAAGCATGTCTGCTGTATTGCCACGTTGTACTTCGCAACCGTCTATATCGAGATGGAAATCTAAATTCTGCAAGTCTCCACCAGCTTGTTCCAAAGAAATGAACGTACCGATAGCTGCAGAGTTGTCAAACCCTTTGCACAACTCCCACGGGTTACCGGCTTCACGGAATTTCCGCTGCAAGTCACGGGCTGTAAAATCAATGCCTACCGTCACCCCATCATAATAACGATGCGCAAAACGGGGAGCTATATTCTTACCTAACCGGCAAATACGTACCACAACTTCCGTTTCGTAATGGACTTCATGGGAGAAGTCGGGAACAAAAAACGGCTTGCCGTCTTTCAAAATAGCCGAGTCGGGTTTCATGAAGATAACAGGTTCCCTATTCTCCTGAGTATGCCCAAGCTCCCTATTGTGCTGTGCATAATTCATCCCTACTGCTATGATCTTCATTACCTTATCTCATTAAAATTCAAACGGTTAAACATTACTGCCAGATGTGCATACAACGAAGTGTTCTGAACCACTATATCTTCCGGCACACGGATACGGAACGGAGTAAAATTCCATACGGCTTTAATGCCGCCTGCCACCATCGTATCCGTAATTTTCTGCGCAATCTCAATAGGTACTGTCAACACACCGATATTGACGTCATATGCCTGCATTTTCTCTTCAAAATCATCGGAATGATAGATTGGAATGCCATTCAATGCTGTCCCTACCAAATCGGGATTTACATCAAATGCTGCCACAATCTCCAGACCGAAATGATTCAAACCGGAATCTCGCAGCAATGCACCACCCAAACTTCCCACACCGAAAAGAAATGCTTTATGTATATTGGTAAATCCCAAAAAATCTTCCAGCACGGCAATCAGCGTATCTATCTCATACCCCACACGGGTACGGCCGGAAATATTGACATATGACAAGTCTTTCGCTATCTGAGAGGCATCAATATTGATTTCTTTGGAAATTTGAGTAGAAGAAACGAAACGCTCCCCTCTTTTTCTAAGCAATTTTACATTGGAAAGATACCACGGAAGCCGGCGCAAGGTAGGTTCCGGCACCTTTGTAGAGTCTTTCTTTTGTAACTGACTGTTCATAGCTTTTCCTTTAAGTTCTCAATATTATGACTGACAAAAGTAGTGCTTTTTTTCCAATCTATAATATATCTATGACAAAAGGTTAACATTATTTCTACCTGTGATTGCAAAGTTTCTTGTAAAACCGTATTTTTGGACTCCTTTTGTGAGAAAATTAAAACAAGTATATATGGCTAAGAAACCAAAAGAGAACGATTGGAAAGACAGACTGAATGTAGTGTATTCAACCAACCCTGACTTCAAATACGAATTGGACGATGAAGAAGAGCAAACCACTCTCCAACCGTCCCAACAACGTCTGCGCGTACAATTGGACCGCAAGAACCGGGGCGGTAAAGTTGTAACTCTCGTTACCGGATTTATCGGTACGGAAGACGATTTGAAAGAACTGGGCAAATTCCTTAAAAGTAAATGCGGTGTGGGAGGAAGCGCCAAAGACGGAGAAATCATTGTGCAAGGAGACTTTAAGCAAAAAGTACTGGAATTACTAAAGAAAGAGGGGTATGCACAGACCAAAACGGTGGGATAACTCACTGCTGCTTTAAAAACATAATAAAGAAAAACGGTCGCTATGGATATTTCCATGCGACCGTTTCCATATATTTACATCCGTACGGAATTATTCAGCACGCAAAGTGAAACGCTTGAAATCAACGATTTTCAATTCAGGGTCAGCTTCTTTCAGCACTTCTCTTACAGTCTTCTTGCCATCCATGATATCTTCCTGGTTCAGCAGGCAAACTTCTTTCAGGAATTTACCCAGACGACCTTTAGCAATATTCTGAATCATCTGTTCCGGCAGGTGTGCAGCTTTTTCAGCAGAAACTGTAGCAATGATTTCTTTTGCTTTTGCTACGTCTTCAGCTGTAATCCATCCCTTAGCCATGTTGCTTTCCATGTGGTCTTCGCTGTCAACGTGAGCAGGGTTGATACCGGCTTTCTTCAAAGCAGCCTCAACAGCCTTCTGTACTTGTTCAGCTTTTGTCTTCTCGATAGCAACTTCGATTTCTTTCTGCTTAACTTCTTCAGAAACACCGTCTTCGTCGATAGCCAGCGGATTCATGGCAGCAATCTGCATGGCCACTTGCTTAGCCAACTGTTCGTCAACATTCTTGTTGAAAGCAACAATCGTGCAAAGGCCGTTTCTGTTCATGTGGTTGTACACAACCGTAGTTGCACCCTCTACAGTCAGATAACCGTCGAGTTCCATCTTTTCGCCTGTGATACCGCTACGGTCGGTTACTGCATCCTGTACAGTACCGTTACCCATCGGCAGGGCTTTTACTTCATCCAACGTCTTGCACTTATTGGCAACGGCAAGGTCAAGGATATCCTGAGTCAGTTTCACGAAGTCGGCATTCTGAGCTACGAAGTCGGTTTCGCACTTCAAAGCGATGATAACGGCAAAGTCACCGGTAGTCTTAGCCAAAACGCAGCCTTCAGAAGCTTCACGGTCTGAACGCTTAGCAGCAACAGCCTGTCCTTTTTTACGGATAATTTCCATTGCCTTATCGAAATCGCCTTCTGCATCGTTCAATGCATTCTTGCAATCCATCATACCAGCACCGGTCATTTTACGGAGCTTGGTTATATCAGCCATACTTACAGCCATACTATCTTTCCTTTATATTTTAGTTAATAAATATCGTTCTAAAAAGCGAAAAAGAGCTGAGAATAGAGAATTGAGAATTGCTGTAAAGTAACTCTCAACTTTCAATTCTCAACTCTCCACTATGAATTAAGCCTCTTCGTCTTCCTTAATGAAAGCGGCAGCTTTAGCTGCGTTGATTGCTTCCTCGTCAGACTTGTCGAGTCTTGCTTTTGTAGCTTTCTTCTTGCCTTTGTTGGCAGGAGCCTCACCGGCAGCTTCCATGTCTACCTTCTCAGCCTTACGTTCTTCCAGACCTTCCTGCATAGCAGCGCAGCAAGCATCCAAGATAACTTCTACCGACTTGGTAGCGTCATCGTTTGCCGGAATAACGAAGTCGATGTTCGTAGGATCGGAGTTGGTATCAACGATACCGAATACGGGAATACCCAAACGGTTGGCTTCGCGAACTGCAATATTCTCCTTCATTACGTCGATAACGAACAAAGCAGACGGCAGACGAGTCAGGTCAGCGATAGAACCCAACGTCTTGTCCAACTTGGCACGTTGACGGGAGATTTGCAGGATTTCTCTCTTAGAGAGATTAGAATAAGTACCATCGTTAGTCAGCTTATCGATAGTAGCCATCTTCTTCACAGCCTTACGGATTGTCGGGAAGTTGGTCAACATACCACCCGGCCAGCGCTCGATTACATAAGGCATATTTACAGATGCAGCCTTGTCGGCAACCACCTGCTTAGCTTGTTTTTTAGTAGCAACAAACAGGACTTTCTTTCCTGATTTAGCGATTTGCTTCAAAGCTTCAGCAGCTTCGTCAATTTTAGCAACCGTCTTGTTGAGGTCAATGATATGAATACCATTGCGCTCCATGAAGATATAAGGAGCCATTGCAGGGTTCCACTTTCTTTTCAAGTGACCGAAGTGACAACCGGCTTCCAATAATGTATCAAAATTAGTTCTTGACATTTTGTTTTAATCTTTAAATCGTTTACTTTCTTTTTTGTTTTTTCTAAACCAACCGCCGGGTAGCCTATCCGAATGAAGAGTCCCGGTAGTTTAGATACTAAACGCTTTTTCAGTTGAGAGTTGAGAGGTGAAAGTCGAGAATTAAGCAACTTGTCCGCCCCAACCGTTCTCCAACTCTTAACGTTTACTGAACTGGAATCTACGACGAGCTTTCGGCTGTCCCGGTTTCTTACGTTCAACAGAACGGGGATCGCGAGTCATGAAGCCTTCAGCACGGAGAGCAGCTTTATCTTCAGCATTGATTTTCACCAAAGCGCGAGCAATTGCAAGACGCAATGCCTGAGACTGTCCGGTGAAACCGCCACCGCAGAGGTTTACTTTGATGTCGTACTTTTCAGCAACACCCAGCTTGTTCAACGGTTGTTTAACTACATACTGAAGAATGCTTGATGGAAAGTACTCTGCGAGGTCTCTCTTGTTAATAGTAATCTTTCCAGTACCTTCGCTTACGAAAATACGTGCAATTGCACTTTTACGTCTGCCTAATGCATTTACTACTTCCATTATCTCTTATTTAAGTGCGTTAATATCAATCATTTTCGGGTTCTGAGCATCATGTTTGTGCTCGCTGCCGGCATATACATACATATTACCCAGCAATTTGGCGCCCAACTTATTTTTAGGCAGCATACCCTTTACTACTTTTCTCAGCAACTTGTCATCACCGTTCGGTTTTGCCTGCAAACGAGCAGGAGTGATTTCTCTCTGACCGCCGGGATAGCCTGTGTATGACAGATATACCTTGTCATTCCACTTGTTACCGGTTAATTTTACTTTGTCGGCATTGATAATGATTACATTATCGCCGCAATCTACGTGAGGAGTAAAGTTAGGTTTATACTTTCCTCTCAACAGTTTCGCAACTTTTGCGCCCAGACGACCCAATACCTGGTCTGTAGCGTCAACAATGACCCATTCTTTAGTCACTGTAGCTTTGTTTGCAGAAATGGTCTTGTAACTTAAAGTATCCACTCTTAATTGTTTTTTAAATGTTACTACTAAATTTTTGCTTCACCACGAATCAACCACCTCGGACAAAGGGAGATTAATCCGCTATGAATTAAATGCTTATCCTTATGAGATAATAATCGGCTTGCAAAGGTACGGATTTTCTTATAACTGGCAAACGTTTTCTTCTTTTTTTTGATTTGCACTTGGCTGATATACAACAAAAAGAAATTCTCTTCCGAGGAAATACAGATTTCCTCGGAAGAGAATTTTAAAAGTTCCCGCCCGCACACGCAAACACTTATAAACAGAAAATTTTCCGGATTTGCGCAAGGGACATAAAACAACATTCGTTTTATACTACCGAACAATATCTACCGGAAACGCGGACGGCATATTTACCCGTTTCCATGTTTCATGGAACCATGTATTCAGTTCATTTCCGTTTAAATCTTTTGCGATAAAGTATTTCAGGTACATCACACCTCCCTCACCCATTTCAAATTCAAGGATATTGTCCTTATTATCCAACATAGGCAGATGGATGTTCCTCTCGATACTTTCCTTATAGGCTGTACCCGATATTTGCCGATAGGTACCATACCCCGTAATAATGGCATCTACACCGGGCCGTATCGTGAAGTTAACAATGCGACCGTCATCGCTCAGTACCTTAAATGTATTACTCGGCTTCAATGTTCCGGGAATTTCCGGATTTTCAGACACATAATGACACAACTGCCAAATACCTTCCAGATGCGCCGGCTCAAAAGCAACCTTATCCTGCGCCCGGACTCCTGTTACCGCAAGCAGCACCACTGCCAGCATGGTAAAGAAATAATTCTTTTTCATATTCGTATGATATTGGTTAACGCTATGCCATTCCTATTGACACAAATATAAAGATTTATTTCGAGAAAATAACAGTTTATCCGATAAAAAAGCCCGCATAAACCAAAGTTTATGCGGGCTTATCCGTCAAGGATATTTTATTTCGTTCTTCGGCGGTTAGAACTCCGCATTGCGCGGAGTACGCGGGAACGGTATCACGTCACGAATATTAGTCATACCGGTTACAAACAGCAACAGACGTTCAAAGCCCAATCCGAAGCCTGAGTGCGGGCACGTACCGAACTTGCGGGTATCAAGATACCACCACATATCTTTCATCGGAATATGAAGTTCTTCAATGCGGTTCATCAGTTTGGCATAATCGGACTCACGCTCGGAACCGCCGATTATCTCGCCAATCTTCGGGAAGAGCACATCCATAGCACGTACCGTTTTGCCATCGTCGTTCTGCTTCATATAGAACGCCTTGATTTCTTTCGGATAATCCGTCAGGATAACCGGACGCTTGAAGTGGTCTTCCACCAAATAACGTTCGTGCTCGGAAGCCAGGTCGACCCCCCAGTATACGGGGAATTCAAACTTATGCCCCTGTGCTACGGCTTCTTCCAGAATCTTGATACCTTCCGTATAAGGCAGACGAACGAAGTTTTCTTTCAGTACACCTTGCAAGCGCTCTATCAACCCCTTGTCAAACATATCATTCAAGAACTTCACATCATCGGCGCAGTTATCCAAAGCCCACTGTACGCAAAACTTGATAAATTCTTCCGCCAAGTCCATGTTATCGGTAATGTCATTGAACGCAACTTCCGGCTCCACCATCCAGAACTCAGCCAAGTGACGGGGGGTATTGGAGTTTTCCGCACGGAACGTAGGCCCGAACGTATAGATAGCGCCCAACGCCGTAGCGGCAAGTTCACCTTCCAACTGACCGGAAACCGTCAGACTCGCCTGCTTTCCGAAAAAATCGTCATCGTAGATAATAGAACCGTTTTCGTCTTTCTTCAAATCATAAAGGTTCATCGTAGTAACCTGAAACATCTGTCCGGCTCCTTCGCAGTCGGAAGCCGTAATGATAGGCGTATGAAAATAGAAGAACCCTTTCTTATGGAAGAATTCATGAATAGCAATAGCCATATTGTGACGGATACGGAACACAGCACCGAATGTATTCGTACGAGGACGCAGATGGGCTATCTCGCGAAGGAACTCCATAGAGTGCCCTTTTTTCTGCAAAGGATACGTATTATCACAAGTACCCAACACTTCAATTTCACGTGCCTGGATTTCAGCTTTCTGACCGGAGCCTACCGATTCCGTCAGCACACCGTTCACGCTCAAACAAGCTCCTGTGGTAATTTCTTTCAGCATCTGCTCATCGAAGTTTGCCAAATCCACCACAATCTGCACATTATTTATTGTAGAACCGTCGTTCAGCGCGATAAAATTAACTTGCTTACTACCTCTGCGGGTACGAACCCAACCTTTCACGTTGACCATAGCGCCAAAATCCTCGCGCTTCAGCAGGTCAACAATCTTTGTTCTACTAATCTTTTCCATAAAACAGTTATTATAACTTGATTATATATATTATTCGAAAGAGCCCATGCGCAGGAAGTTCACCTCTTGTTCCGTGAGGTAACGCCACTCGCCGCGACGCAAGCCTTTCTTGGTTAAACCGGCAAAGAATACACGATCCAGCTTCACGACCTTGTATCCCAGCGATTCGAAAATACGACGCACGATACGGTTCTTACCGGAGTGGATTTCTATGCCCACTTCATCTTTTTTGAAATCATCCGTATAGCTGATAGCATCTGCCTGGATTTCACCATCGTCCAACTGAATACCGGCTGCAATCTGCTCCATATCGGCTTTAGTCAGATTCTTATCCAAATGCACATGATATATTTTCTTTTTCAGATACTTGGGATGGGTCAGCTTGGAAGCCAGGTCGCCATCGTTCGTCAGCAACAATACTCCCGTAGTATTACGGTCCAGACGACCTACCGGATAGATACGTTCGTCACAAGCACCTTTCACCAAGTCCATTACAGTACGACGCGCCTGCGGGTCATCGGAAGTTGTCACCGTATCTTTCGGCTTGTTCAACAGGACATATATCTTACGTTCGATGCTGACCGTCTGGTCGTGAAACTTCACTTCATCGCCACGTTTAATCTTAGTACCCAATTCCGTAACCACTTCTCCGTTTACAGACACTACACCTGCCGTAATAAACTCATCCGCTTCACGACGCGAGCATACACCGGCATTAGCCAGAAACTTATTCAAACGAATCGGTTCGTTCGGATCGACAAACTGTTCTTTATACTCTATCTGTTTCTTCTTACTGTACTTGGCATTGGGATCGTAATCTCCCGTACGGCGAATCGGGCGACTGTAGCTGTCTCTGTTGCCATAAGGGCGTTGAGGACGGTCACCGTTCGAGTTATAGCGCGGACGGAAAGGGCGGTCACCACCAGCATTGTTACCATAAGGACGCTGAGGACGGTCGCCACCTTCACTGTTATAACGGGGACGGTAAGGACGATCACCGCCAGCATTGTTACCGTAAGGACGCTGAGGACGGTCGCCACCTTCATTGTTATAACGAGGACGGTAAGGACGATCACCGCCGGCATTGTTACCGTAAGAGCGCTGAGGACGGTCGCCACCTTCACTGTTATAACGGGGACGGTAAGGACGGTCACCGCCGGCATTGTTACCGTAAGAGCGTTGAGGACGGTCGCCACCTTCACTATTATAGCGAGGACGGTAAGAACGGTCGTTGTTATAGGAACGCTGAGGACGGTCACCATTTTCCGCATTCGGATTAAAGCGCTGACGGTAAGGACGGTCACTGCTGTACGAACGTTGCGGACGGTCGCCATTTTCACTATTAAATCTCGGACGATAAGGGCGGTCACCATTTTCACGGTTATAAGACGGGCGACTATAGCTTCCCTCTCTGTTAAATTGGTTACCATCACGGCCGGCGCCTGAATTCTCCTCTGAAGAAGAAGCATCACGCCAAGTTTCATTTTCTGTACTCATTGTTTTATTCGAATAAAATTAAACCTACTGGCCTCACGGCCATTCTTTCTTTATCTCTAATTACCTTTATTTTAGCTTATAACAAATTCCGGATTAAAAAAGTTGAAATCTCCGGTTTCCCTTGTCGCTTCTTAAAGCCCCGTATATGTATGGGGAGTAATTGCACGTAATTCTTTCTTTATATCTTCGCTTACATTCAATTCTTCTATGAATTCCTTGATAGAATTCTCTGTGATAGCCTGATTGGTACGTGTCAATGCTTTCAGCGCTTCGTAAGGATGCGGATATGCCTCACGGCGCAAGATTGTTTGAATGGCCTCGGCCACAACACTCCAGCAGTTATCCAAATCGCGATAGATAGCCGTTTCGTTCAACAGCAGCTTACGCAATCCTTTCAATGAACTCTGAATGGCTATTATGATATGTCCGAACGGAACGCCCACATTACGCAATACGGTAGAATCCGTCAGGTCGCGCTGCAAACGTGACACCGGCAACTTCACAGCAAGATGTTCAAGGATAGCGTTTGCTATGCCCAGATTACCTTCGGCATTTTCAAAATCAATAGGATTCACCTTATGCGGCATTGCACTCGAACCAACCTCACCAGCCTTGATCTTCTGCTTGAAATATTCCATGGAGATATACTGCCAGAAGTCACGGTTCATATCAATCATCACCGTATTAATTCGCTTCATCGCATCGAAGATAGCAGATAGATTATCATAATTGGAAATCTGAGTCGTATATTCTTCGCGCTCCAACCCCAGTTTCTCTGCAACGAACTTAGTACCGAAAGCTTTCCAGTCATATTCCGGATAAGCCACATGATGTGCATTGTAATTTCCCGTAGCACCGCCAAACTTAGCAGTAACCGGACAAGCCTTCAATGCAACCAGTTGGCGTTCCAAACGATATACAAACACCATTATCTCTTTTCCCAGACGAGTAGGAGAAGCCGGCTGTCCGTGCGTTTTGGCGAGCATAGGAATATCCGCCCACTCTTCAGCATAAGCACGGAGTTGCGCTATCAATTCCTCTATCTGCGGATAATATACCTGTTCCAATGCCTCTTTTACAGACAAAGGAATAGAAGTATTGTTAATATCTTGTGAAGTCAGCCCGAAGTGGATAAACTCTTTATAGTCGTCCATTCCGCCTAACTTATCAAATTCTTCTTTCAAAAAATATTCAACAGCCTTCACATCATGGTTAGTCACGCTTTCAATATCCTTGATACGTCCGGCATCGGCTTCTGAAAAATTACGGTAAATATTTCTCAAAGTTTCGAATACATCCTTATTCACCCCTTTCAACTGAGGCAAAGGCAGTTCACATAAGGTTATAAAATATTCCACTTCAACCTGTACACGGTATTTTATCAGTGCGAATTCTGAGAAATAGGCAGCCAAAGCATCTGTCTTGCCCCTGTAGCGACCGTCAATCGGGGAGATTGCGGTAAGTAAATCAAGTTCCATACGTCGTATTTATGATAATTATCGGATTGCAAAATTACGGCTTTTTTCCGAGTAATCAGGTATAATGGGGAAATAAATTAAAAAAATGAAGTTTCAGAATAAAAAAATAGCTTTGTATGCTATATACAAAGCTAAAATCCGTAACAATGTGTGGGCGTTGACGGATTCGAACCGCCGACCCTCTGCTTGTAAGGCAGATGCT